>JACCDT010064680.1_pt1 | contig 64921 bp, 55 predicted proteins | sample 7446291 | NCBI WGS metagenome assembly JACCDT01 (sample SAMN15323446, study PRJNA562643) | freshwater metagenome | isolation source: river surface water | place: USA:Blue River Watershed | collected 2017-08-17 | reverse complement strand
GGCAGCCGTACGCGCACGCACAACCCTGAGCGATCCGCCCGGTTCTCCGCCGCGATCGTGCCTCCGTGCAGATCAGCGATGCTGCGGCTGATCGCCAGCCCGAGACCCGTCGAGTGAGCATTCTCGGTGCGTCCCGGGACCTCGAAGCGCACGAAAGGCTGGAAGATCCGCGTCCGCAGATCCTCGGGGACTCCCGGACCTTCATCCGTGATGCTGACTTCCCATATTCCCCCGAGGCACGAGGAGTCCAGACGCACGGTCCCACCGCTCGGGGAAACCGAAAGGGCGTTGGCGAGGAGGTTCAGCAGGAGTTGCCGGATCAGGCTGGGATCGACGCGTACCCAGCCTTCCTCAGATGTCCCCACCACGAACTGCCCCCGGCGATCCTCGGCCAACAGACGGGCATCCTCGGCGAACTCGGAGACGAACTCCCGCACGTGTACAGGTCGACGCTCCAGGGCGAGGACGTGGCCCTCGGCCTTGGCGAGGAAGAGCAGGCTCTCGATGAGGCGACTCAGGCGGGAGACCTCCTCCAGCAGATCCCCGATCGCGGCCTGGGCGCCAGGATCGTCGGCGAGCTGGCGCTGGAGACGCTCGGCGTTGAGACGGATGAGCGAGAGCGGCGTCTTCAGCTCGTGCGAGGCGGTGGCGGAGAAGTGCCGCATCTGGTGAAACGATGCCTCGATGCGATCGAACATTTCGTTCAGCAGGCGAACGAGAGAAGCGAGCTCGTCCCGACCGGGTGGTACCGGGATGCGCTCGGCGAGTTGGTCTCCGCGGATTCGGGAAGCCGTCTCCCGGATCGCCCGCACGGGCTGGAGGACCAAGCGGGCGAAGCCAAACCCGAGGCCGATGCTGATCAGCGTGACCGACACCAGCAGGAACACACTCACCCGGAGATAATCGCGCAGCAGGCGCTGCGTGGCATCCAATCCACTGGCGATCTGGACGCGCCACGACCCGAGCGAGTACTGCGAGACATAGACATTGCCCAGCGAGGCGAGGGATTGCTCGAGGTGCACGGCCTCATTGGTCAGCACCGGGAGTCGCACGTCGCCAAGGTTTCGGGAGCGAAAGAGGATTCGGCTCTCGGACTGACTTACCTGCACGAAGAACAGCGTTGCGCCCGCGTCCGTGATGGGGGAAAGGCGCTGCCCGAGCTCCTCCGGGGTCAGGTTGGTACGCGACTCGATTGCCGCCATCACCTCGGTGAACTCGATGTCGGGCAGGCTCTCCAGACTCCGCAGCATCTGACGGTCGAGCAGCCATGCGCCGGCTCCGAGCACCAGCGCGGTGGTTGCCGTCACGAGCGTTGCGAAGCGCAGTGCGATCCCTCCGGTGAACGATCCCGACAGGAACCGACGGCGGGGGGAGTCGGAGGGACGACGGTTCATGTGAGCTGGTAGCCGACGCCGCGAACGGTCTTGATGGCGAGCCCGCCCCCCTCGTGGTCGAACTTCTGCCGCAGCCGGCGGACGTAGACATCGATCAGATTCGTCTCGAGCTCGTACGATGCCTCCCAGACTTTCTCGGCGATCAGCGTGCGGGTGAGCACACGCCCGGGATTCTGCAGGAAGAGCTCCAGCAGGGCGAGTTCTCGGCTGGTGAGTTCCACGGGCTTGCCGCCGGAGGTCGCGGTGCGCGCGAGCAGATCCAGCCGTACGGTCCCGTGCGTGAGAACCGTCTGTTTCGTGCCGGCATGGCGACGGACGAGCGAGCGAATGCGCGCCAAGAGCTCCTCGATCGAGAAGGGTTTCGGAAGGTAGTCGTCCGCTCCCAGATTCAATCCGCGGATGCGATCTGCCACCGCATCGCGCGCGCTCAGGATCAGCACGGGTTCGTTGAAGCCGGCGCGTCGCCATTCCTGCAGCAGATCCAGCCCGTCGCCGTCGGGAAGTCCCAGGTCGAGGATGATTGCATCGCACGCCGATGCCGCCAGGGCGTCGCGCGCATCCCGGCACGTCGAAACCAGCTGCGTGGCATGGCTCTGCTCCTGCAGGGCTCGTTCGATGAACTGCCCGACCCGGCGTTCGTCTTCGACGATGAGAATCTTCATGACCGCGGCGTCCCGGCAGCTTGCAGGCCGGCGACGAATCGCGCGAGCGAAACGACGTCTTCGTCGGGCAGGTATTCCCGGCCGGCCATGGCGGTGCCGGGCACGCCGAACTTAATCAACCTTGCCAGGTGTAATTCGCGTTCTTGCGGGGTGAGCCCCTCGGGCAGGTGGCGCCACGGCCTCTGCACCAAATCCGGCGGGCTCTGCGCGAGTCGCGCCGCGAGCTTACCGTCTCCGCGCCCCGCGTCCCCATGGCATGGCGCGCAGAGTTGAGCGAACCGGGAGCGGCCGCGAGTGAGCTCCGCTTGATCTCCGGCGCGTGGCTGAGCCGGAGTGTGCGGCATCCATGCGGCCGCGCTTGCCACGCGGGCGGCCAAGGAGTCGCGACCGAGGCTCGCAAGATAAGCGACGAGCGCATCGCCCCGCGGATCGCCGTCGACGAAGAGGTGCGCGTAGGACGGCATCCGCGAGCCGGGCGACACGCTGCGTGGCTCGATGAGGTGCAGCCGGTTCCATTCCGCTGAGCGTCGGTTGCCCACCTGACTCAGGTCGGGTCCGAGGCGTCGGTTGCCGAGCAAGGGCGGACGGCCTTGCAGTTGTGCTGCCAGCGAGGGAACGGGTCCCCAGCGCGTGGCATCTTCCGCCACGCTGGGACGCAGGTATTGCGAGTGACAGTGCAGGCAGCCCTCGGCGATGTAGGTTTGCCGACCGAATGCGATGACGGCCTCTTCGTTTGCCCGGACTTCGGAGTCGGTCAACGCGCCGCCGAGCAGCACGGCGAGCGCGGCGGCGCCGACGCGTCGCAGGTGGCGGTGCCGCCAGCCGAGGGCGAAGGCGAAAGCCAGCCCGGCCGCGCCGCAGAACCAGGCGGGGATGTGATGCAGGTCCTGCGCGAGCCCGATGCCGAGAGCGGAGCCGCCCCATCCGGCCACGGCGAAGAGTGCCGCCGAGAGTCGGGGACGTCCTCCCTGCGCGGGGTAGGCCACGAGTGCGGTGGAGTAAAGCGAGACACCGGCGGTGTAGAGCACCTCGACGCCGGTGGTTCGTGCTGCCCCGTCGCCGAGCCACAGCGCCGCGCCGGTGAGAAGCGCGAACGCCAGCCCCAGGACGCGCGCGTTGAATCCGCGGTCAATCGCGATGCCGGCGATCACGGCCGCCACGAGATGGGTGAGGGCATTGCCGCCTAGCACCCAGGCGCCCTGCCACGTCGCGTTGCGCAAGGGCTCCGTGTGCTGGATGATGTAGAAAGCGGCGGAGTCCAGCCAGACGAGCGCGAGGAATGCGACCACCCAGCAGGCTGGGATCGGCGGCTGGAAGTCCGCGTGTTCGGCCCGCGGTGCGGCAGTGAGGGAAAGTCCGTTGGCCGCCAACGCGCCGATCACCACGGCCACGGCCGCCACGACCGTTTGGTCCGCCGGACTCGCATTGAAGACCGAAGGCAGATTGCAGAACGCGTAGGCGGAGCCCGTGCCGATCCCGGCCCAGAGTCCGAGCCTTCGCCCCCCGAGGACGCCCCGAAGCCCGCTGACCAGAATCACGGTGAGCCACCCCAGGCTCAGACCCACGGACAACGCGGCGACCATCATCAGGAGCCATGTCTTCGCGAGGAGGGCGAGCACGGCGGCCACGCCGCAGGCTCTGAAGCCGTGCGCCACGGACCGGGTGTAGCGCTCAAAGCGGAAACTCCGAGCCGCCAACAGGCTCCCAGCCACGCCACCGACGCCGAGTGCGCCGAGGAGCCAGCGCAGTCGTCCCTCGGCCAGCGGCAGCGCCAACTCCACCAGCGCGAATTCCGCGAAGAGGAGGAAATAGACGTACGTCGCCGCGATCGCGACGACGGCGCACGCCACCGCAGACCGGCGCGGTGACTCTTCCTGAGGAGCGTCAGTCATGGCGGGAGCGCCCGGCGCCGCGGCGCAAGAGCAGGAATTGCGCGACGGCGAGCCCAAAGTCCGTGGCGGGGACGCTCAGCCACATCGGGCTGAGGTGGCCGAGCAGAATGGCACTCAGGCTGTAACCGCCCGCCGCGATCCGAAAGATGATGGTGGCTCCGAGAATGACTCGCAGTCGCTCCGCCGGCGCGGCCAGAGCCCACAAATACGTGGTGCCGACGGCCGCCACGAATGCGCCCACGAACCGCAGGAAGATCAGAGCTTCCGGTCCAGGCACCGCGACGAACATCAGCGGTAGCACCACGGTGGGGATCAGCATCAGGCCGAGACCGGCGGCGGCATCCATTGCTCCCGCGAATCCGCAGAGCGCCCGGGCGAGGAAGTCCGGAGAATAAGTCTTCATGGTCGAAAAGCATTGCGGACCCAAATCACGGAGGCCGCAAGCAGGACTCCGCCGCCCGCGGCGCGCAGCCACAACCAGCGCTCGGCCGCGGCAGAGCCGAGGAAAAGCGCGGAGACATCGGACCGCTCCACGGTGAAGAGGCCGATCAGGGCGGCGAAGTGGAGCACGAGTCCGACGTGCCACAACACGAAGCCCGGTGTAGCCATCGAGGATGCGACCGCTGTGGAGGGCCCGCTCGGTGGGTCTTCCGGGTCGGTCGAGGGAGTTAGGCACTGGAGGATCACGTGGTTCACCGCCGTGATGAAACCGGCCATCGCGAGGTGCGCATGGGCCACCAGACCATGGGTGAACTTCAGCGTCTCGGAAAACCCTGGCAGGAACGTCAGCCATCCGTCGACGACCAGAAGCGCCCAGCAGGCGAATGCGGAGAGCAGCCAACGCCGTGTCGCTGCAGGCCAGACGTAGGCGCGGAAGTGCAGCCACGTCAGCGGAACCCACGCCAGCAGCGTGCCGAGCGCCGCTTGCGGCGCGAGGCGGTGGTGCGACACCGCGCCATGATTCAGTCCGGAGTAGAGCAGCCACGACGCCACGAGCGCGGCGACGTACAGGCGCGGCCCGTACGCCCGGGTCCACCCCGTGCCAGCGTGGCGAGGTCGACCGAGCACGACCGGCAGCGCACCGTAGAGCGTGAGGATGCCGAGCGTGGAACCGAGCAGCGCCGCTCCCGTGGCTCCGCCAGAGTCGGGATTCACCGCCGGATAGACCGTGGCACCCGCGGCCCAGAAGAAGACCACCGGAACGACGAGAAGGGCGGCGAGGACGGACGCGGCGAGGAGCGCGCGCCCGGTGAGGACATCCGACACCCGCGAGGGTCGACGCCACCACGTGTGGGCCGCGAGGACAGTCCAGAGAACCAGCATGGCCGCCGGCAGGGCGGGTCGCATCCAGCCGCTCCATTCCATGAAGAGTTTACCGCTGCTGTGCCCCGCCAGCCACGAGACGCTCCCTGCGGCGAGGGCGAGGGACCAGGCCGCGAGGCCAATGTTTCCGTGGCGCGCGGCGTGCGGATGACGCGGATTCAAGAAGACGCGCAGCGCTACGCCGATCAGCGGCACGGTGCACCAGCCGTACAAGTGCCCGTTGAGGTGGACGCTGACCCAGCGCCCGTAGCTGAGCGGCGCCAGCAGATCATTCAGACTCGGCCACGCCAGCAGTAGCGCCATCAGCAGGCCCACGGCATTGGCGAGGGCGAGCCAGACGAAGGCATGCTGCGAGGTGCTCCGACTGACGGCAGCGAGCGCCGTGTGCTCAGTGGACGGCACGGTGAAGGAGGGCGTGGGCATCGTTGGCACGGCGGAGCGCACCGCGCTCCACTCGGCGAGTAGCTGGATCAGAGATTGGCGAGCAACCGTCCATCGCGCACCCGGACGATCCGGTCGCAGGCCTCGGCGAACCGGCGTTCGTGCGTGGCGAGGATGATCGTGATGCGGTCGTGCTGGGCGAGCGAACGCAGCAGCGCGAAAACGGAGTCCCCGGTGGCCTCATCGAGCGAGCCGGTGGGTTCGTCCGCGAGCAACACCGCCGGGGCGTTGAGCAGCGCCCGGCAGATCGCGGTGCGCTGGCGCTCGCCGCCGGAGAGATCCTGGATGCGGTGGGAGAGACGGTGCTGCAGGCCGACGCGCGTCGCGAGGTCGCGCACCCGTGCGGCGGTCTCCGCCACCGGACGGCCGAGGGCGAGGGCGGGGATCCGGATGTTCTCCTCGACGGTGAGGTCGGGGATGAGATTGTGCAGCTGGAAGACGAAGCCCAAGTGACGGCGGCGTAGTTCGAGCCGGTTGCTCTCAAGGGTCGGATCGAGTCCGCAGACGCTGAGTTCGCCGCGATCCGGAGTATCGAGTCCGCCGAGCAAATGGAGAAGCGTGCTCTTGCCGGAGCCAGAGGAGCCCCAGAGTGCGACGACTTCGCCGGCGCGCACCTCGAGTGAGGCGTCCTGCAGGACGCTGACGCGGCCCTGATCGTAGCTCTTCCACACGTGTCGTGCACGCACGACGATGCTGCCACGGTCACTCATAGCGCAAGGCCTCCGCAGGTTGGATTCGTCCGGCGAACCGGGCGGGGTAGATGGCGCCGGCGACGGCGGTGACCACGGCGGTCGCCGTGATGCCGAGCAGCACCCAGCCATTCACGTTGGCCTGGACGTAGCCCTGGAATTGCGGCGCATGGGGAAGTGCGAGGAGCACCCCTCCGCCGAGGAGCAGACCGACCACGAGTCCGGCGCAGGCGATCGCCGTCGCCTCACCGAGCACCAGGGCGGAGACCTGCCGTTGCGAGAAGCCGCAGACCCGGAGGACGGCGATCTCGCGGATCCGGCTGAAAACGGAGAGCAACATCGTGTTGGCGACGCCCAGACCACCGAGCAGGAAGGCGCAGAGTCCCACCGCCCACGCAGTCATCTTCAGGATGCGGAATGAATTGTAGCTCTGACTGAATTCCCGGTTCTCCAGTGCGATCAGGCGGGGGTGCGCGGACTCAACGGCGCGCTTGAAGGCGGCGCCCTCAGCGGTGTTGCGCAGCGTCACGGCGACGACCGAGCAAACGCCCGGACGGTGGAAGAAAGCCTGCGCGGAGCGGAGGGGCAGGAAGACGCCGCCGTCCTCGAATCCATTCTCGGTGCGGACGACGCCGGCGACGCGGTAATGCTGTGCGCCGATGGTGACATCCTCACCCGTGGGCGTGTGGAGAAAGTCCGCCGCCCGGGAGCCGAGGAAGATCTCGTCGTCGCGTGCGCCGAAGCGTTCCCGCGAACCCTCGCGCCACTCCGCGTGGGTCAGCCGGGGATCGTCGGCTTCGAGACCGAAGCACGTGATGACGGGGAACCCCGGCGACGAGACCACCCCAAAGAGAAGCGGATGAGCCGAGGCGACGTTGGGGAGCGCACGGATGGTCTGGGCGTCGGCTTCTGGGACGGAGCTGAAGAACAGGTCCGAGACGTTGCGCTCGAACACGAGGTAGTGACTGTCGCTGGAGAGGATGCGTTCGAACATGCCGATCGCGCCGTTGACGATGCCGAGGATGGTGAGCATTGCGGCGACGCCGAACGCGATGCCGGCCACGCCGATCAGGGCGCGCAGGCGGTGTCGCCGCAGATTGGTGAAGACAAGTGAGAGTGAGCGCATCGCGGGGCTCAGGCGGCGTTGACGAGTGCGCCGGCCGGGCTGGGCACGACGTGCTCGTGGAATGCGATCAGGTAGGACCAGCGCGGATGGCTGCCGATCAGGGTGCTGATCGCCTGGTTGGCGACCGCGCTGAGTCGGGCCACGCGGTGGCGCGTCGCCGGGACGCCGAGTGCGACTGCGAGGTTCGGGCGGGAGAGGGCGCGATCCCGTCCGGGCGTCTTGCCCGTCGTGGCGGCCGCTCCGATCAGGTCGGCGAGGTCGTCGGCGGCTTGGTAGGCGAGGCCCCAGTAGATGCAGAGAGCCTTGAGCAGGTGCAGTTCGCGGGCGGACGGGGTGGCGGGCAGGGCTGGGAGGAGCACGGCGAGCCAGAAGAGCGAGGCGGTCTTGCGCAGCGCCACGGTGCTGACGTTGCGGGCGGTTCCCGGGCTCTCGGCGAAGCGAAGGTCGAGGGCTTGCCCACCCACCAGCCCGGCGGTGCCAAGGCAACTGTCGAGGCAGGCGATCGCCGCGACGCGGATTTCGGAGGACTGGCGCGCGAAACTGAGGTTGGCGAGGGCGTAGGCGCGATTGATGAAGGCAAGGGCCGCCAGGATGGTGCTCGCCTCGCCATGAACGCGGTGCGCGCAGGGCCGGCCGCGGCGATGGGTGGCGTCGTCCATGCACGGCAGGTCGTCGATGAGCAGCGAGGCCAGGTGGAGAAACTCCACGGCGCAGGCGAGGTGCTCGGCGTCGGCGGCGGCGAGTCCGTGGGTCCGGGCCGCGAGGTCAACCAAGCGCGCGCGGACGAGCCGTCCCGGGTGGGCGGCGGCGTCGGTGATGACAGAATGCAGGTGGGCCTCCACGCCCGGGGCGGTGGGGGCATTCCGTTGCAGGGCCTCGACCAGTTCGGTCAGGCGTTCTGGGCTGTCTGAACGAGGGCGGGCGAGGCCGCCGAGCGTGCGATGGGGCATGGCTCAGGATGCGGAGGGTTTGGCTTGGAGGTGGAAGCGCACCTTCACTTGGGGGTCGACGGTGAGCAGCCCGAACATGCGGATGATCGGCAGCCCGAAGTCGCGGGTGTCGAGCACCGCCTCGCCGTCGAGGCTCCACGCGGTGGCGGACGGCACGATCGTCACGGGAAACTCGACCGCCTTTTCCTGCCCGTGCAGTGTGAGCACGCCGGCGGCCCGGTAGCGGTCGGAACTGCCCTCGCGGGTGAGTTGACGCAGTTGAAAGCGACCCTCGGGAAAACGGTCCGACTCGAACCAAGCGTTCATCTTGCGATCGCGCTTGTCGTTGCCGGTCTTCAGATCGGCGACGCGGAACGAGACGGTGGCGGTGGCCGGAGCGGTGTTCGCATCATCGAGTTCGATCGCGGCGGTGAAGCCCGTGAGCGTGGCGGTGAACGCATCGCCGGTGGCGCGAACGTCCACCGAGACCGACGAGCCCGTTGGTTCGACGCTCAGCGTCGGGCGCGCGGCGACCAAGGCGGTCGCCAGACTGAGCAGGAGGAGAAGTCCGGGAAGAAACCGTTTCATCGCCGCCCACTGTGGACGGCGTGGATGAACCCAACGTGAAGCAGAGATGAATTTTGGTTCATCCTGCGGGCCGGACCTAGGGCGAGTCCGGCGCGGTGCGCCACGCGCGCTCGAGAGCCGCGCGGCAGGCGAGGAAGAGCAGCCACATCAGCACCAGGGTGATGAGCGTGTGGCTCAGGTAGTGGGCGCCCTTGAGCATCTGGTAGATGCCCATCCATGATCCGACGGCGAGACCGATGGCGATGCCGAGCAGGCGCCCGCGGCGAGTCGCGGCGAGACCGGAGAGGGCGAGCAGGGCGAAACCGCCGCTGGCGTGGCCGGCGGGAAAGCACACCCCGCGCCGCTCCGGACGGGCATCCTCCGGGAAGCGTTCGAAGAGTTTCACGTACGGCATGTCCCCGCCGTAGCGGGTGAGCTCGTACGGACAGAACATGTTGGTATTGGCCTTCGCCACGCCGGTGAGGTACGGGCCCAGCCCGAGGCAGGCGATCACGGCGGCGAGCTCGCGGCGCCGGTGCGCGAGCCCGAAGCGGCGCCGCCAGCCTGCGGGCCCGAGGAGCAGCGCGATGCACGCGAGGCCGAAGGCGATGAGCACAGCCTTCGGTCCAGTGTAGAACAGGGCCTTCGGCAGGCTGGCATTCTCCTCCACCCGCCACTGCCTGGTGGCAAAGTCAAAGCAGGCATCCTGCACCCAGAGATCCAGAGGGGTGAACTCGGCGAGCAGGAGGACGCCCAGAAGGACGGCGACGGCCGGCCAGAGCGTGTTCCGCAGGGGGTCCTTGCCGGACGGGGCGGATGGGCTGACGGCGCTCATCTGTCCTAACGGCCGTCGAAGTGACGTCGCCACCAGTGCTTCAGGTTGAAATCGGCTCGAACCTTGACCGAGAGGGAGGACGAGGTGCCGTCCGGGCCCAGCGTGGTGCGCAGGCCGGTGCCGATGAACCAGCGTCCCTGGGTCGGCGTCCACCGGTAGGGCACTTCCCAGAGAAGCCCCGGCCGGAAGCTGATGGCATCGTTGCTGGCTCCGCCGAAGGCGCGGGTCGTCCCGAAGTCCGTCTGGAAGGTCGCATGCAGGGTACCGAGGTCCCAGACCAAGCCGGCGGAGCCGAGGAACGCGTCGTCGGTCAGTTGATTCTCCTTGAGGGTGCCGTCCGCGTGGGACGGCGAAACGATGTCGCCGCCGACCGACCAGAAGACGCGCACACCCGGGAGATCGGCGAGAGAGCGGGAGAAGGTCATGAACGGCATGACGTGCTCGAGTCCGTCGATGAGTTCGGAGGGCGGATTGCCGAGAGCGCCAAAATAGTCGATGCCGATTCCGGTATCCCATCCCGCCAGAATGCGTTCTCCGAGGTTGTACTTGGTGCCGACGTGCATCTCGGCGAAGCCGAGTTCGGTTCCCACGGCGGCGTCACCTAGGCCGTGGGAGACGTAGCCCGTCACGTCCCCGACAATCTCCCAGCGCTCGGTGAGTCCGTAGCGCAGTCCGACCGGGAAGCGGAGATGGTCGTACTTGCTGAGATCACCGAACCTCGGATTGAAAGTGAATCGGAGGGCGTTGCGTCTCTCGGTGTTCGGCAAGTTTGCGGTGAAGACGCCGCTCATCTTGAGAACGGCGTCGGAGCGCGGAGCAGAGCCATCGGTGGAGGCGGCGCCCGTCGGCGCCGCGTCCACCGCTCCGACGAGCAGGCCGATGCTCAGTGCCAAGACGAGAGCGTGGCCGTAACGGCGTCGGGGAGTGGGCAATGCGGCGGGCAATGGGCGGGGGAGGGCGGACATGGCATCACGGGCCGGCGCGGCGTGACAAAGGGGAGGGGGAGTCGGCCTGAGCCGTGCGACGTCCCTCCACGGTGGCGCGGTGGCGAGCTTGGTCCTCCGGGGAAAGGGAGCGATAACGGCCTTCCTGATAGAGGTGGCTCGCAACCTGATAGTACGAAATGGTCTCGTGCACCTGGTCTTGGTCCGGCGTTCGTGGCGTGAGGGCGAAGCTGCGCGGATCGTAGCCGTAGTGATCCACGCCCCGGAGTGGGCGGAGGACCGTGAGGAGGCCGGGTTCATACAACCCGACGCGCTGGTAGTTTCCGATCAGCGCGCGGCGGTCGCCGGAGGCGTGCAGGACATCCCAGCCGAAGAAGCGCGAGGCGTAGGACCAGTTGAGGAGTCCGAGCAGCGTGGGAGCGTAGTCCACCTGGCTCATCAGGTCGTTCACCTTGCCCGGCGCGATCTGGCCGCCGGGTGAAAAGATGATGAGGGGAATGTGGTAGTGTTCGACGGGCAGGGCGGCTTGACCGGCGACGGAGGCGCAGTGGTCGGCGACGATGACGAAGACCGTGTTGCGGTACCAAGGCTTGGTCGCGGCGGCGCGCAGGAACTCGCCGATCGCGTAGTCAGTGTACTTCACCGCGCCGTCGCGCCCTGAGACCTTCGACGGCAGGTCAATCTTCCCGTCCGGATAGGTGAAGGGACGGTGGTTCGACGTGGTCATCACGAAGAAGTGGAACGGCTGCCCCTTCGCCGCGGCGGCGTCGGCCTCACGCAGCGTCCAGCGGTAGAGGTCGCCGTCGCAGGCTCCCCAGGCGTTTGCGAACGTGATGTCGGAATCGGCGACAGACGCGCGGTCGACGACGCGGTAGCCGTTGCCCCCGAAGAACGCGTTCATGTTGTCGAAGTAGCCGTAGCCGCCGTAGATAAAGGCGGTGTCGTAGCCGCGACTACGGAAGACGCTGCCAAGTGTGAACAGGTCCTCGTTGCGCGGGCGCTTGATCAGCGAGCGGCCTGGGGTCGGGGGAAGGGAGAGCGTAAGCGCCTCCATGCCACGGTCCGTGCGGGTCCCGGTGGCATAGAGCTGGGTGAAGACAAGGCTCTGCGGCGAGATCGCCTCCAACACCGGCGTCAGTCGCGACGCTGGATTGAACGTCGACAGGAAGTCGGCGCTCAGGCTCTCCACCGTGATCTGGATCACGTTGGGGCGAAGCTCCGGATCGCCGGGCCGGGGCGCGGGCACCCAGCGGAGCGTGTCGTGGGCCGGCGTGCCGGGCAGCGGAAGTGAGCGGTCCGCAGCCAGCTCGCTGCGGAGCTTGGCGAACGCCTCGTCGGTCGGAATGACGGCGTAGAACTGGCGGTAATCGAGCTCGTTGTTGCGGAAGGCGGCGAAGAGCGACCAGAGGCCGTTCTTGGCGAGTTCGCGGTTGAACGTGTTGGCGAAGGCCGGGATCCGGTTGGAATCGAGACCCACCCCGAGCGCGATCGCGCCCGCGGCCCACGCGCCCGCGTTCAGCCAGCGCCGCCCCATCGACTCCGGCGCGTGCGCCAGCCACCGCTGCACCCAGCCGGTGCGCAGGAGTAGCGCGTAACCCGCGAGCGCCCCGACCGCGATCCCGGCAAAGACGGCGGGTAGCGGGTACGACTCGCGAATATTGGCCATGACCTCGGTCGTGTAGACGAGGTAATCGACGGCGATGAAATTGAAGCGGACGCTGAATTCGTCCCAGAACAGGAACTCCGCCACCGCACCGAAGAGCAGCAACGCGAACGTACCCAGCAGTGCGAGATGCAGTCCCCCGCGCACCCAGCGACGCGCGAACGCGCGGGCCGGGAGCAGCGCGAGGAAGATCGCGAGCGGCGCCGCGATCAGCGCCGCCGTGGCGGCGTCAAACACCAGCCCCAGCGAGAAAGCTCCCAGCAGGCTGAGATCCCACGTGACGCTCTTCGCTGACACGACCAGCAACACCACGCGCGTGGCCAAGCTCACCACGGCAAAGGCCGTGAGAAAAATCCAGAGAAGCCCGTGACGGCTGCTCAACCGTCGGTCCAGCCACGATGGGAGACGGCCCGGTGAGTGGGGTGGTGAGGAACGGGCGGCGGCGGGCATGAGGGGGATGCTCGAGAACCTCCGAAGGTTCACGGGTGAATGTTCGAAAGACAACTCCGAGTCCGCGGACGTTCAAATCCCGGATCCGCAGGCACACTCTCGGCGTGATTTTTGCCATTGGTTTTCCGTGCGAACGGCACGCGCATCGAGTCGGTGTCCGAGTGTGGGGACGATCTGCGACTGACTGGGGCGGGGTGGGTGGGTGGCCCTGCCGACAGGGGCGAGCTGGCTCCGGGCTTGATCGGCCGGCGCCTGACACCGCCGACGGCGATCGGGCGCCCGCCTCCGCGCCGCAGCGACGGATCGCGTTGCGGTGGAATGGGACAGGTGAGACGGCGCAACCCGCAAAGGCTTTGACTCCCCCTCGGGCCTCGGCCGGCATAGAGCATGAAATTGATCCTCCTCCGGTTGGGTTTGTGGGTCGCGTTTACGGCGGTGGCGTTGGGGGCTGTCGAGTCGAAGCGCCGCCCAATCACGCCGCGTGATGTCTGGGAAATGAAGCGCCTCTCGAGCCCGGCGATTTCGCCGGACGGGCAGCGTGTCGTGTTCTCCGTGCAGGAGTGGTCCATCGAGAAGAACGAGAGCGCGAGCAGCCTCTGGGTGGTCGAGATCGCGGGCGGGGCACCGCGCCGGCTCACGACCGTACCCGGGTCCGATGGCTCACCGGCGTGGAGTCCGGATGGCACCCGCATTGCGTTTGTCTCCAAGCGTGCGGGCGATGAGGTTCCGTTCCTCCACGTCATTCCGGCCGATGGCGGCGAGGCGGAAAAGGTGCTGGAGCTGCCGTTCGGCGTTTCTCGTCCGTCGTGGCTGCCCGATGGCCGCAGTCTGATCCTGGCCACGTCGGCCATCCCGGAGCTGGCTGGCACCTGGAGTGCCGAGGACCGCGCGAAGATGAAGCGCGAGATCAAGCGCCGCAAGGAGTCCAAGATCAGCGCCAAGGTCACCGAGAACCGGCAGTATCGCTATTGGGACCACTGGCTGACCGACAACCTCGCCAACCGGCTCCTGCGCGTCGAGCTGGCGACCCGAGCGGTGACCGACTTGACCCCCGCGCAGGACCGGCTTTTCCAGCTGAGCGGTGAGTTCTCGGTCAAGGTGAGTCCGGATGGCCGCTGGGTCGCGCTGTCGCGCAACACCACGCCGCCACCGTACCGCGATTTCCTGAACAGTGACGTGGTCATGGTTGCCACAGATGGCTCCGGAACTCTCCGCAATCTCACGCTGGACAACGCGGGCTCGGATTCGTCTCCGGTGTTTGCCCCGGACGGCGGCTCGCTCGTCTACGTCCGCCGTGAGACGGTCTACCACAATGGTGAATCGGGCCGCCTCTGGCGGCACGATTTCACGACGGGTCGCAACACGCCGCTGACGGAGGCGATCGACCTCTCGATCGACGAAGGCGTGTTCGCACCCGATGGAAAGACGCTCTGGCTCATTGCGGAAGACAAAGGCCGGGTTCCGATCTTCCGCCTGAACGCGGACGGGACTGGACTCCAGCCCGTCCAGTCGTCGGGCACCTCCGGCTCGATTGACGGCGCGGCGGGCCGGCTGGTCTTCCTGAACGACACCAAGAATCGTCCGGCCGAGCTCTTCGTGCTGGAGACCGTGACCGGTGAGGTCCGCCAGTTGACGAACCTCAACGCCGCCGCCGTCGAACGGCTCGAACTCGGCCAGGTCGAGGAATACTGGTTCGAAGGCGCCAACGGCGACCGGATCCAAGGCTGGCTGGTCCTGCCCCCGGGATTCGACCCCGCCAAGCGCTATCCGCTCGTCCAGCTCATGCACGGCGGTCCGCACACCATGTGCCGGGACTCGTGGAGCTATCGCTGGAATACCCACTGCTTTGCGGCACCCGGGTATGTGGTGACGTGGGTGAATCGCCATGGCTCGACCGGCTTCGGCGAGCGCTTTTCCCAGAGCATCCTCAATCAGTGGGGTGACATGCCGTTCGAGGACATCATGAAGTCGACGGACTACCTGCTGGCCCGCTTTCCGAATCTCGACCCGGAGCGGATGGCGGCGGCGGGTGCGAGCTATGGCGGCTACATGGCGACGTGGGTGTTGGGTCATACGGACCGCTTCAAGGCCATCATCAATCACGCGGGCGTGAACAACTCGTACGCGCAGTATGGCACCGATGCGCCGCATGGCTTTCCCCTCGTGATGGGCGGCAAGCCCTGGGAGAACCTTGAAGGCATGCAGCGCCAGAACCCGATGTTCTACGCGAAGAACTTCCGCACCCCGACCTTGGTGATCCACGGCGAGCTCGACTACCGCGTACCCTACGGCAACGCCACGGAGCTTTACGGGGTGCTCCAGGCGATGGGAGTACCTTCGCGCTTGGTGATTTACCCGAACGAGAACCACTGGATCCTGACGCCGCAGAATGCCCTCCACTGGCACTGGGAAATGCAGTCCTGGCTGAGTCGGTACCTAGGCGGTAAGCCGGTGTTCGATGAGCCGAGGTTTGACTCCTCGGCCCGCTGAGCCGGAGATCGCGGCATGGCCGGCAAGAACTTCACCTTCATCTGCGGAGCCGACGATTTCCTCGTCGGACGCGTGGGGCGTGAGCGCCATGGGAAACTCGTTGAGGAGATACCGGACGAGTTCTCCCGCGAGGTGATCAGCGGTTTCGCCAACAACGTGGGCGAAGTGGAGGCGGCGGTGAACCGTTTCCGCGAGAGCGTGCAGACGGTCTCGATGTTTGGCGGCCGCCGGCTCGTGTGGCTGAAGGACGTGAACTTCCTCGCCGACACGGTGACGGGTCGGGCCGAGAGCACGCTGGCTGCGGTGGCGGACCTGCAGGCGATCCTCGCCGCGGTGAATCCGGAGGAGGTGGCGGTGCTGGTGACGGCGGCGCCGGTGGACCGGCGGCGGTCGTTTCCGAAGTGGTGCGAGAAGCAGGCCGAGTTCCAATTGGTCGGCGGTGATGGCGAATCCGGTGCCGAGGCGCTGGCGGGCGTGGTCCTCGCCGAGGCTCGTTCGCTCGGCGTCACGATGGGGCCGGGAGCGTTGGAGTTGCTGCTGGCCAAGGTGGGCGCCAACGCGCGCCTCCTGCTTGAGGAAGTGCGCAAGCTCGCCACGTACGTCGGTGACGGTGCGGCCGGCGGTGGCGCGGGTGCGGCGCGGATCGAGGAGGCCCACGTCGCGGAGCTGACCCCGAACGTGGCCGAGGGGGATTTCTTCGAGGCGGCGGAGGCGTTCTTCAAGGGGGACCTGCCCTGGACGCTCGAGGCGCTGCACCGCCACTTCTTCGCCGGAGGCGATGCGCGGCCGATTCTCGCGGCGCTGCAGAACCGAAACCGGATCCTCTTGCAGGTGCGGGCGCTCGTCGATGCCGGCGAGGCCCGACTCGGCCCGCGCGGGCTCGATGGCTTGCCGAAGGCGGCTGCGACGCATGGGCCGCGGTTCGTCGGCGCGACCGAGAAGAGCTCCTTCAATCTCTTCACCCAGAACGCCTGGTACGTGGGCAAGCTCGCGACCGAGTCGCGGCTTCCCTCCCTGCGTCGACTGATCGACAACCAGCAGGAGTTCATCGTCGCCTTCGAGGAAATCATCCGGCGCCCTCACGAGCAGGAGGAAGTCCTGCGGGACTTGGCCGTGCGCTGCCTTTCCACCGAGGTCCCGGCCGGGGCGCCGCGCTGAAGGCGTCGCGGGGGTCACACCCGGATCGGTTTCGCTGGCGCGCGGATCGAACTGCGGATCGCCGCCGTCCGCGGCGCCGGGCACGGAACGGGGCGGCCTTTCCTCCGCTTCCGTTCGTCACCCGCGAACGGCGGGCGTTCGCATCCGGCTAGGATGCAGCGTCGACGCCGACGTGGCCGCGCGCCGGTGCCACCGCGCGCAGCGGGTAGGCGTGGATCGCGACGCCTGCGGAGACGAGCGCGTGGTCTGCGGGCCGTGCGGGCGTCGCGAAGCCATTGTCCGCCAGAAGCCCGATCTCCGCGCGGTGCACGCGCGCGGGAGCCACGACATACGGCGGGTGCCAAACGCGGCCCTCGCGCAACGCGCCGCCACGCGTGCGGGAGAAGAACGCGTAACGCTCGATGAGGAAGTACTCCAGTGTGCCGGGCTGCGCCTGAAACGCCGGGCCCGCCGCTTCGTACTCCACTTCCGTGGCGACTCCGCCGTTCCGGCAGGACGAGAACCGGGCGACCGGGTTTTCCCGCGTCGGACGCCGGCCCGCCTGCCGGGCATCGACGTAGGGCAGCGAGAAGATCGTCTGCGCGATCCGCACCGCGAGCGGTTGCTGGCAATCGAGCGAGAAGAACCACACCCCCGGTGTCCCGTCGCTGGCGTAGACGTAGGTCCGCAGGTTCAGCTCCAAGAACCACGAAAGCCCCGGCAGCGGGGGCAGGAAACAGGGCCGCACTGCGTCCATCCAGAACGGCACCACCCCAAGCCACGCCGCTCCGTCATGGGTATCGACGTGCAGCCCGGGTGGCAGCCGGGACTGAATCTCCGCGGGATCCCAGCGCCAGTGCAGGAAGAGCAGATGCCGCCACGCCTGCCGCATGACGGCCGACCTCGCGGGGCGCACGCGCATCGCCGCGCGCTGGGCAGGTGTAGGAGCGGGCGGGAGACGCATCGGTGGGACCTCGTGGCGGTCAGTCGACCGTATGCCGCACCGTGCGTCGCTCGCGCCGCGCCAGCGCGAGGGCATGCACGAGACCGTAGCGCGGGCTCAGCGCGGCGGAGCCGAGGAAGATGACACCGAGCGCGAGCACGATCGCCGGACCGCTCGACAGGCCCGTGTGGAAGCTCACCGCGAGTCCCGCCGTCGAGCCAACGATGCCGAAAAGAGCCGACACCCCGAGCATCCACGCGAAGCGGTCACACCACAGGTACGCGCTCGCGGCGGGAAGGAGAAACAGCCCCAGCGCGAGCACGACGCCCATGGTCTGCAGGCCGGCCACGAGGTTGAGGACCGCCAGCGCGAGGAAGCCGGCGTAGAACCAGCCTCCGCGCATGCCCGCCGCGCGCGCGAAGATGGGATCAAACACCTCTAGCACGATGCCTCGGTAGGCCAGCACGAAGGCCGCCAGCGTGAGGCCCGATGCCGCCGCCGTCAGCGCAAGGTCCGAGGGCCCGACCCCGAGGATGTGGCCGAACAGAAAGTGCAGCAGGTCCACGCGGGTGCCGAGCTGGCTGACCAGCGCGATGCCGACCGCATAGGCGACGAGGAAGAAGGCGCCGAACGCCGCATCTTCCTTGAGCCGGGTCAGGCGGCTGAGCAGGGCGCTCGCCATGACCGAGAGCAAGCCAGCCACCAGCGCGCCCGCGAGGAGCGCCAGCGGACCGCGCCCGAGCAGCAGCCACGACAGCGCGAGGCCGGGCAGGAGCGAGTGAGTCAACGCATCGCCCATCAACGCCAGCCGCCGCAGCACGAGGACGCTGCCGAGCAGGCCCCCGCTGATGCTCAGCAGCACGGCCGAGAGCAGCCCGCGCTGCATGAAATCATACGCGAACGGCGCGAGGAGCAGGTCGTAGAGCGCGTTCATGGGCGGACCCCCAGCACGGGCATGCGGCGGTGGTAGGCGAGGTCGATGTTCGCGTCGCTCAGCGTCTCCGCGGCCGGACCCGCCGCCACGAGACGGGTGTCGAGCAGCAGCGCGTGGGAGAAGTGGGTCCGCGCCAGCGCGAGGTCGTGGACCGCGGCGATCACGGTGCGTCCCTGCGCGAGCCAGCGTTGGAGGAGGTGGACGAGCTCCGCCGAGGCCGCGAGGTCGAGGCCGGCGAAGGGTTCATCGAGGAGGAAGATGTCCGCCCCCTGCGCCACGGCGCGCGCGAGGAACATGCGCTGCTGCTGCCCGCCCGAGAGTCGGCGAATCTGTTCGCCGGCCAAGGCGGTGAGGTCGAGTTCCTCCAGCGCGCGGTCCACGCGCTCCCGCTCGGCCGCCGTGAAGCGACCGAACAGGCCGAGCGAGGGCCAGCGCCCCTGCGCCACGACTTCGCGCACGGAAATCGGGAAATCCCAGTCCACCTCGGGTCGTTGGGGCAGGTAGGCCAGCCGCGGATGGAGGTGGCGCGGATGCTTGTCCCCAAGTCGGATCTCTCCGCGGGTCAGCGGCAGCCAGCCGAGCAGCGCTCGGAGGAGCGTGCTCTTGCCGGCGCCGTTCGGTCCCACCAGCGCCACCAGCGCGCCGCAGGGAATGTGGGCGGTGATGCCGTCCAGCGCGGTGCGCTGGCCGTAGTGCACCGTGACGTCCTGCAGGCGAAAGATGTCGTGTCCGGCCATGCAGGCGCGCGTCAGCGCAGGCCCTCCGCGATGGCGAGGATGTTGTGGCGGATCATGCCTTCGATCGTGTCGGTTCCCGGCTGGCCGCCAAGCCCGTCCGCACACAGGGGACGGCCGGGCTTCGCGCCGGTTTCCCGGGCGATCGCGGCGAGGGTGCGATCATTCGCCGACGCTTCCGCGAAGACCGAGCGCAGGCCGCGCTGGCGGATCAGTTCAATCGTGTCGGCCAGCCGGCGCGCACTGGTCTCGTCGGCCGTGCTCAGGCCGAGCAGGGGCTGGACCTCGAGTCCGTACTCGCGCGCGAGGTAGCGGAAGGCGTCGTGCGAAGTGACGAGGAGTCGTTGCGCCTCCGGGATGCGGGCGATCTCCGCCTGCGCCCACGGCTTGAGGGCGGCGATGCGCGCGCGGTAGGCGGCGGCGCGGGTCTGGATCGCCGGCGCGGCGGCCGGACGTCGCGCGGCGAGTTCCGTCGTCACGATGTCAATGGCGGCCAGGAGCGGGTCCACCGCAACCCACCAGTGCGGGTCGTCCTCGCCATGGTCGTGATCGTGCGCGTGTCCATGGCCCTCGTGGCCGTGATCGGCCGTGCAGACCTGCACGGGGTGGGGGATGCGGTTTCCCACTTCGACCACGCGGTCTGCCGGGAGGTCGCGCCGGAGTCGGGGCAGGTAGGTTTCCATGCCGAGCCCCGCCGCGAGGACGAGGTCGGCCTCGCGGACGCGACGGATGTCGGCCGGCGCTGGTTCGAAGACATGGGGATCCACCCCGGGCCGGAGCAGGGGCACGACGGTGACCGCGTCGCCGCCCACTTCGCGGGCGATTTCCGTGAGCACGGTGTGCAGCGTAACGACCCGCAGGGGCTCCGCGGCACGGGAGAGCGGCATGAAGGCGGCGGCCGCCAGCAGGATCGCGCCGGCGAGGCGCGGGACGTTCAGGCGAGAGAAGGAAGAAGGAATCACGGCTTGGTTGCTTGGAGGCTGAAGCTCAGAGCGGAGAACGTCGCGCCGCGGATTTCGAGGCGGACGATCTCACCGGCGACGTCGCCGGCCGATTTCAGCCACGGTGCGGTGGCTTCGAACTGCGATGTGTTGCCGACGGTCTCGCCCGTCGCGGGATTGGCCACCGCGGTGAGCAGGAGCCCGCGTGCCGGGTCCTTCAGGCGCACTTCGATCGCCGGTTGGACGATCCGCACGAAGTTCTCCGCGTGTCCGTCGAGGACGTAGGCCGCCAGACGGCCGGTCTCCCGATCGAGCACCAGCTCGACGTTGAACTGATGGTCGCCGACCTCCACCAGCTGGCCGCCGTGGGGTGCGGTATGGGCATGGCCATGGCCGTGGGCATCACCGTTTGCCGCCTTGTCATGGGCATGGTCGTGGGAGCGTCCGCAGCCGATGGCGAGGAGCGGTACCAAGGTGAGAAGGAGGATGCGGAGAAGGGAGATCGGATTCATGGCGTGGTGGTTTCGTTGAAATCAATGCCGCCGGTGCGGGTGGTCAAACCGGTGGAGCGGGCTGAGGTCCTGCTACCGTAGCAAATGCGTCAAGGGGTCGGCGACCCCCCGGGTGGATCATCGCTGCTCCATCCACTCCGGCGAGCGATAGCGCTCGGTGAGTTGCTCCACTTCGTCCTCGTGAAAGTCCGGCCACGGGGTGGGGGTCGGCTCGGCCCGGAGTCGTTCGCCGAGGGTGCGGGTGAAGGTCGGCGTCAGTTCCTCCCAGTCGCGCACCTGCGGGGCCGCCGGTCGCCAGAGGGAACCCTGCATGATGAGGCCGTGCTTGCTGCGCTTCTGCGCCGCGCCGGCGATCTTCGCCCCGGTCTCCGCATGAACCACGTCGAAGCGCTCCGCCCGGGTGAAGCAGACCCCGGCCGGGCCGCAGGCATCGGGGTTCTCGGGGTCGGGCACCGGACACTCCTGCACGACCCGGACGGGTTGGCCGAGCTCTTCGAGGGCCGCCGCGAGCGCCTCGTGGACGATGCGGTAGCTTTCGCTGGCGCGGAGTGCTTCGACGTCATGGCCGCGCGGGATGACCAGCGCGTAGGTCCAGTCGTCGCGGTGGTCCACCAAGCCGCCGCCGGAGAAGCGGCGCACGAGTTCGACCGAGTCCTCCGGGTTCATCTGCGCCTGGATGAACGCGAGCTTCTGGCTGTACCCGAACGAGAGCGCAGGCCGGTGCCAGCCATACGCGCGGAAGCGAGGGGCGTCGTCGCCGGGGTAGCGCTGCAGCAGCAGGAAATCGATCGCCATGTTTTCGGCGGCGCCAGCCAGTCGGGACGGAAGCACATGCAGCGTCATGTCGGCCCCAGCCTGACGCTCTCGGCCGGAAAGCAAACGCTGAAAGCGACAACACCCTGATTGGGTCCGGATTTGACGAAGGTGGAGCGGGCATGCCCGAAGCCCGTTGCGGCTGGGACGTGCCTAGCGGTTTGTGCCCCCGAACGTTCGTTCCCGGTTGAACGCTTTTTGCTCGCCGCGGGCGGTGCGGGTGCGAACGTCGCGGCCATGCCCGCGACCTCGCGCCGCACCTCCGTTTTCACCGAGTCCCTGATCCGGGAAATGACCCGGGTGGCCCAGCAGCATGGCGCGATCAACCTCGCGCAAGGGTTTCCCGACACCGATCCCCCGGCCTCACTGGTCGCGGCGGCGAAGGCGGCGATGGATGCCGGTCGGCATCAGTACGCGATCACCTGGGGTTCCCCCGAGTTGCGGGAGGCGCTGGCGGCGAAGCTGACCCGTTACAGCGGCCTGCCGGTGGATCCGCAGCGCGAGTTGGTCGTCACCTGCGGCGCGACCGAAGCCATGATGGTGGCGATGATGACCGTCTGCGACCCCGGCGACCGGGTCGGACTCTTCTCGCCCTTCTACGAGAACTACAACGCGGATGCCATCCTCACCGGGGCGACCCCGGTGCACGTGCCCTTGCAGCCGCCGGGGTACGGTTTTGATCCTGCGCAACTGCGGGCGGCCTTTGCGAGCGGCCTCAAGGCCTTCGTCCTCTGCAACCCCTCGAATCCGACCGGTCGCGTCTTCACCCGCGAGGAACTCGGTCAGATCGCGGCGCTGGCGGAGGAGTTCGACACCTTTGTGATCACGGACGAAGTCTACGAGCACATCGTGTTTGATGGCCGGAAGCACGTGACCTTCGTGACCCTGCCGGGGATGGCGAAGCGGACCCTGACCTGTTCCTCGCTCTCGAAGACCTTCTCGATCACGGGGTGGCGGCTCGGGTATGTGCATGCGCCGGCGGAGATCATCGCGCAGGCGAGGAAAGTGCATGACTTCCTCACCGTGGGCGCGGCCGCGCCCCTGCAGCACGCGGTGGTGACGGCGCTGGGATATGGCCCCGAGTACTATGTACAACTGGCGGCGGAGTATGCGGCGCAGCGCGACATCCTCTGCGGATACCTGGACCAGACCGGCCTCGCCTACACCCGACCGGAGGGCGCGTACTTCGTGATGCTGGACATTTCGCCCTTCGGGCGCGCGAGCGACATCGAATTCTCGCACTGGATGGCGCGGGAGATCGGTGTGGCCCCGGTGCCTGGCTCGAGTTTCTTTCCCGAGCCCGAGAACCGCTTCGTGCGCCTGAACTTTGCCAAGCGCCCGACCACGCTGCACGCCGCGGGCGAGCGCCTCCTGCGGCTGAAGCGCGGCTAGTTTCGCCCGATGTGGGCTTGCCCTCATCCCCGAGCTAGGTTCTCGAGACGAACGAGGGTCGCCATTGTCCTGAGCGCTTCGGATCGGGGCGACTGAAACTCTCTTGGCTCCGTCCGTTAGTGGCGCATTGGTCGCCGCGGTCTCCCATCGGGCGCGTCCTGCCGGCCCAATCTGGTCCTCGAAACTGTGGCGTGACGCGTCCTCTGGCAACCGAACGCCTACGCAATGTGGCTGAGTGCAGCCGGGGCGCGTGCCTAGGCGGTCGACGGGGGGCTGTCGGCGAGGAGGGAAGGCACCACCATCCAGCAGAGCTGCCAGCGGGGGTGGGCGGACTTGCGGTGGGGAAGCTTCTTCCGGCGGAGCGCGAGCACGCCGCCTTTGGGGAGGTCGATGACGGCGGGCTTGGCGCGATCTGTGAGCAGCAGGGTCGCGAGGTGGGCGAGGTGTGGCTCATGGCCCACGATCACGATCGCGGCCTCGGTGCCGAGGGTGTCGAGCCGGCGGGCCATGGGCTCCGGATCGTCCTCGGGCAGGAGCCCGGGCGTCTCGAGCCGCACGGCGTCCGGCCCGAGCGCGTCGGCCAGACGGTCCGCGGTCTGCCGCGAGCGCGCGAGCGGGCTGTGCCAGAATTGCAGTCCGGGCAGCGCCCCGTTGGCGCGGAAAAAACGAACCAACTGCGAGCACTCCGTCACTCCCTGCAGACTCAGCGGCCGGTCCGGGTCCTCCTCGACCGGCACCGCGTGCGCATGGCGAACGAGAAACAGCATGGTCGACCGATCCTTCCGCCGTGACGCGTCTTCGCGATTACGGAGAGAGACGCTCGATGATCCACGGTCCGCCCGCCTGCTCGCGGCGGTAGCGCAGGCGGTCGTGGAGTCGGCTCCGCCGGCCTTGCCAGAACTCCACCGATGCGGGCGTCACCAGGTACCCGCCCCAGAACGGCGGCATCGGCACCTCGGCGCCCGCGTGCTTCTGCTCCACGGCCTTCATGCCGCTCTCCAAGGCAGCGCGATCGGGCACCACGCTGCTTTGGCGCGAGACCCAGGCCGCGAGCTGGCTCGCGCGGGGTCGCGAGTGGAAATACGCCATGCTCTCCTCGCGGGCCAGGCGGGTCAGTGTGCCCTCGATGATCACTTGGCGCTCCAGCGTGATCCACGGGAACACGAGCGTGGCGAACGGGTTGGCTTCGATTTCCCGACCCTTGCGGCTTTCGTAATTGGAAAAGAAGACAAAGCCTCGCCCGTCCATGCCCTTCAGCAGAACGGTGCGCGCCGAAGGACGGCCCTCGCGGGTGGCGGTGCTCAGCACCATCGCATTCGGCTCCGGCACCTTGGCCGCCTCCGCCTCCTGGAACCACGTCTCGAACTGCCGGAACGGGTCGCGGGCGAGGTCCTTCTCCTGCAGCCCGGCGAGGCTGTAGTCGCGGCGAAGATCAGCGAGGGCCATGATGGGAGAAGCTACTCACTTCGGGCGGCGAATCACGGAGAAAATGTCCGCGGCCGCCGGCCCCCCGACGCACCGGGGCGACGAACCCGACCCAATCTAGCACAAAACCGACCCCGGCCGGATTCGGCCTTGTTTCACCGGGGAGGAGAGGCACGCTGGTGGCGTTTCCGCCTGCCCACGCCCCGTTTTTCCTCCCGACTTTTTTCACCATGAAAATCGACCTCAAGCTGACCCCCCAGAAATTGCAGTCGAAGACCACCCGCGTCTTCGAACTCGCCGGCCGCAAGATCCGCGCCATCGACGCCGCTTGGGATCCCGCGAAGGGCACGCCCGTCTTCACCGTCAAGGGCCGCTACACGTCGCGTGGCTGGACCGAGTGGACGCAGGGTTTCCAGTTCGGCATGGCGTTCCTGCAGTACGACGCGACTGGTGAGGCCGCCTTCCTCGATCTCGGCCGCCGCAAGACCATCGCCCTGATGGCGTCGCACGTCTCGCACGTCGGCGTGCATGCCCATGGTTTCAACAACGTTTCCCCCTACGGCACCCCCCGCCGCCTGCAGCGCGAGGGCCGCATCCCGGCGAATGTCGACGAGATGAACTTCTGCGAACTCGCGCTGAAGGTCTCCGGAGCCGTGCAGGCCGCGCGCTATGCGCCCACCTCGGTCAAGGCACCGTGGTCCCCGGTCGCCGGCGCGCCGGGCGTGGTGCCCGGCGGCTACGTGTACTCGTTCAACGGGCCGCAGTCGCTCTTCGCGGACACGATCCGCTCGATGCGCTCGCTGGTCGTGGCGCACCAGTTGGGTCACGCGCTGATGGGCGAGGGCGATAAGCCGATCAACCTTCTCCACCGTTCGATTGAACACGCGGCGACGACGGCGCGGTTCAACGTCTTCTTCGGTCAGGGCCGCGACAGCTACGACGTCCGGGGCCGCGTCGCGCACGAGTCCGTCTTCAACCGCAACGACGGCCAGTTCCGCTGCCCGAGCTCGCAGCAGGGGTATTCCCCGTTCACCACGTGGACCCGCGGGGCGGCGTGGATCATCTGTGGCTACGCGGAGCAGCTGGAGTTCCTTGATTCCGTGCCGGACTCCGCGCTCGAGGGCGTCGGTGGCCGCGCCGCGGTCACGAACCTCTTCCGCGAAACCGCCTGCGCGACGAGCGACTACTACATCGATGGTTATTCGTCGCGCGATGGCGTGCCCTATTGGGACAGCTGTGCGTTGAACACGCACCGCCTTGGCGACTTCACGGCTCGGGCGGCGGACCCCTTCAATGACCACGAGCCGGTCGACAGCTCCGCCGCAGCGATCGCGGCGCAGGGCTTCCTCCGCCTCGGCCGCTGGCTGCAGAACCACGGCCGCAAGGCCGCCGGCGCGCGTTACCTGCAGGCCGGCCTCACGGTGGCCAACACCCTCTTCGACGAACCTTACCTCTCGGCCGACCCGCGTCACCAAGGCCTCCTGCTGCACAGCGTCTACCACCGCCCGAACGGCTGGGATTACGTCCCGAAGGGCCGCAAGGTGCCGTGCGGGGAATCCTCGATGTGGGGCGACTACCACACGATGGAGCTCGCGCTGCTCATCCGCCGCCTGTCCGAGGGCCGTTACCTCACCTTCTTCTGACCGGATCGCCCGGCCTGCCAAGGGGACACCGCCCGGCGTGGCGCTGTCGCCTGGGCAGGCCGAGGGCGTCGCCCGCGTGGCGTTGCCGCCGGGCTCGGCGCAGCAACGGTGCGGCATCGGTGCGGCGGCGGTGCGAGATGGATCGCGCCCGGCCTTGGCGGTCCTCCCTTCGGGGCGGAGCGCAGGATTGCGGCGGCGCGGAAAGGGCGTAGGCTGAGGGGTTGATGTCCCAGCCTGCTCCCCTCCTTTACGAGTCCCATGCGCACACGCCGCTGTGCAAGCATGCGACCGGTGCCCCGGAGGACTACGCTCTCCGGGCGGAGGCCCGCGGGCTGCGGGGCATCGTGTTCACCTGCCATTGCCCCCTGCCGGACGGACACTCGCGGCAATGGCGGATGGACCCGGAGCAATTCGAAGATTACGTCGCCCTGATCGCCGGCGCCCGGGAGCGCCTGCACGGCCGCGTCGACGTCAGGCTGGGGCTGGAGAGCGACTACTTTCCCGGGATCGAACCCTGGCTGGAGCGCCTACATGGCCGCACCTCGCTGCATCACGTCCTGGGCTCGGTGCACACCCAGACCGCGCCGTACCGTGCCGCGTATTATCGTGGCGATGCGTGGGACTACCAGAAGACATACTTTCAGCACCTCGCGCAGGCGGCGGAGAGTGGTCTGTTCGACACCCTTTCGCATCCGGACCTCGTGAAGAACGAAGCTCCGCACGAGTGGGATTTCGCGCGGATCCGTCCAGATGTGGAGCGGGCGCTTGATCGCATCGCCCGCACCGGCGTGGCGATGGAGCTGAACACCAGCGGACTGAACAAGGCGCTTCCGGAAATGAACCCCGGCCGCGATATGCTGCGCCTGATGGCCGAGCGTGGCATTCCGGTCGTCCTCGGGGCCGACGCGCATCGCCCGGACCGGGTGGCGGACCGCTTTGAGGAGGCGCTCTGGACCTTGGAGACGGCGGGATTCCGGGATATCTCATTCTTCCTCGATCGCCGGCGACAGACCGTACCGATCGCTGCCGCGCGGGCCTCGCTTCGGCCCGTTGCTCCCACGGAGCCCGCTTCCTCGCGATGACGGCGACCGCGTTACCCCCGGACCTTTATGGCCTGACACGCGTGGAGCTTCAGGAGCGCCTGCGTGGCTGGGACCTCTCGCCGGTGCATGCGGCGCGCCTCTGGAACTACCTGTACTGGGAGCTGGCCGACGACCTCGGGGCGATGGTGGAGCTCCCCATGAAGGTGCGCCGTCGCCTGGAGGCGGAGATGCAGCTGGGCGTCCTCCCCACGGCCCTGGCGACGGACTCGAGCGATGGCTTCACGCGGAAGTTTCTGCTCACATTGCCGGACGCGCGCACGATCGAGACGGTGTTGATGCGCTTCACGGGCCGGGTGACGGCCTGCATCAGCACCCAGGCGGGGTGTGCGATGGGCTGCGTCTTTTGCGCGACCGGGCAGATGGGCTTCACGCGGCACCTCACCGCGGGCGAGATCGTGGCGCAGGTCGTGCACGTGGCGCGGACCCTGCGTCGCGCGGGTGAGCCCCGCCTGCGCAACATCGTGCTGATGGGCATGGGCGAACCCCTGCACAACTATGACGCCTCGCTGCGGGCGATTGGGATCGTCCGCGATTCGGCGGGACTGTCGCTGCGGGCGGACCGGATTACGCTGAGCACCGTGGGAGTCGTGCCGGGGATTCGCCGGCTGGCCGCGGAAAATCAGCCGGTCAGCCTCGCCGTCTCGCTCCATGCGGCGACGCAGGAAGAGCGTGCGGCGCTGGTGCCGGCCGCGAAGGCCTGGCCCCTGGACGAGCTGATGGACGCGTGTGCCGAGTACAGCCGGCTGACCGGGCGCAGGATCTTCTACGAGTGGACGCTGATTGCCGGCCGCAACGACTCGCCTGACCATGCGCATGCGGTTGGACGCCTCCTGCAGCGGCTGCCGGCGCAGGTGAATCTCATCCCGCTCAATCCCACCCGCGGGTATGACGGGGAGCCGGGTCGCAACGAGGCGGCTGAGGCCTTTCAGCGCGTGCTGGGCGACGTGTACGGACTCCCGAGCACCGTGCGGCAACGCCGCGGCATCGACATTGCGGCGGGCTGCGGTCAGCTGGCGGCGGCGAACCGCGCCGGCGCCGCGCGGTAGCCTGAGCGGTGTTAGCCGAGGAGGGCGCGGGCGGCGCCCACGACCGGGCTATCGACCAGCAGCGCGTCGCCGGAGTCGGAGTGGCCGAGGTTCAGCCGCCGGGCGCGATCCTGCAGGGTGAGCCAGGCGAGGGAGGCGGATTCCGAGGCGAGCGCGGTCTGCGCGGCCGCGGGAAAAAGGGAGGCGGTCGGAGCAACATGGTCCGGCTGGAGCAGCCCCTTGTCGCCGAGGAAGCACGTCAGCGAGGCCGCCAGTACCTCGAGCCAGGCAATCGGAGAATGGGGTGGCGTGTAGGCGATTCCCTGCCCCTCCGGGAAGGGGCGCCACTCCATGAACTGCCGGATCTGCTCCTGCAGACCGGCGAGGATCGCGTCGGCGTTGGCGGGATTCCAGCGGGCGGTGAATTGCTTCCGCTCGCGGAACTTCCGCACCTCCCAGACGCGCAGGATGATTTCCGTGTCGCCGGCGATCCGGCGGACGGCCCCGGTGAAGATATAGTCGAGCGGCTGGCTGTGCGTTTCGACCAACTGGCGCAGATTGTCGGTCGACCACTCTCCCGGGAAGAGGGCGTAGTGCTTGCCCTCGTCCACGAGGCCCACGGTGGCGATCGGTGCATACAGCGGGGAGAAGCTGAACGTCTCGGCCAGCCACAGCGGCAGCGCGCGGGAAAGCCGGCCGAGATCGTCCTCCGGCGCACGGGTGCGCTCGAGGACGTCGGTCACGCCGGGTTGGGCGAGCTGCGCGAAGGCGACGCGGCGGACGCGATCGCTCTTGGCGGGAATGACCTGCTCCCCGATGGGCTCGAGACCGTAGATCCAGATCGGACGGCTGATCGTGACGAGATTGATGCGCGAGGCCGCCGGTGCGGCGGGCGTGGCTGTTCCCGCGGCGCTTCCGGCGTCGGTGGGGACGGCGGCCGGAATTGCGCCCTGGTTTTCGGCCTCGATCAAGTCAGCGAGCGCGTTGGAGAAACCATGCAAGCGCTCCTCGAGCTCCGGGCGCTGCAGCCCGAAGAGGATATCCAGCAGATGCTGCGCGGCAGTGGTGTTGCGCGTGGCCAGATAAGCCTGGAGCAGATTCAGCCCGGTGGCTGGACCGTGGCGCTCGGCGTCGTAGCGTGGGGCGATGAGCTCGACGATCGTGGCGACGTGGCCGGTGGAGCCGAGATCGCCGGAGATGGTGACGAGCACATCGGCACGGTCTCCGGCGGACGCGAGCAGAGGCTCGTAGAGGGCGAGCGCGCCCGGAAGGTCGCGGGCATCGAGGCGTTCGCGGGCGGAGAGGAGGATGGCGGCGACGGATGAGCCTCGGGCCGGAGCGACCGAAGGTGCGGCAGCGCCGTCATCGGTCGGCGCGGGCGGGGACGCTGGGGTGGCGGGGGAGGATTCCGCCTTGGGGGAGCGGAAGCGATCGAAGAAGCCCATGCGCTGAGGGAAGCGGAGGACGCGCCCGTGGCAAAACCGAAGTCAGCAATTCCATCGCCGTGCGAAGCTGAAGGCGGTGGGGAGTCTGCCGAAGCGAGGCTGGCGGGGCCGCACGCGCGGACGCAGCAGCGCCGGGTGAATGTTCCTTGGGGGGTTGGCCTCGGTGGAGACCGGGTGCTTCCGCGTTTCGGGAAGCGTGAGGTGATCGACTCGATTCTACCTCTGGGCGGGACTGGTTTCGCGGGGAGTCGAGCTCCCTCACCGAACCTTGCGCCGAACTGAACGACCGGGAAGAGGCGGCGGAGCATAACACCCCGCCGCCCTCCCGGCGAAGTGGTTACTTCTTCTTCTTGGCAGCCTTCTTCTTGGCAGCGGGCTTCTTGGCTTTGGATGCGGCTTTCTTGGCCATGGGGATGTGTGTGTTCGGGTTTTTTCGGGTGGCCGGACGACTTAGGTGTCGGCCGGTTAAATCTGATACCGGCAACACAATAGAAACGAACGTGAAGCAAACGCGAGGGGAATTTCACACTTCCAGAAATTCTCTCACGCACGCGAAACTCCCGGCGCGCGCGAGATGCCGCGAGCGCAGCGTGAGATGATTGCGCGCGGGTGCGCGCAACGCGAGGAAGTGGTTACTCGTGGCGGAGCGCGAGGGAATGCGCGTGCTTGATTCCGGATTCGAGGCTGCGCGTGAGCACGCGCGCGACCTCCGCGAGCAAGGCGGGTTCGTGCGTCGCCATGAGGTGTAGGCGAAGGGCCGAGGTGCCGCGGACGGTGTTCGGCGGCTCGAGCGGAGTGACGAGGACGCCTTCCTCGCCGCAGAGCCACGCGGCGACCGGGGCGACGGTCTCGTCGGGGAACGTAAGTGCAAGGATGGGTCCGGGGCTTTCCGGCCGCAGCCATGGGCGGGCGAGGGCGGTGCGCAGCGTGATGGCGGCCCGCTGCAGTGCGGCGCGGCGGGCCGCTCCTTCGGAGGAACGCACGATGCGCACCGCGGTGGTGGCCGCGGCCAGCTGTGGCGGCGAGAGAGCGGCGCTGCCCGCGTGTGCCGGGGAGTAATGGCGAAGGTAGCGGGCGAGCTCCACTGAGCCCGTGGCGACAAAGCCACCATTGCTGGCAAAGGTCCGCGCGAGGCTGCCGACGACGACATCCGGGAGATCCTCCACACCTTGCAGCCCGAGTTCACCGCGGCCACCTGGACCGGTGCAACCGAGGTCCTGGCCGACATCCACCACGAGCGTCGCGGCGAAGTCGCGAGTCAGTCGGCGCAGCGCGAGCAAGTCGGGCGTGGCGCCATCATGCGGAAACAGCGCCGGAGTGGCGACGACGATCAGCGCGCGCGGGCGCTTCGCGCGCAGTCGGCTCAGCCGCTGCGCCAGATGATTCAGGTCAGTGTGCCGAAACGGATGCAGCGCCGCCCCGGCGGCCCGCGCTCCCTCGCGCATCGCTCCGCCGGCGTGGGCGTCGAGGAGGACCACGTCGTCGCGACCCACCAGCGCGCGCAGCGCGCCGTAGCCGGCGGCCCAGCCGCTCGGCATCGCGGTGACCTCCTTCAGCCCCGTCAACTCCGCCAACCCGGCGCACAGCGGTTCGACCAGCACATGAAGCCCCGCCGCCGCGGCCGGTCCGGCGCTGTGCGGACCGAACCGACGCAGGGCCCCCGCCGCCGCCTCCCGCACCTCCCGGTGGCTGCACAGCCCCAGATGATCGCACGAGGTGAAGTTCAACCCCTCCCGAATCCGTCCATCCGCCTCCTGCACTTCCATCCACGCATCCACCCCGCTCGTCAGCCGCACCTCCCCCGGCGCCAGGCCGGACGCTCCCCTTGCCTGCATCCACGCCGCCAGCCCCGACACACGGCTGGGCAGAGAGACTCCAGAGCCCGGGGAGAGCACCGGCGGACGACGGTGAAGCGGATCGGGGACGGTAGGCATGGTAGAGGAAGTCGCGGGCGCGCCGTGCGTTGTGCCGTTGCCACCCACGCGGCCAGGACACGGACGGACCGCTCCCGGTGACCCCAGCTTAGCGCACCCAACCCTTCGCTGTCCCGGGACGAAGCGGCATGCCAGCGGGAAGATTTCCCTGCCGCTTTCCAATATTCCCGGCCTACGCCGCGCCGATTCTGGTAAAATTCCGCCCAGATCATGGCTGTATCGACCCCTTTCTCCTCCGCTTCCTCGGCTCGGATTGTGCTCGTGGAAGATCACACGCTGGTCCGGCAGCTGATGGCTGCGATGGTCCGGGACGACCTTCACCTGAATCTCGTCGCGGATTGCCGGACGGTCAGTGACGGTGCGGTCGCGTGCCTGCGCGAGAAGCCGGATCTGGTGGTCGTGGACTGGATGCTGCCGGACGGCCGCGGCTTCGACTTGGTGCGCATGGTGGGTCCAGAGCTGCCGCGGACGCGCTGGCTCTGCGTCTCGGGCAACGAGCAGGAGCATCTCGTGCGCGAGGCCATCTCGCTTGGGGTGCACGGGTTCGTGCTCAAGCGCTCGGACCTCGCGACTCTGCGTCAGGCGGTGATTGAGGTGGCGCGCGGACAAACGTTCTATTGCCCGGACAGCTCCCGGCTTTTGGTCGAGAGCCTGCGCAGCGAAGCAAACGCGGTGGCGGGGAACCTGACGGACCGGGAGCGCGAGGTGTTGCGGAGCTTCGCGCGGGGCGAGAACATCAAGGCGATCGCGGCTCGTCTCGGGGTCAGCACCAAGACGGTCCATAATGCGCTCGCCCGCGTGCGGGATAAACTGGGCGAGTACGAGCCCGCCGGGCTCGTCCGCTACGCGATCAAGCACGGCTACGTCGAGGAGCCATGAGGCACCGGCCCGGGTCACTCCCGCGTTGACCGGGGGGAGGCGCCGCCTAGGGTGGCCCCTCTCCGACGGATGAACCGGGTGCACATCAAGACCTACGGGTGCCAGATGAACGAGCGCGACAGCGAGGCCGTCGCCTCGATGCTTCGCGCCCGGGGATACCGGATCGTGCCTTCCGAGGAGGAGTGCGATATCCTGCTGCTGAACACCTGCTCGGTCCGCGACGCCGCGGAACAGAAGGCGATCGGCAAGGCGGGCTACGTGTCCGCCCGCAAGCGCCGCCAACCGGATTTCGTTCTCGGGATCCTCGGCTGCATGGCCCAGAACCGCGGCGCCTCTCTCTTGGAGCAGCTCCCGGATGTGGACTTGATCATCGGGACGCAGAAGTTCCATCAGGTCCCGGGTTATCTCGACAATCTGCGCGCCGCCCGCTCGGCCGGCCTGCCGGTCGGGGAGACGATCGTCGACATCGCTGAGGAGGCCGGTTCGCAGAATGCCATCAAGGACCACCTTGTCCCGGAGGATTCCGCCGCTCCGCGCCAGGTGAGCGCCTTTGTCTCGATCCAGCAGGGCTGCAACATGGACTGCGCCTTCTGCATCGTGCCGAAGACGCGCGGTGACGAACGCTCGCGGCCGATGGATGACATCGTGCGGGAATGCACCGAACTGGCCGAGCGCGGGGTGCGTGAGATCACGCTCCTCGGGCAGATCGTCACCAGCTACGGCCGCCGCGACTATGCGCACACCGGGGGGATCACGCCCTTCGTCCAGTTGCTCGAGCGCGTGCATGCGATCGAGGGCATCGCCCGGATCCGGTTCACGTCGCCTCACCCGCGAGGCTTCAAGGATGACTTGGTGCAGGCCTACGCGCGCCTGCCCAAGCTCTGTGGCTACGTCCATCTGCCCATGCAGAGTGGGAGCGACCGGATCCTGCGGGCGATGAACCGGCCCTACACACGGGAGCGCTACCGCGAGATCGTGGCGTCCCTGCGGGCGGTGCGGTCCGACATGTATTTCTCGACCGACGTGATCGTGGGCTTCCCTGGCGAGACCGAGGAGGATTTCGCGCAGACGCGCGAGCTCTTCGCGGACTGCAACTACGACATGGCGTACATCTTCAAGTACTCCGTGCGCTCGGGGACGCCGGCGGCGGACATGGGCGACCAGGTGCCCGACGAGGTGAAGGAGGCACGGAATCAGGAGCTCCTCGAAATCCTCCGGCAGAACTCACTCCGCCGAAATGCCGCTCTGCTCGGCACGGTCGAGGAGGTCCTGGTCGAGGGGCCGGACAAGACCGGTAAGCTTTTCACGGGCCGCACCGCCGGCAATCGTGTCGCGATCTTCGCCGCGGATCCGCGCCTGGTCGGCGAGCTCGTGCCACTGCGGATCGAGCGTGCCTCGGTCAGCACGCTCTATGGCGAGTTGGTGCTGGCCGGCGTACCGGCGTAATTCCCCGAATCCGTCGCCTCGCCCTGCCTCTTCGCTGTCCTTCCTCCATGAGCCTCACCCTCGCGACGCTGCTGCCCGGAGTCTTCCTCTTCCTCGTCGGAGCGCTGCTCTTCTCGCGCAGCTCGCTGGTGGTGTCCGCTTGCAAGGCGATGCCGCGCTCCCGTGCGGCCACGGTGGTGTTCTTCGGCGGGGCGACGGTCTGGTTCCTGACCCGCATCTGGACCCTTTCGATGGCGGACTTCGGCGAGTATCGTACGGCGCTACTGATCTTTTTCGCCCTCCTGGCGGTGCTGGCGTTTTCGCAGGTACCGGACTTTCTTGCGGTGCGGGGGCTCGCTGCGCTGATGCTGCTCGCGGCGACACCGTTGCTCGATGCGGCGTTCATGGAGTATCACCATCCCCAGCGCCTCTTCATGGTGTCGGCGGTGTACGTGGGGATCGCGCTCGCGATTTATCTGGGTGCGGTACCGTTCCGCTTGCGGGACTTCATCGAGTGGCTGTTTGCGACCGGGGAGCGTCCGCGGGTGATCGGGGCGGCCCTCGCCGTCTATGGCATCGTCCTGAGCGTGGTGGCTTTCACGTACTGAAGGGCTGCTCGCGCCGCCGTTTCATGAATCGCGCTCCTTCCACTCCCACGCCTGCTTCCGGGTCCGCCGCGATGGTTGCTCCGGTGCTGTTGGTGCTCGCCGGTCCGGCGGGTTCGGGCAAGACGACGCTCTGCGAGCGGGCGGTGCGTGAGTTGCCGGGATTCTCGCGGGTTGTGACCACGACGACGCGTCCGCCCCGGCCGGGCGAGGTGAACGGGGTGCACTACCATTTCCTGAGTCCGGCGCAGTTCGATGAGCGCGTGGCGGCGGGTGCGTTCCTGGAATGGGCGTGGGTCCACCAGCAGAATCGTTACGGCACGCTCGCCTCCTCGGTGATGGAGCCCCTCGCGGCGGGCCGCAGCTTGATCATCAACGTCGACGTGCAGGGCGTGGGCAACTTCCGGCGCGCGGCGGCGGCTGACCCGCTGTTGCGGCGCCATTTGGCCACGGTGTTCATCAATGTGCCGTTGGCGGAGCTGCGGCAGCGGATGATTGATCGCGGGCAGGATAGCGCGGCCGAGATCGAGCGTCGCCTTGGCACCGCGCAGCGGGAGTTGGCGGAGGCGGCGTCCTTTGATTACCGCATCGAGAGCCGCAGCCGCGACGAGGACTTCGCCGCCTTGGTCGACGTGTGGCGCGCGGTCTGCGCCCGCGTGGCGTTGTCGGCCTGACCGTTCGCGCCGGGGTCGTGGCCTTGGCGTCGGTGTTCAGCCGAGCCGGGCGACGTCGATGCCCAGCGCGCGCGCAGCGGCGGCGCGATCCCCGCCGTGGGCTTGGAGGACCCGTTCGATGTACTGCTTTTCCTGCAGGGCGAGGTACGTCGAAAGCGGGGCCCAGCGCGGGACATCGCGCAGGCGCGGCGGCAGTTGCTCGGCGGTGATCAGCCGGGTGTCCGTCGTGGTGGCGATGCCCGTAATGACCTGCTGCATCTCGGTCAGATTACCCGGCCACGAGTAGGCCTGCAGCACCTCCATGGCCTCCTGGGTGAAGGCGATTGCCGCCGGTTCGAACTGGGAGTTCGTGGCCGCCTGGGTGAAGTGCCGGACGAAGTCGGGGATGTCCTCCGGCCGCTCGCGCAGCGCCGGCAGGGCGATGGGCAGCGACGCGACCCGGTAGAACAGCTCGTCGTGGAACGTGCCCTCGTCGACGCGCTTCTCCAGATCGACGGCGCTGGTGCACATCAGACGGAACCCGTGTGCGGTGTTGCGCAGCACGGCGACCAGATCCTTCTGCAGGGAAAGCGGCAACGCATGCAGATCTTTGAGGAGGAGGGTGCCGCCGCGGGCCGAGGCGACCCAGTTGCCGCCGAGGCCGTTCTCACCGAGGAGGCCGGCCCGGAAGTTCGTTTCGGAGCTCAGGGAGCAGTCGATGCGAACCAAGGGAGCATCCGTACCCACGCTCGCCTCGTGGAGGATCTCGGCCACGGTGCTTCGTCCGCTGCCGGGCTCTCCCTGCAGCAACACCGGCGTGCGGACCGCCGCGAGCTTGCGCACCTGCTGCAGCAGCCGCATGGCCTTCGCACTCCGGCCCACCAGTCGCTGCTCAAAACCCTGAGCCCGGGCGGCCGGGACGGTGGTCTGACTCGCGCGCTCGATGCTCTGGCGCCGGAATTCCAAGGCGCGCTTCAAGGTCGCGATCAGTTCGTCGACTCGAAACGGCTTCTGCAGGTAATCGAAGGCCCCGTACTTCAGCGCCAGAATCGCGCTCTCGGTGCTCGCGTAGGCCGTCATGATGATGACGGCGCAGTTCGGATCGTGGACCTTGAGCTGCTTGAGCAGCGTGATGCCGTCGACCGGCTTCATGTCGATGTCCGCGAGCACGACGTCGAATGGTTCCGAGCGGTAGCGGGTGAGCGCCATCTCGCCATCCGTCGCGAAGGCCGTGGCGAAGCCGGTCGGCTGGATGACCGCATCCAGCATCTCGTGAATCGAGAGCAGGTCGTCGACAATCAGGATGGAGGCCATGCGGTAGGGGAAGCCGAGGGGGTGCGCCCGGGAACAGGGACCGCGTTACTGGAGACCGCCGGCGACGACGCCGAGCTGGAAGATCGGCAGGAACATCGCCATCACGATGCCACCCACCACCACGCCGAGAAACACGATCAGCAGGGGTTCGATCAGGGAGGTCAGGGCCGCGACGGTCGCCTCCGATTCAGCATCATAAAAGTCGGCGATCTTGTTCATCATCCCGTCGACGTTGCCGGTCGCCTCGCCCGCCTTGACCATGTGTTTCATCATGGGCGGGAAGAACGAGTTGGACGCCAGAATATCGGAGATCTGACCACCCTGGCTGACGTGCCGGGCGATTTCCGCGCAGGCGGCCTCGATCTGTGACTTGTTGCTCGCGGACGAGACGATCTCCAAGGAGCGCAGGATCGGCACGCCGGAGCGCACCAGCGTGGCGTAGGTGCGGCAGAAGCGGGAGAGCACGATCTTGTGCATGAGGCCTCCGAAGATGGGTGCGCGCAGGAGGAGGTGGTCCTTGTGCACCCGGCCAGCCGGCGTCGCCACATAACCGCGCAGGGCGAAGACCGCCCCAGTGCCCAAGGCCGCGATCAGCCACCAGTAGCCCACCATGAAATCGCTCAGGTCGATCAGGAACTGCGTCGGTGCCGGCAACTTGGCTCCGAAGTCCGCGAACATCGAGGCGAAGACGGGAATCACGAACATGATCAGCACCGTCACCAACACCACCGCGAGGCCGATGACCGCGATCGGATAGGTGAGGGCCGATTTTACCTTCTTGGTGAGCTTGACGCTGGACTCGAGGTACTGGGCGACCTTGCCCAGGATTTCCGCGAGAGCGCCGGACGCTTCACCCGCCTCCACCATGGACACGAAGAGCTGGTTGAACGAGCGAGGAAACTTGCGCAGGGCCGCGGAGAACGCGGTACCCGAAGAGACATCGAGCCGGACGTCGCGGATGATGATGCTGAATGCTTCGTCATCCGTCTGTTCCTGCAGTGCCTCCAGACACTGGATCAGCGGCAGTCCGGCGATGAGGAGGGAGGCGAGCTGCTGCGTGAAGATGGCCAGCTGCTCTTGCGGAAGGCGATAGATCTTCGACTTCTTTTCCAGCGCCTTCAGTTTGGCGAGGGTTTGGGCCGCCTTCAGGTTTGGACGACCTCCCGGTGACTGCGACCCCAGGGAGGGACGCAGCGACACCGTCGGAGCGGTCGGCGTGGACGTGATGAAGGCCATAGCATGGTAGGAAACGGCCCGGTAATTCACCCCACTAACCCGATTTGAGCAAAGACCCGTAAAATTCCGGTCAAAGACCCCCTTGCGCCAATGCGGCCCCGACCGGATACGGGCTGCTCAAGGGCAAGGATCGCGGGGGGGGGCTTTCTGGAGCGGCTGGACGGAATCGAACCGACGATACCTCTTTGGAAGAGAGGAGTTTTACCACTAAACTACAGCCGCAGAATGGCGGAAGTGTTTGCAGCACCCCGGGAAGGTCAAGCTTCGGCGGCGACTCCGTCGTCCGCAGATCCGGCGCGACAGCGGGGCGGGGATCGTCAACGCTCTGCGCGTCTCCGTGAATCTCGTCCTCCTCGAATCCCACGAACTCCGGCAGCCGTTGCCGGCCGATGACCCGCGCGCGGTGCACGTGCTGACGGTGCTGCGGCGGGTGCCGGGCGACACCTTCGATGTCGGGGTGGTGGATGGGCCGCGGGGCAAAGCCACGTTGCGGGCGGTCGATGCCGCGGGTCTGCAACTCGACTTTACGTGGGGGCCACCGCCCGCGCCGCTGCCGCCGCTGACGTTGCTCGTCGGCCTCGCGCGGCCGCAGACGGCGCGCAAGATCCTGCAGGAGGCCACGACGCTGGGCGTGGCGGCGTTGCACTTCGTCCGGACCGAGCGCGCCGAGCCGCAGTACGCCCAGAGCAGTCTGTGGTCCTCCGGGGAATGGCGCGACCATCTCCGCGCGGGAGCCGCGCAGGCGTTCACCACGCAATTGCCGCGCGTGACGTGGGATACCGAGTTGTCGGCTCATTTGGCGGCAGGGTTTCCGGGAGCGCGCCGCCTGGCCCTCGACAACTACGAAGCCACCGCGCCGCTCGGTGCGTGGCGTCTGGGAGCGGGTGAGCCGTGCGTGCTCGCGATTGGACCCGAGCGGGGGTGGGGGCCGCGCGACCGCGACGCGTTGCGCGCGGCGGGTTTTGCGTTGGCCCATCTCGGCCCGCGCGTGCTGCGCAGCGAGACGGCGGTGGTGGCGGCGCTTGCGATCCTGCGCGCGGACTCAGGCTTCGCCTGAGCTTGGCGCGCGCCGGAAGAGAGTCACGCCGGGCTGGCGCGCCCCGGTGCCGCCGATGCGTTTCACGGCGACCCAACGGGGATCCGTGAGCGCGAGTTCTCCCGGCGTCTCGAATACGAGGAGCGGATCCCCGCCGGGTGGGAGCCAGCCCGCCACCGATGCGAAGAGGCGGGGTGCGAGTTCCGCGATCACTTCGTAGGGCGGGTCGATGAAGACCAGATCGGCGGGAAGCGTCCCCGGACGCGGGGTCCACGTCACCGCGTCGGCCGCGATGACTTCGCCGAGGTCGCGCGGCTCGCGGCGGAGGCTGCGGGCCACGGCGGCGAGGTTCTGCCGGATCAATCCCGCGGTGCGGGCGTGGCGCTCGACGAAGACGCCGGACTCTGCGCCCCGGCTGAGGGCCTCAAGACCGTAGGCGCCGCTCCCGGCGAAGAGGTCAACGAATCGGGCCCCGGCGAGGCGTGGCGCGAGGCTGGAAAACAACGCCTGCCGCAAACCGTCCGTCGCCGGCCGCACGGCGTCGCCGGCTGGGACCGACAGCGGGATCCCCCGGGCGGTGCCGCCGCTGATTCTCATGGCGTGCCCCCGGCCGAAAGCGGCGTGAGCGGGGGCGAAAAGCCAATCGTGATACGCATCCGGAAAACCTGCGGCACCGATCGGCAAAGGCAATCCACGGGATGGGCATCCCGCTCTTTCGGGGCCGTCCGGTGCGCCCCGCGGGTCGGGGCGTTCCCGGGGGACTGCGTGGGCCTCCCGGCGGCCTCGGAGCGGCCTGCGCCCGGCCACTCCGTCCACCGTTCGTGCGTGCAAAACGACCGCTCATCCTTCCGAGCTCGCTTCGGACGGCACGGCGTTGCACGACTGCCCTCGCCCGAAATTCGTGCTCATCTCTCTAGCGTCCGTCGCCCTCCTGCGTACTCTCTTTCCATTATGGTGCCTCCCGTTTTCCGTTCCTCACTCCGCTCCCTGGTCCGTCGCGGTTCCGTTGTCGCGTGCCTTGCCGCCGCCTTCGCTTCCCCGGCTTGGGCGCAGCCCGCTGGGCGTGGCCCGGCCTCGTCGATCAACCTCACCTTTTCCCACTCGGCGGAGTCCGACGCCGACCTACCTGGTCGCCCGGCCGTTGGGAAGCTTTCCGTCGACGCGTGGAGCGTCTCCGGCAAGACCACGCGCATGCTTCGGCCCGGCGTGTTCGCCTCGGCGGGCGGTACGTGGGAACGCTTTGAGGTCGATGCGACCTCCGCGCTGCCGGTTCCCAAGAAGCTCCAGAGCGCGGCGCTCAACCTCTCCGGCGCGATGGCGCTTGATGGCGACTGGATGGTGTCGCTCACGGTCTCCCCGGGCTTCTACGCGGCGGGTTCGTCGCCGGGCATGGACGGCTTCAACGCGCCCGGTTTGTTGCTGGGCACGCGCAAGATCAGCCCGACTTTCTCAGTCGCGGTGGGCCTGCGGTTCGATGCCTTCTCTGATAATTCGATCCTGCCGATTGCCGGTTTCCGCTGGCAGCCGGCGCCGGAGTGGACCGTATCGCTGGGTGCGCCGCGGACCGAGGTGGTGTACAAGATTCGCGAGGGAGTGGAGCTCTTCGGCGGCGGTTCCATGGAGGGCGGCGGCTTTGCGATCGATGATCCCCAGCTGCGGTCAAGCGGGACGATTTCCCTGCGCGACACCTACGTCGATTACCGGGAGATCCGCGCGGGCGGTGGCGTGCGCTGGGCTCTGGCCGAGACCGTCTCGCTGGAGATTGAGGGCGGATGGGTGGTGGACCGCCGGTTCGATTACTACGAGCGCTCGCTCGAGGTGAAGACCGACGGCGCGTCCTTCTGGCACGTCGGACTGTCGACGCGTTTCTGAGCCGGAGATGCGGAGATGCCGGGACGGCGGGAATTTCTTCGCAGCTTGGCCGTCGGTGCGTTGGTATCGGCCGCGCCCCGGCTCGCCGGCTGTGCGACGCCCGATTCGACTGGCACCATGAACCCGCCCTATCCCCTTTCCGATCATTTTGACGGGCGGGTCTTTCGCAACCCGCGCCAGCACGTGAACCGCGGCTGGGGCGATGTCCTGCGCTGGAAACTCAAGGCGGATCCGGTGCCGTGGCCCGAGTCGGTGCCGGTGATCCCGACGGATCCGCTGCGCGGCCCCTTGGCCGTGACGGCGGTGGGGCACGCCTCGTTCGTGGTGGATCTGGGAGGCACGGTGCTGCTGACTGATCCGGTGTGGAGTGACCGAGTGAGCCCGGTGAGCTGGGCTGGACCGAAGCGCGTGCAGGCCCCGGGCGTTTCCTTCGCGCGGCTGCCGCGGATCGATGCGATCCTGCTCAGTCACGACCACTATGATCACTGCGACCTGCCGACCCTCCAGCGGCTGGCCGCGGGGGGTGTCCGGCGCGTGATCACGCCACTCGCGAACGGCGACCTACTTCGCGATGCGGGCTTCGCGCGTGAGGCGATCGTGGAACTCGATTGGTGGCAGTCGACCGCACTGCCGGGTGGCGTGGAGGTGACGGTGACGCCTGCACAGCACTGGAGCAACCGGGCCACGGGCGTGCGCAACGCTCGGCTCTGGGGCGGGTTCATGGTGCGGTCGGGCGCGCGGTCGTTCTTCTTTGCGGGCGACACCGCGGCGAACGATTCGCTCTTCTCCGAGATTCGCTCGCGGGCAGGGGAGCCGGATCTCGCGGCGATCCCGATCGGCGCGTACGAACCGCGCTGGTTCATGGCGGGCCAGCACTGCAACCCGTCCGAGGCCGTGACGGTGCACCGCCTGCTCGGGGCGCGCCGCAGCGTCGGTATGCACTGGGGCACCTTTCAACTCACGGATGAAGGTCGCGACGAACCCGTGCATGCGTTGGCGCGTGCGCTGTCCGAGAACGGCCTCGAGCCGCACGTTTTCTCCGCCCTCGAAGCAGGAACGGGATTGATCGCCTAGACTCGGCGGGCGCGCGGGTAGCGCGCGCTACGCGACGAGGACGTCAGCGACGAGCGGTTGTAGCTGGGGGGCGGTGTCGCCGAGCGTGATCGCGGCCAGCAGGCGCTCCTTGGCGTCGCGAAGCGCGATCGCGTCGTTCGCGTGCACGATGCACAGCGCGTCGCCGGCGCGAACGCGCTCACCCGGCTGGACCAGTGCGGAAATCCCCACCGCTGGATCGACGGCGTCACTGGCCCGGGCGCGGCCGGCACCGAGACGCAACGCGGCGAGGGCGACCTCCATCGCGTCGACGTCCACGACCACACCGGCCCGCGGGGCGGACAGGGCCTCTTGGAATCGGGCCTGCGGGAGCCGACTCGGGTCGTCGACCGTGCCCGGATCGCCGCCCTGCGCGGCGACGATGGCGCGGAAGCGCGCCAGCGCGGAGCCGTCGGCGATCGCCGCCTCCAGCTTCGTTCGCGCGACGGTGAGATCATCCGCCACCCCGCCGAGCACGAGCATGTGTTCGCCCAGGCGCAGCGTGACCTCCATGAGATCGGCCGGGCCCTGGCCGCGGAGGCCGGCAATCGCCTCGGCCACCTCGACGGAATTGCCCACCGCGCGCCCGAGCGGCACGTCCATCGCGGTGAGCAGTGCACGGACCTGCTTGCCGCCGGCGCGGCCGACGCGGACGAGCGCCTCGGCCAGACGCCGCGCGTCGTCGCGCGTCTTCATGAAGGCCCCGCGCCCGAACTTCACGTCGAGCACCAGCGCATCGATGCCCTCCGCGAGCTTCTTGGACAGGATCGACGAGCAGATCAGCGGAATGCACTCCACGGTCGCGGTGACATCGCGCAGCGAATAAAGCACGCGATCCGCCGGCGCGAGGTCGCGGGTCTGGCCGATGAGCGCGCAGCCGAGGTCGCGCACGAGGTCGTGGTAGCGCGCGAGGGAAAGGTCGGTGCGGAAGCCCGGGATCGCCTCGAGCTTGTCGAGCGTCCCGCCGGAGTGACCGAGGCCGCGGCCGCTGATCATCGGTACGGGCACGCCGCAGGCGGCGACGAGGGGGGCGAGGAGGAGGGAGACCTTGTCGCCGACGCCACCGGTGGAGTGCTTGTCGACCTTGATGCCCGGGATGTCGGAGAGATCGGCGACGGTGCCCGAGCGCATCATCGCGTCCGTCAACTCGGCCGTTTCCTCCGGCGTCATCCCGCGGAGGAAGATGGCCATGAGCAGAGCCGACAGTTGGTAATCGGCCCACGACTGGTCGACGGCGCCGCGGACGAACGCCTCGATCTCCGCGCGGGTGAGCCGGTGACCGTCGCGCTTGCGGGCGATGATGTGCTGGGGAAACAGGGACGGGGCGCTCATCCGGGCTTCATGCAGACCCGGCTGGCCCGCGGTCTCAAGTCCGGAAGAGCACGCTCTCCTGCTTGAACAGCCGGGTCGCGACGGCCAGCGCGATCGCGGCGTAGACGCAGGACGACCCGAAGATCACGGCGAGGTGGACGGGGTTGAAGGTGCCCGAGACCAGTTCTTTCGAGACCAGCGAGACATTGAGGATCGGGATGAGGCAGAGACGCAGGTTGAGCTCGATGCCCGGAAGCATGGCGGCGACGGCCGGCATGATGACGACCATGATCATCGGCCCGGCGTAGCTCTGGGCTTCCTTGTAGGTCCGGGCGAAGATCGAGACCGCGAGCAGGACGGCGGCGAACAGGATCGCCACCGGCACGACCATCCCGAGCGAGACGAGGAAGCCAAGGGGGTTGATCTGCGGCATCACGCCAGCGGCCGCGCTGGCGCCGGCGGTTGTGGCCGCTCCCTTCACCATGCCGCCGATCAGCCAGCCGGACAAAGGAAGCGTGATCATCGTCGAGAGTCCGGCAAACACGACCGTGCTGAGCGCCGAGGTCAGCACGACGAAGAACTTCCCGTAGACGATGGCGGATCGCGGAACCGGGCTGGCGAGCAGGGTCTCGAGCGTACCGCGCTCTTTCTCGCCGGCGGTCAGGTCCATCGCCGGGTACATCGCACCCGTGAAGCAGAGCAGCACGATCACGTAGGGGATGATGCCTCCGAACATCGCGCCGCCGACCTTCTCGGGCGGAGCAACGTTCTGGCGGTTGATGTCGTAGGGCCGGGCCAACGCCGGGGGCAGTCCGCGGGCGGACAGCGTGGCTTGCACCGCCTTCTCCCGGTAATCGCGGAAGAAGCGGTCGAGCTCGCTCGCCGCGATGCCCGACTTCAGGTCGCCGTCGTAGTGGTAGATGCGCACGTCGGAACGCCGGCTCTCCGTCACCGCCACGTCGAAGTCGTCGGCCAGTTCCACCGCCGCGCGGAGAGTCTTTCCGGAGATCGCCGCGCGGTAACCGGGATCCGGCGGCACGATCCTGAGCTTGGGATTCGCCGCCAGCGCGGCCTTCACCGCTGGAGACTGGCCGGCGCCGAGGATCATCACCGACGAAGCCTCGGCCTTCGCCTGGGTCACCAGCTTCACCGTCACGACGGCGAACCCCAGCATCAGCAGCGGGATCGCGACGGTTGGGATCACGAACATCGAGATGAGGGTGCGGCGGTCGCGCAGGGCCTCCCGCAGTTCCTTGGTGTACACCGTCAGGGTGTGGCGGACGAACGGGCTCATGCGGCTTCCTCCTTCTCAGCGCCGGTGAGGGTGACGAACACATCCTCGAGATCCGCCTTCCCCGCACGGTCCCGCAGCTCGGCCACGGTGCCCTCCGCGAGCAGGCGGCCGCCGTGGATGATGCCGACTCGATCGCAGAGGCGCTCCACCTCGGGCATCACGTGGGTTGAGTAGATGACGGTCTTGCCGCGGTCGCGGCAGTCGCGGACGAAGCGCAGGATCGCGCGTGCCGCCATCACGTCGAGGCCGAGCGTGGGTTCATCGAGGATGATGACCGACGGGTCGTGGATGAGGGTGCGTGCGATCGAGGTCTTCTGCTTCATGCCGGTCGAGAACGTCCCGACCCGCCGGTCGAGAAAGTCGGTCATGCCCAGCCCACGAGCCAGGGTGTCCGTGCGGGCGGCGATGGCGGCCTCGTCCATGCCCTGCAGGGCGCCGAAGTATGCGAGCGTCTCGCGCGCGGTCAGGCGGGCGTAGAGTGCGGTCGAAGCGGCGAGGAAGCCCACGTGCGCACGCACGGCGTCGGGAGCGTCGGTCACCGAGTATCCGGCGACCGTGGCGGAGCCGCTGGTCGGGCACAGGAGCGTGGCGAGGAGGCGCATGACGGTGGTCTTGCCCGCGCCGTTCGCGCCCAGGAGTCCGTAGATCTGCCCGGGCTGACAGGAGAAGGAGACGGCGTCGACGGCCCGGATCTGCCCGCGTTTTCGGTCTTTGAAGACCTTGGTCAGCGAGTGGACGGAGATCATCTTGAGATTCCAGATACACACGCCGCCTGCCGAGTCGAGTCGCGAGCGCTCCGGCCCCCTTCAGTCCAGGCCGCCACAAGGCACGCAGGTGCGGAGCCGAGAAGGAGTTGACCGCGGCCCGCCGAACCCGGCTTGCCGTGCGTCGGGAGCCGAGCAGTCGAGGGGTCGCTCGGCTCACCTCATTCCGCGGCGCCTAGTTCTGCAGGGCCAGACGACGGCCGGTTCACGCTTCCCGCCGTGCCGGGATTCGGTCAGACTGTCCGGCATGAAACCGGACGTCGTCGTCGTGGGAAGCTATGTTCAGGATCTGACGTGGGATTGCGCGGCGTTTCCGCGGCCCGGGGAGACGGTGATCGGCACGTTCCGGACCGGCCCCGGCGGCAAGGGGTCGAACCAGGCGGTGGCGGCGGGTCGGGCGGGGGCGCGGACGCTGTTCATCGGTGCGGTCGGGTGCGATGCGTTCGCCGGCGAGGCGAAGCGGTATTACGAGGACAACGGGATCGCGGCGCGCTGGGTGGAAAAGCGCAACCGGGCCACTGGGACCGCGGCGATCCTCGTCTCCGAATCCGGCCAGAATGAAATCATCGTCGCGCTCGGAGCGAACGCGGCGCTGGCGTGCGCGGACCTCGATCGCAAGGCCATCGCGGGCGCGAAGCTCCTGGTCGTGCAACTCGAGTCGAATCTCGCCACCACCGCCGCGGCGTTGTGCCTCGCGCAGAAGGCGGGGGTGACGACCTTGCTCAACCCGGCGCCGATGCGGCGCGACTTCGATGTACGCATGCTGCGGCACGTCGACATCCTTGTGCCGAACGAGACGGAGTTCGCGGCCTTGGTGAACCGCCTGCGGGTCGATGGACGGACCGACTTTTCCGAGACGGAGCTCACGGCGCTCACGCCGGCTGAAATCCACCGGCTTTGCCGCGGACTCGGCGTGGAGACAGTGATCGTGACCCTCGGGCACCGCGGTTGCCTCGTGTCGCAGCCCGGCGGGGTGGCAATGGTCCCCGCGCACCGCGTGGAGGTCGTGGACACCACCGGAGCGGGCGACGCCTTCGTGGGCGGTTTCGCGGCGGGCTGGGTGCGTAGCGGTGGCGACGTCGCGGCCGCGGCGGCGCATGGCAATGCCGTGGCGGCGCTGTCCGTCACGAAGCCCGGCACCGCGCCTTCGATGCCCTGGGCCCGCGAGGTCGCCGCGTTCCTCAAGACGACCGCGTCGGGACAACCCAGCGGCGGCGCGAAGCGGACCCGCGGTTCTCGGAAGACCGGCGGTTCCCGGAAGACCGGCGATGCACGGACGCGTGGCGTCGCGAAATAAACGCTCGCTGCGAGTGAGCCTCGGGTCGCGCCGCGGGCTGGGCGCCGCTTACGCCGGCGGTGGCGAGTGCTGGCGCGTCAGCGTGCGCGGGTGGCTGGGCTCGCGTGGGCGGGTGAGCGTGCACGCACGCGCTGGCGGGCCGCCTAGGCGCCGACCGGGTGCCAGGTCGTCTTGAATTCGACGAGGTCGCGGATCATCGGCAATCCCTGCGCCGAGTCGGCGAACCAGTCGCGCGGCGCCTCGGCGGCGAGCAATCGCACGCGCCGGATGGAGTCGGCGGAGCCGCGTTCGAGGGCCGTGCGTTCCTCGGCCGTGGCGACGCCGGAGAGTGCGCGCAGGTGGGCGTGAGAGGCGAAGGTGGGCAGCAACTCGCGACGCAGGCCGGTGAGCAGGTTGACCACGCCCCCGGGCAGATCGCTCGTGGCGAGCATTTCGCCGAGGACGATCGCGGGGTAGGGCTGCGGCTCGGAGGCGAGGGCGACCACCGTGTTGCCCGTGACGATCGCCGGGGCGATCAGGGAGACGAGGGCGAGCAGCGGCCGTTCGGCCGGCGCGATGACGCCGATCACGCCCATGGGCTCGCTCGTGGTGAAGTTGAAGAACGGCCCGGCGACCGCGTTGACGCTGCCGAGGGCCTGCTCGCACTTGTCGGCCCAGCCTGCGTAGTGGATGAGTCGGTCGACGCTGGCGGCGACCTCGCGGGCGGCGGCGCGGTTGCCGGCGGGAGCGAGGGCGTGGGAAAGCTCGCCGGTGCGGGCCTCGATCATCTCGGCGAGCCGGTAGAGGATTTGCCCGCGGTTGTAGGCGGTGCGGCGGGCCCAGCCCGGGCCGGCCTTGGCGGCGGCCTCGACGGCGTTGCGCAGATCTTTGCGCGTGCACTGCGGCACGTGGCCGATGAGGCGGCCGCGCGCGTCGCGGAGCGGGAACGTGCGGCCGCTCTCGGAGCGGATGAAGGCGCCGCCGACGTAAACCTTGGGAGTCTTGGTGATGGGAAGACGAGGCATGGCGGGGCCTTTCAGGAGAGCGTGACGTAGTCGGCGAGACCGTGGCGGCCGCCCTCGCGACCGAAGCCGGATTCCTTGTAGCCGCCGAACGGTGAGGCCGGATCAAACTTGTTGTACGTGTTCGCCCAGACCACCCCGGCCTTGAGCTCGGTGCTCAGCTTCAGGATCCGCGAACCCTTGTCGGTCCAGACGCCGGCGCTCAGTCCGTAGGCGGTGTTGTTCGCCTTCTCGATCGCCTCGTCGACCGTGCGGAACGTGAGGATCGAGAGCACCGGTCCGAAGATTTCCTCGCGGGCGATGCGGTGGCTTTGCTGCACCCCGGTGAAGAGGGTCGGCGGAAAATAGAATCCCTTCCGCGGCAGGACGCAGGGTGGCTGGTAGAGCGTGGCGCCTTCGCGCGCTCCGGCGGCGACCAACCGCTTGATGCGGGCGAGTTGTTCGCCGGAGTTGATCGCACCGACATCGGTATTCTTGTCCAGCGGATCGCCGACGCGCAGCGAGCGCAGGCGCAGCTTCAGCCGCGCGACTACCTCGTCGGCCACGCCCTCCTGCACGAGCAGGCGGGAGCCGGCGCAGCAGACGTGGCCCTGGTTGAAGAAGATGCCGTTGATCACGCCCTCGATTGCTTGGTCGAGCGGGGCGTCATCGAAGACGATGTTCGCGGCCTTGCCGCCCAGTTCGAGCGTCAGTCGTTTTCCGGTCCCGGCGGTGGCGCGCATGATCTGGCGGCCGACCTCGGTGGAGCCGGTGAACGCGATCTTGGCGGCCTGCGGGTGGGCGACAACGGCGGCCCCGGTGGCGCCGGCGCCGGTGACGATGTTGACCACGCCCGGAGGAAGCTCGGCCTCTTGGAGAATTTCCGCGAACTTCAGGGCGGTGAGGGACGTCGTTTCGGCCGGCTTGAGGACCACGGTGTTGCCGGTGGCGAGGGCGGGGGCGAGCTTCCACGCCAGCATCAGCAGCGGGAAGTTCCACGGAATCACCTGCCCGACCACCCCAAGCGGCTGCACACTGCGCGCGCCCGGGAAGGCGTAGGTCAGCTTGTCGGCCCAGCCGGCGTGGTAGAAGAAGTGGGCGGCCGCCATCGGCACGTCGAAGTCACGCGACTCCCGGATCGGTTTCCCGCCATCGAGTGTTTCGGCCACCGCGAATTCACGGGCGCGATCCTGAAGCAGCCGGGCGAGCCGGAAGAGATACTTGCCGCGCTCCGCGCCCGGCAGGCGCGACCAGCGCGGGAAGGCGCGGGCGGCGGCGGCGTAGGCATCGGCGACGTCCGACTCGTCGGCCAACGCCACCTCGGCGAGTGGTTTCTCGTTGGCGGGATTGATCGACGTGAACCGCGCGCCGCGGCGGGCCGGGACGAATTGCCCGTCGATGAACAGATCATACTGCGCCTTCAGCTTCGGATCGGCGGTTTCCGGCGACGGATCGAATTCCCAGAGGTTGCCGAAGATCAGCTCCGGAGCGGTCGGGGTGCGGCGACGACGGGCGGAGCGGGGGGAGGCGGAGGGCATGACGTCGAAAAAGGGGAGGGGCGCGCGGCGGAGTGAGGGCGGTGGGGCGGCGGAGTGGAGCGCAGCGCGGCGGCTTGGGTCTGGGGTCAGCGAGGAAGCGACGTGGCGAAGGATGGAGAGGGCGGCGCGGTGAAGTCGGGGGCGAGGCTCAGTAGCTTTCTGTCGCCTCGCTGAACCGATACGGGGCTTGGTAGGCGCCGGTTCGTTCCTTTTCCAGCTGGCGGAGCAAGTCGTTGAGCAGCGAGGAGGCGCCGAAACGGTAGCGCGTATTCGTGAGCCAGTCGTCGCCGAGGGTTTCCTTCACGGCGATGAGGAACGTGAGAGCCTGCTTGGCCGTGCGGATGCCGCCGGCCGGTTTCATGCCGATGGCGATCCCTGAGGCAAGGTAATGGTCGCGGATCGCCTCCAGCATCACCTGATTATTGCCCAGCGTGGCGTTGGCGGACGTCTTTCCGGTGCTTGTCTTGATGAAGTCGCCCGGCCGCAGCCGGCGCAGCGCGATGAACGACGCGGCGCGGATCGCGTCGTAGGTTTCGAGCTCGCTGGTCTCGAGGATGACCTTGAGGGCGGCCTGGCCGCAGGCGTCGCGGACGGCACTGATCTCGTCGCCGACCCGCGTGAAATCGCCCGAGAGGAACGCTCCCCGGTTGATGACCATGTCGATCTCGTCGGCCCCGGCGCGCACGGCGGCGCGGACCTCGGCGAGACGGGTGACCAGGGGGGCCTGACCGGAAGGGAAGGCGGTGGCGACGGAGGCGATGCGGACCGGCGAGTCGGCCCCGAGGGCGCGGCGGGCGGCGGCGACCATGGACGGGTAGACGCAGACGGCGGCGACTGGCGGGCACGCCAAGCCGTCTTCGTCGCGGTCATCGGGCCGTACTGCCTTGGCGCAGAGTGCGGCGACCTTGCCCGGCGTGTCCTTGCCCTCGAGGGTGGTCAGGTCGACCATGGAAGCCGCCAGCTTCAAACCGAAGACCTTGGCCTGTCGCTTGATCGAACGCGTACCGTACTTCGCGACGCGTTCCTCGACCCCGACGGCATCGACGGGGCCGACCTCGTGGAGAAAACGGCGAAAGGCGAGGGTCCGGACCGCGCTCATGGGTGTTCGGGGACGGTGCCGTCTTGGAGGGGTGAAAACAACGGCAAACTCGGGAATGGCGGTTTCCGCGACGCCGGGCGGGGCGATTTCGTTCAAACTTTTTCGGGTGTCGGACCCCGACTTCGGACTTGAAGGCCCGGGCAGTGATTTTTCAAGGTGACCGTGCTTTGGCTAATCCGGCAGTTACCCCCTCTGCTGCTCCCTGTCGTAAAGTCGCCCGTTGGCGCGTCATCGCGGCCTGCGTGGTGGTGCTTGCGGCGGTGGTCGGTGGCATTTCCGCCATGAGCGGTGATGCCCGCACCGGCTTGTTGATCGGTCTTGGCCCGCTGCTCCTGGCGGGCTTGGTCTGTTTCTGCAGCCCGTGTTCGCGCGAATCCGACACCCACCGCCGTTGAGGCAGGTGAGGTTCCGGGTTGTGGCACCCGAGATCTGGTTCCGTCTTCCTAGGCGGAGCTGAGGCTCAGCCGTGCGATCGTCGCCGGCAGCAGCGCGTGCTCCGCAGCGTGGACCTTCGCGGCGAGGCTTTCCAAGGTGTCGGAGGGTTCGACCCGCACGGCGGCCTGATCGATGATGGGGCCGCCATCGACCTCGGCGGTGACGCCGTGCACCGTGCAGCCGGCGATCTTTACTCCCCGCCGGAACGCTTGGCCGATCCCGTCGAGGCCCGGAAAACTCGGCAGCAGGCTCGGGTGGAGATTGATGATCCGTCCGGCGAAGGCGTTGAGGAAGCCAGGTTTCAGCACTCGCATGAAGCCTGCGAGCACGACCAGATCTGGCTGTGCGGCGGAGACGGCGGCGATGAACCGCGCCTCGCCCTCGCCCTCGAGCTTGGTCTTGAACGGAGCGGGGTCGATGAACGTGGCGGGGACGCCGAAACGCGGGCCGAGCGCCAGCATTGGGGCATCGGCGCGGTCGGTGAACAGCGCCACCACGCGTGCGCGGCCGAGTTGGCCAGCCTTCTCGGCGGCGAGGATCGCCTCTGCATTTGAACCCCGACCTGACCCAAGAATCACGACGCGCATCGGCGGAAGATGCCGTGACTGGACAGGTGACGTCAAATCTCCCCGGCGGCCTTGATCCGCGCGATCAGTTGGGTCGTGCTGAAGCCCGGCAGGAACGGCAGGAACTGGATGTTGGCTCCGACCTCCTGAAGCGCAGTGCGCTCGCCGGGATCGAGCTTCTCCAGCGTGTAATCACCGGCCTTTACGTAGACATCCGGGCGCAGGGCGCGGATTTCCTCCGTCAGCCGAGGCGTGCGGAAGATCACGACCCCATCGACGCAGGCCAGGGCCGCGAGGGCGTAGGCGCGTTCCTGCTCGCTCTGCACGGGGCGCGACGGACCCTTGATGGCGCGCACGCTTTCGTCCGCGTTCAACGCGATGAACAGCGCGTCGCCGCACTGCCGCGCCCTCTGCAAGGAGTAGAGGTGCCCGGTGTGGAGCAGATCGAACACGCCGTTGGTAAGCACGACCCGTTTGCCCGCGCGCCGCAGCGCCTCCCGCTCCGCCATGGCCTGCGGCAAGGTGAATAGCTTGGGATTCTCGAGCGAACGCATGATGGGGCGAGGATTGGACGGCGGAGGCGGGGAGGCGAGCCTGCGCTGAAGGCGCTGGGCTCGAGCGGATGGTCCGCCGCTGGCTCCTCGCGAAAGCGGGGTACGACCGGGTGGCGGCGGGCCCGGGACGGGGAATATTCATGAGGAAGGCGCGCTCCTTTGGTGCTGCGCCGGGATTTGGGTTTGCGGACTCCGTTGGGCCGTCTCAGATGGTGTTTCTTCTCCCCCTTGCCCCCGATTCAATGAGCTCTCCCCGCCGCTTTCTGATCCCGCTCGCTTCGCTCCTCCTTTCCGTCGTCGCTTCCTCCCCGGCGATGGCGTCGCCGGACGCCCCTCCGCCGGGATTCATCTCGCTCTTCAACGGACGTGATCTCTCGGGTTGGCGGGGAGGTACGACCTATGATCACCGCCAGTTGCTCGAGCTGCCGGCGGCCGAGCGGGAGGCCCTGATCGCGGGGTGGACGCGCAGCCTCACCGAGCTGAAGGACGGAAAGCCGCACTGGCGGGTGGAGGCGGGAGAGTTGGTGAACGATGGCGTCGGTGGCTTTGCGACGACCGAGCGCGACTACGGTGACTTCGAACTGTCGCTGGAATTCAAGCTCGCGCCGGGTGCCGATTCCGGGGTCTACCTCCGCGGCGTGCCTCAGGTGCAGATCTGGGATTCGACCATGCCCGACCCGAAGGGGCATGGTTATGCATTTGGATCCGGTGGACTGTGGAACAACACGAAGGGCACACCCGGGCGCGATCCCAAGGTCCGGGCGGATCGCCCGATCGGGGAGTGGAACGCGCTGCGCATCACGATGGTCGGCAGCCGCGTCAGCGTCTGGCTCAACGGCCAGCAGGTGGTGGAGAACGTCGTGCTCGAGAACTACTATGACAAAGTGAACAAGGCGCTAACCCCGGAACAGCGCCGGCCCGTGCCGGCCCGCGGTCCGATCCAGCTGCAGACGCACGGTGGGGCCACGACGTGGCGCAACATCTTCCTCCGCGAACTCCCGTCTTCCTGATGAACCGCCGTTCCTTTCTCCGCTCGGCGGCCGCCCTCGGCGCCGCTCTCCCGCTCGCCTCCGCCGCAGCGTCCCCGGCTGCGGGCGGCGCATCCGCTCCCGCCGCCCGTCCGGCCCGCGCTCTCCGCAAGGGGTTCATGTACGGCATGCTCAACAGCGAGGCGGCGCGCAAGATGTCCGTCCGCGAGCGATTCCAGCTGCTGCGGGATGCGGGGTTTCACGGGGTCGAGATGACCAGCGCACTCGATCAGGCCGAGGTGCTGGCGGCGCGTGATGCGCTGGGGCTCGAGATCCCGAGCGTCGTCGTCGCCACGCATTGGGCAAAACCGCTCTCCGACCCCAACCCGGCGGTGCGTGCCGCCGGACTCGCGGGTCTGGAACAGGGCTTGCGCGATGCCAAGGCCTACGGAGCGCGTTCCGTCCTGCTCGTGCCCGCCGTGGTCACGAAGGACGTGGGTTACCGCGAGGCGTTCGACCGCTCCATCGCCGAGATCCGCAAGGCGCTGCCGCTCGCCGAGTCGCTCGGCGTCGTCATCGCGATCGAGAACGTCTGGAATCGCTTCCTGCTCAGTCCGCTCGAGGCCGCGGCGTACGTGGACTCGTTCCAATCGCCCTTCGTGCGGTGGCATTTCGACGTGGGCAACATCGTGACGCAGGCGTGGCCGGAGCAGTGGATCCGCGTCCTTGGCTCCCGAATCGTCCAGGTCCACATCAAGGAATTCAGCCGCAAGCTCCGCGACGAGAAAGGTCCGTTCGCCGGCTTCGCGGTCGAGTTGCTCCAAGGGGACAGCGACTGGCCGCAGACGATGGCGGCGCTGGATGAGGTCGGCTACTCGGGTTGGGTGATCGCCGAGCAGTGGCGTGCACCGAATACCGACGAGGGCGCCTCGCTGCGTCGTCTTTCTGAGCTGATGGATCGCGTCATCGCCAGCTAAGGCGGTCCTTGCGGCAACGAATTCGACTCTGCGGACGCCGTCTCCTCTCTTTCCCGCTGGTTTTCCTCGCTCACGTCACCCCGTCTGTTTTCTCCGCTTCTTTCCTATGAACGCCCCTGCTTCCACGAATGGCTCGGCCGCCGCTGCGGCGAGCACCCCGATGCCGCGCCGCGATTTCCTGAAGACGTCGGCCACGCTGGCCGCCGGCGCGGCCGTCGCTGGTTACACGCCGCTGTCCGCCGCGACCGCTCGGCGCTCCATCGGTGCGAATGATCGCATCCGTATCGGCATCATCGGCTGCGGCGAACGCGGCCGAGGCGCCCACATGGAGGGCATCTACAAGCATGTCGCCGCGACCAATTTCGAGATCGTCGCCCTGTGCGACCCGTGGCGCGTCGCCCGCGAGCGGTCCAACGCCAAGGTACGCGAGTGGTTCGGCCGCGATGCCCACCAGTGCACTTCGTACAAGGAGTTGCTCGATCTGCCCAACATCGACGCGGTCATGATCGCCTCGCCGGATCACCACCACACCACGCACCTCGAGGCTGCGGCCCGCGCCGGGAAGCACATCTACGTCGAGAAGCCGCTCGCCACTGAGATGGACAAGCTCGTGCGGGCCTACGACGCCGTGAAGGCCGCCGGGACCGTCGTGCAGGTGGGCACCCAGCTGCGCAGCCTTCCGGGTGTCGTGGGCGCCCGCGAGGTCGTCCAGTCCGGCAAGATCGGCAAGCTCTCCCGCGTCGAGGAGTGCCGCAACGACGAGAAGCCCTACTGGTACCAGTACCTCGGCCGCGAGGTGAAGCAGGAGGACGTCGATTGGAAGGAATTCCTCGGCGATCGTCCGATGCGTCCGTTCGACCCCGAGGTCTACGCCGCGTGGTATGGCCATTACGAATTCTGCCAGGGCCCGATCCCGCAGTGGGGCGCGCACTTCCTCGACATGGCGCACTACATCACCGGGGCGTCCATCCCCGAGTCCTGCGTCTGTGCCGGCGGCATCTTCACTTGGAAGGACAAGCACCGCTTCACCGTGCCGGATTGCATCCAGGCCACGTGGATCTATCCGGAGGGCTTCCTGCTCACCAGCTCGAACAATTTCGGTAATGGTTTTGGCAATACGAGAAAGTTCTTCGGCGAGAAGGGCGTGCTCAAGGTCGACAACTGGAACGTGCCGACCTACAGCGCCCAGGGCGGTCCGAAGCGCGATGGTTCGATCCGCGGCGAGGTCACGGTGACGCCGATCGAGCGTCCGGATCACTTCCTCGACTGGCTGCAGTGCCTGCGCACCGGTGCGACGCCGCACGCCTCGATCGAGGCCGGCTACCAGCACGGCGTGGCGTGCCTGATGGCGATGCTGTCCTACGAGAAGGGCGGTCGCACGGTCTACAACGCGAAGAAGCGCACGATCGACTTCGCGTAAGCGCGGGGAGGTCTTGGTCAGGGTCGCGGCGGCTCCGGTGACGGAGCTGCCGCCGGTTTCGGGTCCTTTGCGGGTGCGGGTTCCGCGGTCAGTTCCCGCCGGAACGCCGCGAAGGCCTCGCGCAACGCGGGATCGCGCGCGGTGCGAATCCCGAACTCAGCGATCGCGGCCGCCTCGGTGGTCTGGCCGGACCGTCGCTTCAGCTGGGCGACTTCGAGCAGCCAGGCGCTGCGGGTCGGGAAGAGTCGCACGCCTTCGTCGAGCACCGCCAGCTGGGTCGGGGGAGGGGAGGCGGCCGCGTGCCGCCAAGCGGTGGTGAGGATCTCGTACCACTCGAACTGCGGCGGCGGCTGCCGGCGCGCGGTGGCTAGCGGTTGCAGGATGGCGGCGAGATCCGTCTCGGTCAGTCCGGTGCCGGTGTCGGGGCGGGTGCTGGGGCCGGCGCGCGCCGCGAGGGCGTCATCGAGCTGCAGACGGGCGAGTTGGAGGTAGGCGCGCGGACGGACCACCTCGGCGCGGGCTGCGGCTTCGAGCAGCCGGCGGCCGCGCTCGCGCCGGCCGGACGCGACCTGTTCGAGGCCGAGCGCCGCAAGCAGAGCCGGGTCGCGCTCGCCCCGCAGGTAGGCGGCGAGCAACTCGGCGCGTGCGGCCTCGCTCCGTCCGCAGAGCCGCAGCGCGTCGCCCTTGATCCGCCCGATCTCGGCTTGGGTGGCTTCGCGAAACACGGGCTCGGGCGGTTCCTCGCGTCGTTCGCCTTTCTTGAGCCGGAATTGCACCGCCTTCACGCGGGTGAAGTCGACGTGGGCGCGAATGGCCTGGCGCATGTCGTCGTAGCCGCGACCGAAGCAGCTGCGGAACAACGCCTCGCTCGGTGGCTCCGCGGCGAGTCGCCGCACGAACGTGAGCAAGCCCTTCTGCAGCGCGGCGTCGCCGCTGTACAGGCAGAGGTGCACGAAGGCGTAGGCCTGCTTCGCCCAGACGCCTCCCAGGGGCCGGCGGGCCACGGGATCGTCGGCCGTGACGGCGAAAAGCTCCTCCATCGGGAGCAGGGCGCGGCGTTGCAGCGCGGCGTTGAAGTCCCGGTCCTCCACCATCCCGGGCCGGAGGGAACGGGTGTTGGGGTCCTCGACCCGACCCACCGTGATGCTCGTGGATGAAAACTCCATGCGCATGAAGATCTGCGCGAGGCCTTCTTCGAACCACGCCGGCGCGCGCGGCTGGGCGCGCGAGAGCACCAGGCGCAGGTACTCGCGGTAGAGTTGCTCGTACGGCGAAACGGCAAAGTCCGGCAAGCCACCGAGGACCCCTGCTTCGGCTTCATCGCCCTCCGGCGCGGCCGGTGCCGGCTCCGCGAGGGCGTCGGCCGAGAGCATGCCGAGGGAGGTGGTCTCCATATCGAGGACGATCGCGGATCCTTCGCCATCGCTGCCGCTCCGGCTGATGAAGCCGGTGGCGCCCGGATCTGCCGCTTCGGGAGCAAAGGCGGCGAACGCCCGGTCGCGCCCGCAGAGCACCAGCAAGGTCGGCAGACTTGCGCGCACGTCCGCTGGTGGCCAGACCGTGACGAGGGCCTGATGGAAACGCTGGAAGTCGCGGACGATGCGTCGCGTCGCTCCGTCCGACGCATTGCTCAGGACCTCGAAGCCGGGCAGGCTCGCGTGCCGCCACGCCTCCGGTTCCGGCAGGACCGGGCGTTCCTCCACGGTGAACGTCGGCAGGTCCACCACGTCCCTTGGGCTCTCGGCCCTCAAGGTGGCGGGCATCAGGCCGGCGATCACGATCGCGGGGAAAAGCGGCCAGCGGACGAGACACCGGAAGGGAGCGGGGGTCGGGCTCACGGCATCCAGCATGCCGCCACGTCACCGGGGAATCGAGTCGCAAGACAACGGACCGGCGCGGGCGGTTCAGGCTCGCCGCAGGCGGCGGTGGAGCGGGCTCCCCCGAGCATCGGCGGCGCTTTGTGAAACGCGGCGGTGCGCGCTTGCGTTGGCAGGGCGATTCCCTCTCTTGAGGCCATGTTTTCTCAGGGCCTTCTCCCCCGGCTCCCGCGTCTTCTTGCCCCGGCCTTGCTGGTGTTCGTGCCCGCCGTTTCCGCCTCGGCGGCTCCCGCTGATCCGCGCGGCGACCGTCCCTCGGCCCCAGCCCTGTCGCCGCAGGAGCAACGTGCCCTGTTCCACGTTCCCCCCGGCTTTGAGGTCCAACTCGTCGCCGCCGAGCCGGACATTCAGAAACCGCTGAATCTGAGTTTCGACGCGGCGGGTCGCCTGTGGGTCACGGGCACGACGATGTACCCGTGGCCGGGTCGGACCGACGCCGTGGGTCAGGAGATCGCGATCTTCGATCGCGAGTGGAACGACAATGGTCTCGCCTTCCGCGCCACCTCGGCGCCGCCGGCGCCCGAAGTGGCGGCGCGCGACAGCGTGCGGGTGCTCTCGGACTTCGGACCGGATGGCCGGGCGCGCAAGATCGAGGTTTTTGCCGACGGCCTGAACATTCCGATCGGCGTGCAGCCCCTGCCGCGCCGCCCCGGTGCGAAGGGCGACACCGTGATCGTGCACTCGATCCCCGCGATCTGGCGGATGGAGGATGTCGACGGCGATGGCCGGGCGGACCGCCGCGAGCGCCTGTTCGGCGACTTCGGGTTCAAGGATACGCATGGCATGGCATCGAGCTTCACTTACTGGGCGGATGGCTGGATCTACGGGACGCACGGCTTCGCGAACCGCAGTGAAATCCGCGATGGCTCCGGTCAGATCACCCTCCTCGATAGCGGCAATACGTACCGCTTCCGGCCCGATGGCTCGCGGTTCGAGGTCTGGACGCGCGGGCAGACCAATCCCTTCGGCCTCGCGTTCGACGAGCGGGGCGATGTCTACACGGCGGATTCGCATTCGAAGCCGGTGTACCTGCTCGTCGCGGGTGGTTTCTACGAAGGCATTGGCAAGCAGCACGACGGCCTCGGCTTCGCGCCGGCGATCACGCAGGACAACCATGGCTCGACCTCCATCGCGGGCGTCGCGGCCTATGCGGCGGACACCTACCCGGCGGAGTTCCGGGGCAACCTCTTCAACGGCAATCCAGTGACGCGGCGGGTGAATCGGGCGCGCCTGGATTGGACAGGCTCCACACCGCAGGCGGTGCGGGTGGAAGATTTTCTGACGAGTGATGATCCGCTGTTCCGTCCGGTGCAGGTGAAGCTCGGCCCGGATGGCGCGCTGTGGATCGCGGATTTCTACAACCCGATCATCGGTCATTACGAAGTGCCGCTCACGCATCCGGCGCGGGATCGCAGCCGCGGCCGGATCTGGCGCGTCGTCTGGCGCGGCCTCGATGGCCGAGCGGAGGTCCCGGCGCTCCCGCGGTTGGCGGAGGCGGATGTGGAGACGCTGACCCGTGCCCTGCGGGCCCCCAATCTGGTCCTGCGTGCGCTGGCCGCCAATGAACTGGCCGACCGCTTCGGCGGGGCGACCGCGCAGGCGGCGCTCGCCCACGCAACAGCCGCAGGTGGCATCGAGGCCCTGCCTGCGGCGCTGGCCCTCAACCGCGTCGCGCCGGACCTTCCGGCCGACCTGCCGGCGGACGTCTCGGATGTCGCCGCCAGTCTCCGCACCCTGCGCGTCCTGGCGGACCGAGGTTCCCTCGGTGAGCGGGAGCGCGCGTGGGTGACGCGGGTGGCGGCCGAGGCACCGATCGGTCATGCCACGCGCGCGATGGCTGACCTCTTCGTGCGGCGGCCGGAGCCGTGGCAGGCGGACCTCATTCTTCGATTGCAGCCGCGGGTGCCGGCGGGCGACACCGAACTCCTCTACGCCTTGCGTCTCGCCCTGAAGGCGCAGCTCGCGCGCGCCGCGGATGCGGACCTCGCCGCTTGGCGGGCGGTGGGGCCCGGCGTGGACGCTTACATCGCGGATGTGGCGGTCGCGGTGCCGTCGCCCGTGTCGGCGGCGTTTCTGCTCGGTCATCTGGAGCGCACGGCCTTTGCGGGGGAACGGGCGGGTGAGTTCGCCCGCCATGCCGTCCGGCACCTCCCGCCGGAGCAACTGGAAGCGGCGGTGGGGGCGATGATTCGCTCTCTGGAGCAGGCGCCGCTGGCGCAACGCCTTGCGTTGGCGGAGGGGCTTTCCTCGACTCTGGTGCAGAACCGGCGTGCGCTTCCGGATTCCGTACGTCGCTGGATGGTGGATACCTTGCTGGAGATCGCGCCCGGAGCGGACGTCCCGCTCGCCCGGCGCGCTGCGGAGGCGCTGCGTGAGCCCTCGCTGCCTGAGAAAGTGGTGCCGCTGACGGCGGTCGCGGGGCGGATCGACCTCGATTACGGAGTGCGGCTCGCGGCCGCGCGTGGCCTGCCCGCGGGAAATCCGGCGGTGCTGGAGATGCTGGGTCGCGTGGCCCGCCGACCCGAGGAAGCGGTGCGCATGCGGCGGATCGCGGTGATTCAGCTCGGAACGGTCCCGACGGTCGCGGCGGCCCGCGAGCATCTTGCGGCCGCCTTGCCCGGTGCCCCGGTGGACCTGAGCCTTGCGATCGCGACCGAGCTGGCGCGGACCAACGAAGGCGCGAAGGCCCTCATGGACGCCGTGGACGCCGGCAAGGCTCCGGCCCTGCTCCTGCGACACCGGGATCTGGCGAACGCGTTCGCGGCGCGGGATGCTTCCGTGCGCGAGCGAGCCGAGCGGTTGACGGCGGCCTTGCCGCCCGAGGATGCTCGGCTCGATGCGGTGATCGCGGAGCGCAACGGATCCTTCGCCGCAGCGGTGAAGGACCTGCATCGCGGTGCCGCGGTCTTTGCCCAGAACTGTGCCGCCTGCCACCGCATCGGTGGGACCGGCGGCAACCTTGGCCCGAACCTCGACGGCATCGGGGTCCGGGGAGCGTCCCGCCTGATCGAGGACATCCTGGATCCCAGCCGCAACGTCGACCCGGCCTTCCGACTGGCGAGCGTGACGCTTCGCAACGGTGAGACGGTGGGCGGCATGGACCTCCGGGAGGAGGGTAGTGAGCTTCGGGTGGTCGATCCGGCGACGGGGACGGAGCGGCGCTTCGCCAAGGCCGACGTCGTCTCACACGCCGTGCTGGCCTCGTCGGCGATGCCGGCGGCATTCGAGTCCGCTCTCTCGGAACAGGAATTTCACGACCTGCTCGCTTACCTTCTCCGGCCGTCTGCCTGACGGCGGGTCCAATCCGCGCCGCGATGCCGCCTCGTCCGGCCGGGACTCAGCCCTCCGTCAGACTGAGCCAGAGCAGACGGGCGAGGACGGCGGCGACCATCGTGATGAAGATCGGACGGACGAAGCGTGCACCGCGCGTCATTACGAGGCGTGAACCGACGCGGGCGCCGACGATTTGGCCGGCGCCCATGACGAGACCGAGCGAGATGTGCACCTTGCCGAGCGCGAGGAACACCGACAGCGCAGCGAGGTTGCTGGCGGCGTTCATGACCTTCGTGACTCCGGTGGCCGCGACGAAGTCCCGGCCGAGCACCACGATGAGCGCGAGCGTCCAGAGTGATCCTACGCCCGGCCCGAAGATTCCATCGTAGAATCCCAGGCCGAGGCCGAAGATCGGGAAGAATGCGCTGGCGGACAGACGTGCGCGCGTTTGCTGCTCGCCGAGGCGGGGGCGCAGCACCGTGTAGACGAGAATTCCGGCGAGCAGCCACGGGACCAATCGTTCCAGCAAGTCCGGGCGCACCCATTGCAGGGCGGCGGCTCCGAGGAGCGAGCCGATGAACGTCAGGATGGCTCCCGGCAGGCATGCGCGGAACGAGACGACCCCGCTGCGGACGAAACTCCAGGCAGACGTGAAACTACCGAAGCTTGCCTGCAGCTTGTTGGTGGCGATCGCCTGCGCGGGTGGTATGCCCAAGTTCAGGAGGACCGGCAGGGTGAGGATGCCTCCGCCGCCGGCGACGCTATCGATCACGCCCGCGACGAACCCGGTGAGGAAGAGCAGAGGATAGGCCCAAAGCGGGAACGTCATGGAGTGGGGGTGGGAAGGCGCTCCCAGAGTTGCCAGCGTTCGGCTCCGCCGTAAATCGGCAGCGAGTCGTCGGCCGCGATCGGACGGTCAACGATTCGCCGGAACTGTCTCCCGAAGAGCCGATCTGCTTCGGCAGGCGTGAGCGGATGTGGCGGAGGCTCGGGATCGACGCCGTAGAAGAAGATGCCCGCCAGAACCCCGCCCGGCCGCAGCAGCGCGGCGACCCGCTCCGCGTAGCCTGCCCACCGCGTCGGCGGCAGCGAACACAGGAACGTGCGCTCGTACACCACGTCGAAAGGCCCGGCCAGCGAGTCCCCGAAGAAATCCGCGACGCGGACGCGGTCCCCGAGCGGCCCGAGCATGCGCCGGGCCCGGGCCACGGCGGCGGGCGCGAAGTCGATCGCGCAGACGTCCCAGCCGGCCGCCGCGAAGCTGCGGACCTCGTAGCCGGAGCCGCAGCCGGGGATGAGCACCTTACCGGGGCGCGGCAGCTCGTTCCCCAGCGCCCGTGCGAGATCGGTGGGTTCGCCGCCCAAGTCCCACGGCACCCGCTCCGCGCGGTAACGCTCCTCCCAGAAGTCCGGGTCTTGGCTGTCCACGCTGCGGTTCACGAATTCGTTCGGACGGAGGGTCACGCCTCAGCCCAGGGATCGAAGAGGACCTTGATCGCCTCCTTGCGGCGCAGCAGGTCCACGGCGTCGGCGTAGCGACTGAAGGGGAGGCGGTGGGTGATGAGCGCGGAGAGGTCGAGCTGTCCCGTCTTGATGAAACCCAAGGCGGTCTCGGCCGCAGCGCGGTTGTGGTCGGCGTAGCCGACGAGTGCGAGTCCGGGTCCGAAGAGGTGCCGGGTGCCGAAGCGCACCTCTTCGCGCAGCACGCCGAAGAGGGTCACGCAGCGGCGGGTGCGGTCCATGAGGAATTCGATCGAGGCCGGCACTCCGGTCAGGTCGATGGCATCATCGAGCGCGGTGGCGGCGTCGCGGCCGGCCGGCCACGCGGCCGGATCGGGGGCGGCGGTACGGTGAGCACCGAGTTGCAGTGCGAGGTCGCGGCGGCTGGCGACCGGATCGATCCCGAGCACCTCGCTGGCCCCGTGCGCGCGGGCCAGTTGGGTGGCGACCAATCCGGCCGGACCGAGGCCGGCGAGGCCGATGCGTCGCCCGGTGATCCCACCTTGGGCGGCAAGTGTCTGGAATGAAACCTCCACGCACATGGCCAGTTCCAGCGAGGCCACCCGGTCGAGCGGCAAATCGGCCGGAACCTCCAGCAGGTCTTCTTCCCGGAGCACGTTGTACTGCGCGTAACAGCCTTGCGGCCGCCGGCCGGTGTCCCGCCAGACCGCAACCCGGCAACCCGGGGTCAGGCGTTGCACGCCTGGCCCGACCGCCACCACGTCGCCGGTGGCCTCATGACCCGGCTGGCCGGGGAGATACGGGTAACGCAGGTCCATGCCCGGGAACATGGGCTGGCCGGCGAACAGGTGCAGGTCCCAGTGTGGGCAGGTCGCGACGGCGAGGATGCGGACGAGCACCTCGCCCGCGGCGGGGCGCGGCACCTCGGCGTCTCGCCAGACGGCGCGTCCGGGAGCCTCCAACTGGAGGAGCTTCATCGAATGGGGGAGAGTCATGGCGTGTTCAGTCCGACCTCTCCCCCGGCCCGCCCCGGTGATCCGGGGCGGGATGGACCGGCCGTCCGGACGGACGGCGCGGAGGCGGATTACTCCGCGGGAGGCCTGACAAGAAGCACGGGCCGAGCGGAGGAGGCGAGCACAGCCTGCGCCGTCGAGCCCATCAGCACCTTGGCCACGCCGGAGCGCCCGTGCGTGCCCAAACAGACCAGATCTGCTCCGAATCGCTCCGCTTCCTGGCGCAGTTCCCGGGCCGCCTGATCGGCCGAAAGGACGGCGATCTCGGTTTCGACCCCGCGCTCCTTGGCTTCGGCTGGGATGAGTGCCTCCAGTCGTCGCTGGCAGGACTCCACGTAGGCGCGTTGCTGTGCCGCCTCCTTTGCCGTGGGTTTACCCTGGATCTGCTTGGAGTCGCTGATCGCGCCCGGGGCGGCGACGTGGATCAGCCGCAGCGTCCCGCCTTGTGGCAGCAGGGCGTACGCGTGCGCTACGGCACGGTCACCCATCGCCGAGAAGTCCGTTGCGGTGAGCACGCGCCAGACCCATGGCACCGTACCGTCGCCGTGGCGTGCGGCCGGTGGCGTGGGTACCACGGCCACGCTGGCCGAGGACCGTTCCAGCAAGCCGCGGGAAATGGAATGGTGCCAGAGCCGCTGGAGCCCGTGGCTTTGGTGGGAGCCGATCACGATGAGATCCGCCTCCTCCTCGGCAGCCATGTCGGCAAGCCGGACGTCGGGGCGTCCCCAGTTGGGCTCGACCCGCACCTTGAAATCGTCGGTGCCGAGCAGCTCGTTGGCCCGCGCCTTGAGGTCGCGTACCAGGACCCGCTGGACCTCCGGTGGGTTGCCCTCCAAGGCAATCGGCGTGGCGCCGCCGATGCGTGAGCCTTCCTCCGGGGGCCAGTTCACGTGGGCGATCACCAGCTCGCAGGGCCGGGTCGGCAGCAGGTCGGTCCGGACCCAGCGCAGGGCGGCGTCGGACGTTTGGGTGAAGTTGAAGGCGATGAAGACCCGCAGGGAGCGTTCGCCGCGGAGCCAGCTATTGAGCGTCTCGGAGTTCCGCACGACCAACGTGGGTACCTTGGCGCGTTCGGCGGTGCGTTCCGCGACGCTTCCGAGGAACCAGCGGGCCGGCCCGCGCTTGCCGAGGGAAGAGACCACGACAAGGCGGGTGCTCCCGACTGCGGTACGGTCGGCCAGAACCTCACTCGGCTCGCCTTCGAGCAACCGCGTCAGGATCCCGGCGGAGGACGCCTTGCGCAGCCGTGCCCCTTCCCGGGACAGCGCGGTGCGAGCGGCGGCTGCATTGGTCTCAAGCGTGGCGTGCGCCAGCGTGAGAGGCTGCTCCCATTCGTGGGCGAGTTGTGCGCCGACCTCGGCGGCGGCGCGGGCGTTTTCGCTGAAATCGGTGCCGCAGAGCACGCCGGTGATCGGGGCCGGACGGCGCGGGGCCTTCTTGGCTTGGGATGACGTTTTCATGGTCACATCTCTCCTTGAGTTGGGGGTTACGAGGAACCACGCGTGGCCCGACGCGCTCCCGTAAGAACCGTCGCTCCACGCCTGATTCGTGTTGTCCTGACAAGGCGCAGCCTACCCCGGACGTATCCACCGGGCAAGACGGATTGGCCCGGGCGTTCCGTGGCTGCTGCGGCGGAACGACTCCCGGGATTCGGCGCGTCGCGCCGCTTAAGGTGCGATCGGTCGGAGCGCGGGGCGGTCTTCCGTCAGCGTGCCAGCCGGCGGTGCCGGCAGGGTGACTTTCCCCGTGGCGGCCCACTCGGTGCCGCGCTGCAGCGTGACTTGGAAACTCAGTCCGTTGATCGCGTCCGACGCGTGTCCGAGCGTCGTGTGGAACACGCGCCCCTTGCCAAAGGGAATCACCATCAGCATCGGCTCCTGTTCTTTCGTCTCGGGGGAATACGCTGAGGCGAGTACGGTGACGTTCTCGGCGGGGCCGCGGAGACCGTGGTAGAGCTCGTCCTTCGCGTTGCGCCAGCGGGCCGGCAGGCCGGCGAGGATCGGGTGATCGGGCTGGCGGGCCTCGATGACGAATTCGTGCTGGGGGCCGTGGCCGCCGCCGGGCCCGGCGGTCGTGGTGTCGCGGAACCAGCCATTGGCGCGGAGACGCAGGTAGGGTCCGGACTTCTCGCTGCGGCCGCCCCAGCCGCCGAGGCCGATCATCGCGTTGTATTCCGGCCAGTTCGGGAACGCATTGTTGGCGGCGTGGTAAGAGTCAAAGCCGCCCCCCTCACTTACGTACGAGACGAAGGCCTTACGCACGTCTTCCGGCCAGTCTTCGCCGTTGTAGTTGGAAAGCACGACATCGTAGTTCTCGAATTGCGGGCGCCAGGCGGCCCAGAGTGCGGGAGCCTTCGTGTCGTGGATCTTGGCATCAGCCTCGGCCTGCTGGACGGCCGCAGCGTGCGCGGCGAGTTGCTCGGGCGTGGCGTTGCGTGGGGCGCGCGGCGCGGCGGGACGCGCGGGCGGAGTGGTGGAAAGGTCGACCGTGAAGCGTCCCGTGTCGGTCAGGATCCGCGCCAGCAACGGCGTGTTGATCCGCCACGCGTGGTTGTTCTGCCCGTCGATGATCAGCACGCGCACCTTGGCTGGGGCGG
>JACCDT011353356.1_pt1 | contig 65188 bp, 96 predicted proteins | sample 7446291 | NCBI WGS metagenome assembly JACCDT01 (sample SAMN15323446, study PRJNA562643) | freshwater metagenome | isolation source: river surface water | place: USA:Blue River Watershed | collected 2017-08-17 | reverse complement strand
TTGCATCGCCTGGATTTTATGAAGACATAAAAAAAGATATGCAACAGCTCATCGGACAGGACTATGTGTTTTTTTATGAATGAGTAAAACCTGGGAGCGCAGCAAGTCTAGAGAAATTGAGTAACCTCGTCTGAACCGATGTATCACCAGAGATGTATGATACGCTCGCCGATATTGCAGAACTCTCGTATCAAGGTGATGAGATATTTATCGACATACTTCCAAGCGTCAATGTAGATCTCTCAACAGATGAAATAGTCGCTATCGCAGAAAAGAATAACATAGCCGCACCGACAGGAGAGCAAGCTCTGATCATCGATGGAGTAAAAAAATATTATCCAACTATGTCACCTTTTCAGAAAAACATAGCCCAAGTCCTCTCACGTGGAATGATGAACATGCTCCTGAGAACCTACACAAGTAATAATTTTGTGAGTAATATGCAATCAGAGCTCCCGGTATTTAGTGTGCTCCTCGACGAGAGAAACAAAAATATCGTCCGAGCAATTGTTGATTCCCCCTCAAAAAAAATCTATATCCATTATGGCGCCCTCCACTTCTCATGAGTCTACGCAGAGCTCAAAAAACTCGATCCAAAATGGGAAGAAGTCGCTCGAACATACTACACCGTGATAAGATAAATTTGCAACAAGGATATATTTTCACTATACTACCACCATGAACATAAAAGCAGTATCAATTATGACAGTCCTCTGAGCTTTTGCTCTCGGAGGAGGTATGTATTTTTCTCGCATTGATCAAAAGTTTTTGGGAAGTACATTCACCAATAGTGTCCAATCACAGACTATCAAAATAACACCAAAAGCGACAACGCCTGAAGAAAGAGAAAAAATCCAAAAAAGAATTGAAGCTATAAAAAAAGAAATCCTCGGTGAGACAAATGACCCAGATAGAGCTATACAGCTCCGAAGCGAACTCTACGACCTCGAAAAACAACTAGAAGAACCAAAAGAATAATCTCTTGCAAAACAAACTAAATCCACTTTTTCCATGTAAAGAAAAGGTATATTCCGAGTGTGAGTAATAGCATGATTCCAACTATAGTGAAGAGTGGCCAGAGCTGATCATCGAGAACAGAGAACCAGCCAAAATGCACATTCATTCCAAAAAAAGCAGCCGTTAAGCTCGGGACAAGTAAGAGGACATTGAACATCGTCAGACGTCGAACGGTCTGATTGGTATTACGTGCCATGAGCATCTCATTGGTTTCCGTCAGGAGTTTGGTAATTTCACGGAAATTATCGAGCCGGTTGACGAGTTTTTTGATTTTATCGAGCGAATCATCGATAGATTCTTTCCCAGTTTCATCGATGAGATCGGTGTGTTTGAGAGAGAGCTCTTCGAACATATCATACAGCGGAGAGAGTATGGATTTGAAATTGATAATGCATTTTTTAGTGTCCTGTATGTCGGATATTTGATCGTTTTCGAGGTGTCCATCAGAGAAAATAGTTGATTCGATTGTTCTCACACGATTTTGTATCGCGTTGAGGAGACTAAACATGCGAATCACAGAGATATCGAGGAGTTCATAAAAAAGATCAAAACTATTGTAGTTTTCTTTATCTACCAAGCGATTACGTATACGATCAAACTCTTTGATACCGAGGAAACCATCTTCATCAATGACGAAGAGGTATTTTTTGCTCACAATACAGTGAATCTGCTGAATACAAATACGACTATGGATATCTATATCCGAGAACTGAAGAGCAAAATAGGCATAATTTTTTCGTATTTCAAATTTTGACAACTGAGTCGGAGAAAATATATCCTCGATATCATCGGGGAGTATATGAAATTCAGTTTCGAGTTTTTTCTGAAGAGCATCCGTCAGACCGCAATACTCTATATATTGAAAGTGTGGGTACTGTTTAGTGAGAACATTGGAGGTCATGCTGTGTATGAATTGAAAATATCCTCAAAAGGTACTACGAAGAACTAAATACGATAATATTTCCTATAGGTCACGTACGCACCGCCGAGGATAGCTAAGGCAAAGATAATAGCCATCATGCCGAGAGGACCAGAATCCGGTGTGTTTCGTTGACAGATATTGGTGCAGTAATCACCACTATCATTGTTTCCATCATCACATTGTTCGCCACGATCGAGGTATCCATTACCACATGATGAACCATTGATACGGCAGAATCGATTACATGCATCACCAGAAATAGTGTTACCATCATCACATTGTTCACCATTTTCGACGACACCATTTCCACACTGCCCACCAACTTCGACCGTGGTACGACAGAGATTTCGATGATTTTCTGGGCTACTATCTGGATAACATGTAATAGTATATGTCCCTGATTTTGTAAATGTATAGTTCCTATTACCCGTTTCGATAGTACTAATGGTTTTACCACCTCTCTCAATCACCATAAAGGTACGACCCCGTGGCTCTCCAGTACAGAGGAGTGACGTCGAAAACGGAGCAGGGCCACTATAATCAAGGGCTTCTACGCGACATCGAGGATCAGTGAGTTCTATAGTACGACAAATGTTCGAACAAGAATCTTTATTGCTCATATTGCCGTCATCACATTGCTCATTCCCTTCTCTGATACCATTACCACATGTTGGAGCGAGACAAATATTCGAACATGAATCATTATTATCACGATTTCCATCGTCACATTCTTCACTTCCCTCGAGTTTACCATTTCAGCATATAGGCTGGATTTTGTATTCGATTTCGCAAGACTGATTACAACCATCACCAGAACGAGTGTTTCCATCATCACATTGTTCGGCACCTTCTACTTTTCTATTACCACAGAGAGAACCAACCTGGATATTTGTTGTACAAGCGTTGCCTTGATTCTGTTGACTACCATCTGGGTAACAAACAACTGTATAGCTACCAATATTATTAAAGGTATAATTCTTCGAAGAAGCATTGATAAGCTCAAGTGTTGTACCATTTTTCTTCACCGCCATGACTGTTTTACCAGAAGGTGAACCACTACAAGTCAATGTCGTCTGAAGTGGTGCATAACCACTCTTGTTGGAAGCCCCTACAGTACACGAAACGGCTGTTGCCCCGACAGTTACTTCTGTGGTATCATCATCAGAAACAACAGTCGTATCAGTGATGCTCCGACCAGTAGCACGAGCAGTATTCGTAAATGAAGCTGTGGTTGTCGTACCTTCACAAGTGTAGGTCTTTGAATCATTGCGAGCCAATGTCCCAATAGTCTTATCACAACCAGGCGCTCGTTGATCTGTGACGACGACATCACGGAGATCGACATTACCATAGTTGATAACCGTAATGGTGAATCGTGGTCTCGTACCAGAAGTAATGGTCTGACGATCATCACGATTATCGGCATCATCTTTATAGATTCGGATAGCCGGGCTTGGGATACTCGCTATACGACAGCTCGTATTACATCCATCATTATTATTTGTATTCCCATCATCACACTGTTCTGTGCTTTCTATAGTTCCATTACCACAGTAGGTTCGATTTGCTTGACAGCTCGGTGATGCACCATTATTTGAGCCAGCACAGCTCCATGTCCATCGATTCTGTGACGGACTATAGAGAAAACTCGCAACAGCACCAGAAGCACAAAGACCAGAAGTAGAGGCTACAAGAGCCGTACCAGCTGATTGATCATAAACAGAGTTATTATTTTGTGTACCACATGCCCCGGCAGAGTTATTGGTACATGTATTACTACATGCATCGGTATTGACCGTATTACCATCATCACACTGTTCTGTTCCCTCACGATTACCATTACCACAAAAAGCAGTTGGCGCAGTTTGGTAGTAAAAAGCACATTCACGATGAGTCACATCTTGACCAGGCTGGATAACATTATTCGCATCCTTGATACCTGAGAGTGTTGTGAATTTGAGAAGATAGATAGGTCGGCCAATATCTATAGTGGTTGGTACTGTACCCTTGACGATGGCACTTCCGCTTTTCATGCTCGCCCACGTCCATGAATTATTAGCGACACCTCTGTCTGTGAGATTGAATAAACTGGTGATATTCCCTGTAGGAGTAACATTTGCCCCCTGATACGTCGTACCAGTGATAGAGCTCTGCGCGGTGTAGATAAATTCATAACTGCCAGAAGCAATACCAGTTCTGGGAACAAAATTATCAGAAGGAGAGTTACTCGAGCCGAGATCAAAGTGGAAACACTGATCACAGCTACCAGCCGCTTCTGGGATACTGCTACAACTCACGGTATATCAAATACCAAACGTGAAATTTGCAGAGAGTATTCCGAGAAAAATAAGGAGAGCACGACGCATAAAATTGTGATTACTGTATAACCATACTATGCTTTTCGGGTTCGGTCAAATAAACAGGGGGAAAATCGACTAGACAAAGTTTATTTTTTTCATATAGTCACGCCACGTTAGTTGTCACGGGAACGTAGCTCAATTGGTAGAGCAGCACCCTTTTAAGGTGATGGTCCTGGGTTCAATTCCCAGCGTTCCCACCAGATTCAAATCACATGAACCCGTTACTACTCGGATTGCAATAAATGCAATCCTCTGGTTCAATTCCCAGCGTTCCCACCAGTTTTCACAACAAAAATTCCTTCTTTATAAGAAGGATTTTTTTATAAAAATTATTTATTTATTATTTGGTGGTACTCCGTAATACTGGAGCATAAAGGCCGCAATTTCTTTGAATGTTTTCGCAGCAGAAAACTCAGCATATTGGGTATTGCGAGGACGATCAAAACGGACAATGATGACAAATTTTGGATCATTGGAAGGACCAAAACCAGCATAAGATGTATTGGTACGACCATTTTCACCTTTTTCGTATCCTCCTCGACTACTCGATATCTGAGAGGTACCAGTTTTACCAGCGAGACTATACCCAGGAACAGCACCCGCTTTCGCGAAACCTTGTTTGGTTGATTCTGTGAGCATAGCAGTCGCTTTTTGAGCGGCAGCCTGACTGATGACTCGGCGCACTGGGATAGGTTCGGTATCGACACTATCACCATCAGGATAGACACGTCGTCCAACTATATAGGGTTGCATGTACACTCCTCCGTTGGCAAAAACTGAATATGCTGCTGCCATTTGGACGAGATTGACCTGGATACCTTGTCCGAATGTCATAGTAAATAATTTAGCTTTCGGCCATTTTTCGACAGCTTCGAGAGAACCAGTATGCTCGCCATCAAGCGTGAGACCAGTGATATCTCCGAGTCAAAATTTCTTGAGATATTCATAAAAAAGCGCTTTGCCGACACGTTGTACGATATTGATCATGCCCACATTACAACTGAAGTTCAGAGCATTACGAAACGTATGCCATCACTGACATTTATTATTATCGAGGTTATTGATTTCGAATTCATCGATTTTGATCCTTCCTCTGTCTTCATAAATCATATCTGGCTCTATCTCACCAGCATCGAGACCAATAGCTGCCGTGAGTCATTTGAAAATACTTCCTGGTTCATAGGGTGATGTGAGGGCCATATTTTGGTGCGCTCCGAGTCAAACATTATTTTCATAGACATAAAAGACTGCCTCAGGTATAGCCAATGCTTCGAGCATCTGATCCTCATCATGGAGCTCTACAACCGTAACGAGTCGATTTTCAAAAATCTTTTTAACCGTCCCGGATGGCGACTCCACAAAGAGTGTTTTTCCGAGAAGGAATTGAATTGGATTAGGATGATCCGCGGGGAAAAAACGGACAATCTTATCGACATTACCAGGACGCTCAGGATCAAACGATGGATACGTCGCCATAGCACGAATTGCTCCTGTTTTTGGATCCATCACAATCGCGGATGCCGTGTTAGCTCCTGCGAAACGAACACCATTTTCGAGGGCATCCATGACGGCTTTTTGGACATTGATATCGAGGGTGAGATAGAGATCGACTCACTTTACTTCTTGCTCTGCGTCTTCGTCAAATATAGGCCGTCCGAGACTATCACGACGCTCATCTTTTCGACCTGATTTACCAGCGAGCATGTCCTGAAAATATCACTCGATACCGAGCTTGCCCACATCTTCTCGATCAACAAAACCTGTTACCTGACTCGCGACAGAACCTTCTGGATATTGTCGCACAGGATGATCGTTGAGCTTGAGGCATTTGTAGATGGTATTCTTTTTGAGATACTCTTCTTGGTCCTTGAGTGGTTGCTGTTTCGCGAGAGCGAGCTCACTATTGATACGATTCACGACCTGCAGAGAGACATCGCTCGCGAGTTTTTCGACGATATCGACGTTACGGTTTTTACGTGGAACGAGAGCATCTTCGAGGACAGAAGGGTCGATACGGAGGATATTGAGGAGCGCTTCGATACCGCGGGATCGGTCAAATTTATCGGGATTGATATAGACCGCTGACTCGATAACAGAAATACCGGGATTGCCGAGACCGAGAACCGTATTGAGCTCTTGTGGGCTGAGATTATCGACGAGGAGTATACGAGTTTTGTGGACACGGTTGGTCATCTCATGCACTGTGGGAGCGATAAATCCGAGTATTTGCTCTTTGGTAAATGAGAAATTATCTGGTGTCACAAATGTATTAGTGAACTTCATGATATTATCAAAACAGCTCACCTGGGAACGTCCCACACAGAGGTGCTGATACGCTATATCAAGCAGAAATGGCTCAAGAAGAGTCAGATTACATGGTGCAGAAGGGTCGATTTTGAGATCTTTGGCAACAGAAGTCGTCGCCAATATCGACGTCGGGGAAAAATCACTCGCTACATTGATACGATGAGGATCGAGAGTACTGTAAATTGTGCCTCTATTGACTGATAGCTCTATTTTTCGGAGCTGTTGTCTGTCAGCAAGGTTTTTATAGAACTCATGATCGACGAGTGTATATTTCGCGAGAACAACAATAATAAACAAAAGACAGAAACCAATACAACTCAGAACAACCCAAATACGTGATTGGGTCGAGAGATGGTCAAATATGGCACTTATCTTGTCAAAGAGTTCTCGCATAGGGAATAATATATTTTGTCTATATACAACTGTACAGAAGAGTTCACTTTGAACTTTGCACTTTGCATTTTTAGTTTCGCTTTAGAGGTATTGTACTGATTTTTTTTCTTGGAGAAACTGAGTGAGGGTACGAATTGACGGAGTTGTGGTCAAATAATGAATTATATGGCCATGCTGTTCGAGTTGTTGCAACACGAGCCAGAGAGGCATTTTATGGAGACCATAATACACGTGTTTAGAGAGATTTTCATGAATGACATAGATATGTTGATATGGCGCTATTCGCTTGAAGAGCGTGCGTCTCGTACCGAATACGACATCTTCAGAATGATTGAGGATATCGAGATAGAGTTTGCGTTGTTTCGTGAGTGATTTCGGATGTGTATCAGCTATCGCTGGTATATCACATTGTTCTGACCACGAAGCCACAGATATCCCCTCAGGGAGACTCACCAGTCCTGGTTCTCGTCACAGTTGTTCACGCAAATGCACCAACATAGTATCCTTATCTGGTGCTATGGTATAGGTCGCTGCACCTTTACCGATTTTGGTGAGTGGCGGAGTCAGTTGGAGAAAATTATCACGCTCAAAAAGTGAAAATAACCCCACAGGAACAAACAGTTGCGCAATAATGTGAATGCGAGTAAAGAGCTGTCGTGCGAGATGGATCACGAGCGCTATCTCTGATGGAGACAACCATGGTACAGTACAGTGAGGACCGACAATAGGCTTGAGTTGTCACTCATAGGGAATCTCGGCAGCAATAGAAGCGACAATAGCAATAATAGTGTCATTACCCCAGGGAACTCGCACACTACTCCCCACTTTCACAAAAGGAATAAATTCAGCTGGTAATTCGTACGTCACGAGCGTATCGTCGATAGAGCGAGTATAGGGTATAACAGAGCAGAGCATAGACTAGGACATTCAATTTTTCCAAACATCCATCGTATTACGAAACTCACCGAGAGGATTGGTCACGAGTGCCACCAAATCACCCGGCACATGACTGAGGACTTTCGCCGTTTCACCGATAGGCGCAGTCAGCCCCAGGGCGAGCGCTGGAAGCGTCTTAGCTTCGGTAAATCAAACATCTTCTAGTGCTGGAAATGCTCCTTGACCAATATGATTGTATTCTGGAAGGGGCGAACCAAAAGGTGTCTCAGTACGATCTGTATTTTGCTCACGTTTTTTATTCTTATCAGGGCCACCGAGCCACGCTATATCATTGGTATCGATACGTCCGCGTGTATCAGATTTTTCGAGGTTTGAAGCAAGCTCGGATTGCAATTTTTTTGCTCTATCAACCGCTTCTTTTTTGGCTTTGAGATACTCCGAAGAATTGTCTCAATTCTCAGGAGCATTATTGGATAATTTTTCAGGACCTTTTCTCATGGAGTTATTCTACTCAAAGCACACTAAATACAATAATTAACTCTGCTTTTTGATAGCGTAGTCAGAACTATTATGTGTTTTTTCTCCAAGTCCATCGACGATTTTGACACCAAATTCATTGCAAACGACTGATTCTGGGATTTCTCCAGCAAATCGATCTCCGCCTTTTGTGAAAATAATTTCGCTATATTTACCGCTCGCATTTGCCTCGAGGATGAGGGCGCGAAGACTCTCACACACAGTTCTATCTTGGTCGATACTGAGAAATACTCTATCGACAGCACGGATAGCACTCACAACGCGACAACGGTATGTCTCATCTTGGAAACTCTCGACACCGCGTTTGAGGCGAGCCTGGTGGTCATTGTTGACGATAACCCAGAGCTCATCAGCTCCAGCGACAGATTTTGAGAGTTCAAATGAATCAATATGCCCCGGGTGAATCGGATTAGCATAGACAGAAGTAATAGCGAGTTTAGTCATAGGATTTGAATTATAAGAAAAAAGATAAAAATAAAACCGTTGTTTTCAAAATAATATTCAATATAGGTTTTCGGCTCATTTCAATTCTTGTAAAAAATACGTTCTCAATAGAATAAATCTGTTCTTATTTTATTATTTTTCCTATGAAAAAGTCACTCTCCCTCCTGCTCGCAACAGTCGCAATCTCGAGTTCACTCACCTTTGCTGGTGGAGGATCATACGTACCATCTCAAGATATCAGCATGACAGCGAGCATCGTCCAAATCATCAATAGTATCAAGGATCCTGCTCTCCAGGCAATAGTTCAGAAACACATCATCCGCGCAGCGAGCAACACAATTATCGCTGACGACACATACAATACGAACCATTTTTTCACAAAAGGACTCACATTCGTCGGTGAAATACCCGAAGAAATCGCGAAACATGTCACACGAGCTTATGTTCTCGTCGGACAATTCAATTATGCTAGCGGAGCATACATAGGACCAAACGGCATGGAAGTAGGACAAATACCGGTTGATATCAGTAAGGTCTCAAAAGGGATAATAGTCGATATCAGTAAAATCAAATCTACTGGGACTGTAGATTATGGCTACACAGTTCAGCTCATCCTCGAACTCGGAGAAGGTAACTACATACCATATTCTCTCGTCGGGAGTGTCTACGGACTCAACACTCAGGGTATCGATGCTCGTGTGGCATATCTCTCAACACTTCTCTATACAAATGGATATGTCAATATCAACGATTTCACACAAATGGGCGAAAATACATTTGGAGGAATAATACGAGACCGACTCACAACCATGCGTGGTAATAAAACAGCAGCAGATTTTAACCCAATCCTCGAAGCACTCGCTACTAAAATCGATACACTCATCAAAGAAGCAACTGATAAACAAAAGAAACTCGTCGAATCAATCCAATCAGACGATGGATTCACCGCTATCATCCCTGCCGCGAAGAAGCTCCAGTTCCGTTCAGATGTTCTCACGACACTGAGAAGCGTTATCCAAGAAACTCTCAACATCGATAACAGTGATGCTATCGTCAATGAAGTTCTCCCACGAGGATAATTTAAGGCTTTCAACCAGCGATAAATACACTCTCAATTCTTCTCACCATCGCAATGCTCAGAGGCACTTTGAAATAATAAGACGCGGAGTATAATCCGGTCATGTCTCAGAAAACCATCACCAAATCCATCACTATAAAAGCTCCAGTCGAAACTGTCTGGCGCGTCTTTACTGATCCGGCCCTCACCTCAAAAATGGGAGGAAAATACGTCACCGACTGGAAAGTCGGGAGTGACTTTGGCTGGATGGGCAATGATGGTGTCATGTACACTCGTGGGGCTCTCCTCGCAATCAAAAAACACGAACTTATCGAACACGACCTCTTCGATGCTGAGGACACAGGCGAAGTCACTTCTGTCATCACCTACAAATTCACGGCACAAGGCAATAATACTCTCCTCACAGGAACCGAAGGACAAATCGAAGACCTCGATGAAGAAGAATACGCTGACGCTGTCGCTGGCTGGGACGAAGCACTCCAAGCTGTCAAAGAGATAGCGGAAAAACAATAATTCTTAAATTATTTATATGACCATCGATAGTATAGAACAGTGCTCTTCCAATTACACTGTGGAAGAATTATTCCCAGAATATGTAAAAAGTGTAGAGTGGGTAATGATTATATGAACAATATTTTTTCTATACTTCTTATACAAAATGAGTACGGCAAAAAATAAAGATGACGAATATCAGGAACGAAAAATAAAAGAAGAGATAGATCTAGACTCAAAAATACTCAGTATGTCTGAAGGTAGCCATTCACATAAAGATTCATATAATCAATATCAAGATTATAAACAATACATAAGAGAAATAGAGAACGAGGCTGAATTATTTGCTACCAGCAAAAAATTGGATAGAAAATAACAACTTATTAAAAACTCATGTTCACTCTCAATCAAATAGACGAAGCTCATGCAAGCGTCAAAAGCGGTGCCGACTTTCCGAAATTCGCCCACGACATCCGAGAACTCGGAGTCACCAAATACGACGCCTACGTGACCGACGGACACGCTGAGTATTTCGGTACTGACGGATTCACTCTCACCTGACCCACTCATCATCCTGTCTACCCTATCGCAGAGATGAGCGACGCCGACACTTTCGCCGAAAGACTGAAAGCTCATCAGCGAGGAGAAACTGACTATTTCCAGTTTAGCCAAGACGCCGCAAACGCAGGCGTAGAAAAATGGACTGTCGATACAGAAGCGATGACCTGTACCTATTATGACACAGCTGGGAATGTGATATTAGAGGAGGAGATTCCTAGAGTATAGGACAAGATAAAGGTAAAAATTGAAGTCAAGATATTTTATAGAAATTTAGATTGTATAGGATTAAGTTTTAGAGATAATCAAGATAACTTTTATATATTCTCCATATATTGATGATTTACACGTTTATGGATTTCTGTGCAGGGATTTGATGTGGTCGTTTAGGTCTTGAACGAGCTTGATTTCAGTGTGTAGCTTTCTCAGAAATAAATAAAAAAGCGGAATGAACTTATCGTACTTTTTATTGACATGAAGAAAGAAATTTCTGAGATCTAATGAAAATTAATAGCTCAGAATTGCCTCATTTTGATATATTGATAGCCTGATTTCCTTGTCAGACTTTCTCCGTAATGGGGCAAAGAAAATGAATGGAAGATCCAAGATGACAAATTATTTTTTGAATTACCAAAATACTTAAAGAAAGAAAAATAAAGTATTTTATTTTAGAAAATGTAAAATGACTCGTAAATCACGAAAATGGGAAAACTATAAAAAGTATTGTTGAATTGCTTAATGATGCAGGATACTACGTTAAATGGGAAGTTTTAAATACAATAGATTACGGTCTCCCCCAATCAAGAGATAGAGTTTACTTTTTATGAATAAGAAAAGATTTATGACCTTTTCAGACAAAGTTAAGTTTCCCAGAAAAAAAACATAAAGTAGGATTAGAAAAATATCTCATCGAAAAATCATCAAAATATGTATTAAGCGAAAGCAGGTTAAATACATTAGAACATTATTTAAAAAATAAATACAATAAATGATCTATAACAATAAATGATCTACTGAAAAAAACATGATACATAATTGATACACGACAAAGTGACATTCGTTTCTATAAGGATTTTTCTCCAACATTACGCACGGGCAGACATGGGCTTCTCTATGTTCGAGATGGTAAATTGCGAGATATTTCAGGATTAGAGGCACTATTATTACAATGAATTGATTATAACAAGGCAATCAAGACTCAATGAACAATTCCTGACCAAGACTTACTCGGTCAAGCGGGTAATGCTATGTCGGTAAATGTAATTGAAGCACTCGGTAAATCTCTTGCCACTTTTATATCTCATCAAAATTCTTATGCTCGACCCAATACAACGCTGATCTCAGACAGCAAAACAATGATTCCAGAATGAAGCAGACATTATTGAGATATTCAATGATTGGCAGCATAATGAAATTGCACAAAAATGGCTCACAACCATGGGATATGATTTAAAAAAAATAGAATATGTAAAAGCGGTTAAAGTGCCAATGGGAAATAAAACAGATGTTCAGGTGCAAGTAAAAATTATCATAAAACTTCAAGATGCAATAGATTTACAGAACATATCCGTAAAACTTGTATCTAATGATTCTTGATTTAACCAAATTGATAAAAGATGGCTCAAAAACTACAAAGAGATGTGGGGCATACCGGAAGATGTTTATGAGCTACTTGCCTATTTTTGTGGAGAAAAGAAACCTTACAAAAAATGAACAAAAGATAAGAGACGAATGTTTTTACATGAAATGTCCTCACAAGAACAGACAACCATACTAAATTTTTTTAAACAAAATAAAATCATGATTGTAAGCGATATAATTCGTGGTCGTGGTGACTTTTGTGCTGAATGGATGCTTGTTATAAGAAAAACATCACTGTATGAATGGGTTCTAAAACCAATTTGAGAAGTAATGAACTACTATGGTAATGGTGAGATTAAAATATCACCTCGATGAAGCATAAACATTTGAAGAATAACAGTTCAAAGAAAATGATGAGATGGCTGAAGAGATTCAGCAAATATGCTCCAATTCAAGATAGACCCTACCGAAATTATGCAACTCTAATCATATGTCCCTCCCCACCTCCTGGAACCTTCCCCATTACTTCTACAACAGCCTCACTGATGCACGTATCGATGCCGATATAGCGACATGGCTTCCGGTCACGCAAGCGTATGCTGAGCGGTATAAATGAAAAATCCGTACGTTCACTACGCCCGAAGAAGTCCTCGAATACTACGAGTACAACGAGACGATGGACATGGTCGGCAAGAAGACGATGCACTATTTGTCGTATCTCTCAGCGCTCGATACTCAGGACACCGAAGTTCAGAAGAAAGTGGGAGAGCTCGAATATCTGGGGATTCAACTCTCAGAACTGACGCTCTTTGTGAGCCAAGAATGGAAAGAATTGGGAGCAGAAAAAATCCGTGCTTTCGCCGAATCCCCTCTTCTCGCAGCCTACCGCAATGATCTCATCGAGACAGCAAATAGCGTCCAGTATGTCTTGGAAGAAGCAGTCGAGCGAGCTCTCACAAAGAAGTCTCGTGCACTGGGTATTTTTGGACTGCATGAAGAACTCCGAAGTTCGTTTGAATTTCCTTGGACAGAAGAAGACGGCACGCAGAAAAAACTGACTGAAGAAGAAATCAGAGCGTTCGCAAAAAATCCAAATCGTGATATTCGTCGGAAAGCAGCAGAATCGATGAACAGTGTCTATCTCGTCCATCAGAATCAGATCACGCTCGGCAATCTCTACACAGGTATCGTGAAAAACTGGAGCTCTTCGATGGAACTCCGAGGCTACAAGACAGTGATGAGCAAGCGCAATATCAGCGAACAAGTCCCCGATAATGTCGTCGATACACTCATGTCTGAAGTACAGAAATTTTATCCGCTCTATCAGCGATTTCTCCGTGCGAAACAGAAACATCTCGGACTCGATACGCTCTACGGCTACGATGTCCATGCACCGATTTTCAAAATCGAGAAAAAAATCCCCTACGAAGAAGCATGCAAAACTGTGATGGAAATGTTTGCGGGATTTGATAGCCGATTTGGCAACTACGCTCGCGATATGCTCGAAGCAGGTCGTGTCGATGCCTTTCCAAAAGCAGGAAAACGAGGCGGAGCTTTTGCGAGCTATGACAAAGGAATCGAGAGTTTTGTACTCCTGAATTATACCGAGACAGTCGATGATAGTTTTACCCTCGCACACGAGCTCGGACATGCTATCCATGGTCACCTCGCACAAGTCCAGAAATCCCCTGTCTACGACGCACCGCTCGTCCTCGCAGAGACAGCGAGTATTTTCTCAGAATCTCTCCTCATGGAGAAAATTCAGGCGACACTCTCCCCTGAAGAAAAACTCGAACTCCTCAATCAAAAACTCCTCGATGTCTTTGGCTCTATTCACCGTCAAATCATGTATGTCAGCTTCGAACGACGTGTCCACGAGCATATCCACGGAGGCAGCGAAATGACCTACAAAGAACTCAATCTCTGGTGGGACGAAGAATCAAAAAAACTCGGAGGTGATGTCGTGACACCGATACTACCACCAGAAAAAAACTACACTTGGTCAGCAATTCCACATATCTTCTCGACACCATTTTATTGTTACGCCTATTCGTTTGGCATGCTCGTCTCTCTCGCTCTCGTCGAGAAATACAAGCGCGAAGGAGCAGCGATGATCGATGATTATGTGAAACTTCTCTCTTCTGGCGGAAGCGTCCCACCTGTCGAAATCCTCCAGTCTATCGATATCGACGTCACACAACCAGCGTTTTATAGCGATGCATTCGCGACAATTGAGGGATGGCTCGCGGAGTTTGAAACTACTGTTTAATTTGGGCAATAGCTTGCTGTAAATCTGCAATCATAGCATCTCCTAATCGGGGAATATTTCGAGACAGTAATGTCCTTACCTGCTCAGTCGTCAGTGATTCTGAGTGTCATGCCAAAAAACTCACGAAACCAGTTTGAAGCATTTTCTGAAGCAGCATTTTTCAATGTGCCTGAAAATCATCATCACCTATGGCATGATAGGTGTGAGTTTTGTCGTCAAAATAACCAATAGGTAAATCCTGTTCATGATGAAATTTGATATAATATCTCGGTGGTCACGAAGAAACAGAACCATCTCTCACAACCTCCAAACTTGTATATGGAATTACCCTCTTTTGTTCAGCAGTTTCATAAAAATAAAATTCCTGAGGCTCATTACCAAAATAACGAGGATCAGCACATTCAACAGTTGCCGTATCATGATGATGAGAAATACAACCAACAAATGCACGATGTGCTACAATACTCGTACTCCCCAATTTTCCTGCTTTTTTGAGTCAGATAAATAACCGCATAGCTTTTCAAAAATGCTCGGCAACTTGAGTGGTGATGTCAGCAACTTCTGGAACAGTGTGGTCATGACACGGAAGAAGCTCTGTATCTATTTCTGGATGATTAAAATTTACGTCAGGCATTGCTGTAATATAAATAATTATATGAAAAGTCAAATATAAACGAGGATGCGTATAAAAACGGAGTTAAAATATTTGCATCCCCAGAAAATATAGGGTACTCTATGGAGGTAATTCTTTTTTCACTATGGAAAATACTCTCAGCCAACTCGTTGTCGATCAACATATCGAGCATTATCGAGCACAACCGGATATACATGATTTTTTTGACGTATTCAGTGATGTCATCTCAGAAGAGAGAATCAAAAAAGAACTCACAGAAAATGCCAATGTGTACTACAACAATGCCACTCTCGCACGCAATACACTAATCAAACGAGAACTCCAAGAAAAGAATCTCTTTGTGAGTGCGCGTAATGCCTATGCGCATGAAACGTGTGACAAGGTACTCCTCCATTTCCGAAAAACAGTCTTTATCTGGTCTCAAGGTGGTAAAAAATATGCCGATCCGTTTAAGGGTATCCATGAATATGATGAAATGCCTCAGAAATACATAGATGGGCTCTACAATCTCGATGTCATCAGTGACCTCGAGGAGCTCCGAAGTCTCTTGGATGCTGTAAATACCAAGATTCACGAAGAATTCCAAGCCTATGAAACTGTCCGAGCTTGTGCATATTTTTATCGTCGAAAACCAGTTATCGGCAAACATCCAGCGATATATAATGGTTGTCTCAATTATATTGTTGACCTGCTCCAGTACACGAGAGATGCAGGGGTGAATGAGATATATTTCCAATCCGCTGCTCAGAATCTCAGACAATATCGAGAAATGCTCGATCCAGAAAAAGAAACACCAGAGGACTTCAAACTCCTCCTCAGCCTGTGTACCAAGACGAGCTCAGAGATTCGAAATGATATCCGTGAGGCAATCGTACAATATGTCACAGTCGTGGCACTCTTCCAGGACGTACAAGCCAAGACAACCAAAGCAGATGCTGCGAAAGTTATCGAAGATTTTATCAAAGAAACAGGCTACAAACTCGAAGAATTAGGCTATCAGATTGAGCCTCTCTACAAAAATAGTTTTGACCATATCATGTTCAAAAAGTCAGGTTGGGAACTCAAAGCCATACCTGCAAAAAAATAAGAGAGTGATATATTTGCTTTTCCGTTAAAACTCTAGTACTATAGAGGAGTAACCTTGTATTTATGAAACTTTCCCACTCAATTGTGCTCATCGGAGCGACACTTCTCAGTCTCTCAGCTTTTGCAGAGGTCAAGGGTGTAGCCTGTACGACACATCCATCATTTGATAAAAACTCTTGTGACGTTTGTTATGAAGAGACTTTTGCCTCTCAGACAAGCAAAGAAGGCTGGTCGAGCGATATCACCGAAATAAAAATCCCATGGAAAAATCAAAGCGGTGACCTGTTTGAAATCATCTACAGCAACGAACAAGAGCTCCCAAGCATCAAAAGTGAAATCACTGTCACCAGTAAACCAGAAAAACCAGAAGACCTCTGGGAAAATCATGAGACACTTATCTGGGATCCATTTCCAGATCACAAAGAAGCTATCGTAAAAAAGGATGAAGAAGTCGGGCTTTATCGTCTCAAGGCAAAATCAACCGTCCATGTCGAAGGAAAGAAACCAGATGACACAATTATTTTCCTCGCGCCTCTCACAGTCCGACCATTTGATCCAAAAATCAATCAAGATGGCCAGCCAAAAGATAGAAATATCTGTGTTCTCGGTAAATTCAAACCTACTGTCGATGAACAAGCAGCTTCTGCAGCTATCAAACCACCTGTACCAGTCACTACAGGCCCAGTAGTTGAGACTCCAAAAGTGACTCCTCCAACACCAAAACCAGTCGTAGAAGTCCCAAATCTCAATGCTGCTCCTCTCCCCTCTGAGACAGGCACCGTAGATCCTGCAAAAACAGATGTACTACCACCACTCAATGCAGCTGGTGCAGAAGAAACAAAAAAAGATGATAAACCAAAACCAACAGTCAAACAACAAACAAAAGTACAGACAGGCCCAGAGTTATGGATACTTTTGGCTCTCGCATTTGTCGTAGCGAGTGGGTGGAATGCATGGAAAAAACAACAATCGTAGTTTTCTCTTTTGCCTTTTTTAGTTTTGAATGTAAAATACAATCATGTTACCTGGGAGCACTACATGACCAGGAGAGAATCTAGAAAACCTCGAACAGCAAGGCCAAGAGCATGATATAGTGGGTGAACAAGTACGGAAAACCAGACAATTTTGCGAAGAATCAATCAAAGATCCAGCATTCAAAGACTTCATCAAACAATTCCACCAGAGCACGCTCTCACGAGATAAGCTCAAGGAAGAATTCAAAAAAAGACTCAAAACACTCTCACCAGAGAATAGAGGAAAAATGGGCCTCTCAGGCGACTCGGATACTGATATTGATGCATTTTTATCAAAAACAGGCTGTTTTGAAAATCAACTCATGTACCATATAGAGCATAGTCAGAAGCTCAAAGACACAGCAAAAGATGAGATGATAGAAGGCGCTATCGAAGTGGTGGCAGACGAGTACGAGGGGCTAGCCGATGATCATAAAAAAACTCTCAGAAAAGTACTCAAAAAAGAAAGCACAAAAACTATTCGTTCATTTCTCGAGATACCGAGTTATCGGAAAAAACGTCTCGATCAGGCACTCGTTTCTGAGCTCAAAGCCAAAACGCTCGATGATATAGATTTCGAAACGCTCAATACTGAGATTACGAAACTCCCTCCGAATAATCCCAACAGTCGTGGTATACAAGACGCATGGCGGAGTATCATGTGAGGATTTAAACTTGAGGACGGTGAAAGCATGCAAGATGCCATAAGACGTATCCAAGCAAATGGTTCAGAAGGCAATCTCAGCGCTGATTTTGAGAAATTTTTCTCCGACGAAAATACTCTCATTTCCAAAGAAAATAAAAAGAGAATACTGGGATTCCTCTCACGACAATATCTCCCACTCGTCACGTACGATGCCGTGGAATCAGTCGATCCAAAAGCCGCAAAAGATATCCTAGCAAAACACGCTCCTCTCACGAACGATATAGCCACTGGTGACGCCGAGATGGACAGATACGTCCGTGAGGACAGAGAAAATACAGCCAAAAACGAATACCTCACAGGACTCACCGATACAAATATCGTCACACGCAATCTCCCGTTCGAAACACAAGTGCGTCTCTTGGGTCGATTTGGATCAGCTCGAAAAATAGAACAACAGAGAAATTTCTGGCAAGGAAAACCTGGCTCATTACGCGGGGTAGGTATCGATTACAAAAATGCATTTCTCCGAACACACGGGCTCCACTCTGAGAAAGTCATGACACAGAGTGGTTTCTTGGCTGAAATCACCGCAAAACTCGGAAATAAAATCACCAATCTCGATAAATTCAAAGAAGGAAATGTCATGGTCTGGCGACAAAAAGATAAAGATGGGAATATATCGATGGTTGGATATTATGCTGTTGATCACCTCCTCCCTGAATCTCTCGAAGAAGAAGGTGTCGCGAAACTCAGATTCCTCGGAAATAACAAAAATCCCGTTTCACCAGCTGGGATGCCATTATTTTATTCTGGGCCAGAACTCTATCATTACCTCTCTGGCTGTAGTGACAATGGAACGATTGATTTCATAGAGGGCTCTGAACTCGAAAAAGAAGTCGTCAAAGACGGCTCAAAAATGAGAACCGATGACGAAGTAAAAGAAGTGTTGAGAGAAAAATTTGGTAGTACCAATATACCCTCTCGAGAAGTGCTCGACAAAGAAGTCGACGAACTCCTCTACGATAAGTCAAAATGACTCGAAGCAGAAAAACCAGAAGAGAGAAAAATCCATGAAGGCATGATTATTGCTCTTGTGGGCAATGATGAGAGTTTTAATACATTTCAGATTAAATCTATCACCGACTCTGATCCCGCAACAGGAGACGGATGAGAGGTGACTCTCTGGGATGGGTGGGGATCAGGAGAACGATCTATCAAGTCGTATTCATTTGGAGATTTCCTCAATATCCTCAAACAACAAAAAGAAATAAGAAAAGAAACCTATCGTGTTCCTACCCGAGGTAAAAAATTCGGCGTCGACCAGTTCAAAGTCATGATGGGAAGTGAAAAACATAACAGAGAATGACGACATAAAAAATATAAAGATATCACCATTCAGGAAGGAAAAAAAGGTTTAGAATTCTGAAAAGTAGATACCAATACAGGCGTATTTCAGAGTATGTCTATCGTACGAGTGGGCGAAAAACAAGACCTCTATATCGAGAGTATCCATGGTGAAGAAGTCACGCTCCGTATGGGAACATACAAGAGTGAAAAATTTGATAAAAAAACTGGAAAGATAACACAACGAGCTGGGTTCAAAGGTACGGGGAGTATGACTATGCAACTATCATGGCTCTGGGCGTATCTCCAGTCGAATAATTGTGAACTCGAAAAACCACCAGAAAAAGGAGACACATATCAACAAGAAGTCGAATATAAAGGTGGCGGTATGAGTTGGCTCAATGTCTTTCTCCATGCACATAGTTGGGGAACTATTCTCCACGGTGACCTCTGGAAAGCACCATACAAAGCCTGGGAAGAACAACACCACAAAGACCACGCCTTCGCTGGTAAGCTCACTGCGGCACTCGCGATGGAAAAACTTCAGAGCGGAAAATGACCTATTGCAGGGATCCTCAACTGGGCAGAGTGGCCATCAATCATGGTTGCGGATGGAAACGGGAGTTTCCAGAGCTACCTCGACGAACTCGTCAACAAAATCGATGGCATGGGTAGTTACCATCGTGTCCGTCTGATCAAAAAATGGTCATCCTATCACTTCCCTGATCCGAAATTCATGGCAGCCATGTTTGCCTCGTTTCACAACTTCAGCCATCTTTATCCATATGATGATGGTTCAAAAAAAGACTCACGTGGACAATGGCATTTCTACAACAACGTCCGACACGTCGTCACCAATGTCGATGAAAAGCAATTCCCACATCACATGCCCCATGAACCTTATCCAGTGGATAAGGAAGGTAATATGCTCAGTGAAATACAGATGACGAGAGAACTCTTTGATAAATTCCAACATCCGATGCTCAAAAACCTCGGACGACGTTTCCAGAAATACATGAAAAAATGACATGAGAGCCTCAAAGATGGTGGTGTCGGTAATCTCGCAGAACGACTCACCATGGAGAGCAAACTCGACTGGATGATGGGGTCAGCTCTTCACTCAAAACTCACTGAAACTCTCGGAGGAGCTATTGAGCCTTGGCTCAGAGAATGATATCCAACTGAAGTATCAACTATGCCATATGCAGCGATGCTCTTCGCTTCTCGTGAACAGCAGATGTTGCCTGATACTCAAGAGAGTCTTCGTGAAGCATTTCAAGGCAATGCAAAAGTACCAATGTTTGTCTTTATGCAGAACCGTAACCTCGGAAATATATTTCGAGAAACTGGGGTCGCTTTTGCTTACACTATTAGTCCAGCAGTCGGAAAAGAACTCCAGAGTCTCATAGACGAGAGAGCAGGTGGGCGCTGAGAAGACAGTAAAACAAGTACATGGAGAAAACGCTTTGAAGCTCTCTGGAGAAAACATGGCAAAGAAATCATGCACAAAATGACGGGTATGCGCGACCCGATGCTCAATCTCATGATCAATGATCCTGCATTGTTTAATGAGATGATGAAGGATCTCCCTGCCGAAAAAAGAGAGCATTACGAACAACTACAAAAAAAATCACCGGCTATCAAATCCTACTACGATAGGCTCTATGATATGCAAAATAGTGCTGCGCACTCAAATATACGATGATGAGCTTACTACGAAGGAGATCATTTCCGATTTAGAAAAGGATTTGATAATGGTTATCCGATGTTCTGGATTGACTGGGATGCTTATATCGATGCCAACCTAGAAGACGCATTTACCAAAGGAGATGGTACCAAAGGAGATGGTATATTCAACGATATGCGCTGATTCTTTGATAAAATCCCTGACATGTGTACAGACATGGCAAAAAACATGTGATTCAAGGGAGAAACAGCAAAAAAATACATAGATAAAATGAGCCAAACTATTTTTGAAAAGAATGTTGGTGGCGTGTATCGACTTATGAACCAGGCGAAATTTAATACAGAAACCAAATGTTCGTACTATAACGTCGCAGCGATGATACTCGGTATGGCTGACATCCGTACGCTCACCAAAACAGGCGCAAGTCCTGAGCTCAATGCCATATTCGCAGATTGGAAAATCAAGATGGAAGGCGTCAATGCCACTGCTCAGAGAATTGCTGCAACAGAAGGTTTTGCGGCCAGTATACGATATCGCACTAAGATGTGGCAACGATTTGAAAAAGTAGTTTCTTCAGAAGAAGATCTACGAGGCAAATCAGTAGCAGAGCTCGATACAGGAAGCGGAACAGCAAAGAAAGCTAAGAAAAAACCTGATGTGCATGATAAAATATCTGACATTCTCAGCACAACGGAAGCAGGCCTCAGAACAGATAACACAACACCAGCGCAGCCACAACAAGGCGAACAAATACAACACAGCGATAATGTGCCAGAATCACACGGACAAGGTCAACAGTGACAGTGACGTGGCGATGATGATGACAACTAAATAACTATATCTGGAAGAGGTATTTCTCAGCAGCGAGGAACTGAGTATCTATATGTTTATTGAGCCAGATAGTTTTATCAAACACAACTGTTTTATCAGGAGTGATACCTATTTTATCAATAGATTTTTGGTCTTTTGGTGTCACCCAAGCAGCTATTGTATATTTTAGGAGAGAACCATCGTCAAATGGTACTAGCTCTTGGACAGTTCCTTTCCCGTACGATGTTTCACCAACCACCGCAACCGTCTTTGGGAAATACTCACGAAGAGTTGTCGTGATAACTTCTGCAGCAGAAGCAGTATCTTGATTGATAATAATCACGATTTCATACTGTGACCAGTCAGTCATTTTTTCTTGTGAAGCCTTGTGAGTAATTTCTGTTTGTGGATATTTGAGGACGACAAGAGGATTGCCTTTATCGATGAAAAAATTGAGGATATTGCGAGTTTCAAGCATAGAACCTCCTGGATTATCTCGCAGATCGAGGATGAGACGTTTTTTGCCAGTTTTGAGAAAAGCTCGCAAAGTATCTCCGATGAGATGGTCGGAACCAAATGCTACTTCTCGATACTTGAGGTAATAGGCTTTATCGAGGATTTTTGTTTCAATCAGAGGGATAGAAATAACAGCACGAGTGATAGTGATCTGTTTCGCTTTTTTACCAGAGAGAATCGTGATATCTACTGTGGTTCCTTCTTTGCCTCGTAGACGAGCGATATCGTCTTCAATTCCGTCCTGAGTCGTCACGATAACTCCAGCCACTTTGACGATTTTATCATTTGGGAGGATGCCAGCTTTTTCCGCTGGACTATGGTCGATAACATCCGTCACGAGGATTGATCCCGTCGCATCGATATCTATCACGACACCTATGCCTGCGATTTTTCCCTCGAGTGATTGGTGAAAATCAGTCGACGCATCAGGTCTGAAAAATTTGGTATATGGATCACCAGCCGCATCAGTCATCCCCTCTGCAGCACCATAGAGGAGATCTTTGTCTGTAATAGTAGCTGTATTGAGATGATTCTGACGTATGATAGAGTAGACATCATCGAGAATATGATATTTCTCCGCTTCAGCGATACGCGGCATCGGGAGTGCTGGCTGGAGGACGGTAGTGAGAGTGTTTTGATTAATCGCCTGAAGAAATGAATACACGTACGAGATACGTATGTCTGTCATATAGTTCTCATAATCTTCTATCGTGAGTGGCGACAAGTCCGAAGATATTTTCACGCCAAAATGGCGCTTGAGAAGGAGCGCAAATGCTCTATCTGTCATCACTGTATCAGGCTTGAGATAGGCAGACGTATTTGGGAGCATGCCATAGTAAATCCCCCTCTGGAGGGCTGATCTCAGTCATGTACGATTCCCGATGTCACCATAATTCACCATGATATCATTGATTTCTTCTGATGTATCGGGGAATATTTCATTGAAATAGAGTGTCAGAGTCTCTCCGACGGTGAGATTTTTTGGAGCGGCAAAAACTCCAGAAACAGAGAGAAAGAGTAATGCTATAATGAATTTTTTCATACAAGAAGTGTAGTCCTGTATGAGAAAAAAGCAAAGAGGGGGTGGTAGACATTTGATAGAAGAACAAAAACTCGTACTATGAACGACATGAACAGTTCTTTTTTGCTCGTGTGTTTTTTTGCAACGATATTTGGGTATATCGCTGGTATCGGTTTTCAGAAAGTATTGGGTAAAATCCACAAACCACTCTGACAGTGTAATATCAAGAAAAAATGAATCCAACTCAGGGCATATATAGCAGTTGCGCTCCTCATCTGCGGACTCTATTTTGGTATGCCGATTTTGACGTTTTTTGCAGGATTTAGCTGGTATGAATCTCGAGCAAAATGGTGTATAGCTCAGACACTCAAATAGTATGAAACCATTCCAAGCTGTTCTCTTTGATTTTGATGGTGTCATAGCCCATACACAACCGATTATGCAACAAGCATTATGGAAATTTTTCTGAGAGAGAAAGATGCAAGTCGCTGAGGAGGAATTCGAACAAGATGGATGGGCGAGTAAATCTCTCGCACAAGTCTGTGATATATTACGAGAAAAACACGCTATACATCTCGAAGTAAATGAACTCAGAGCAAATATATGGGAATCTCAGAAATCCCTCTTTCAAATCGGTCTCGAATCTGACCCATCTCTCATCCCCTTTCTCGAATACTGTCAACAGAGAGAGATAAAACTCGCGATCGGCTCCAACTCTATTCGTGACCGAATCGAATGGGTCATCAAACTCATGAAAATCGATAGTTATTTTTTGTATGACAAAAAGAATCCAGGAAAATGATATGCTATCATAGGAGCCAATGATATCACACACCATAAACCTGACCCCGAAGTGTGGATTCGTTGTGCAGAATTACTCGAAACACCCCCAGAAGAATGTATCGCTATCGACGATCATCTCCCCGGTCTCACAGGAGCAAAAAAAGCAGGTACTCAGACAATATACTATCATCGATTTGATAGACAAGATAAGGCCTGCTCAGAAATAGCAGAACAGTCTGTGGAGAGTTTTGGGGAACTAATATATTAGTGAGCGAGTTGTTGCGGATCGAGTATAATAGCACCTGTCTTATCAGTATATGGCCCCGGGTGTGGGAATACCTCTGCGGCAAATGATACATCGAGAAACTCTTTGCCAGCATGTTCACCAACAAAAGCATCATACATAGTTCGCGTCCATTGTGTTAATCACTCTATTCATGGCATAGACCATCACTCATGATATATCATCTTGGCAAGATAGTATTCGAATGCGAGACGGAGTGTATCTTGGTCTTGTATAGAGTCAGGAACTTTTTCTTTGCTACGTTCAAGAGCATTTGGTATTTCATTATCAGATCCTTGATGACAAAAAAGACAAAACTGTTCCCAGAGTCTCTGTTTGAGGGTTTGATCGGTATATGGGTTTTTCATCTCTTTTTTGAGAAAAGTAGATACTGACTTATCCCATTTGAAACCGACAGAACGTATCAAATCAAGGAGTTTCTCAAGTTCTGATTTCGTTTGTCCAACATGAGGAAATGCATGTGGAGATTTATCGCGCAGAGAGAGAATCAAGGCGAGTTCTTTGAGAAAATTAACTCTTCGCAACACTTCCCTTTCTCGATCTACCTTCATTCATTCAGACGCAAAAACTTCTTCAAACAATGGAAGGCCAGCAATTTTTTCTCGCGAAGTGGCGATTTCTGTCCTTATATCTTCAGCGAGAAATTGGTAGAGTAAATGAAGAATCTGGAGATGATGAACACGATTATTTTCTGCAGGGGAAGGAGAAAAATGAACTACATTTGGATCATGTTCTCACATATTATCATCTCCAAAAAGTTGTTTAAAAAAAACACCCGTAGAATGAAAGAAATTTTTATGTGCAGAAATTGGCTTTTGAGTAACCAGTAATATCGTGTGTCAATTTTTTCGAGCAAGTGCTATGGCAGCTGCGTAGCGATTTGGTATCGTATTTTCAAAGTTTATACGTTCATACGAGTAGAAAGTATCAACAGGAACATAGATAACACTTGTTTGTGATTTTTTTATTCTCTTCTGACAAAATGTCTCCAATTCACGCAAAGATTCATCCCATACGCTCTTTTTTCTTTTTCCAGCAGGACTCATCGCATGACTTGCTTCTGATTTGAGATCAGCAACATCAGGAGCATTATAAAAACTATCTATCAGGTTCAAATCAAGATGTGTCTGCATCAAAGTGCTGTAGGCTTGATCATCAATTCGTAGCACAAATGTATCAGCATCAGGACGATCCAATCTCTGACCATCTTCGTCCATTTTGAGCAAACGCATGAGGAGGGCATCAATATGAAAATAATGACTCTGATAAATACTTGGTCACTGTGGTATTTTTGGTCACTGTGGTAGTGGCTTTATGCTATGAACATCGAGGAGCAAACCGGCACTATCTGGCTGATGAGTCGCTAGAGACTTCTCCTCAGGTACTGTCTGCATGCCCAACCCCTCGCTTAAAAGAGTAGTGAGTCTCCAATTTATTGCATGTATATGTGGCAGAACATACTCCAATCCTCCTGCTTCATTACGTCGAATACTGTGTGCTAACTGTCGGAGTACATCGGGCGCAATATTTTCAGTTTGGCTTTCCAGAAGAGCAAAAATCTCTTCTCGTATAACAAAATTGAGTCCTACGGCAGATGTTGGGCCATTTGGAAAAAGTTTGGCTCTCAAACTCATCACTCCAGGCTGTCGAGGAATATCCGACAGGTTTGGTAATTTTTTTCTTGGTAACGGTTCAGGGATAGGAGAGGTTTGAGCCTCTGGAGCAGGAAGAAGATCCGTAGATATTGGAGAATCTGGCATAATATTGTCCTATTATCGCTATATTTACTTTTAGTCAATTATAATTTTGAATATATTATATTTGTTTTCTTGAGCCGAGAATTTAGTAATAAAACGGTAAAAAAACAAGTTTTCCTGTTTAAGAAAATTTGCAATAATATATTTTTAATCATAATAAAGTACTATAATCAATAAAATATGGGTATTAGCGCTGTGGCTGAGCCACCAATCGATGAAGCAGATTCCGTAGTAGCAGGAGTTCTTGCATGAGACAAGGAAACTGAATTGAGAGCATATGTAAATCAGCTCCTAGGAGAAGCTAGAGAAAAAGAGGAGCTCTGGACGGATAACCTTGAAATGCTCCGTGTTGGTCTCATAAGCCGCGAATGTCATCATGCGTTGTATGCCGCCACTGATGAAGAAGCGAAACAGTGGACCGCTGCAGAACAATTTGAACGAACAAGGTTGATTGAGAAAGGGGTCACCCCAGTATTTAGCGATTTCCACTCCCGGATTCTGAAAGTACTTCAGTGGAAGCACGGTCGATGGGTTGATAGTCATGGATTCTAATTAAAGAAAATACCCGAGAAATTCCCCATGATTCAAAAATGCCTTCCTCGAGAAGGCAATTTTTTTGCCTGAGAGGACTTCTGCACATTTTTTGGTATCGTCTTTGATAATCTGTTTCATCGCATCGAGCGTTTTCTCACCTTCACTTCCCCATTCAAGCGTATATTTCCCGAGCTGCATAAAGACGCGACGGACACCAAGTGATGAGAGTCGGAGTCGTGCACGAATAAGGAGAAAGAGATGGTCGACGGCTGATTGTTTTATATCGATACGAGTCTTCAGTGGTTCGATAACTTCTGCGAGCTCTTCTTCACTACGGACAGATTCGAGTTCACGGTAGAAATGAATCTTCTCAATATCAGAACTAAACGCCTCGTCAGGGATATAGGCGCTGATAGGCAGATCAATCGTGGTATCCACTTTTGATTCTTTTTTTCCAGACTGAAGTTCTTCGATTTTTTGTTCCAATAATTTCAGATAGAAACTCACGCCAACATCACGAGTCTTGCCAGACTGTCGAACTCAGAGAACATCACCCACTCATCGGATTTCCATATCACGAAGCGCTATCTCAAATCCTGCACCGAGATGGGTATGGTTCGCGATCGTCATCAGCCTCTCTCGTGCTTCGTCCTGCAGTTCTGGTTGTCGATACATGAGATAACAAATCCCCTGAATCTGTCCACGACCGACACGTCCACGAAGTTGGTGGAGTTGTGCGAGTCCGAAATCTTCTGCTTCATCGATGATGATAGTGTTGGTATCGAGGAAGTTGATACCGTTTTCTATCACGGTCGTCGTGAGGAGAACGTTGTGCATACCGAGTTTGAATTCCATGATACGGTCTTCGAGATCATCCGATGGAAGCTGACCATTCGTGATAACCACTTTTGCTTTTGGTACGAGCGATTCGATTTCTTTTTTGAGAATCGGGAGTGTCTTGATGGTATTGTGAACGAAAAATACTTTGCCACCACGAGCGAGCTCTTCTTCGATAGCTCGCTTGACTATGGTCTGATCATAGCGTGCCACAGCTGTATGAATCGGCTTTTTCCCGTGTGGCGGAGTAGACAATATTGAGAAATTTTTCACACCAGAGAGTGCGAGATTGAGGGAGCGCGGAATCGGAGTTGCTGAGAGTGCGAGCGTATCGACACCTGCTTTGAGGTGCATGATTTTTTCTTTATCTGCCACACCAAATTTATGTTCTTCGTCGACGACAACAAGTCCGAGATTTCTGAATTTTATATCTGGTGAGAGGAGTCTGTGTGTCCCAATAACACAATGAATAGAGCCATCTTTGAGACCTTTTAAAACGGTAGTAATTTCCTTGGTCGTACTCATGCGCGTCATCATCGCGACATTCACTCCAAACGGTTTGAGACGTTCACGAATTGACTCATAATGTTCGTAAGCGAGGACCACGAGCGGTGCGAGAAAAATAGTTTGTTTTTCATTGAGAAATGCACGATAGACCGCATGCAGTGACACCTCTGTTTTGCCAAATCCGACATCACCAGAGAGGAGTCTGTCCATCGGTTTTTCACTATTCATGTCGGCCATAATCCCGTGAATCGCCTCTTCTTGATCGAGCGTGTGCTTATGTGGAAATGCGAGATGAAATGTCTCTTCTTTTTCCGGAAAATCCATCATCGACACACCACCAGCCATACGACGAGCGGCGTGATTCGCGAGAAGTTCTTCAGCGATTTGTTGGATTTCTTCGTTTGTTTTTGCGAGGATAGTTTTCCACGCAGGTGAACCCAGACGAGTGAGTGTCGGCGTCGTCTCTCCGACGAATTTCGAGACACGATGAAGCTCCTCGACTGGCACAAAGAGCCTATCCTTCTCCGCGTATTCTATCTCAATATATTCACGCTCAGTTCCGGAAAGAGTATTGCGCACGATTCACTGAAATATCCCCACACCATGAAAGAGATGCACCACAGGATCTCCTGCTTTTATCTGGACGAGCAAGTCTAGTTGCGGTCGCTTCTTCCGTCGGAAGACTCCGCCCAAGAGTGGTCAAATCAGCTCATCAGTAATCACACACTGACCGTCGAGGACAAACGACGGACCTCAGAGTTTCCACGCATGAATCCGTGCTTCTATCTCATTCTCACTGCAAAACTTCTCCATCACGGGTGTCTGTTTGGTGAGAACGAGAATATTTTTTTGTTTTTTCAGAAACTCGACCAGTTCCGAGAGCGTATCACACTCGACATACTCAATTCCCACGGGCGGATGCTCTGGATTGGCTATTTGATTTATCTCAATCGGCGAGTACTCACGACGAATCCTCTCAAAATCAGGTGCGAAATCGAGTCAAAGAGCCAGGGATTGTGGGTGTTTATTTGCCATGAACATTGCAGAGGATAGTATAGTGGATAGAATGGAAAGCAATAGTTTAAGAAAGGATAAAAATATGAAATATAACTTTCAGGCACTAAATGACAAAGAATTTGAAACATTGGCAATACAACTAATATCAAAACTACTAAACAGAAGAATTGAAAGATTTAAATCAGGAAAAGACCAATGAGTTGACGGGCGATTTTTTTACGATGAATGAAAAGAGTGCATAATTCAATGTAAACATTATCTAAAAACATGATACAAGTGACTAATGCGTGAAATAGAAAAAGAAGAAAAAAATAAAGTTAAAGCCCTTAACCCCGGAAGATACATTTTTATAACATCTTTATGATTATCTAGAAAACAAAAAAAAGATATAAAAGAAAAATTCAATCCTTATCTAAAACAAGATGATGATGTATTTTGAGAAGAGGACTTGAGCGATTTATTAGATACAAATCAAGACATATATGAAAATAATTATAAACTCTGGATGAATAATCCAGGCACAATTAGCAAGATTGTAAATAATGCAATCATTGGAAGAAGCAAGTTTGAAATAGAAAGAATACAAAAAAAAATAAATAAATACATTCTGACAGAGAATCACGAAAGAGCATTGAAGATATTAAAAGAAAAGCATGTTTTAATAATTTATTGAGAACCTGGCATAGGGAAAACAACTCTTGCAGAGAATTTATCTTTATTCTTTACAGGCAATGGGTATGAATTTGTTAGTATTGAAGAAAATATAAGTGAGGCTGAAAATGCTTACAATAAAAATAAACAAATATTTTATTTTGACGATTTCTTAGGAAGTAATTATTTTGAAGCAATAGAAAATAAAAAGGACTCTCACATAATCAATTTCATTGAAAGAATTAAAAATGACCCTCAGAAGAGATTTATATTAACTACCAGAACAAACATACTAAATAACTGAAAAGCTTATAGTCCTTACATAGAGAAAGCAAGAATTGAAACAAATGAATTACTTCTCAAGGTAGAAAATCTAAACCTCTTAGAGAAAGCAAGAATACTTTATAATCATATATACTTTTGAAAATTAACAGAAAAACAGGTAAGCGAAATATATAAAGATAAAAGATATAAAGAAATTATAAAGCATAAAAATTATAATCCTCGCATTATTGAATCAATAACATCTGGATATGAAGAAAAAGAAGGTTTTTGGGATTATGTTCTAGATGCGCTTAATAATCCAAAAAATATTTGGGCAAACTCATTGGGCAGTCAAACTAATGAATATGTACGATGTTTAGTTTATCTAACAGTATTTAATTGATGAGAAATCACTGAAAAAAATTTACAGATTAGTTATGAAAAACTAATTGAATATGAAAAATTGCAAAATAATTCACATACAGAAAAAGATTTTAATTCTATGGTAAGATTAGCTATAAAAATTTTTTTAAATAGATCTAAAAACTCGGAGAAAATAATTATTTATTCTTTATTCAATCCATCAATAACCGACTACGTTTTAAATCACTTAAATACAAATACAAAAAAACTAGAAAAAATATTTAAAGCATTGAACACGACAAAATCTCTGAAGTTACTAGGTAACTTAAGTTTTAATAAAATTGTAAGTAAGGATATTGAAAAACAAATAAAGCTCAGTTTATTAAATGATGCATGATTGGCAGATAAAAACTCGAACTACATAATCTATTTATTATCTTCATGTAGATACTACGAAGAAGAATGAGTTAAAACAAAAATACTAATGTACTTAAGGAAAATATTTTCAACGCCACAACCAATTGATGAAATAGTTTATTTCCTAGATTTAATAACAGAATACTATAAGGAATTGTGATTAACAGATTTTAATTTTATTGTTGATTATCTACCACAAAGAATATTAGATGAATCAGAATTAAATGGTTTATGGTTTTTTGTAGAAAAATTTAACTTGAAAAATAATTCGTTGGATGAAGTAGTAAGAGATGATATTTTATATCATGTGCAGAGCGATATGGATTATAGAAAAAAAGATCTATATTTAGGCGATTTTATAGATGTAATAAGAGGCCCGTATGGTGAATACGAAATAGATTATGATGAGTGGACTATAGAAAGAGAAATAGAAAAAATAGCAGAAAAATGTTTAGAAAATTTTGAAGAATGGGCAGAACAGTTAGATATAACTACAAGTTATGTATCAGCTGGTGTCGACATAAAAACGCTGATAGATGATTATATTTCTGACTTAACCAATAGTGACAGTGAGAGTTATAAAGAATTATCAAGGATCTATCAATGAGAGGAGGATATAGACGATTTATTTCAAAGAACCTAGGTTATGTTGATGTGTATGAGCATATAACCGAAAGATGAAAACAGTCCGAGTTTTTGCCCCTTGAATCGTTTTGGTACTTTTTCGACAAAAAGTACAAAGAGATTTTGTAGCAGAATAAAAATCCCTATACTTTTCACATGAAAAAAATAATCACATTCATCCTCCTCTCCTCTTTTGTAGTAGGAACTTTCGGGTATACAACGACTGATGTCTCTCAAGCAAACTATCTCGCCAGTAAAAGAATCATCAAGGATTGGAGTAGTGAACCAAAAAATTATCGTTTCGATGACTATATCGCTCGCTCAGAAATCATGGGTATGGTGCTCGCGATGATGAATATAACACGCAATACGACTTGTCGTGGGGACTTCGCTGATGTGCCAAAATCAAATACTGACTGGGTCTGTCGTACGATAGAAACAGCCGCTGATCACGGACTCATAAATGCAAAACCTATTGGTATGAAAACTCGCCCTTATGGAAACATTACTCGGGCTGAAGCATTGGGGATTTTGATGAAAGCATTCCCAGAAGATGGAGCATGGGCAGGATATTGATACTATTGGTGATACAATTTCCCTGTTGACGGTCAATCTGGTGGTTATGAAAGTGCTTACGACTTTGGCGCTGAGTGGCAAGCGGGTGTGTTTTATGAATATATCAGGAAGATACTCCGTAATGATGCTCAACTCCGCATAGATCCAAGAGCAAATTCACTGGCAACACGCGAAGAAGTCTTTGAATTCGCGAAAAAAATCCTCGACTACAAAGAAGAACAAGAACAAAATAACGCGTCTATCAAATAATACAATTCCATTGAAAATCTACGCAAACTCATACGATGTACGGGTTATGTAATTTTATATCATGATACTTCCTCTTCTCCTCGTTATCGTCGGTCTCGTCATCCTCGTCAAAGGTGCTGATTTTCTCGTCTCTGGTTCTGCTTCTATTGCCAAAAAATTCGGCGTCTCCAGTCTCGTCATCGGCTTGACCGTCGTCGCATTTGGTACATCACTTCCAGAACTCACTGTGAGTCTCCTGGCAGCCATACGAGGCAATAGCGACATAGCACTCGGAAATGTCGTCGGTTCAAATATCGCAAATATTTTGCTCATTCTCGGTATCACGAGTGTCCTGGGAATCATCCCCGTCAAATCATCGACAGTCTGGAAAGAAGTACCATTTTCACTGCTCGCTATACTCACAGTGCTCGTTCTCGGTGCGGATGTCTACTTTGGACAAGGCACAAAGAATATGATCAGTGGTGGGGATGGGCTCGCGTTGATAGGTTTTTTTATTCTCTTCCTCTACTATATCGCTGGCATTAGCAATGATGAAGAAAACACCGATTCTGGTATCAAAAAATATAGTACTTGGATTTCAATTGGACTCATAGTGCTCGGTCTCGTGGGGCTCATAGTAGGATGAAAAATGTTTGTTGATGGAGCAGTCAAAATTGCACAATTGTTTGGTGTCTCAGAACGTGTGATTGGTCTCACTATTGTCGCCATAGGCACATCTATGCCAGAGCTTATGACATCGATTGTTGCTGCTCGAAAAGGACAAAACGATATTGCTGTCGGTAATATCGTTGGTTCAAATATTTTTAATATTTTCTGGATTCTCGGTATTTCATCAGTATTTGCACCCATCAATATCAATACATGAAGTTTTGCTGATATCTGGATGTGTATCGGTACGACTATTTTTCTTTTTTTGGCATTTTTTATTGGGAGAAAAGACAAACTGGAGCGCTGGCAAGGTCTCGTATTTGTCATGGTCTATAGTGGATATATTGTTTATCTCATACAAAACTAATTACCGGGATTGAGAAAAGCCAGTATACTCGCGCCATGAATACCTATGTAGCGGTGCTTCGCGGCATCAATGTCAGTGGCCAGAGGATGATCAATATGAAGGACCTCAAGGCACTTTTTCAAAAGTGAGGCTATGAAAATGTCATGACCTACATCCAGAGTGGTAATATTGTGTTCGGAAGTACCGAAACAAGTACCAAAAAACTCGCAAAAGAAATAACAGATATCATCCATAATCACTACGGTTTCGAAGTTCCTGTGTTGGTACTCGCCGAGAAAGATATCGCCGAGATTCTCAAAAATAATCCATACAACGACCACAAAAAAGACATCACAAAACTCCACGTCACCCTCCTCGATAATCTCCCCGATGAGAAACTCCTCGCGAGTACGAGAGATGAGAAATATCAGAGTGATGAATTCACTATCACCGGAAAAACTATCTACCTCTACTGCCCTGACGGATACGGTATGACGAAATTCTCAACCATGTTTTTCGAGAAAAAACTCGGCGTAACAGCGACAACCAGAAACTGGAAAACTATGCAATGCATACACGACCTCATGAAAAACGGCCGTTTGACAACAGCTGAGAATGTATAAAATACCATAAATTTTATTTATAATAATTATTTATGACAGAAGTACCTTCAGAATCACCCGCTACCAAAAAACCCAAAAGAACTGCCAGATTAGACACTCGAGTCATCCCAGAAGAATCACCTGATGAGTGAAACATTGTAGACCATGAAAGAACATTTGTCCCAGCATGAGGGATAAGTGCTGAAGACCTAGCAACATCGCTCAGAAAAGAGCATCCAAAAAATAGATATAGACAACATTCTGTTGAATTTCGTGTAGACGAAGTAAAAAATAGAGTGGTTGTTCTTATAGTTCCCAAAAAAAAGTCGTAAGTTGCAAAAGGGCCTCAATCTGTACAATCATTCTATGAATGAGTATCTTTTTCAGTACTGCCAGAAAATAGTTGTCCTCTCAGCGGATCATAAGAGCGTCCTCCTCTGCAAGAGAAAATGAGAGGCAGATTACGATGGAGTTTTTTCCTTTATTGGAGGGAAAATGGAAACTACTGATACATCAATACTCGCTGGATTGAAACGTGAAAAAGATGAAGAAGTCTGAGAGAATTTCAAGATAAAGATATTTCCGACATTGAGTCATAACACAATGTTCAGAAAAAAAGATGGCAATGCTATGATACTCCCCCATTATCTCGCCATACATGTTGAGGGCGATATTGTTCTGAATGATGAATATTCGGAATACAGATGGGCGCCACTTGAAGACATATCATCATGCACACCTCAGATTCCAAATATCCCTGAAATCGTACAGAAACTCACACAACTACCAATCAATCAAGGTGAGTTCACAATAATCTAATTCATCTATGAAGCTCCTCCAAAATATCAAAAAAATTCGTGGTATAAGAAATGAGATTCGTATGCTCGCACGTGCCTATATGGACAATAGAACTCCTGTAGGTACGAAGTTCGTCATAGCGATACTCTCTCTCATATATGTTATCAATCCTGTTGATGTCTTACCAGAGATTTTACCACTCCTAGGGATAGTCGATGACGCTATGATTATACCTCTCCTCATGTGGATACTGATACCCAATTCAGTGCTCAATGATGCTCGTGCGTATATCGTAACTCAAGAGAAAAAGAAACCCCAGAAAAAACATTGGATCTTGTGGTTACTTCTCTGTGTATGAATCGTTGCATTTGCTCTTCTTTTTGTACACTTCGCACAATAATCATTCGCCATGAATACTCCTGCAGAGCTCGTCGTCCTCGTCGATGAACAAAACAATATACTGGGCACCATGCCAAAATCCGAAGTGCATACCGCCAATACGCCTCTCCATCGAGCATTTTCAGCTTTTATTTTTAATGCCGAAAAGAAGCTCCTCCTCCAACAAAGAAGCCACGTCAAAAAAACTTGGCCTCTTGCCTGGTCAAATAGTTGTTGTGGTCACCCCGGACTCAATGAGCCAAATACCGATGCAGCCAAGAGAAGAATCAAAGACGAACTCGGAATGACTGTGCAATGGATCGAAGAAGCATCACCTTACCGCTACCAATTTACCAAAGATGGCGTCATGGAGAATGAGATATGCCCTATCCATATCTGATACACCGAAGATGAACCGATGATAAATCCAGACGAAGTCGAAGCCATCGAATGGATAAGTTGGGATGATTTTCTCACTGAAATAAAAAATAACACGGATAAATATTCGCCATGGTGCGTCGAAGAAGCAATGATTCTCGAAAAATCAGGAATACTCAAAGAGAAAAATCTGATTTAATTTTAAAAAAAGCTAAACGGAAACGGGTCTTTAGGGGACAAACTGTCTAAGGTCCATGAATGCAGAACTGTAAGTCGAAAAACTGACCGAGTTTTTGTCCCCTAAACAGTTTTGGTACTTTTTCTGCAAAAAGTACAAGAGATATATCCTAAGGTATAATGAGTAGAATTAGTTTCTGGCCTGGATTCCCGCCTTCGCGGGAATGACGACTAACAAGAAAACAATCGAAACTCACCTATTTCCTCAGAACCGAGATAGAGGGTTTCTAGTATCGTGCCAAAAAAGTTTACAAGAAGAGTTCATTTCCGTGTCTGGATACTCACTGTGTCGCCTTGTCGAAAAAATGTATGTTCTTCATCGGATTTCCCGGCTTTGAATCCATGATCAGTGAGCCAATTGACGAGTTTTTCTTCGCTGTATTTCATATTTTTCTCCAGAGAGAGTGTGAGTTTTGATTCGAGTTCAGTTACATCCCAATCCAGCGTTTCAATTGGGAATATACCAACTAGCTCTGTATCATAGAGCACTTCTAGGATATCTGTTTTGTTGGAGATGAGTCGGTATTGTTTGTTATTTTTTTCGATTTCAGCGAGTGTTTGAAGGGTTTTTAATAATTTTTCTCACTGCTCCCGCGTCTCGACGATAAGTCTCTGAATACCACGAAATTCTTCTCGGCGAAGCAGAAGAGCATGTATGAGTGGATGTGATGGAGCTGAGTAGTGCATGAAAAATCATGCAGAGTATAGCGATACTCGCGAAACTAGGAAGCTAAATCTTTTATCCTATTCAAAGAACTATCAATTTTAGCAGTCAATCCTTGTATGTCAGCAACATGTCCATTCAGAGTACTTTGAGCGCTATTGAGATCACTTGCTAGTGTTTCTTCGGCAGCAGTACGGGCACGAGAAAAGTTTCATTGCGCTTCCGTAATTGCTTCTTCAAGTATTCGAGTCGCTTCATTCATGGCAGTAGTGAACTTACTTTGCGCCTCTTGCATATCACGACTCATATCAGATTGAGCCTGGGTAGACTCAGTTTTGACACGTGCGTTATCTCCATCAGCTGAATTAGCATTACTCACTATAGAAGAAAGGTCACCACCAATACTATTGAGTGCACTTTTTGCATCAGCAGGGCGATTATCATCAATAGCTGAGAGAGCAGAACGAACAGATGATTTGATAGACATATAATAAAAATTAGAAAATAATTATTGTTGATAGTAATTGAGACGCTCTTGGAGAATCTTTGGCTTCTCATGTTCCTGCATTATGAGACGATTTTCATTAGTACGAATTTTTCTATCAATGAGAAACGGAGAATTTGGTTGAAATTTTTGAAATATTTCATCAATCATAGATAGTTCAGAACGATTGAAATGTATAATTCTTTGTGTCGCAGTTTCAAAACGATGATGATCGGTATCAAAACGTATAAATCCTCATGCAATATCATAAATAATATCCATAATTTCTGGACGTTTTTCACGTATTTTATCATATTTTTCCTTCTGGTCAGCATAATTTGGACTTTCGACGAGTGCAGTTAGTTGGAGATATGGTTCTGTCGGTAAAATGGTCTTTGAAAGCTCAGTATTTTGGGTAACAAAATTTCCTTTTGATTCATTCAAATAGCTTACACGTCCTTGCTTATACGTATTTTCAAATGCATCAACAGCAGCCTGAGAACCAGTAGTCACGGCATGGGTTTGAGCGAGTTTATTCACTATTTCTGCGTGAGTCATTTTCGGACCTTTCGCACGTTCTGCGAGATAATGCTGGAGATAATCCGCTTCTGCCAGTGCCATATTGTGACCACCGCCTGTGAATTGAAATGTATACTTCCCTTCTTTATCATTGCTATGATAATTGGTGACAGAGAGAAAAGGATGATCTGGCTGGACAGCGCGGAGATATGTCTTGATACCGGCTATATTCTCTGGCCAGAGAAATACATGGGCTCAGAGAGAATTCACCCAACCGTTTATCTCAGTATCAAATTGATAAAAGCCAGTATGCACTCTACGAACAATGTCTATTGTGTTTTTATCCAAATCCGCCGTAATCCCCTCAATTCAGAGTTGGCTCTGGAGTTTGTCTCGAAGGGCTTTATCCATCGTACCATACGCATCCATTTTTTTGTAGAGGTCAGGATCGATGATAACTCGCTGAATACTCTGACGAAGATGATCCATCCAATCACGATCTCCAGAGAGGCTCGAATCTTTGGCAACCGTTTGGAGAAGTGTCTGAATTTTCTCAGCAAGGACCTGGATAATAATTGGATTCTGGAGAAGAGTAGGATTTTTCTCTGCTATTGCATCGAGAAAGGCTGGGATATTACGAGGAGTATTAGCGAGCTTGAGATCAAATATTTCTCCGAATTTTTTCTCATCTTTGAGTATATTTTCTGGAGGGAGAGCTACGTCGAGTTGTTCTTCTTTTTCTTTAGTATCTTGAACAACTCATTCTTTTTTGGATTTCAATAATTCCTGTGCCATTTCTGCTCTTTCTTGTTGTTCTTGAGCTTCTTGAGCAGCCTTGAGACGAGCCTGCTCGAGAGCAGCTTTTTCAGCTTCTTTTTGCGCGGGTGTTTTTTCGGGTCCTGCCATAAAAAATAATTACCCACTCATAGTACACTATCCTGAACTCATATGCAAATATTGCCCCTTTTTGTTTTACGCATATACTGCTCATAATTCTTTCCCTTTATTTATGCAGTCTACAGCCCTCAGAGAATCCCTCGGACACTATCTCAAAAAGACCAACAAAAACTGTTCCAGCGATATTTTTCAGTTCACTATACCCCCAGATCGCAAATTTGGTGATATCTGTATCAATATATTTCCGGCTGTGAAAGCGACAAAAACACCTCCGCCAGTGCTCGCACAAGAAGTTCTTGATTTCATGAAAAATGAAAGCTATGTAACAGATGGAAATATCCAAGGCGGTTTCGTGAATCTCACCGTCACAGACGATTTTTATACAAAAGAGTTAGAAAATTGGTCACTGCCAATATTTGAAAAGAAAAATGAGAAAATCGTCGTCGATTATATGGGGGCAAATATCGGGAAACCGCTCCATATAGGTCATCTCTGCACACCACTTTTCGGACAAGCGACGATCAACCTCCTCCGTCTCATGGGATACGATGTCACGGCTGATATGCATCAGGGGGATTGGGGTGGAATATTTGGCAAACTCATCACCGGTTGGAAATATTTCGGTGATGAAGATGCATTTGAAAAAGATCCAGTGCATCATCTGCTAGAAATCTATGTCGCTATCACAGAAAAAACAGAAAAAGAGCCAGCAATAGAACAAGAGTGTCGTGATGCATTTAAGCTTCTCTCCGAAGGTGACGAAGCATCAGTAAAACTCTGGCAACAATTCACCGACAAAAGTCTCGCAGGAGTGCGGGCTGTCATGAGCGAATTTGGTGTCCATCCTGATATCTGGATTGGTGAGAGTTTCTATGAAGGTCTACCACTTCCAAAACTCGGCAATTGGCCCGATCTCACACCTGACAATACGATGTCTGCGGTCGTCGACGAACTCACCGAGAGATGAATTGCTACGAAAAATGAAGACGAAAGTGTCGGAGTAGTATTTCTAAAAGAAACAAAACTCCCCTCATGTATTCTCCAAAAACGAGACGGAACGCATGGCTATCTCGCGAGTGATCTCGCCGCTATCAAGTACCGTCTCAAAAACTGGTCTCCAAGTCGTATTGTCTATTTTGTCGATAATCGACAAGCGCTCCATTTTAGGCAACTATTCGCAACAGCGGCAAAGGCTTGGCTCGATGGAAAAAATACTGAGCTCACTCATGCAGGAAATGGTTTCGTAAGTCTCCCCGATGGGGCTATGTCGACACGACACGGACGTGTGATATTTTTGAAAGATTTGATTGGAGAAAGCTTTGATCGTGTCAAAAAAATACTTGAAGCGCGTGAGAGAACGCTCTCTGACAGCGACACAAAAGCCGTGGCCCTTGGAGCGATTGTCTACTCTTTTTTAAGTCAAGATCGTGAACGCGATTGGATTTTTGAATGGGATAAAGTCCTCGCCTTCGAAGGAAATAGTGGACCATACCTCCAGTACACCTATGTACGATGGAAAAAAATACTTGATGAAATCGGCCCCGAAACAACTATCAACAATAAACTATCAACAGTAAACTTCACCACTTTCGATCGTGATATCGTATTGGACATTCTCGCTTTCAATGAGCTCCTGATAGCCTGTGGAGAAACATACAAATTTCACCTTTTGATAGCCCATATTGCCACGATGACGAGACATCTGAATGCTCTCTATGTGAATACTCCGAAACTCAAAGAGACACCAGAAAATGAAAGAGGAGCACGAATAAAAATTATCCGTACCAGTCTCGAAATTATTCGCTACACAGCAACTATTCTCGGCATGCCTCTTCCTGAAGAGATGTAATTATAGAGCTTCTCCACCGTAGCTACAAACATTATTGATACAACTCAATGATGGTGGAGGAGACATCATCGCACACGTACCAAAAGTAGGATATGTTTGATGATAAAGTGCTTGAGCGGAAGTATAAAAATTTGTCTTGCTCTCAAAAAGAGTCATATCAATATTTTTGGATGAATACTTGATACCAATACTTGAGCTGCCACATGGATTACGACCAAAAAGTTTCCAATCACATTGGCTATGGTTCGTACAAGAGAGGTCTTTCGTATAATTATGGATTTCATTTAAGACTCTGTTAAGATACGTATCATCCTGAGATTGATTTATAGGAGAATACGAAACGTAGCTGGTACAATATGCTGGCCCATTGGTAAAACAAGCCATCATAGTACAAATAGTTTGGCCATTTGACTGACGAGAACAACTATTACATCCATCAAAATAACTCTGACAGATAGATGAATCAAAAGTTGTTGTCGACGAACAATCAGAAGAATTCAACGTACTCTCATATCGACTATCGCAATATCCATCTCCTATGTTCGCACATATATTGGAGCCACCGACAACGAGGTCTTTTGGTCATACGCTCGTTAATCCACTACAACAAGTACCGATATTTTGATATTCTGGAGCAACGGAATAATTCCCCACCTCACCACCTTCTTTGACACAAGCAGTCGTCCGACAATCAGAAGAATTATAAGCATTTTCATAACGACTATCACAATAGTTATCGCCTTGGCGGATACAGGTATATCCTGCATCGGCAAAAGTCGTACCATCAGCACGCTCAGCACGAGTCAGACCACTACAACAAACATAACCAGAATAATTCTCATCTATAATCATACCACCACCTGCATAACCCCCCTCTTTGACACAAGAATTAGGAGCAGGTATACATCGTTTATTGCTCAACACATAACCTGGTTCACAGACAGAACACGATGGAGTACCCTGCCAAATACAAGCACGCTCAGTACAGGCAATAGCATCACCTCACGAAACACTACATTCATTACATCCATCATTATACGTTTTACATCATTCAAAGGAAAAAGGTTTTGGAACACAACTATTCGGTCACTCACAATCAGCAGTACACATGTCACCACTACAACTCGATGAAACACAAACAGCATCACAACGAGATGGACAATTACTATATCGATAATTCTCACAAACAGGATCTACTGACTCATTGCGAGTAAGAAAGAGAAAAGCAATCTGAAAAAATTCACCACGAGTAAGACGATGAGAAAAATCTAATCACAAACCTCTCCCATCATAACCATCCCAATAAAAATTATATATGATATTTCCATAAGGAGTTCTTGGCTGTATTTCTTGTACATACCCTATATTTTGCTCTCGGAGAGTGAGGATAATTCTCTTTTGCCAGTCAGGAATATTACCAGAAATAGTACTCGTCGAAGACGTAGAAAGAGGTATATTGAGAGCTTTAATCATGAGACCAAGTGACTCAGCGAGAGTGAGTGTATCACGTGGTCGGAATCTCGTATTGTTACGTGACACTATCCCATTATTAGCTGACACTTCTGCCGCACGACAGACCCACCACTCTGGTGTATCAGTGAAATACTTACGACAACTATACGATGGAGGGAGGTAGAGATTCGCCATTTTGACAATAATTCCGAGAGCCTCCTGTCTCGTAAGGAAGTCACCGAGTCGATACATTGCTACCTCTTGCATCTCAAGAGATGTATTAATACGATACTGTTGAGCCCGTATTGATTGATTGACGATGATATCTTGTTCTGCGAGATAACGAGCGCTGTCGAGCTGTCAAGAGGCCCATGTAAAAGCAGTAAAACAAAAAAGAAAAGAAAGAAAGATTTTTTTCATAAAAAGAAGGTGGGGAGATGATAAAGGAAACATCGAGAAAAGAAAGCATACTTCACACGCTCTTCACACAACTGATCATTTTTTATCGCAAAAAAGAGAAAAAAGCATAATCAAGCAGAGAAATATCATAAATAACTTGATTCGATCAATTTTTTTATACACTATTATCAATTGTTCGTAGAAAAAACACACCAAAAAATCGTATGATTCGACACTCCTTGTCAGTCTGATTGATAACACTTTTACTCCCTGGCATTCTCATATCCGAAGCCAATTCTGAGCCTTATGTCACGCCACCTCTAGAGATACTCTATTCTGGTGTGACTTCTCTGGATACAGGATCTGGTGTACTCATAGGGCTCTCTTCGTGAGATGTTGATGGTCTCACTTCGCCTTGTTCTCAAAAGAGAATCATACTCAAATCATCAGACACATCATCAGTCGTACAATGGAAATCAAAAGGACGATGTACACTCCCCGTGGTCACTTTTCAAAAAAAGAACTACATACTCCCTATAGCAAATAATCTGCCTGAAATAGAAACCCTCTCTGATGTATCTACCAGTACTCTCGAAAATACACTCAAAGCTGGGAGCATACTCCGTACAGATTACAAGCTCTCTTCGATGAAGATACGACAATTTTTCGACAATATCGACACCGTCCTCGCAGCTCGAAAAAGGAAATACTCTCTTCCTATAGCAAGTGTTGCTCTCCCAACAAAATCTACACACCTCCCAAATTCTCCACGTCCGTTTCGGGCAGATTCAACTGATGGAATTCATCATGGTTGGGATTTTTATACCTCCGAATGAACTCCAGTCACTGCGATCGAAGACGGTACAATCATCCACGTCAAACGCGACTTTAGCTGGCAAGAAATGGCTCATCTCCATGATGGTGATTCAGATATAGAGAAACAAGAAAATCTCGATACCTATCGTGGTAACACTGTCTATCTCAAAACAGTTTCAGGACATGTCGCTATATACGCTCACCTCGAGAGCATACCTGAGGATATGTATGAATGAAGAAGAGTATGACAAGGTACTGTGCTCTGACACGTGTGAGGATCAGCTGTGCCAGACAAAAAATATCTCTACCATCTCCACTTTGAACTCGCGATGAATCCCCTCAACGATATCAAAGCAGGTACTTTTGAACACACAGACGTGCTCCTCTGGCCATGGTATGGAAAAGGGAAAACTACAAATTGGGTCAGCGAACACGACGACAGCTTGTTCGAATAAATTTGCAATCAATTCTAAAATATTTATACTCCTCTATGCAGGTTAGAACTATAAAATACAAAAAATCAAGACACTACCAGTTGTTTCAGAAGAGAAAACAAGCTATCATATTCTCACTTCGTACCACTCACGTCCCGTCCGTGGTCATCAATAGAGCTCATACTGTGGTCTCGATGATGCTCATGTCACCGCATACACTCTCCTAGCTTTTCCTTGCGGATTCATACATCCTCCGTTTTATTTTGTATTATTTTTTATGTCCGACAATTTTTTTGCTGAACTTGACTCAGAACTCTGAGAAGTCACCAAGCAACCAACCCCAAAACCAGAAATCCCAACTCAGGGATCGCCAGTACAACCAGGAAACCCTTCTGAAGTACGACCATTTGCAGCTAAGATAGCTCCAAAACCAATCCTTCCTCAACAGCCCAAGAGCCACATTGCACCTCTAAAAAAGCCAGGTACGCCTCTCGCCCCTAGGCCAAACCCAACAGGAGCTCGTAAACCTTTTTCGGCAACAGAAAAACCATTTCTCCCAAAGAATCGACCACTCAAACGTCTCGAGCTCCCACCTGAGAAACCTATTTTACGTAATCCATCTCCGGAAGTCGGTCAAAGCACAGAGACGCCTACTCAACTCTCTCCTGCCGTGATAAAGAGTCTCAATGTACCAGTTATATTCCCAAAAACGTCTGAACCACAAGTCCTACCAAAAGTAGAGCACAATGTCACTCGTATGATTCCTATCGGGGGTCTCCGTACTGTCGGTGCGAATATGACGATGTTTGAACATGGTGAAGATATCCTCATCGTCGATGGTGGTCTCGAATTCGCTCGTGGCGGTAATTCTCCTGGTTTCAATTATCTCCTTCCTGATATTCGATTCCTTCAACCACACTTGAAAAGAATCAAAGCGATGTTTATCACCCATGGCCATCTCGACCATATTGGAGCGCTCAAGAATCTCGTTCCTGCTCTCGGATTTCCTCCTCTCTATGGTGCCCCATTTACCATAGCCATGATCAAAAAAAGTTTCGAAGAAGCTGGTCTCAAAAATAAAGTCCAATTTTTTACCGTCAATCCAGATGCTGGAAAAATGGCAAATGTTGGAGTCTTTAAATATGAATTCTTCCGCGTTAACCACACCATCCCAGATAGTTGTGGTGTCTATATCGAGACGCCATCAGCTCGTATCATGCATATGGGTGACTACAAGCTCGAATTCTTCCCTCGCATCGACAAGCCTGTTGACCTCGCGAATTATAGTCGCATAGCGTCACGCGGTATCGATATTCTCCTCCAAGAAACAACCAATTCATACAAACAAGATTGGACGACATCAGAAACAAAAGTAACCGGAGAGCTCAAACAACTCATCCAAGATGCACCAGAACGTGTCATCATTGGAAACTTTTCAACGCTCATTAGTCGTATCCAGGACGTCGTCACGATTGCTGAGCAACTCGGTCGTCATGTCCTCGTCAATGGACGAAGTATGGTCGATTGTGTCGCTATCGCACGAGAAATGGGCATCCTGAAATGCAAAGAAGGGACACTCAAACCTCTCGACTCTAAGACGATGGAGAGTATCCCAGAAAACAAACAAATCATCATCACCACTGGCGCCCAAGGAGAAGAATTTGGAGGTCTCAACAATATTTCTCGCGGAGATCATCAGACTATTTCGATCAAACCTCGAGATACTATCATCCTCTCCTCTTCAATCATTCCTGGTAATGAACTGGCTATCATCGATATGATGAATCGTCTCAATCGATTTGGTGCAAAAATCATCACCATCAAAGAAAATGAAGTCCACTCTGGTGGTCATGGTGGTATAGCAGAACAGCGTGTTATTATGAATCTCGTGAGACCAAAATACATCATCCCTGTGCACGGAGATATCACACAACGTCTTACACTCAAACGCGAAGCAGTGAAAATGGGATGGGATCCAAAAAATGTCCTCATGCTCGAAGACGGTTCCATAGTCGAACTCGATGAACGCCATGAACTCATTTTCTCTCGCAAAAAAATCCAGCTCGAAGCCCTCGGCGTCGATGGTATGAGTATCGGTTCTCTCGAGACAAAAGCAGTCAAAGACCGTATACAACTCGGTGAAGAAGGTGTCCTCGTCGTCAATGTCAAAGAGGCTCTCGTCGAATCTCGTGGCCTCTTCTTCCCTGATGAAATCAGTGCATCACACGGAGCTATAGCTGACTACGTGAAGAAAGCAGTGGCAAATAAAAAACCAGAAGAACATCACAAAAATTTCTGCGAATTCCTCGCAAAAGATCTCGGGAAAATGGTGCTCAAAGTCTGGGAAAGAGAACCAGTAGTGGTGTGTCTATAACTTTATTTAAAACGTGGACATGGCTTCTGCTGGGAAACAACAACATCTTTTGTCATCCATGAACCTAATATTTGGTCAGGGATTATAGGAAAACCATACTCTGTGAATGGTATACCTGGATGCTTTCCTCAAGACAAGGTCGCAAGTACTCTACTTACTATATGCACAGAAGACATAGGAATAGTGGTCAATTTAGTATGTCAGGCCAGAAGTGCTACGGCATCTTTTTGGACAAATTCATGAGCAATCAGATTTTTATCACGAACAGACGCCACATCTACTGCTGCATCTTTTCTGCTTGGATCATATACATGAGTACCAAAAATAGGACGTATGAGTCTCATCTTTCGAACAATGGGCAATCTCTCTGCCACATCATCGATAACAGCAGTTGCAAATTGCTCCTCACTCGACCAAGAACTATATGTATCAATTGGTGCAGTATCCCATTGATGCAATTTCTGCTCTAAATCCTGACCATCTCCAGGAAAATGAATCTCATCTAAATCAAAATGTCGACCAGATATGACCAAAAATTGATCATTACCAACAGGCAAAAGCGCCCCATAAAAACCACGAATCATAACAGTCGGGGGAATGCTTAATCCCTTTCCATCCATCAAGAGAAGCCCTTTTCTCCGCATATGACAGGGTAGTTTTTCTGATAATCATGGCATTCGGAGAGAAAAATTCCCTGCATGCGCTTGGCCAATAATAGCACTATATGTTCAGAATGATGCAGACTCGCCTCCCACATCAAATCCATTAATGACAGGAATAATAGATGATACATGAGATGAAGTTTTCAGTGTAATAGCATTTCCATCAGTGGAAAATAGATGCCTATAAAGATGCCGTATGAGAGCATCTGGGTCAGCAAAGAACTGAGCAACGTCAAAAGCCGAATGGAAAACTCAATCCACTCATAACCATGATTTTCATCATATAGATCAATATTGTTGTCGTAGTTCTGACTCATCTAACGTTCTAAATAGTTTTTCAATAGAACCAAATGGGGAATGACCAGTAGTGGCAACATGTTGCTTATATATTCTCCGCAATTCAGCTAAATTATTAAGCGCTGAAGACTCTCCGTGAATAGCGGGATTTTCTGAGTCATTTGGAAGTAGTAAGTTCGCCCGCGTTGCAGAGTAGACATGACTAGGAAATACTCTTAAGAAAAAAAGACACGCAGAAATCATCTTTTGGAAACTCTCCTTATCTCCTCAGAAATTAAGATGATGAATAAGAGTACCCGCATTCATAAATGACGCATGTTGCGGAAAAACACTTTCTGATTTCTCAAGTATATCAATCGCCTTAAACCCATATGCTCTCAAAAGAAGAGCCGTCAAAATACCACTAAAACTGCCACCTATAACAGCAATCTTTTTATTTGCAGTATGGTGGGGCAATTCTATCATGAATTTATTAAAGTCTGTTTTATATAGCCTCCCACATACCACCTAACTCAGTATTACCTCGTAAATTCGGAACAATACGGTGTATATCACACTCTTCTGAAGAATTTGGAGCAGGACGTCAGGTAGGTCGAAGATAGTAAACATTACCTCTATAACACCATACCCTTTCTCCAGTTTTTTTATTCCGAGCAAATTGTCATTCATATAATTTAAACCAAGGTCAACCTATTTCACTGCTATCAGCAACAGATCGTAATCAGAGAAGAGCTGATAGAGCAAGTGGAATTTTTAGAAATTCTCTACGCGAAGAGGTACCAGGAATATGATAGTTATTTAATTTCATAATATATATTTATACATTAATTCAAAGTATAGTATTGAATTGAAAATAAAATCAAGCTAATACTGCTCAAAAAACACTCTCTCCTGAGCAATTTCAGCATCTTTTAAGATTTGGCGTACTTCTGTGACCATTGCAGGACTTCCACAGATATAAAATTCTGTGTCTCAGTCAGAATTGAGTTCAGCGATACTCTCTGGAATGAGATAGCTCGTTACTCTACCGATATTGTATTTATCGAATTCGAGCTCTTCTCGTGAGAGAAATATCTCATAATCAAAAGCTGGATAGGCGCGATACCATTCCTCAAGTTGTGATTGATAAAAAACATCACCGAATTCACGAACTCCAAAGAGAAAAAATGTCGGCACCGTTGGCTGTCTCATGAGATTCGTACGCAACTGAAAATACAGAGGTGCAAATCCTGTCCCCGTACCAATAAAGACTTTTGGACACGGAGTATCTCTGAGATAAAATTGCCCCATCGGTCATCGCACCTGCATCATATGACCTACTGACTGATCACAGAGAGCGATACTCCCACCCCCACCATCTGCTATTCTTTTTACAATAAAATACACATTATTTCATTCGGACCAGCTCACGGAGTATGATCGTCGAAGTTTCGTATTCGTCTCATCTGTATCACACAAGAGAAATTGTCCAGGCAATATATTGAGAGGGGTTTGAGATTTGTAACACAACTCATAGACATCGTGGGTGAGAATTTCCTTATGAACAAGCTCTAACATGTGAGAAACTGCAGACATTTGCAAAATAAAATTAGTATGGTAAAGTATATGTATGTTTAGGTACAGTATAATATTTTCTATGAAAAAAACACTCCTTTTATCACTTATTCTCACGCTCAATAGCTACGGATTGAGTGGCGCACTGGAAATAAGAACAGAAAAACTCTACGACACATTTATGGCACAGACATCAGCAAGTACAGTCTCAAAATCACTGGAAAAAATCACCAATCAAATCAAGCTCCAGCTCCAAAAAACATCACTATCGACGACAAGGAGAGACGTATTGGGCTATCTCGAACATATGTTTTGTATGACAAGAAGCTTGACAGAAGGGGTACTCTGTCATGATAACTATCACAATCCTCAGAGTGATATTATGAAAGAAAAAAGCACACTATCGCTCGATGAGCTCCGGTCCATACTTATTACAGAACATAATATTCGTCGTAAAAATCGCTGACTCTGAGAACTCGAACAATCAGAAAAACTCGATGCTATAGCTCAGAAATACGCACTCAGACTCTGCTGAGTAGGCCAAATCACACACGGACTTGACGGAAGCACTCTCAGTCAGAGATATGATGATGGAGGATATGATTACCAGCTTGGAGCCGAAAATCTCGGACTCGGGCAGACAACAGTAGCAGAGCTCCTCGATCAACTCACCACCAGTATAGGTCATAGAGAAAATATGTATCACGAAGATCTCCGGGAACTGGGCATAGGTCAATGTGACAATATATGGGTATTGAACTACGGAAGTAGGTAAGAAAAACACCTGAAAATTTTACTCCAGACAAAAAATATGATAAAGTCATGGTATGACTCAGATTATTGCCCCCGAAATACCTGAAAAATCGAGACTATTAAGGAATTTTTTTAATGTCGTCAGCGTCTACGGCGCGATTTGGATTATATTCCATCTCACGAGTGTATTTTTCTTTGGCTTTATCGTGGGTTCGCCTCTCTTGGTGGGTATATTTTTAGGCATAGGAAATATTTGGTCGATGATTATCGATGTGCCTCTCGGTACAATCCAGAGACATGTCCCATCAAAAATTATGCTTGGTGTAGCCAATGCGTTCATGATTATCGCAGCGATACTTTTCCTCTATCTCATACGTACATCGGTTGATGAAGGTTTCAAATTGACAGGTAATATATTTGATATCACGAGAAATTTCCTTACAACAGGATTTAATGTCGCACTTCTCCTCACCGTAGGAATTCTCTACTGAACAATCAAGGAAGTCTATGAGATAACCACCATATCGTATCTCCTCAATCACTGTGATCCATCAGAATATGATGCAGTACTCTCAAAATATAACATATCAATGGGTATAGGGTCAGTGGTGGGAATTATTCTCTCTATCGGTATACTCGCCATACCGCAAGAAACTAGCTCTGTAGAGCTCGTACTCCTCGTACTCATATTCCTCATCGTCTGTGTGTGGATTTTTATACAATCATATTTTGATAATTCATCCGAAGTATTCAATATGAGTGCAGTCAAAAATCTCCATATAGTCGATAAAGCGAAGGAAATCGAGCATAATACAGGCTCATACGTCAAAACAACCGTCACAACTGGCGATTTCCAAAAAATAAAATGAGACATGAGTTACATCATCATGAAGCCAAAAGAAATTACCAAGGAACTCGATTGGGATGATATCTTCCAAAAAACAAAGCTAGAATATCGCATGCTCTACAAACTGATATTCGGTAAAGAAACGCTCGTACCCGTACTACTCTGGACCACAGGGTGTATATTTCTCTTTTGATGCTGGGATACTATTGTAACGACATTTTTTATCACCTATCTCGAGGAAGTATTACAAAATTCAGGAGTACAAAATATCATCCAGAGTGGTTTCATCTTGATTGGCGTGCTCGCCATACCAGCCTACGGACTACAGATGTTCTGGATCAAACAAGCAGACCAACGATGAAAATTCCCTATTATTACTCTCGGTCTCTTTTTGTCTGCAATAGCGCTCTTTGGACTAGCATTAACAGGGGCTCTCGAGGGTGTATTTGGCCTCCTCATAGTGGTAGTACTCGGTATGACAAATAGCACAGGATACGCAGCTGGTTATCCGATGAGTCAGGGTATTTTTGCCGATGAGTATAATAAATCCTACGCTGGAGTAACAATGTCCAATGTCATCAACGCCGATGCCTCTGCTGCACCACTCAAAATACTCAACAACTTTGCCAACGCTCTTGGTCTCATTTTCTGAGGTGCTCTGATATCATTTGTAGGCTTTGCAGGCATGTTTATCGTCTATGGCAGTGCGGTGCTGTTTTGGGGCATTTTGAGTCTCAAAAAACGTATACCATGGAAAATCGGGTAAAGTAAAGTGGAAACAGTCCAAAAAATTGCGATTGGGGAAAAGGTATGGTAGCATATTTTCATGAAGAACCGATGGAGCGATTTACAACCTCAGAAACACAACAATAAACCAATAAATCTCGTACAAGAAGTATTTGATACTTCTCATGATGTCTTTGATTGGGTAAAAAAAGAAGAGAAACAGCTCAAGAAAAAGCATAAATGGCTGAAAAATCTCAGTGGAATGATACATTTTGTACTCCTCACGAGTATATTATTCATCATACTTCTCTTAATCTCTAACTGGTCAGCATACAGTACTTTCGCGGGTGCATACCTAGCTCCTGAAAAACTCGCGAACGAACAAAAGGCCATAGAAGGTGGTCTCAAAAAAATAGAGGTGACAAGTGTCCCAAACGATGAAGAGGAAATCAAACAAATGAAAATACAGAGAATGCTGAAACGACGTCTCGAAAAAAGCAATACTCCGACACAAACTCTCGGGGTGGATTACTTTGATCAAGAAGTTTCCAGTGTAACACTCTCAGTCAACGTCACCCCCTACGAAGATCGTATCATCATACCAAAAATAGGTAAAAATATCCCTCTCATCAATGTCGAACAACACGATGCGAGCAACTCAACTGAATGGCACAAGATATTTATGAAAGAGCTCGAAAACGGCATCGTAAAATATCCAGGATCTGCTGATCCAGGAGAAAAAGGAAATAGTTTTATATTCGGTCATAGCTCGAACTACCCGTGGGCAAAAGGAAACTATAATGATGTATTTGCCCTACTCAATGAACTCGAAAATGGAGATGAGATTATCGTCTACTTCAAACACAAAAAATTCGTCTATATGGTCAAGGACAAAAAAGTAGTAAAGCCAGGACATGTATCATCTCTCGGTGGGACTGAAGAAATGAAGCAACTCACGCTCATGACTTGTTGGCCACTATGAACCACTATTAGCCGACTCCTTATCATCACCGAGCTAAAAGAAATAACTAATACTATTTAAAATATGATAATTTTTCAAGAACAGCTCACGATTTTTCTCACTCAGATGTACTGGATAGATATTGCAGGTATCATTACTTTTCTCGTCATTATAGCCATCTATATAAACATCAGGGCAAAAAAAATAGTACAAAAAAACCAAACATACAACGAATCTCTCAGAAGTGTCCGAGTAGAGATATTTCACCAATATGAGAAAAACTTTTTTCTCTAGTTATCACTATTGGTTTGGGAGAAATCTGGATACTGAATATCAATCGAATGCTGTGAGCCTGTAAAACCATATTTCTGCCAACGAAAATAGATCATCTGGCTGAGCAAAAAAGGTGGAACTATCTGTCGTATCAATATATCAGAAAGAAATGGTATCTCTCGTGGAGAGAGCTCGAGCCCCAAAATCACACCCATACGAAGTGCCTGTTGGAGGGATCTGAGATCATGAGGAGAACGAAATGGCGGACAAGCCTGTCCATAAAAAGTACTATCAATCCCGTCTGAATCAAGGAATGTTTTATCCTTTTCACACCATAATACATGACCAAGTGAGACGCTCACGGTCAAGGTAACATCGAGAGGAAGTGTATAATTCTTGGCGAGTGCATCTTCATAACCACATTCGCGATAATAGTCTCTGATACATTCTACAGATTCAGCAGTCGAAATACCACAAATATGGATTCGTTTCCCAGGAGAGAGCTTGGCCTGCTCTACGCTCTTTGTGACGATTGTTACCTCCTCTTGACGAGAAAAATGGCTCATCCAGTCGTCATATCCGACATAGTCTCAGAGAAAATTATCTACTCGAATAAGAGAACCAATAAAATGACTAAAATCAGGCTCCAGATACACGCAAGAATTCGGACCAATTCACGTATAGAGAACTCTATCAGAAAGATACGTGTGCATTCTTACTCCTTAAGTGAACGACGGTAATGCATCCAGTCGTGATAAAATATATTGAGAATCGATGCAAGTGGGATAGCCAAGAGCACACCGAGGGCCCCTCAGAGCGAAGCTCATACAAGAGTCACAACGAGAATATAGAGCGATGAGAGACTCAGAGTACGACTCATAATGAGAGGCACCATGACATTCCCTTCGAGTTGTTGAAAGAGGATATAGAGACCAATAACGGCGCCAATCCCCCACATGCTCACCTCAGGACTCACGAGAACCATCAAAAATGCAGGGATAAAAGCAATAACTGGACCAAGATATGGAACAAATTCCATAGCTCATGCTATGAGCGCAAGTGAAAATATGTGATTCACGGGAAGCCCAAACCATTGCGCAATAGAGAGTCCTACCAGATTAATAACAAACATAAACAGTGCGAGCATGAGTTGACCACGGAGCCATGCATGTATAGCATGAGCGATCACAGCCTGTCGATGACGAAAATAATGTCCTAGGTCTGATGGCAATATACCAAAAAACCAACGAATCAACGAACGACGTTCGAGAATAATAAAAAATGTCAGAAGAAGAAAGAGCGTGAAAGTCGTCACAGCTGAGGTAACACCTGTTGCCAATGAGAGACTCACGGTCGAAAATTGCCCCACTCATTTTTGAACAAAGTCTTTGATAGTATCAATATTTCCAATCAGGCCATCTACAACAAATTGTGCACGATTTTGATCAGTCACAAACGAAGCAATATGGGCAATATCTATCTCGCTGCGGATGAGTTTACCAGCATTGAAAGGCAAAGAATCGATGATGGGAAAGCCCGCTCGAGCCTGTTGCTCAAGAGTTGTTACAGTATGAACGATATATGTCTTTGAATCTTCGGCCAACCCAACAAAAACGGGAACTATAGAAGCAATAAAAAGCGTAAAAGTAGCAAAAACACCAAAAAAAGTCAATAAAATACCTAATACATCAGGTATTTTCCACTTTTTGAGACGAACAACAAAAGGTCACAAAAGAAGAGCAAAAAAACAAGATATCAGAAATAAACCAATAATATCTCTCAGAATATAGGCCAACCAGAGTATGAGCCCCGTGCTCACCAAAATGACGATATTGATGAGAAACTGACGTGTCGATGGAGAAATATTGGATGACATAACTACAGTATAACAATTTTTGATATAAATCGCAAAATTATGCGATTATTTTGATATATTCAGGCTCAGAAAGTATACGCCCATCATATTCTGAGGGCCAAGACGTCTGTATATCAACACCTGATTTTGCACATTTGGTAGCACGAAGAGCTCAATCATAAGGCATCCAGCGGAAATTATCCTGCATACGACGCATTGAGTGAGTATGGGGTAATGGCACTCAGAGTATTCTGCAGAAATTAATGTCCTGTGGGAGAATTTGAAATGGTTTTTGAGAAACATCATCCCAATAAGTATTTTTGGTTATTGCAGGAGTAGCCTCTTGGGCAGAAGATGGTATCGAAGAAACAGCGAGATACTCCATCTGGGAGATCTCTGATTGCGGAGAACAGAATAAGCCAAGGTGAGTTTGTTGCTCTGACGTAAGAGGAGCGTAAAAACTTACCCAGCTCTCATCGTACGGGTTGGGGGCAAATGAACCTGGGAAAAATTGTCACCATTCTCCTGTTGATTTCATATGATCTATGAGCTTTTGTTTGAAGGTAGCATACTCTTGCGCAGAATAAATAGTGTTTAAAATAGCGTTCTTGGCATCAAGAAGACCACAACAGCCAAATATATTTTCACACTTGGAACTATATCCACTATAGAGCGCAAATCGGACATTATCAAGCATAAACGAACACGCGACATCATACGTTTTTACTTGCGCCCCAGCAGTATAAAAAATGCGCTCCGCATCTTGCAAATTGATGCTATCAAGAGCTGTTTTTGCCCATCCAAAACGAGTAATATTAAGTCCGTCTTCACCATCGGCACCAAAAAATGTATGAGAGACATTTTTAAGTCTCAATGCGTAGTTACCAGTTGAATTTTCAACAAAATCCAGATATGCAGATCGATGCCACGCAATCTCACGCATCATCTTGCGAAATAATTCCTGACAATGTGTATATCCTACGAACGTGGAATAATCAAATTGTTTCTTTTGTTGCTCATAATCTTCACGAGAAAGCTGTTTATTACCTATACAGTACTGTTTGTTACGGAGATTGAAACAAAACATACAGTCATGACAATTACGACAGTCATAACAGAATGCTGTTTCCTGACAATTCTTGAGATACAGGCCGTAGACGCATCGATAACATTTTTCAGAATTGGTCGCATCAAAACAATACTCACACTCAAAACAAAACGTGCAATAGAGGCATTCTCGTGAACCAATCATACGATAACAATATCGATTATTTTCGCATTTCACTCCGCTATGACATAGATAACAGTTACGACTAAACCACCAATCATCGGTAAATTCACAGTTTTCATTACCTATACCAGAATTGTGCGGAATCGGACACTGTTTAAAGAGTCTCTCCACCTGCTCAAAAAATGTCTGCCCAAAATCTATCTTGGCGGATGGAGGTAGTGCAGATTTGTACCATTCATCTTTGTGCCAGACAGGATAAGGACAGTCAGGTCGAAAAACCGAGACAATATCACGCCCTGTTCTGTCACATTTTCTCTTATGGAGAGCCCAATGCGGCCAAAATGCTCCCAAATGTCTAATCCGTAAAAAAGGGGCTACATCGGGTAGAGCATCAAAACCAAAGGAACGACGCATCTCCATCTCTCGAACAGAGACATCAAAATCGATACCAGAAATACGACAACGAGATTGCATGAGATAATTATAGGGAAAGCAAAGAAAAAACTACTTGGAAGACGTAATAAATTGTTTGGTTTCTTGCAAAATCTCACCAAGACGTGTTTGGATATATCACAATATAACGGCATGCTCACACTCAGGATCAAAAAACTCACCACAGCGAATGTCTTGGTGATACCGAGAAATTTGGCTCAGAAAATCGAGTCGTAAAGTCGTCATAGATGTTCTATAATCTGCGTCATCAATATCATTTTGAGCTGTCAAATGAAGCACTTGTTGAGTAAAATCAATAAAGGTATTTATAATGAAGACAATAAGCGTTCGTAATTGATGACTTTCGTTATCCTCTGGGAGGGATTCTTGTAATTCTCTGAGCTGACGCATTCAGTGTACTTTTGGATAAATTAGCATTTTCTCGGTTGACGTATCTTGTTCAGAAATAAAGGGTATGAGACGATTCACTGGTACCCCTATTTCAGTCGTGATTCATAATTCATCAAGCGTACTAAATCCATCTTGAATAAAATGACCTGAATTATTATCGCAAACAATCGGATTATCCTGAGTATAATTGAGCACAGGAGCCATTTTGAGTCTATCAAATACCCTCCGACATGCTCTAGCAAAAAATCGATCCAAATGACTCGGAACAGTAGCCGAATCTCGCAATACCGTAGTCAGAGCCATACGTACGGCCTTTCATATAACACGAAGGGGTTCATCGGCATAAGGATGATGTTCAAATTTTGGACGAATAATCAAAGCAGGTGCGTCAAACGGTGCCATACCACCATTTTCAGCCAAGATAGACTTTGCCGCCTCATCAGAAACTCGCTCTAACAATGACTCTTCTGCATGTTTCATGGATACTATAGTAGATAAATCAATATATTGTCAATTATCATGTTTTATTTTTCATATTCTCCCTATAATGAACCATATGTTTCATGCCTACAGACATATACTCTGACAAGCATTGGCACTCATAGGTATCTGTGTCGGCATAACTCTCCTCACACTGATTATCACAGGTTCTGAATGGCCTTTTGTCCAGAATAGAACAACATACTATGGCCCCTATGTTTGTAAAAATCTCTCTCTCGTTCTCCGAACCAATGAGCATGTTCGTCGACTCGAGTGAGTACACACACTTGGGCTCGACTTACTCGTGAATGGAGTACAAATCAATACACATGATTATAATCCTGAATCGATCAATTATACCCGAGCACTCCCTTGGTCGTGAAAATGTGAACCAATCATAGTGACGGAAACACGAAAAACTATTGATGCAATCATAGATTGTCTAGAACCTATTGTACGAAATGGCTCGCTCAAAAAAGACATACAAAAAAGTGGAGGAAGCCCCTTTCAACTCTGTGGCATAGCTCAATTCGACGAGACTTTGAAATAAAAAATTCTCACTACAATACACCGATATGAAAGACTATTCACACCTTCTCACCAATTATCCTGATTTTCCAGCACCTGGAGTGCTCTTCCGTGATATGTCACCTCTCCTCTTCGATGTAGAGGCTCGTAGTGAAATACTCGAGAGCTTCAGAGTATTTATCCAAGATAAAAATATAGATGCCATCGCTTGAATCGATGCGAGAGGTTTTGTCCTCGGTGGCATGCTAGCCGAAAAATATCATCTCCCTTTCGTCATGATACGCAAAGATGGTAAACTCCCTCCCGATCTCGTCGCAAAAGAATCCTATAGTTACGAATACAGCTCAGCAACACTCGCAATCAGGAAAGATATACTCCAGAATCACAGAGTCCTCGTTATCGATGATGTCCTGGCGACTGGTGGCACACTCGGAGCGGCTCTCAGTCTCGCGAAAAACAATGGAGCGAGTGAAGTATTTGGTGGTGTATTAATAGAACTAAAATGACTCAAAGGAAGAGAAAAATTACATCAATACGAAATTTTTTCAGCAATCCAATTTTAGATTATTAAAAGGAGAAAGGTTTTTAGGGGAACAACTGTCTGAGCGGGATGAAAAAAGATATAAGTTGAATACAGTTCATAGCGAGTTTTGGTTCCCCTAAATACTTTTGGTACTTTTGGTAACAAAAGTACAATAACGTAGCCTGTAAAAAGCCCTGTAAATTTGAAACAAAAAACTATGCAACACAAAAAAATCCTCATTATCTCTGCCATGGCTGAAGAGATGCTTCCTCTCACGAAGTATCTGAGCTACGAAAAAACACTCGCACCAGGAGATATCGTCGAACATGGGAATTTCGTCTTTGCTGTGAGCTCCATCTGAAAAGTCTCAGCCGCCATGACACTGACAAAAGTCCTCGAACAATATCCTATCGATACAATCATCAACGTCTGACTCGCTGGAAGCCTGTCACCACATCTCGAATTCGGTGATGTCGTGGTCGTGGAGCACACAGTCGAACATGATGGATTTATCGAATGAGATAACGAAGCACAGTCACGGCTCTATCCGCTTTTCAATCTCCTCACGGTAGAACATCCAGAACTCAAATCCGGAGTCCTGGTCACGGGCGATCAATTCGTCGCTTCTGGAAAAACACGAGAAGCACTCCAGGCAAGAGGCGGACAACTCGTCGATATGGAATGAGCCGCTCTGGCAAAGGTGGCACACCATTATAAAAAACCGCTCATAGCACTCAAAATAATCTCTGATAATGCCGACGAAGAAGCGGGAGAAAACTTTTTCCAAAATCTCCACGCGGGAGAACGCGTCGTGAAACACCTCCCTTTTATTCTCGATTTCATCATCAATAATTAATTACAATATGATAACCATAAACGCAGGACTTCACTCAAGTGAAAAAGACCACAAAATCATGACAGGAGGGACACTATCTGTCGATAAGGAAATAGACTCAACAGAGGCCCTCAAAATCCATACCTATGCACTTCATCTCTTCGGTGAACCAAGGAGCGAAGAGTATGATGATTTTCATGCTGGTATGCATACCAACGAGCATCTCCTGGCCTATACACCTGATACAGGCAGTCTCCGTGCCAGCCTCAAAGAACTCATACCAGAACTCGATACAAAAATGATTCTCGATGTCTCACCATTTCAGACTGAAACAGGTGCATACGGTTTTCGTATTACTTCTCTTGTCGAGCTCAACGGAGATATACTGAGAAAAGCAACACGTGCATCAGTCGATAAAGCTATTACCTACATAGACAAAATAAAAGCAGGTGAAGGTGATACACAATGATTCATGGGCGTCCCGTTTGCGACAGCAGAACAGTGTGGACAGTTTACCTATCATCACCCTACAAAAGCTCAAGAGAGTCTCCGAAGCGTCGATACAGAGAGTATGAACATAGTTCCACACACACAGAACACAGACCATCAAAAAGCCGTCGTCTGTGATCTGCGACTCCTCAAACCAAAAACAGATGAAGCTGATACTCGTATCACGCTCGATCCAAAATTTAGCTACTATCTCTCGCAGGTTATCGAAAAAGAATTACCAAAAAGAATGCCTGGAACAGCCGTGGTCGTCGGTACATTTGGTTGTATGACCGGTACCTATCTCTGTGTCTCCTGTGTTGATCCTCAGACAGATATAACTGCCGTACACAAACATATCATGAATATCCTCCGAGAGATGAATATGGAGAGTTTGACAGAAACACACCAAGAACAACTCAAACAGATTCTGGAAAATTATAAAAAACATGGAATAAAATAATTAAAAACCCCTCCATTTTTGGAGGGTTTTTATACATGAATTATTTTATTCTATGCACTACATACTCCACGATATCACCGAATCGTTCATCACCAAATTGGTCAATAAGGGCGAGCATATCTTGTTCGAGTTGTGCGAGTATCTCGCGTGATTTTTCGATACCGACGAGAGAGACGATACCTTTTCCAAGAGCGACATCTTTGCCTGCTTCTTTACCGAGCGTTGCACAATCGCTATCGTGATCGAGGATGTCATCTTTGACCTGAAACGCTCGTCCGAGGAGAATACCAAAAGAGCGAAATGCTGCGATTTTTTCTACACTCGCGCCAGCGAGTAAAGCTCCAATAACAAGAGAAGAAGCGATAAATCCACCTGTTTTTTCATCGTGGATACGGAGGAGTTCTTCGAGTGAGAGACTATCATGTCGGAGAAACGTATCTCGGACTTGACCACGAGCAACACCAATATCGCCCATAGAATGTGCTATCTCTGTGACAGCGGCGATATTACCAGACTGTGCTATGAGCTCAAATCCCATGGTTTGAAGTGTATCACCGATGAGAACAGCCATTGCTTCACCATATTTTTTCCAGACAGTGAGTTTTCCACGACGGTATTCGTCGTTATCCATACAAGGGAGATCATCATGGACGAGCGTAAAACAATGGATAAATTCTATACCAATAACAGAGGGGAGAATACCGGTAGCCGATCATCGTGTAACATGCTCATAAGCTAAAAGAGCGAGAATAGGTCGGAGACGTTTCCCGCCTCACTCAACCGCATAACGAAGTGCTTCTTCGTACGTTTGCTCGATATCACGAGTATTACCGCTGTAACGAGTGTTAAAAAAATCACCAAGTGCCAACTCAACCATCTGTTGATAAACAGGAAGCCAGGTTTGTATCATAAAAAGGGTACGAATTATTTGCCGAAATTTCTCTTAATGCCATCATAATAGACGATAGCACGATCAAACTCTGACTGATCAAAATCAGGCCACAAAGTCTCAGTAAAATAATACTCAGAATAAGCAGATTGGTAGAGAAAATATCCAGAATGTCGGATATTCCCACCAGTACGGACGATGAGATCAGGAGGAGGAAATACTCCCGTATCGATATATTTGAGAAATTCCTTTTCGTTGAGCGTAGAGGGATCCACCCCCTCTGCTATACAGCGCTTCACACCACGAACAATCTCGTCTTGTCCACTATATCCGAGCACGAGAGAAAATGTCATCTTGGTACCACCAGCAGTAGCCTCTTTGGCATCTGCGAGAATAGTTTGGATATCCTCAGGAAGCAGTGATAAATCACCGATAGCTTCAAATCGTATAGAACTGGCGATCAGCGATGGAAGAACTCGTGGGATTTTGAAACGAATCAGACCAAATATAGCCGTGAGTTCGAATTCAGAACGCTCTGTGATATTCTCTTTTGAGAGCGCCCACATGCTGACATATTCGATACCAGCTGCGAGACACATATGGAGGACAGGTTCGACATTGTCTCCACCTTGTTTATGTCCAAAGGAAGCAATATTATTCAGTTTCTTTGCCCAACGACGGTTACCATCCATGATAAATCCGATATGTTTCATACAAAAATTCTAATAAAAATATACAGACAAATACAATTCCGATATTGTATGAAAATAGGACAAATCGCCAACATTTTTGAACCATGAAATACAAAAAAACTCTCTCCAGAGGAGAGAGTTTTGTGAGAAATTATCTCGAATGTCCTGGCGCCTACCTACTCTCGCACTCACGAGGAGCACTACCATCGGCACGACGGGGCTTAACTTCTGTGTTCGGAATGAGAACAGGTGAACACCCGTGTTAAAAGCACCAAGACACTCGAGACAACAAACATATGTTGTCTATATTCTAAAGAAAAAGATAAGATGAGCAAAATCGCGATGCAAACAAGTGCACACAAAAGCGGAAAAAAATACAAATTAGACCGTTAGTATCGCTCGGCTGAAAGCATTGCTGCTCGTACACCTGCGACCTATCAACCTCGTATTCTCCGAGGGGTCTGAGATCTCATCTTAAGGTGAGTTTCCCACTTAGATGCTTTCAGTGGTTATCTCGTCCGAACGTAGCTACCCAGCATCTATGCCAGTAGGTCTGACAGCTGGTACACCAGAGGTTCGTTCTTCCCGGTCCTCTCGTACTAAGGAAGAGTCCTTTCAAATCTCTACGCTCACAGCAGATAGGGGCCAAACTGTCTCACGACGTTCTGAACCCAGCTCGCGTACCGCTTTAATTGGCGAACAGCCAAACCCTTGGGAGCTTCTTCACCCCCAGGATGCGACGAGCCGACATCGAGGTGCCAAACCATGCCGTCGCTGTGGACGCTTGGGCATGATCAGCCTGTTATCCCTAGAGTAACTTTTATCCGTTGATCGACACCACTTCCATGCGTGAGTGCCGGTTCATTTTCACCGTCTTTCGACTCTGATCGACTTGTAGGTCTCTCAGTCAGGCTGGCTTGTGCGAATACACGTCACGTCCGGTTTCCATCCGGACTAAGCCAACCATTGCGCGCCTCCGTTACTTTTTAGGAGGCAACCGCCCCAGTTAAACTACCCACCAAGCACTGTCCCCCGTCCGACTTTCTCGATAAATACTTCCCATATCCTCAAGTAAAAGGAATAAGAAATAAACGCTCACGCGTTTCAAGAAAATTGGACGGGGTGAGTGCAGTAAATCATAAAGGGTGGTATTTCACATTGTGACTCCGAAGGGGCCAAAACCCCTCCCTCATAGTCTCCCACCTATACTACGCAACATGATTCACGGCACAATACCAAGTTATAGTAAAGCTTCATAGGGTCTTTCCGTCTTGCTGTGAGTAGTCGGTATTTTTACCGACATTACAATTTCACTGGGTCTATGCTTGAGACAGTGCTCAGATCGTTATGCCATTCGTGCGGGTCGGAACTTACCCGACAAGGAATTTCGCTACCTTAGGACCGTTATAGTTACGGCCGCCGTTCACCAGGACTTAAATTCAGAGCTTGCACTCCTCCTCGTGATCTTCTGGCACTGGGCAGGCATCACCCCCTATACATCGGCTTACGCCTTAGCAGAGAGCTGTGTTTTTGGTAAACAGTCGCCTGAGCTCGTTCGTTGAACCCATGTACATAAAGTATGAACATGGGAGTCCTTCTCCCGAAGTTACGGACGCTTTTTTGCAGAGTTCCTTAAGCATAGTTATCCCATACGCCTTAGTGTTCTTACACCTGTCTACGTGTGTTCGATTCCGGTACGGTTTTTTATTCAATACAGAGAGCTTTTCTTGGAACCAAATTTTCGTAGGACACAGATATCAATCACGCCGAAGCGTAACGACATCAAGCTCATAGACTCACCCGAAGGATCGACTACGAGAACCCAACCATTGCGGGTCTCCGAAAACACAGTTCGTCATTCTCTGCACACGCGAATAAAAAGTTCAGGAATATTAACCTGATATCCATCAGCTCCACCTTTCGGCTACGCCTTAGGACCGACTCACCCTGCCATGACTGCCATGGGACAGGAAACCTTAGACATTCGGCGATGGAGGTTTTCACTCCATTTACGTTACTCATACCAACATTTTCACTTCCCGTACCTCCAGCAAATCTCACGATTCACCTTCATCGGCATGGGGAACGCTCCGCTACCACGCAATAATTATATTTATTACATTTCCAACTTCGGTTTTTAGTTTGAGCCCCGTTGAATTTTCGGCGCAGAATCACTCGACCAGTGAGCTGTTACGCACTCTTTAAAGGAATGGCTGCTTCTAAGCCAACCTCCTGGCTGTCTGAGTAATCCCACTTCCTTTACCACTTAACTAAAAATTAGGGACCTTAGTTAGGAATCTGGGCTGTTTCCCTCTCGACTACGGCGCTTATCCGTCGCAGTCTGCCTCGTATACCATACATAAGGGTATTCGGAGTTTATCAGGATTTGCAAAGGTTATTCACCTCAACTAGTCCAAATAGTGCTCTACCCCCCTTATAAAGACGTATACGGCTATACCTAAATATATTTCGCGGAGAACCAGCTATCTCCGAGATCGATTAGCTTTTCACTCCAACCCACGAGTCATCCAATAGACTTGCAGCTCTAAATGGTTCGGACCTCCATAGTGATTTCTCACCACTTCATCCTGCTCATGGGTAGCTCTCCCGGTTTCGGGTCTAGTGTACGTGACTTGACGCCCTATTCAGACTCGCTTTCGCTTCGGCTCCGGATGTTTCTTCCTTAACCTCGCCACATACAACTAAGTCGTTGGTCCGTTCTACAAAAAGTACGCGGTCACTAAATAGATTGCTCTATAAGCTCCCACTCTTCATCAGCATACAGTTTCAGGTTCTATTTCACTCCCCTCTCGGGGTTCTTTTCACCTTTCCCTCATGGTACTAGTTCGCTATCGATCACCTATAGTATTTAGTCTTGGATCATGGTCGACCCAGATTCGAACCGGATTTCACGTGTCCGATCTTACTTGAGAATGTATTGCAACATATGTACGCGCTTTCGAATACGGGGCTGTAACCCTCTTTGGCTTACCTTCCCAGGTAATTTTTCCTCACCGTACATGACATTGTCTGCTTCACAGATTGCAGTAAATACACCTCGCAACACCACCGTACCAACGGTCTGTCCTTACAGTAGGGTGGTTTAGACTGTTCCCGTTTCGCTCGTCACTACTCAGGGAATCTCGTATTTGATTTCTTTTCCTCTGCTACTGAGATATTTCAGTTCACAGAGTGTCCTTCCTGCAGAGCAGGATCTCCTAAAAAGGAGGGGTTTCCCCATTCGGAAATCTCGGAGTATGATGCCTCTTAACGGCTTCTCCGAGCTTATCGCAGTTTGGCGCGTCCTTCATCGGTTATAGGTGTCAGGGCATCCACTGTATGCATTAATGTAGTATTTTCTTCCATCGCTTTTGTGTACACTCTACGTTTGTCATTGCTTTTTTACTCATCTTAACTTTTTCTTAGAATATGTACAAGAGCAGTGCTCTCATAATAATCAGTACACAAAGAAGGTGAAGGTTTCAAAATTTAAAAGAGGTAGTCCATCCGCACGTTCTCGTACGGATACCTTGTTACGACTTAAGCCCAGTCAATATCTCTACCATGGGCCCTCATATTACTTAAGGGACTTCCGGTAGGTACATCTTCCATGCTTTGACGGGCGGTGAGTACAAGACCCAGGAACATATTCACCGTGACATATCTGATTCACGATTACTAGCAATTCCAACTTCATGTAGGCGAGTTGCAGCCTACAATCCGGACTGAGATCGGCTTTATGAGATTAGCTTACCATCGCTGGTTTGCGACTCTTTGTACCGACCATTGTATCATGCGTGTAGCCCCAGACATAAGGGCCATGCTGATTTGACGTCATCCACACCTTCCTCCCGATTAACTCGGGCAGTCTCGTTAGACATAATAACTAACGACATGGGTTTCGCTCGTTAACGGACTCAACCGAACACCTCAAGGCACGAGCTGACGGCAACCATGCAGCACCTGTCTTACGATTCCCGTGAGGGCACGCCTCTATTTCTAAAGGCTTTCGTAGATATCAAGTCTGGGTAAGGTTCCTCGTTCAGTATCGAATTAAACCGCATGATCCACTGCTTGTGTGGGCCCCCGTCTATTCATTTGAGTTTTAACCTTGCGGTCGTACTACTCAGGCGGATGACTTAACGCGTTAGCTACGACACTGATCCCGAAGGACCAACATCTAGTCATCATAGTTTAGGGCGTGGACTACAGGGGTATCTAATCCCTTTCGCTCCCCACGCTTTCGTCTCTGAGTGTCAGTAGAGCCCCAGTATGCTGCCTTCGCTTTTGATGTTCTTTATGGTGTCAACGGATTGCACTCCTACTCCATAAATTCCGCATACCTCTTGCTCACTCGAGAAAAGCAGTTTGAGACACAAACGCGGGGTTGAGCCCCGGTCTTTCACCTCTCACATCCTCGAGTTTTGCCGTTTCCGTCGCGAGTTCCCGGTTAAGGCGGGAGATTTAACGACAGACTAACAAAACCACCTACGCACCCTTTACGCCCAATAAATCCGGAT
>JACCDT010305206.1_pt1 | contig 65191 bp, 71 predicted proteins | sample 7446291 | NCBI WGS metagenome assembly JACCDT01 (sample SAMN15323446, study PRJNA562643) | freshwater metagenome | isolation source: river surface water | place: USA:Blue River Watershed | collected 2017-08-17 | reverse complement strand
TTTCATCCTTCAAAAAGAAGGTCACGTTCATTCTGGAGCGATATTCTTTTGCAACGCGATTCTCATACAAGCCACTTTGATCCAAGAAGTTGTAGAGTAAATCTGCTTTTTCTTGATTGCACTTCTCGATTGCTTTAACGCCACCCTGCTTCAGTAGCCACTTAAAGCCAAGTCCAGCCATATAAATTGAAAAAGTTGGTGGCGTGTTGAGCATCGAGTCAGTTGCCGCTTGTTTGGACCAATCCCAAATCGATGGGGTGATCTTCATGCTATGCCCCATCAAATCTTTGCGCACGATCACAATCGTCACGCCAGATGGGCCAATATTTTTTTGTGCACCACCGAACCAGACACCACATTTTGTGACATCGATTTCTTTGGAAAGGATGTTGCTAGAAATATCCGCAACTAATAGCTTGCCATTGACTTCAGGTACATCTGGAAACTCTACGCCACCAATAGTTTCATTCGCACAGTAGTGAACGTAAGCAGCATCGTCCGATAGTTGCCAAGTAGAACGATCTGGAATCGTATTGAATTTTTCAGTTGCAGAGGATGCAGCTAGATGGGCAACGCCATACTTTTCTGCTTCTTTAAAGGACTTTTCAGACCAAACACCAGTGACTAAAAAATCTGCCTTAGGGCCATTCTTGGCCAAGGGCATGAGGTTCATTGGAATAGCGGCATTTTGACCCAAGCCACCACCTTGAAGCATCAATATTTCATAGGAATCAGGAATGCCCATGAGGGTGCGTAAATCTTGCAGCACTTCCTCATATAGAGCCATGAACTCTTTGCCGCGATGACTGACCTCCATCACGCTTGCGCCTAAGCCCTGCCAATTCAACATCTCTGCAGCAGCCTGCTTTAACACCTCTTCAGGCAGGGTAGCAGGCCCCGCAGCGAAATTGAAAATGCGGCGGTCAAACGTCATGATGAATTAATTAACCTTGTATGAATGCCAATTAGGCATCGCCAGCTTCATCAGAATTGGAGTCAATTGCTGGGTCAGCGGAAACATCCCCACCCTCAACATCTTCACCGTCATCCAAATCATTCTCATCATCAGAATCGCTTTCAGCAATACGCTGCAAGCCAGACAAGCGCGTGCCCTCATCAACGTTGATCAATGTGACGCCTTGTGTTGCGCGCCCCATCTCACGAATCTCTGAAACACGTGTGCGCACCAAGATACCGCCAGTAGTGATCAACATAATTTGATCTTCAGGAGATACCAAAGCAGCGGCAACTACTTTTCCATTTCGCTCAGTTGTCTGAATCGCAATCATGCCTTTGGTGCCGCGACCATGACGGGTGTATTCACCGATCGGAGTGCGCTTACCGAAACCATTTTCTGTTGCAGTCAATACACTGCTCGGAATAGCAAGGCCATTCGCATCAAGAACAGCAGCCTCAGCACCTTCAGCAGCCTCGGCTGGAGCAACTAACATCGCGATCACTTGATGACCTTCACCCAAGTTCATACCGCGCACACCTCGCGCTGTACGGCCCATTGGACGAACATCATTCTCATCAAAGCGCACTGCTTTACCAGCGTCAGAGAACAACATCACATCATGCTGACCATCAGTAATGGCAGCGCCAACTAGGAAGTCGTTTTCGTTCAAATCAACAGCAATAATTCCAGCTTTACGTGGATTAGAGAAGTCAGACAAACGCGTCTTCTTCACTGTACCCAGGCTCGTTGCCATGAAGACGTAATGATCATCTTGATACCCCTTGATCGGGAGAATCACAGTAATCTTCTCACCTTCAATGAGCGGGAACATATTGACGATTGGCTTACCACGTGAGTTACGGCTACCTTGTGGAACTTCCCACACTTTGAGCCAGTACATACGTCCACGATCAGAGAAGCACAGAATGATGTCATGTGTATTCGCAACGAAGAGTGTTTCAATCCAGTCTTCATTTTTAGTAGCTGCAGCTTGTTTGCCACGACCACCACGTTTTTGCGCACGGTATTCACTCAGAGGCTGACTCTTCATATAACCCGTGTTAGAAAGCGTGACCACCATATCTTGCGGAGTAATCAAATCTTCTGTGAACAACTCAGTTGCATTCATTTCAATAAATGAACGACGACCAGTATCACCACCAGCAATACCAAACTCAGCTTGCACTTCTTTCAACTCAGACTCAATGACTTGAGTGACGCGCTCTGGCTTAGCAAGCAAGTCGAGCAAATCAGAAATCTCTGCCATCACATCTTTGTACTCATTCACAATCTTGTCTTGCTCAAGGCCAGTCAAGCGTTGCAAACGCATCTGCAAAATTTCTTGGGCTTGACTATCAGATAGGCGATAGAGACCAGTCGTTTGCATGCCATATTCAGGCAATAAACCTTCAGGACGATAAGCATTGCGGCCGCCCGGGGTATCTGTCTCTGCGCGCGCCAACATCTCGCGCACCATAGAGGAGTCCCAAGCTTTACTCATCAATTCTGACTTAGCAACCACTGGGTTTGCTGCAGCTTTAATGATGGCAATGAATTCATCAATGTTTGCCAACGCAACTGCCAAGCCTTCCAAGACATGGCCGCGCTCGCGTGCTTTGCGTAATTCAAAAATCGTGCGACGTGTTACTACTTCACGACGGTGCTGCAAGAAGTACTCAAGCATTTGCTTCAGATTCAACAGGCGTGGCTGGTTATCGACCAGAGCCACCATATTCATACCGAAGTTATCTTGCAGTTGAGTGCTCTTATACAAATTGTTGAGAACGACTTCAGGCACCTCACCACGCTTGAGCTCGATCACTACGCGCATGCCTGACTTGTCAGACTCATCGCGCAAATCAGAAATGCCCTCTACTTTTTTCTCATTCACCAACTCAGCAATTCGCTCAAGCAGGTTCTTTTTATTTACCTGGTAAGGCAACTCATCGACGATGATGGCTTGACGAGCGCCCTTATCAAGATCTTCAAAGTGGGTTTTGGCGCGCATGACCACACGGCCACGACCGGTGCGATACCCTTCACGAACGCCTTGAACACCGTAAATAATGCCGGCAGTCGGGAAATCTGGCGCCGGAATGATCTCAATGAGCTCATCAATCGTGCATTCTGGGTTGTGTAAGACCTGTAAACAGGCCGTAACCACCTCATCCAAGTTATGGGGAGGAATATTGGTTGCCATACCCACGGCAATACCTGAACTGCCGTTAATCAGCAAATTAGGCACTTTTGCAGGGAGAATGAGGGGCTCTTTCTCGCTACCGTCGTAATTTGGCCCGAAATCTACCGTTTCCTTGTCCAAATCAGCCAAAAGCTCGTGGGCAATCTTACGGAGGCGGATCTCGGTATATCGCATTGCAGCAGCGTTATCGCCGTCTACGGAGCCAAAGTTACCCTGCCCGTCAACCAGCATATAGCGCAAAGAGAAGTCTTGAGCCATGCGAACAATCGTGTCATACACCGCAGAATCGCCATGTGGGTGGTATTTACCGATCACATCGCCAACTATACGGGCAGATTTTTTGTAAGCACGGTTCCAATCGTTGTTTAATTCATACATCGCAAATAAGACCCGGCGATGAACCGGTTTGAGACCGTCACGCACGTCTGGCAGGGCTCTGCCGACAATGACGCTCATTGCGTAGTCCAAATAGGACCGCCGCATTTCGTCTTCTAGGGATATTGGTAGTGTTTCTTTAGCGGCTTGTTCCATTTAGAAATAATATCATTTTGATGACTGATAGCCCCTATGCTAAGATTCTGTCAGTTTGTACGAAATTGAGATGTGTCGCTTTGCGGTTTTTTGCTTCAAAGTAGGGCGAATTACATTTAAGTTTGACTTTAATTAAAAAAGAGATTTTTGAGGACTAAAAATGAACAAAACCCTAAAAGTGTTGTTAGCTTCTGTTGTTACTGTTTCTGCTTCTGCAGCAATGGCTTCTGATAACTGGGAAAACAGCTCTGGCTTGAACTGGAAAAACGGCGACGGCGCATTGTGCTGGCGTGACAGCAACTGGACTCCTGCTACTGCAGCTCCTGGTTGCGATGGCTACTTGACACCTAAAAAAGCTGGTGCCGGTGTAAGCCAAAGCAAGATCACTTTGCAAGCTGACACACTCTATGACTTCGACAAAGCAACATTGAAGGCAGAAGGTAAAGCTACTTTAGACAAAATCGCTAAAGACTTAAGCAAGATCAAATTAGAAGTAATTATTGCTGTTGGTAACACTGATAGCGTTGGTACTGATGCTTACAACATGGCTCTCGGCCAGCGTCGTGCTCAGTCCGTTAAAGCTTACTTGGTAAGCAAAGGTGTTGACGGTAGCCGTATTTACACAGAATCAAAAGGCAAGAGCAATCCAGTTGCAAGCAATGCAACTGCTGAAGGCCGCGCTAAGAACCGCCGCACTGACATCGAAGTTGTTGGTACAGCTGCAGTTAAGTAATTCTTTTTACTTGTAAAAAAGCCCGGTTCTGCCGGGCTTTTTTATTTCCGCTATATTCGTAATTCATTTACCTTAGCGCGCTTCACGCGCCCCTACCCCTATGAACGTCGATCAATCTGAAATCGCCAAATTTAGTGCCCTAGCCCATCGCTGGTGGGACCCTAATAGCGAATTCAAGCCTTTGCATGCAATTAATCCCCTGCGTCTCAATTGGATCAAATCCTTTGTTGATTTGAAGGGCAAGAAAGTTCTCGACGTCGGTTGTGGCGGCGGGATTTTGGCTGAGTCTATTGCGCAATCGGGTGCCAATACCTGCGGCATCGATTTATCTGAAAAAGCCCTCAAAGTCGCTGAGTTGCACGCCCTGGAGGTAGGTGCCAGCCTCAAATACCGCTCGATTTCAGCTGAAGCGCTAGCCGAGGAAGAGCCGGAACAATATGACGTTGTGACTTGCATGGAAATGCTGGAACATGTCCCAGACCCGGCCTCTGTGGTTCGAGCTTGCGCAAAACTCTGTAAGCCCGGCGGCACCCTTTTTTTCAGCACCCTAAACCGTAACCCCAAATCCTACTTATTTGCGATTATTGGTGCGGAATACATCCTTCGACTGCTACCGAAAGGTACTCACGAATACGCTAAATTCATCAAACCCTCTGAATTAGTTGCATTTACTCGTCAAGCAGGACTCGAGATGATCGGCATGAAGGGCATGAGCTACAACCCTATCACTCAGGTCTACAGCCTGGGAGATGATGTAGATGTGAACTACATGATTGCGGTGCGTAAATGAGTAATGGGTTAGCAAGCCCTTACAAGGGCGTCTTTTTTGATCTAGATGGCACCCTTGCTGACACGGCCCCAGACCTCGTAGCGGCGGCCAATCAACTTCTCATCGCCAGAAATCTCCCGCCTAAGCAATACGAAGTATTGAGGCCTTGCGCATCTGCTGGGGCACGCGGTCTGATTGGCGGAGCCTTTGGAATCAATACCGATCACCCAGACTTCATTCCTTTACGAGATGAATTCTTTGCAAACTATGAGAAGGCTTTATTAGTAAACAGCGTGCTTTTTGAGGGTGTTGACCATTTATTAGATCAACTCGATAGCGCAAACCTTCCCTGGGGCATTGTGACCAACAAGAGTGAGCGCTTTACTCACCCCCTCACAGAGCTGATGGGCTTACGCCAAAGAGCGGCATCAACCGTCTCTGGCGATACAACCCCACACTCAAAACCACATCCCGAGCCCATATTGCATGCGGCTAGAGTTGCCAATATTGATCCAAACCAATCCGTATATGTAGGAGATGACATTAGGGATATCGTGGCAGGCAAAGCAGCAGGCATGAAGACGATTGCAGCAGCTTATGGCTATTGTGGCTGTGAAGAGCCTCCAGAGGCCTGGGGTGCTGATTACTTAGTGCGACACCCAAGAGAATTACTGGAAATCATCTTCCCGCAGTAGGGCTTAATTACCAATCTGCAAGATATCCAGCAATTTAAGGCTAAGAGCCTTAAAATATAGATTCCAATGCATGAACTCCGGGGTCGACATGGTTTCGACGTGGATTACAAAGCATCAAGGGCATACCGAGGACCCGTTATCTCGTAAATCAATGGGAATGTAATAACTGCAAACGACGAACGTTTCGCACTAGCCGCTTAATTGCGGCTGCCCCTGAACTGATTCTCTCTTGGGTCAGCTAGCGCAAGCTAGATCAGGGTCATTTACAAGAGATAAGATCATTTCATGTCACGGGGAATGATTCGAAAACCTAGTGAATCGCCAGCGTGGAACATGTCAGTCTGTGACTAGCTAGCTAAATTAAATGATATGACTAAGTATGTAGAACTTGTTGTAGAGGATTTGCGGACGCGGGTTCGATTCCCGCCGACTCCACCAATTAGTAGTTAATTGATTTGATCAATAGTCAAACGCCACCTTCTGAGGTGGCGTTTTTCTTTGCTTCTATTTTTTACCTCATGCTTATTGGATCATCGCCTTGGAGTCTTACCAACCATCTTTACCGCTCTCAAGAAATCAAAGTCCACACCCTTGTCTGCTTGCGTAACGGTATCCAAGAATAGTTTTAAATAGCCGCGCTCTGCAGTTGGCTCTATCACCGGACTTTCTTTTGCACGCTTGGCCAACTCCTCCTCTGAGACCAATAAACTAATCTCACGATTTTTCACGCTCAAGCGAATACGATCACCGTTTTTTACATATGCCAGCGGCCCACCGACTGCAGCCTCTGGAGTTACATGCAAAACAATCGTCCCAAATGCCGTTCCGCTCATGCGACCATCAGAGATGCGCACAATGTCTTTTACGCCAGCACGTGCAAGTTTCATTGGAATCGGAATATATCCCGCCTCAGGCATGCCAGGTGCACCTTTAGGACCAATATTCTTGAGCACCAAAATATCTTCTGCAGTGACATCCAAGTCTGGGCTATCAATGCGATTGGCGAGATCCTCACTATTCTCAAAGACAACCGCACGACCTTCATGCTCCATGAGTTTTTCATTGGCCGCTGATTGTTTAATGATGGCGCCGCCAGGAGCTAAGTTGCCATGCAAGACCGCAATACTGCCACGGGGATAAATAGGATTATCAAATTTACGCACTACGTCTTGTTTGAAGCTTGGAGGAGCCGCATCAATCTCCTCGCCTAAAGTGCGGCCAGTCACTGTCATCGCATCAAGCTTTAGTAATGGCTTTAACTCGCGTAGCAATGTTGTCATACCGCCGGCATCATGGAAGTTCTCCATGTAGTGATCGCCAGATGGCTTCAGATCAACCAGCACTGGTGTCTCATCACCCATCTTATCAAGAGCATCCAAATCAATTTCTAGGCCCATACGTCCAGCGATAGCCGCCAAATGAACAATGCCATTAGTCGAGCCACCAATAGCCAGCAAAACACGCATCGCATTTTCAAATGCGTCTGCTGTTAATACCTTATCAATTGTTAAACCATCTTTTGCCATCTGCACAGCACGAGTACCTGTCTCTTCTGCAACCCGAATGCGATCTGCCGTTACCGCTGGCGGGCTAGCCCCTCCGGGCACAGTCATCCCCAGGGCCTCAGAGATACAAGCCATCGTACTAGCAGTACCCATCACCGAGCAGGTGCCAACACTAGCAACTAACTGGTCATTCACTTCATCTTTTTCAACTTCATCAATTTCACCAGCGCGGAATTTTCCCCAATAGCGACGACAGTCAGTGCACGCACCTACACGCTCACTTCGATGCGAGCCGGTCAGCATGGAGCCGGTGATCAACTGAATAGCAGGCAGCCCCGCTGAGGCCGCACCCATCATTTGAGCGGGTACAGTCTTATCGCAACCACCAATCATGACAACCGCATCCATTGGTTGAGCGCGTAGCATCTCTTCAGTGTCCATCGACATCAGATTACGCAAATACATACTGGTAGGAGCAGCAAAGCTTTCATGAATAGAAATCGTTGGAAAGTCCATCGGCAAACCGCCCGCCAACATCACACCGCGTTTTACAGCCTCAATCAATTGCGGCATATTGCCATGACAGGGGTTGTAGGCACTTCCAGTATTGATGATGCCAATAACAGGACGATCCAATGCACTGTTGGTATATCCCGCACCTTTAATAAATGCTTTACGCAAAAATAAAGAGAAGCCTTTATCGCCGTAACTTGTTAAGCCCTTACGCAAGCCACTTTCGCTTACCTGCTTTTTCTCTTTACTCTTATCGGTAGTCATAAAACATTCTTTAATTTAAAAATAGTGGATTCAATATTGATCTTCAGACAATGCTTATTCGGCCTTAATGTCTGCATCTTTAATGACTTTTTCCCAGCGCTTCACTTCACCTTCTAGCAACAAGGCGGATTGTTTTGGCTTTGTTGGGTTTGCAGCGTAAACGCCTTGTTTTAAAAATGCCTCTTTAACCTCTGGATTTACCAGTAACTTAGCAATTGCAGTATTCAGCTGATCAATGATTGCCGTAGGTGTGCCAGTTGGCGCCAATACACCAAAGGTAGAGCTAACCTCTAATGTGGGCATGCCCGATTCTGCAGTAGTAGGCACATCAGGCAACATAGAAATGCGCTTTGCTGTTGTCACAGCTAGAGGGCGTAATTGACCAGAGGTAATAAATGGCAATGCAGCTGGCACAGTCTCCACCATTAAGTTGACCTGGCCTGCAACTAAATCTGTCATTGCTGGGCCGCTACCTTTATAAGGAACGTGTGTAATTTTTAAGCCAGCCTCTCGCTGAAAAATCTCAGCGCCCATTCTTTGAGGAGCTCCAGGGCCTGAAGAAGCGTAATTCATCTTATCTGGATTGGCTTTTGCATACTCGACTAAGCCTTTTAATGTTCTTACGGGAACATTGGGATTCACAACCACCACCAAAGGTACCGAACCCACAATCATGACTGGTGAAAAATCCTTGAGAAGGTCGTAGCGTAACTTGCCCTTTTCAAGAGTCGCCATCGTAGAGTGAGAGGTGACTGCCCCCATTAATAAGGTGTAGCCATCTGGGCTTGCCTTGGCAACAGCTTCTGCACCGATATTGCCACCAGCCCCACCCCGGTTTTCAACGACCACTTGCTGCCCTAGAGATTCCCCAAGATTCTTAGCCAGGATGCGCCCGATCACATCGGTAGCCCCACCTGGGGGATAGGGAACAACAAGCTTAATTGGCTTGTCTGGATAAGCGGCGAAAGAACCTCCGCTAAGCCCTGCAATCATTAAGCCGAACAGGATAGAGCGGCTAAATTTGGAAAATTGAAAAGTCATGATGTTGTCTCCGTTAAACAGCTTTATTTTTATGATTTAAATATACTAAACTTTTACCAATGTCAGCACTTGAGCGTGCTAACCTCACTCAATTCTCTCCACAAGGATCGCCATGTCTACCATTCAACCCTTCCACCTCGCGTTTCCAGTAGATAACCTAGCGGCTGCTCGCACCTTTTATGGCAACACCTTAGGCTGCCCAGAAGGACGCAGTTCAGATGAATGGATTGACTTTGATTTTTTCGGACATCAACTTGTTGCTCACCTCGCACCTGAAGAATGCGGCCATGCGAGCTCAAATGAGGTTGACGGACATCAAGTTCCGGTAAAACATTTTGGCGTTGTACTCACGATGCAAGACTGGCACGCTTTGGCTGATCGCCTTCGCAACAGCGGTATGAAGTTCATCATCGAACCTCAAATTCGCTTTAAGGGGATGGTTGGCGAACAGGCAACAATGTTCTTCCTCGACCCTGCTGGCAATGCTCTGGAATTCAAAGCATTCGAAGATCCAAGCCAGCTATTTGCAAAATAATTGACTTGGATGATTGGACTACCAATTTTTAAAAGAATTGGTAGCTCATACCCGCCTGAAAGTTTAAGGGTGCACCAGCAAATATCCCGTCTGGACTTCTGCTAGAAATATAACGTCGATTCAGTAGATTATTGACGACCCCAAATATTTTTAAAGCCTTGTTCACCTCATAATTAACACTCCAGTTCACAGTCGTGATCGAAGGAATCTCCCCCAAAGTACCGATCGTATTTTGAACTACAGTATTCGCGGAATCTGCGTATTGGGCTGATAGGTAATTGAGACTCAGCAATGTTTTAAAACCATTTTTCTGATAATTGACCCCTAGGTTTGAAACCAGCTTAGCGGTATACGGAATTCGATTTCCATCTTTACCCATAGAGGAATTTCCCACAAACCTTGCAACAGGGATGTAAGTGAGATTTCCATTAAGACCCCATCCTCCCGCTAGTTGATACCCCAAAGCCAACTCTGTGCCTTGATGCAAACTCTTGCCGCCATTTGCTTTAGTAATGCCTGAGGCTAGACTTTGATTCACAATCTGATTGCTAAAGTTCATACTAAAAACAGCTGCATCATATGTGAAACCCGCATTTTTACCCCGCAATCCAAATTCAACATTAGTAGAGCGCTCAGGATCTAATTGCTGATCTACGCCTTTTTCACTAATAGCAGTTGCGACTTGTGCCGGTGCAAATCCTTTATAAATACTGGAATACATCTGTAGCTCTGGCGCAATCTGCCAGGTTGCTCCAATTTGGGGAACAGATTCAAGGTTTTTGGCACTCCCTGATGTATTGGTGGTGATGTTATTTCTACTCTGTCGATAACTCTCGAGTCGCAACCCAGGAATAATGGCTAAGTTCTTGCTGAGTAAGAATCGATTCTGCAGATATATTGCCATTGAGTTAGCCTTGTTTTCCTCGTGGCCCAAAACAGTGCCTGACTTGAGGAAACTAGTAGAGCCTACCATTTGATTGATTTGTGATTCAGTGTGCAGGCGTATTCCAAACTCCAGTTCGTTATCAATCCCCATGGCATTAAAGGATTGATTCAAGCGGGAGTCCACCCCTAACATTTGGAACTCACGATTACGTCCGAACATGCAGTTAGTAGAGCCATTGCAGGTGTTGAAGACTGTTTGATCAGCATTTCGGGTGGCAATACTTTGCCGCCAATAGTCACGATCCAATTTACTCCAATAGACCAGGGTATTCAGCTTCGTACCATGGCCAATTTCCCAAGAGTGATTTAGATCAACCGCATTACGTTGTGTAACAAAATAATCGTTTGGCGCTGGGTTTGCAGAATATTTACCGATGTATTGATTCGGTCTTAGGCCCACGTATGAAGTATTGATATTGTTATCGTAGTGGGTGTACTTCAGACTAAGCCACTGATCCTGACCAACTGCTATCCCACCCTTAAACAAAATATCGTACATCTTATAACCATTTGCTTGATAGCCATCAGACTCCGATTTGATGATGTTGATACCTGCAACTGCACCATTTGATTCAGACTTACCGCCTGCCTCAATCTGAGCCAATCGATAACCATAATTACCAGCCTTACCAGATAACTTAAACCCTTGTTCAGGCGTCTTGGTAAGGTAGTTAATGACACCACCAATATTCGAAGGGCCATACTGAAGTCCAGACGCACCCTTGAGCACCTCTATTCCACTCATGCGATCCACGGGAGGACTGTAATAAGACGCGCTGGAAATAAACAGACTTGGATGAATTGGTGCGCCATCTTCTAAGAGCAATACCTTTTGGCTACGACTTGGGTTTAAACCCCGAATCCCAATATTAGGTATAGAGCCCAGTCCGCCCTCATCTCCTCGAATATTGACTCCTGGCACAGTCTTTAAGGCATCTTGGAGTGATAAAGGTTGGAGTATTTCTAACTGCTGTTGATTGATAACATCAACCGTACCCGGAATCTTTGAGCGCGCACTTTCTTCGCGCCCCACAATATCCATTCGCGGTAACTCTACATCTTGAGCATAGACACTCATCGCCAATGTCCCTCCATACGCTAATAGGGCACTTGAGGCCAAAGCCATTCCTTGCTGCTTCATATGCAATCTCCAGGGATATAAACAAAAAAATCGCTGGCTACTTGCATATCAAAAATACGTTTGCTGGCTAAAGGGTATGCTGACTTACTTAGTCAAAATTAACTTTCCGAGCTTGGTAACTCTTAAAACATAACGCTGATCATCATGCACAATCACGACCGACTTATTTTTTCCAAGTAAGTTTGCACTGGGTATCACCTTGCCAACAATGAAGCTGTAACTAGAAAATGCTTGAGCAAGATCGTCAATACGCTCACTCATCTCAGGACTCCAATTGAAAATGGATGGGTAATTGATAACACTCAGATACATTTTCTGATGTCGTACTCAGGGCCGAAAATCTCCAAGCTTTTACAGCCTCCATAGCCGATCGATCTAAGTTTTGATATCCAGAGCTTTGGCTCAGTCGCACACTCTCGACAAAACCGCGAGCTCCAATACACAACCGTAGATGAACGGACCCTTGCTCACCCATACGACGACTCACAAGCGGGTAAGGAGGCTTTGGGTTGAAAAATAAACTCCTTCCAGCAAACCCCTGATCGCTTTGTTTTGATGATGATCCACTGCTAGTGACTACCTGCGCCTCACCTTTGCCTTGAGTGGTGCCAGAAGTAGTAGCGGTAATAGCATTGGCAGTACGATGATTTGATCTTAGTGTGGAGACATTCAACTGATTTTGGGCTTGAGAGCGATGTTCACCAGGCTGTAGGCTGACAGTAATGATTTTTTGCAGATCAGGATTCAACACTCTGAATGGATGATGCAAAATCCAGATCACCAAACCTACGTGAACTGCAATCACCAAACAAACAAATGGGCAATATCTTTCAATGGTTGATTGCTGAGTCTTCAAAAAACACCTTTACATACATCGATACATTTACATTAGATGATAATTATTCTCATTTATTGTATGTAACAGCATGAGTATTAACAACCCCTGAAACTAAGGGGATGAATACCGTAGGGATATTAGAATTTTGTGAAAGTAATAAAAATTACTTAACTTCCAGACGCCACAAAGAAGTTGTTTCAGCAGATCTCGCAAAGTACAGCAAATCAGACTGATCAAAAGGTTTGCTGTGTTTTGGCTTCGTGTCGATACGGCTAATCACCTTGAGGTCCGCTCTATCAATCCACCCTAGCAATTCTTGTCTGGATCTTAAGCCAAGATGCTCAGCTAAGTCAGACAAAATTAACCAGCCCTCTCCTTCAGGTAGCAAATGGTTTTTCAGTCCATCTAAAAATCCTTTGAGCATTTGACTATCGGGGTCATACACTGCATGCTCAAGCGTGGAGCTCGGTCTTGCAGGCACCCAAGGTGGATTACACACAATCAACGCAGCCTTTCCTGCTGGAAATAAATTGGCTTTCACAATCTCTACTTGAGAGTCTAAATTCAAAAGCGCAATATTTTCTTTGGCGCATGCAAGCGCCCTGTCATCTAGATCGGTAGCGATAACATTGTTGATGCCACGCATAGCCAGGATCACTGACAGGACACCAGTACCAGCGCCAATATCGAAGGCCAATGACTCAGCCTCCAAGACTTTGGGCAGAGGCGCGCTACAAACTAACTCGAGATACTCACCGCGTATCGGCGAGAAAACTCCATAATGGGGATAGATAAAAATAGGTTCGCCTTCCTCATCAGCAAGAACCGGCACACCATTTTTACGCCATTCATGCGCGCTGATTACCCCTAAGAGCTCGCGCAAGGAAATCACATAGGGCTCACTAGTTACACCATAGGCCTCAAGGCAAGCTATTGCTACATCAGGAGCTCTTCGCAAATGGATAGAGTGATCAGCATTGCACTCAATCAACAACATACCCAATACTCGCGCCCGCTGTGACTGAATCAAGCGATGCTTATTAAATAAATCAACCGATGATGGCGCTTGAGAAGCATTGGAAGATGAATCCACCCTTTTGCTAGCTCGCTTAGATTTCTTGGAGGGTTTATCAATCCGCCGTACCAAAGCCTGCAGCAACTGACGGGCATTCTGGAAGTCTCCTCTCCAAAGAATTGCCGTTCCTTCACACGCCAAACGATAGGCATCATCAGCCGTTAACGCGTCATCGGCAGTCACTACTTTCTTATGGGGTGCTATGCCATTTTCAGAGTGCCAAACCGCTGAGCGAGTCTGACCACCCTCTTCCCAATGAATGGAGCTACTCTGATTCATGAATTACTCAGGAGGATGCTCCTCAGGATTCACATCCAAGGCAATCAAAAATCGAGAAACCATGTTGTAGGCTGCCACTACAGTGACAAGCTCAACAGTGTCGGTATTGCCAAGAGCAACCTGCAAACGCTTCATCAGAGCGCTATCAACCTGAATGTTGCGGGTCATCTGAAACGTCAACTCTGCCGCATCGTTTTCAACTGCGGAGAATAGAGCGGTTGGGAAACTCGGCTGACCAATTAAACGCAGCGCCTTTACCTGCTCTTCAGTACCTCCCGCTTTAATAAATGGAGGGGCATGATGAAAAAACTCATACTCAGCGCCATTGAGAACGGCCACTCCACACATTGCGAGTTCGCGTAGCTTTGGATCCAAGGAGAGGTTATTGCGTATCTCACCAACGAAATGATTCCAACCCTCAGCAATCGGGGTGCTATGCAGCAGCATACGATCTAAATTGATGAACTGGCCACCCCGACGTTGGCGAATGGCGGCCACTAACTCAGCTGGCTCAGCTAAATCCATCGGTTGGTAAGGAATTAAACGTTCAGACATAGGTGCTCTTGGTGGATGTTTTTGATGGAAATGGGTATGTAAGAGCTTAGATTATCACTCGAATGCCGTCTTCCTCGATAATGTCGATATCGCCACAAAATATTTGCCATGAAACCGATTCTGAACATAGCCGCCTACTTATTTGTCAGTCTAGACAATCTGCTTGAGTTGCGCGCCAAAATCCTCGATGAGTGCAATGCTCGGAACCTGAAGGGAACGATCCTATTAACTGGTGAAGGCATCAATATGTTCTTGGCTGGCAATGATTCTGAGCTACGTGGCTTTTTAGATTGGCTTCGACTAGACCCTCGCTTCAAATCATTGGAGTCAAAAGATAGCTGGTCTGAATCACAGCCATTTAAAAAAATGTTGGTCAAAATTAAGAATGAAATTATTCGGATGAATCACCCAACCATTCGCCCGGAAGAAGGTCGTGCAAATTTCATTGCGCCAAAAAAATTACAAGAGTGGCTTGATCGTGGCACAGATGACTTAGGGCGTCCTGTCGTCATGGTGGATACCCGCAATGCATTCGAAGTTGAGTATGGAACTTTTGAGAACGCACTACATTTCAATATCGAAAAATTTACAGAATTCCCCGAGGCAATTTCGGCTAAAAAAGATGAGTTAGCCGATAAGACTCTAGTGAGCTTTTGCACCGGCGGAATTCGCTGCGAAAAATCAGGTCTCTATATGCGCGAAATTGGCATGGAGCACAGCTATCAACTGGAAGGCGGCATTCTCAAGTACTTTGAGGAGGTTGGATCAGCCCATTACACGGGTACCTGCTTTGTGTTTGATGAGCGAGAAGCTCTGGAGCCCAATCTGGATTCCATTCCAGTAGAGCGCTCCATTCGGAAAAAACTCAAAGCCTAAATCAAGCGATTACTGTGACTTACCCACCAAGGTCATATGCTCAACAAAAGGTGGTTTTGTGAAGAATGGGCCAACAATGGCTCGCCAATCAGCAAATGCTTCTGAGCCACGAAAATCTACCGTATGATTTTCCAGGGAATCCCAGTAAATCAATAATAGGTAACGCGCCGGATTCTCAATGGTGCGATTAACCTTAAATCCTTGAAAACCTTTGGCCTTGGCAATTACAGTATTTACACCGCGCAAAATAGCCTCCTCAAACTCGGCAGACTTGCTAGGATCAATTTCAATATCGCAGTGTTCCAAAATCATAGGTATTCCTTATGTCAAAATTAGTGTAGATAGATAGTAAACTCAAACAGCATAATTAATAACGATATTAGAGACATGGCTAATTTACCTAACGTTGTCATTCTTGGTGACTATGAGCGCGCCCTACGTCGCTTTTCCAATTGGACTAATGTGGATCAGCGCTGCCACATTACGATTCACCATGAACCTCTGCATGATGAAGCCCTATACGAGGTAGTTAAAGACGCGGATGTGATTGTGCTTGTGAGAGATCGCACCCCTTTTAACGAAGATTTGATTGCGCGCCTCCCAAAGCTGAAGTTGTTTATGTTCACTGGCAAGCGCAACGGCACCCTAGATGCGTCAGCTCTGATATCACGCAATATTCCGATTGCCTGCACTCCAGGCGGCCCCTCTAAAGAAACGACTACCGAGCTAACTTGGGCATTAATTTTAGGGGCCTCAAAACGATTACTCACCCAAAATCATCTGGTGCGCTCTGCTAGCTGGCGGGATGAACTTTCGGTTCTACCAATGCTGTCTGGCGAACGCCTTGGAATTATTGGCTTAGGCTCAATCGGTAGTTCTGTTGCCCGCGTAGGTAAGGCCTTTGGAATGGAGCTTGTCACTTGGAGCCCCAACATGACCGCCGAACGTGCTGCCGCCCAAGATGCTAAGTCAGTCAGCCTAGAAGAGCTTCTAAAAACATCCAAAGTTGTCAGCCTACATCTAGTGGCTGGACCCAACACCAAAGGACTAATCGGAACAGAAGAGTTGGCAATGATGCGGCCCGATGCTCTCTTAGTGAATACTTCTCGCTCTGTACTCATTAATACGCAGGCTCTGCGAGATGCACTCGCCGCCGGTAGGCCAGGTCAAGCAGCGATTGATGTCTTCGATACTGAGCCGCTCCCAGCAAATGATGCCCTAAGAAACACGCCTAACTTACTTACCACACCGCATCTGGGATTTGTGGCTGAACCTGTTTTTGCAATGTTCTCTAAAGGCATCGTCGATACCTTAGAGGCATGGATTGATCAAAAGCCAGTCCCCCATCCATTCGAGCCTTAATTCATTTGAAGACACTTACCCCTTCTGAATTATTCATCAGCTTCAGCAAAATCGGGATGTCTGGTTTTGGCGGGGTTTTGCCTTGGGCTCGTCGCACCTTAGTTGAGCGGGATAAAGTATTGAGCTCGGAAGAATTCAGTGCCATTTTAGGTATCTGCCAAATTGTTCCCGGCCCTAATATTGTCAATCTTGCAGTTTGTATTGGCTCTCGCTTCGCTGGCGCTAAGGGTGCATTAGCAGCTGTTCTTGGCTTAACGCTAGGGCCCATCTGCATTGTGATGCTGCTGGCCGTTCTTTATACACATTACAGCTACCTAGATTCCGTCCAGGGAATACTGCGAGGTATTTCTGCAGTTGGTGTTGGTTTAATCGCCTCCACCGGAATCAAAATGTTGCGCGATGAGTTTCGATTTCCAGCGATGCTGGTGGTGGTAGCTGTCACAGTCATTGCTGCTAGCTATTATCAGCTAGGTCTTGGTTGGGTAGTATTCATTGCATCGCCACTTGCTTGGATTTTGGCGCAAAAGAAAGCTCGCAAAGTATGAGCATTTTGCTGAGCCTCTTTCTAAAACTTTCAGCTTTCTCACTGATTGCCTTTGGCGGAGTAAACGCCCTCCTTCCAAGTCTGCTCAATTTATCTGTTCATCAAGAGCATTGGATTGACCTACAAACTTTTGCTGATTATTTTGCTATCGCTCAAGCCGCGCCAGGACCCAATTTCATGACGGTTACTCTGATCGGCTGGCATGTCTATGGCGCTTTAGGCGCTTTGATTGCAACCATTGCGATTGCTTGGCCATCATCAATTTTGGTTTATCACTTGCAGCGCCTCATATTAGGCATGCAAGATGCACATAAAAAGAAATCAATTCAGTACGCGGCTGCAGCCCTTGCTATCGGTCTCGTTCTATCTTCGGCGTGGCAGATTGCCCTACAAATTAATCATAGCTACGCAGCCTATGCACTGACCTTGTTGACTATCGGGATCACTGTCTCTACTCGCTGGCATCCTTTGTATTTAATTGCACTAGGCGCAATCTTGGGCGCATTTGGGCTCATCTAAATACCCCATCTATCCAGCCCATTAAAAAGACTTACTTCAGCGCTTGATAAGTCAGGATGCCTAAAAAGGTTAAGGCGAGTGAGCCTATCAAATTTAATAACGCAGTACCCAGCGCCCAAGTCATCTCACCACGCTGCATAAAGCCGACTACTTCCGCTGAAAAGCTAGAGAAGGTTGTCAGGCCGCCCAAGAAACCGGTGATGATGAATAACTTCCATTCAGGGGAAAGACTTGGGTTATTACCAAAGAAGGCTACGGCAATTCCAATCAAATAGCCGCCAACCATATTGGAAATAAAGGTCCCCAAAGGAAGCGTCGCTGCAAGACCGACTGTTGCAACATTAAATCCCGCTCTCAGCAAAGCTCCGAGACCAGCGCCGCAGAAGATTGCAAAAATTGATGGCCACATATTCAATATTTATTGAATTAAAAAAGTAAGCATACTGATTGAACCCATTTCTAATCCATCAACCAATACTGTAGGCTCCTCACCTTGCTCTTGCAGGGCAAGCACATATAAGGCTGGCCAATAATGTTCAGGGGTCGGAATAGACAAATGGGCGGAATCCCCAAACCGCTCCCAATGAATTAGATTCTCATGGTGATTTGCCTTCATCTCTGAAACAAAGAAATCATTGAACTCTTTAGCCCATGGGTAAGGTGTCGCCCCCTCCTCCCAATGAATGGTACGCAAGTTGTGCACCACATTGCCGCTAGCTAAAATCAAAATGTTCTCATCTCGTAAAGGCCGTAATTTCTTAGCGAGTTCGTAGTGCTCACTCGCAGACATTGAGCCATCTAGGCTTAACTGAACTACAGGAATATCGGCATCTGGATAGAGGTATTTAAGAACAGACCAGGCACCATGATCAATGCCCCATTCATTCTCCTCTAGGACCACAGGAACATCTAACAATTCTGCGATGCGATGAGCCAATGCAGGACTTCCGGGCGCTGGATATTGAATATCGAACAAGGCTTGCGGAAATCCACCAAAGTCATGAATGGTTTTTGGTTTGGGCATTGCAGTAACCCAAACTCCCCGGGTTACCCAATGGGCCGAGATGACTAGGATGGCATCTGGGCGTTTGAGTGATTTGCCAAGATTAGCCCAAGCCGCTGTAAAGCGATTGGGCTCAATGGCGTACATCGGACTGCCATGGCCAGTAAATACTGCAGGTTGGCGATGGCTAGTCATTAATGCAGATTAGCCGAATACGTAACCAGTGTGAGCTGCAACCAATGCAAACAAAATAGCCAAGCTAGTAGCGGCTGCCAGCATCACGATCAAAGTGATGATTTTCTTATTGACTTCGTCTTTCGACTCGTTATGCCATTCGTTCATGCTAAATCCTCATTAAACACATTAATTGGTGCTGCAATTATCCACTATCGGCCGCGGCCAGCCTTGCGCATCATGGCTTTTCCGCCTCCAAAGCCTGCCTGAGGCCTACCGCCAGGGCCAGATGGGCCTTTTGGGGCTGGTGGACGGGCTACCGGCTTAGCTGCTACAGGCTTAGCTGGGGTTTTTGATTCAGGTTTTTTATCGTCAGTCACTTTTTGCTCCTATGGATATCATATTGCCATGATTACTGACTATTCTATCCAAGCCATCGCCATTAATGCGATTCCTTTGATTTTTGCCATCACCATCCACGAAGCAGCCCATGGTTATGCGGCTCGCCAATTTGGTGACAATACCGCCTATATGCTGGGCAGGGTCAGCCTCAACCCCATTAAACACATAGATCCGGTGGGGACCATCCTGATCCCTTTACTGTTGATTTTGTCCGGATCCCCCTTTTTGGTGGGCTACGCCAAGCCAGTACCCGTGAATTTCGGGCGCCTGCGCAATCCCCGTATTGACTCCATTTGGGTAGCCTTAGCTGGTCCTGGATCGAATTTCATCCAAGCATTGATTTGGCTAATACTGCTGATTGGATTTGTTGGGCTTGGGGTAAACGAAAAGTTCTTCATCTCCATGTCCCAGGCTGGAATTACTTGGAATTTAGGTTTGTTAGTTTTTAATCTATTTCCATTGCCGCCACTCGACGGTGGACGAATTCTTGCGGGGATCTTGCCTGCGCGCCAATCTATTGCCCTAGGCAAACTAGAGCCCTGGGGTTTCTTTATCGTTCTCGGATTGGTTTTCACCGGCATTATTGGCAATCTTTGGATGACCCCCCTGATGGCCTTTTTCGAATGGCTGATTCTTCTGCTGACCAGCCCCTTGAGAATGCTTTTCTAAACAAAAATCGCATCGACAAAAGTCAGTATTCGAGAGTATGCTGAACAGCATTAGCCTCACCCCCAAATTGATTGAACCTACTGGAGCCCCTATGAAAGTCAAACACCTTGTTTTAGCGACCCTTGCACCAAGCTTGCTGCTGAGTGGCATTGCATACGCTCAGTTTAAGAAGCCAGAAGATGCGATTAAATATCGTCAGAGCGCATTTACCGTAATGGCCAATTCTTTTGGAAAAATTGGTGCAGTAGTAAAAGGTGAGGCGCCATTTAATAAAGATGAGGTCGCTAAGAATGCAGCGGTTGTTGCAACAATTTCAACACTGCCTTGGCAAGCTTTTGGTCCAGGCACTGAGGGTGGCAACGCGCTACCGGCTGTATGGTCTGATAACGCCAAGTTCAAATCCGCTGGAGAGAAAATGCAATTGGCAGTAGCGAACCTCAATACCGCCGCACAGTCAGGCGATCAAGAAGCAATTAAAAAAGCTTTTGGTGCTGCTGGCGCAACCTGCAAAGGTTGTCATGATGACTTTAAGAAAAAGTAATCAGCGCGTAATAAAGTAGCCCAGTATTACGGCAATCAGGCTCAGTAGCAATAAAGCTAAGCCACGTTGCAAACCTCCATCCCGGGAGGCTTGACCCAAGTCAGATGGCAAATATTTTGCCTCTTCGCTTGGGTCAATTTCTTTATCACCCAATAGCATCGGCTTAATTAAATCTTCACCTTTAAATTTTTGGTAATAAAAAATTGCACAGAGGTGAACAACAATCAACACAATCAAAATCTTTTCATTCTGGCGATGAATTGAAGTCAGTAGCTCAACCGCTTCACTCGAAACATATTTTGTGAATGGCCCCTCAAATGCGATGTCATCATTTGCAAAAAGGCCTGTAACTGCTTGAAGACCAATCGAAAAGAGGAGCGCCAAAACAGACAATGCACCCAAGGGATTGTGACCTAGTCCCGCTTTGGTTTTTCCAGAGAGGTAATTGAATAAGCCTTTAGGGCTTGGTACAAAATGAATAAAGCGGGCATGATGCGAGCCAATTAAGCCCCAGCAGATGCGAAAAAGAATCAAGGTCAGAACGCAGTAACCGGCCCGCGCATGGAGCTCCATGGCATTGCCACCAATCTTGACGGTAATGAAGCTAGTGACAATGCAAACGACCAACAACCAATGAAACAGTCGAATCGGTAAATCCCAAACGCGAATGATTTTTTTCATCATTGAAGAATAAATCACCGCATGGGATTACTCCCGATTTATTTAATCTCCGGCAGATCCTTTTGAATGATCTTCAAGCCTTCACGCAATGCTTCTTGGTAGCGCTCTCGTTCCGCCTTCATCGTCTCTGCAGTCCATGAATAAAAGCCCTCACCGGTCTTCATACCCAACTTGCCACTGGCGATGCGATCGCTTAAGCATTTGGCAATATCGGGAGAATTATTGAGGGTGGGATAAATCGTCGCACCACCAGCACCGTGCACATCTAAACCAGCATGGTCTCTCTGCATTGCGGGTCCCGCAGCGATATAGCGAAAACCAAAGCCAAAGCGGACTGCCTTATCAATATCTTCCAAGCTAGCAATCCCAGCATCAACCATAGCAAAGGCTTCGCGCGACAAGGCATGCTGCAGACGGTTCGCCAGAAAACCTGGTAAATCTTTTTTCACGGTGACGGGTACCATACCGCAAGCTGTCATCAAACGAGATAGGCTTTCGCCAACCATGGGCGAAGTCTTTTGGCCATAAACCACCTCCACACAAGGCACTAAATGTGCGGGCATGAAGAAATGCAAACCAATCATCCGCGCTGCGGTTTTCAAACCTTTTGCAATATCACTGATTGGAAAGCTGGTGCTGTTGCTTGCTAAGACGGCTTCTGGTTTTGCGTATTGCTCCAACTTGGCAAATAACTCTTGTTTGATATCCAGGCGCTCGGGTACACACTCAATCACCAAATCAATCTCTGACCAATCTATTTCTTCTAAGGAGCCAGCGGTAGATAGCAAATGCAAGCGATGCTCGTAACCTAGATCAATCATGGTGTTGGCAAAATAATCTGGCAACAATGCGCGACGCTCCGTAGTCGGCTCAAGCACCTGAACTGCGCACCCCCCGCGTGCACATACAGCTGCCACATCAGCACCCATAGTGCCGCCGCCAACGATGACAACTTTAGTTTCAGATGGGGTAAACAACATCTCAATTTCTCCTTCGGGGGCAAGATAAGGATTGCAAATCCTCTTACAATGCTTTCATTATTCCAATAAAAAAGTAAGTGAGACATGATCCCAGTCAATTCGGTACTGCAGGTCGGGCAATTTCCAGAGGTAATGCAAACGGCAATAGACCAGCGCATTACCCCGGTTCGCTACCCAGATCTCAACGCCAGCCTCCCGCCTGGCTGTTACGAGAGCATTTTGATTCGCTCAAATACTCAGCTACCTATCGAATTACTTGAGAAACTCCCCTCGGTAAAGATGGTGGCTACCTGTGGTGTGGGCTATGACAACCTGCCACTGGACTACCTTAAGGAAAAAGGCATCAAGGCCAGCAATACCCCAGGCGTTCTTAATGACGCAGTTTGCGAGCTCGCCATTGGCATGCTCTTTGGCTTACTGCGCCGTATACCGCAGGCGCATGAGTTTGTTAAAAGCTCCGCCTGGTCCAAGGGTTTATTTACAGTCACTACGACGCTTGCAGGCAAGCAAGTAGGTATCGCCGGCATGGGTCGCATCGGTCAAGACCTCGCTAAGCGCCTAGAACCCTTCAAAGTCAAGATTGCCTACACCGGCCCAAGCCGTAAGGAAGTCCCTTATGAATACTTTGCCGACATCAAGTCCTTAGCCAATTCCAGCGACGTCCTCTTTCTCGCTTGCCCTGCTAGCCCAGACACTGAAAAAATGGTCGATGCCGAAGTCCTAAAGGCCCTAGGCCCGAAGGGATACCTTATCAATATTGCTCGCGGTAGCGTAGTGGATGAAGCTGCACTTTTAGTTGCACTGCAGCAAAAAGAGATTGCCGGTGCAGCGCTAGATGTGTTCGAAAATGAACCAAATCCGAACCCTGGGTTCTTAAATATTGATAATGTCTTACTAACCCCGCATATTGGAAGCGCAACTTCTGAAACGCGACAATTGATGACGAACTTAGCAATAGATAATTTAGAAGCTTTCTATAATAAAAAACCGCTTCTTACTGAAGTGCAAAATTAAATTGGAGTAAGTAATGACTATTTCCCTTCACCCTTCCACACTACCTGCGGTGCTATCGCCTGTATTGACTCCATTTAAAGAGGACGGCAGTCCAGATGCACAAAAATTACTAAAGCAATGCCAATGGCTCGAAGCCAATGGCGTTGGCCAAGCAATCTTTGGAACAAACTCCGAAGCCAACTCGATGTCGGCTCCCCAAAAGATGGCGACCTTAACCGCACTGGTTGAGGGCGGCCTCAACCCAGCACATATGATGCCTGGCACGGGTGCCACGTCCATCGACGCTACCGTGAACATGACCCGACATGCGGTGCAACACAAATGTGCTGGCGTCTTGATGTTGCCGCCGTTCTACTATAAAGATGTGACTGATGATGGTCTTTTTGCCTATTTCTCTGAAGTGATTCAAAAAGTAGGTGACGCTGGATTGCAAATTTATATCTACAACATTCCACCTGTTACTAAGATTAATTTAAGCCTCTCTTTGCTAGAGCGCTTAGTAAAGGCTTACCCTAAAACTGTTGTCGGCATGAAAGATAGCTCTGGCGATTGGGCCTACACTGAATCTGTAATCAAGCTCTTAGCACCGTCAGGCTTCCGCGTTTATGCAGGTAGTGAAGTATTTCTCATGCGTACTTTACGCGCTGGTGGTGTTGGCTGCATCTCCGCTACTGCTAACGTAAACCCTAGGGCTATTGCTGAATTAGCGGCCCATTGGAAAGAATCTGATGCAGATCAACGCCAAACAGCCTTAGATCAAGTACGCTCTATATTTGCTCAATATCAAATGATTGCTGGCATGAAAACTGCGGTTGCACATTTTAGTAAGGATTCAGAGTGGTTACGTGTTCGTCCGCCACTCATGCAACTGAGCGCAGACCAGCAAGCAAAATTGCTCAGTGAGCTGCAAAAGATTAACTTCAGCATGCCAGGCCTTTAATTAATAGACCCAAAACAGGAGACAAAAATGAAGCTTATTAAAGTAATTGCTGTATCTCTCACCATGTTGTTCAGCGCCGCTCAAGCACAGAACATCTCAATCGCAACTGGCGGTACTGGCGGCGTTTACTACCCTATGGGTGGTGGCTTGGCCTCAGTGCTTTCTAGCAAAGTTCCAGGTATGGCGGCTACAGCCGAAGTAACCGGCGGCTCTGTGGATAACCTTAACCTCATTGGTACAGGCAAGCCATACGTTGGATTCTCTATGGCTGATGCCGCTAAAGATGCCAAAGATGGTGAAGGTAAGTTTGCCAACAAGAAGGTCGATTTACGCACTCTCTTGGTTCTCTACCCAAATCTCATGCACGTTGTGACAGTGGACTCCACTGGCGTCAAGTCCATGAAAGACCTCAAAGGCAAGCGCGTTAGTACAGGCGCCCCAGGTAGTGCAACTGAAGTGATGGCTTTCCGCCTCCTCGAAGCTGCTGGCTTAGATAAAGACAAAGACGTCAAGCGCGAGCGTTTAAGCGTTGCCGAATCTGTTAACGCAGTTAAAGACCGCAAAATTGATGCATTCTTCTGGGTTGGCGGTTTGCCAACTGCAGCCGTAACTGACCTCGCTAATAGCCCTGGCATGAAAATCGTCATGGTTGATAACGCTGCTGAAGTTGCTGCGATGAACAAGAAATACGGCAACCTGTACTTCGCCGCCAACATTCCAAAAGAAACTTATAGTGGCATGGGTAAAGATAACAAAGTTGCTGGCGTAGCCAACATTCTCGTAGTCAACGCTAATATGTCTGACGATGAAGCCTACAAGATTGTGAAGGCAGTATTTGATAACAAATTGGATTTAGTTCGCACTCACAAGGAATACATCAACGTAACCCTTGAGAATCAAAAGCAAAACTCTACTCCAATCGCTTATCACCCAGGCGCCTTGAAGTACTTCAAAGAAAAAAATATCAAAGTAAATTAAATCTAATTCATTTTGAGATCAGGAGTGTCTTTAGGCACTCCTGAATTTTTTGATAGTTCCGCATTAGTAAGATGAAAAAAGCTGTAAACAAAAAAATAGGTTGAGACATGACACAAGCTGTAATTGATAACGAAACACAAGAAAAATTAGATGCCTTCATTAAGCAAGAGGAAGGTGATTCCAATGACTACAAAGGTCTCTTAGCCAAGTTCATTACCTTGGTGGCTGTTGGCATGTCACTCTTTCACCTATATGCCGCTTATTCGATTGTTCCAACCCAGCAGTTGCGTGTTATCCACGTAGCCCTAGTACTGTTTTTAGTATTTCTGAGCTTTCCGATTGCAGCCCGCTTTAAGAACCGCCTCATGTGGTGGGATATATTATTTGCTGTGGGATCAATAGCCATTGCCTATTACATCCTCAGCGGCGGAGATGATCTGTTTGATCGCAATACCGCACCGAATTCAATGGATGTCATGTTTGGCGTCTTCCTGATTGCCCTCATTCTGGAGAGCGTTAGAAGAACCAACGGCATGGTCTTAGTAGTAGTGACCTCACTCTTCTTAATGTACGCCCTCTTTGGTAACTACTTGCCAGCACCTTGGACACACAAGGGCTATGACCTCGACCGTCTAGTTGGCTATATGTTCATGACGCTTGAGGGTATTTATGGCACCGCAGTAGACGTATCTGCCACTCTGATTATTCTCTTCACTATTTTTGGCGCCTTTTTGCAGTTCACTGGTGCAGGTAAGTTCTTCATCGATTTCTCATTTGCGGCTATGGGCGGCAAATCCTCAGGCGTTGGTAGGACTATTGTTCTGTCCTCATTCTTGCTGGGTGGTCCATCAGGCTCTGGTGTTGCTACTACCGTGACGGTTGGTTCGGTAGCTGCACCAATGCTCGATAAAGTCGGATACGAGAAAAATGCGGCTGGTGGCTTATTGGCGGCTGGTGGCTTAGGTGCAATCATTTCTCCGCCAGTGCTTGGCGCGGCAGCATTCTTGATTGCGGACTTCCTGAAGATCTCCTATTTAGATGTGTTACTGATGGCAACCATTCCAACGATTCTGTTTTACCTTGGCTTACTAGTCATGGTGGAAATTGATGTACGCAAGTACGGAATGAAGAGCATGAAATTCGAAGCAGCCGAATCTGCCTGGCAACTCACTAAAAAGTATTGGTTCCATTTCTTCTCATTGATTTCGATCGTGGTATTCATGATGTTTGGCTTCTCACCAGTCATGTCGGTATTTTGGGCGACTGTTGTATCGGCCCTATCGAGCATGCTGCGTCGTGATACCGCCATCATCCCTTGGGAGTGGTTTAAGGGTAAAGAGAAGATTTTCTCTGGCTTGTATAACTCAAACCTCACTAAAGCATTGGCCTCTGGCTCTACTGGCGTACTAGCAATTGCAGTCACCTGTGCTGGTGCTGGATTGATTGTGGGCACCGTTACATTAACCGGCTTGGGCTTGAAATTCAGCTCAATCGTGATTCAGTACGCCGGTGGCTCACTCTTGCTCACAGCGATCTTCACAGGCCTGGTGGTTTGGGTTGTAGGTCTCGCTGTTCCAGTAACAGCGTCTTACATTATTTGCGCCGTGATTGCTGCTCCTGCCCTGATTAATCTTGGCGTTCCAGAATTTGCAGCGCACATGTTCATCTTCTATTACGCAGTGCTCTCTGAAGTATCTCCTCCAACAGCGCTCTCGCCGTTCGCTGCTGCGGCCATCTGTAAAGGCAACCCGTATAAGACCACCTTACAAACTTGGAAATATGTCGCTCCAGCGATCTTAGTTCCGTTCATGTTTGTTCTCGATAAGTCAGGCGTAAGCTTATTGCTTATGGGCTCTACAACTGCCTTAGAACAAGCGGATTGGGGTCAAATTGCTTGGGTTTCCTTCACCGCAGTTGTGGGAATCATTTGTCTTGCCGGTGGATTGCAAGGTTGGTTTATTGAAAAGACCAAGGTATTTGAACGCGTCATCATGGTCATTGCAGGTGTAGCACTTGCCTACCCATCCACTGAAGCCGACATTATTGGATTCGTAGGATTTGGTTTGGTATTAATTACCCAGTCAATTACCCATTTCAAGATGAATCCCAAGTCCACCTGATCAATATTGAAGCAAGTTAGATAAAAAAAATCCCGCATACGATGCGGGATTTTTTATTGTCGATCAACTACTAACTGCACTAGGCAATCTTAGTCCAGGCAGCCTTGCCAGCATATTTTTTGATGGCAGCTTCATCAAACTCAAATCCCAGTCCTGGGGTTTTATGCAAAATCAAATCACCGTTCTTGAAGGTAAGCTGCTTGTTAATTAATCTACGGAAGTTCAACACTTGATCATCCAAGAAGAATTCCACAAAACGTGCATTCGGGGTTGCGGCCACCAGAGGCGCATGTAAATCATGCATCCAATGCGGGCAAACAATCACGCCTTTTAAGTCCGCGTAAGCAGAAATACGACGCCACTCAGTAATGCCGCCGCATACCGCCGCATCCGACTGCAAAATTGCAGCGCCACCAGCATCAATCAATTCCCTAAAGCGCCAGCGCCCAGCCTCCATCTCACCAGTAGCCACATTAATCGTAGTTTGGCGCGCCAGCGCAGCATGCAGGTCAATCGCATCCGGTGAAAATGGCTCCTCAATCCAGTAAGGGTTGTAAGCCTCAAAGCGTCGAATGTATTCCAAGGCCGTTGGTAGATCGCGCCATGCATTATTGGCATCCAAGGTCAATAAAACATCCTCACCCACAGCCTTACGGGCAGCTTTAACGCGTGCCTCCTCTTCTCTTGGGGAGAGACGACCCACTTTCATTTTGACGGCTTTAAAGCCCTGTTTAACGTAGGACTCCATCTCTTTACCCAACTTGGCAGGCGTTTTACCATCCAAATAGTAGCCACCGCTGGCATAAGCTGGCACACGATCATCTACGACCGATCCCAAGTATTGGTGAAGCGGTAACTTTGCAGCACGGGCATTTAAATCCCAGAGAGCGGTATCTAAAATCGAGATGCCACGCATCACAGCGCCAGCGCGCCCTTGCAAAATCGACTCGTTATACATATCCATCCACAAGCCTTCACTGCGATGGCTATTTTGACCAATGAGTTTAGGGGCTAGCAATTGCTCAACTGCAATCTTGGCAATATCACCACCAGCGCTACCAACATAGCAAAAGCCTATGCCCTCATTACCATCCTTACCCCGCACCTTCACTAAGCAGTAGTGACGCTCTGAAACTGTTCGCGTGGAAAAGGAGGTGACTTTATCTAGCGGCACCGCAACCGCTGCAACCGATACTGACTCAATGAGTGGCATGAAAATTCCTTTAATCAAAAATTTATTGTATCTACAACTTTTGCCACTTTCCTTGACCAACTTCAATAGAAAATTGCTGCACTACAACATAAAAAACAGGCGGACTGACAACAATATTGGATAATTGAAAGGTGAATAAAAAAGTGAGCCCCTTACCTTACTTGCTGAGGAACGTAATCAGCGCGATCGGACTCTCTCTGATCGCTCTCATGTCCAGCGCACAAGCACAACCAGCAAATCAAACTGGTAAGGTGAACAAAGCGCCCCAAGTAAAGCAAAAAGTTTCTAGCGCAAGTAACAAGCAAGCCGGTATTCAGCTTAAAGAAAATTCACTCAGTCGCGGCACCAAAAGTATGAGCTTAAATCCCGAGTTATTTAAACGGATTGAGGGTGCTCCTAGCTATGAAGGCGGTGCGAACTTGGATTACCGAGTCCAACGTGGCTGTCTGCGTCGCAGCTATAACGAAGAGAATCTCCCAGCCAATTTGGGTCTAGATGATCGCAACCTCAATGATTTCTTTAAATCCCAAACTAAGGGGTTTTTTGATAGGATGCGCGGCAATTGCATTCCGTATGCTTTAGCCTTGGGCAGTCGCAATCGTTTTGAATCGCTCAGCATCATGAATGGCCCTGTACAAGATGCTAAGACAGAGATTTGGACTTTTACACCTTCAGCGGCTGGTAGCTTCTTGATCCAACAAGACTACTTAAAGGATGAGTCAAAACGATTTACGGAAATTCAGTTAGCTCTGAGCGATGTTTTGTACGACCCCAAAAAAGTAGGCGATAAATTACCGGTTGAATTAGTTTGGGAGCTGAACTCTGTCATCAAACAAATTTATCCCGAAGAAAATAATTCACTTGAAAATACGAACAGTATTGTTCGCCTGATTGTGGACTTTGGCGACAAAGAACGCTGGGCACAAATTTGGGCTGCAGAAATTATTGACCCAGTATCTGGCGAAGTATTTTCAAGTGCATTTTGGATTGAAAGAAGTGATATTCCAGGTGGCTTTTATACCGCTGGCGGAGAATCTATCGAGCGTACCTTTTGGACCAATCCTCTGAGCTATCGACGCATATCGCGGGGTGTCGGTAGCGTACGGGCCTCCAGCAAGAAAGCTGCGCCCTCAAAGAATGGGGCTCCCGTAGCAGCACCCAAACAGCGATATCGCACGCATATGGGAATTGATTATTCAGCCCCAACTGGGACACCCATCTTTAGCGTAGCCACAGGAAAGGTAGTTCATTTGGGCTACAGCGGTGCGTTTGGAAATCTCATTATTCTCGAGCACCCCGGAAACTATCGCACCTACTATGCCCATTTAAGCAATTACAACGTAGAGCTAGAGGTGGGCAATGAAGTACGGCGTGGCTTAGAAATTGGCTACGTTGGATCCACTGGACGATCCACTGGACCGCACCTACATTTTGAACTCAGAAAAGATGGCGTCTATGTAGATCCTTACGCTACAAAAACTCAGCTAGATTTATGGAATATGCGCGATAGTGATAGCGGCCTTCTCACCAGAGAAATTTTATTGCTGGGTACACCACTGGTTAACTAGTAATCCATCTCAATAAAAATCGAGCGCAATGAAAAGGGGTCCATAAGGACCCCTTCATCTTTTAAGAGCTTCAGTATTAACCAAGAACTAATACTGGTAATTTGGAATGCACAATCACTTCATGCGTTTCACTGCCCAATAAAACACTCTTAATGCCGGTGCGCTTGTGTGAAGCCATCACAATGACATCAGCCTTCGATTTCTTAGCGCCCTCTAAAATCCCTTCAGCTAAATTGCTATTGGGGACATGGAGCGTATTCACCTTAAGGCCAGCACCTAAAGCAACCGTGGCCTTTTTAAAGACATCCTGAGCAAATACTTCGCATACCTTTTTATGATCTTTTTGAGAAATTCCATAGCCCATAGTGCTGTCGGAATACACCATCGGCGGCATTGGGTCAGAGACATAGACCAATGTCACGGAAGCTTTATCGGCTTTAGCAAGCTCAGCCACCTTTTTTAAGGACTTTTTACTGACATCGGAACCATCAACCGGTACTAATAAGTGCTTGAACATATTGACTCCTGTTAAATTAAACCCTGACATCTCTCATTCCATCATAATCCTTATTATTAAACTGTAAAAGCATAAAAAGGAAACTGAATTGCTCAAGTACTTTGCGGTGTATTTTTCATTTCTACTAAGCTTAGTTGTGATTGATTTGATATGGCTACTTGGTATTGCCAAGAACCTCTATCGTGACGACATGGGTTCACTAATGGCCAATGAGCCTAAACTGCTAGCAGGACTGGCTTTTTATCTCCTTTATGCACTGGGCGCATCCATTTTTGTCATCCTTCCGGCAATCTCCAAACAGTCCTGGATATATGCATTGCAATATGGCGCTCTATTTGGCTTCTTTTGCTACATGACTTACGATTTGACTAATCTTGCAGTCATTCGTGATTTTCCAATGCGCTTGGCTTTTGTAGACATAGCTTGGGGGTCTGCTGTTACAGCCTTATCCGCAGCCATAGCCTATTGGGTTGGTAGTCGCATAGCTTGAAAATCCCTTTCCAATGAATCTCTTTCATCCAAAATTATTAGACTGTTTCAAGGGCTATAACGGCGCTCTTTTCAGTAGAGATATATTGGCAGGCATCACGGTTGGAGTTGTTGCGCTACCACTAGCAATGGCGTTTGCGATCGCCAGCGGACTCAAACCAGAAGCAGGCATTTTTACAGCGATCATTGCTGGCGGATTAATTTCCCTATTAGGTGGTAGCCGCGTTCAAATCGGTGGCCCAGCCGGCGCCTTTATTGTGATTGTTTACGGCATTGTTGAACACTACGGTATTGCCAATTTACTTTTAGCAACCGCCATGTCCGGAGTGTTTTTATTTCTAATGGGGCTCTTTCGGCTTGGGACATTAATTCGCTTTATTCCCGTTGCCGTCATCATTGGATTTACCAATGGCATCGCTGTGCTGATTGCCCTATCTCAAGTGAAAGAATTTTTTGGCCTGCAAATCACCAAAATGCCTGCTGAATTTTTTCAAGCAGTTCAAACTTTGTATGCCGCTGTCGACACGGTTAACCCCGTCGCCCTAAGCCTATCGATTGGGAGTCTGGCACTCTTAATTGCTTGGCGAGCCTTTCAGAAACGTCTTAGCTCTCTTAGTTACGTACCAGGAACTGTCATTGCAATGGCTGTAGCCACAATTGTCACTAGCGCATTCAACCTTCCCGTAGACACAATAGGCAGTCGTTTTGGTGGCATCCCCTCAGGTCTACCCAGCTTTGAATGGATCCCAATTAGCTGGAGTACTGCGCAGTTTGTCATTGCACCAGCGATTACCCTTGCTTTACTCGGAGCAATTGAATCACTACTCTGCGCACGAATTGCTGATGGATTGATTCATGATCGTCACGATTCCAATCAAGAACTCATGGCACAAGGTGCAGCCAATCTAGTCAGCCCATTTTTTGGTGGTATGCCAGCCACGGGAACCATCGCAAGAACAGTCACCAATATTCAGAGCGGTGCAAGCACCCCAGTTGCTGGGGTCGTTCACTCAGTGACGTTGCTGGTCATTGTCTTGTTTGGAGCTCCGCTAGCAAAAAATATTCCCCTGGCCAGCTTAGCGGCCATCCTCATGTTTGTTGCCTGGAATATGGGTGAGTGGAAAAAGTTTGCAGACCTCAAGCAATTCCGCTTACCTTATCGCTTGACCATGTTGAGTGTATTTGTGCTGACAATAGTCCTAGACCTTACCGTCGCAATACAAGTCGGCCTGCTTTTGGCGTTCATCACCTTCATCTATCGTATCTCCAGTTTGTCGCGCTATGAGACAGCAAGTGCCATTGATTATCCAGAGCTCAAACAATATGAAGGCACCATCTCTGCATTCAGGGTCTATGGCGCCATCTTTTTTGGTGCAGTCAAACTTCTGGAGAGCATCGAAAAAGAGCTACCCTCAAAAGTGTTAGTGCTTGACCTCAAGAACGTGATCTATATTGATGTTTCTGGAATGGATGCTCTGCTTGAGCTTGAGGAAATTTGTAAGAATCGCGGCATCAAGCTCGTGATTTGTGGTTTGGCACATCAACCTCATGAAATGGCAGTACGCGGAGGTCTTTTTGAGCGACTAGCAAATGATTGCATCTACCCAGATCTAAAAGATGGCATTGCTGCAGCAATCAATTAGTCGCACTAACTAATACAGAAACCGCCTTTTAATAAAGCCTCTGGCAAATACCAGGCACGATAAAGACCAAATAATCCTGCGGATATCAACAATCCAGCAGCAATGTATCTTACCCAAATGTATTGCCCGAATTGGGTCAACACTGCCGAAAACTTAGAGATCAGCAAGAGGTTAGGTAAAGTGCCTAAGCCAAATGCCAGCATCAGCGCTGCCCCAGTCAACACATCACCCGATAGAAAAGCGAGGGGTAAAACGCTATAGACCAACCCACAAGGAACCAAACCCCAAACCATTCCACTAAACCAGCGGGATGAGCGACCTGTGAAAGTCCCCAAATATTTGGCCCAGTATGTTGCCATCTGAGCGCCAAGCCACTTTCCAAGCAATAAGGGGCTATTGGATCTTTGACGCAAAAGACGGATACCCATCACCAATAAAATCAATGATGTGAATGCAAATAGAGGACGCTGAATCGGCACTACATTTTGCTGCCAAAGAACAGCGCCAGCCCAAGCGGCTCCAGCACCAAGCAAAACATAGGTCGTCAAGCGTCCTAAATGCATAATGAATTGAAGATAGAAGAGTTGAGACTTGCTTTGCAATGGGGTGTAAGCGAGCTCCCGAGAGCTTCCTTGACGTTCAATAGCCGCAGCAATACCGCCACACATTAAAGCGCAGTGCCACCCACTGACTAGAGCACCTAGGAAGACGGCTAACAAAAGGCTAGTAGTCAGCACCTGGAATCCCGTAGTGTGGAGAAATATTAAAATTACACATTATCCGAGTAGAATAAACTCATCTGATAACTTGATCTAATATGAATTACACCAACTCAGATGTCCCAAGCGGTAAATGCTCAGTCTGTGTGCTGGGTCAGTTTTGCCTGCCGGTAGGGATCAGCTCAAGCGACATTGCCAAAATTGATACTCTCGTAAAAGAGCGTGTCCACCTTCAAAAAGGTGAAAGTCTTTACCGTCACGGTGACCCACTTTCTGCGGTTTACAGCGTCCGCTTTGGAACTCTGAAGACTGAATATGGACTAGAGGATGGACGTCAACAAGTGATTGGCTTTCATTTGCCTGGTGAGATCTTGGGGCTTGATGGCATTGGCGAGGGCAGCTATCAATCTGAGGCAATTGCCCTTGAAGAGAGCGAAGTCTGCATTATTCGCTACGAAGCATTTGAAGATTTAGCGCGCCAAATTCCTGTACTGCAAAAGCAATTCCACCGCATTTTAAGTCGCGAACTCACACAAGATCAACGTCACCTACTCTCACTTGGTAGCCTGCGCGCAGAAGAGCGTTTAGCGGCTTTCTTATTGAATCTTTCTCAACGACTAGCTGCTCGTGGTTATCAAAATAATGAATTTGATTTACGCATGAGTCGCGTAGAGATTGGCAGTTACCTTGGCATCCAAATTGAAACTGTCAGTCGAATGTTGTCCCGTTTTGCCGAGTCAGGACTCATTCAAATCAAACAACGTCACATCAAACTGATTGATATGGATGGGCTATATGAATTAGCTGGCGTACCCAATCCAAACCGTACAGTTCCAATCAAGCCAATACAGGCTTAAATCAAGCTGCGGTCCTGTCCTTTAGCGCCATCCGAGTCGATGCCAGGCAGAATATAGGCTGTAAGGGCGCTCGAGAATGAGCAAAAGATCCAAATAACAAAAAATCCAATGGTGTAAATACCCTCATCGGAGATATTTGGGTGATAACCAAAGAATAAAAGCTCAGCAGGATGCACAACACTAAAGAGCAGGCCTTCAGCCAAAATAGAAACTAAAAACGATGGCCACATGATCCAAATGAATAGGCGATATTTCATTTGCGGTCCTGCTCTACTTTAAGCTGCTCAACTTTTAATCCTCGCTTCACTACGCCATCACGAACCGGCTTATCTGAATAAAGATTCACAGCCAAATAAATAGTAATCACACAACCAATCGCAGCGATGGCTGGACCACTAATCAGCAACCAAGGCCACAGCTGCTTAAACCAAGGTTTGTTTGCTTCGTGTTGTGACATATTCATCCTCTCTATCTCTTGCAATACAGCTTAGCGGGGAACAATAAAACTAGATTTTTCATCACGGGTTCTGGTGATCAATTCATTGCCAGACCTCTCATGACCAATTACATCGAAATGAATCGGGTAGTTACCAGGCTCATGTGCTCCAACGGTAGTACTTACTTTAACTGGAATCAATAGATTACTGGCCGGACCCACCTCAACATCAGTGACAACTTGCCCTTGAGAATTCAGGATTCTCAAGTCCGATAAACCACTAGCCTTGAGCTCTACATTCATATTATTTTCTGAGGCGTTCATGATCTGAATGCGATAGATATTCTCAATACGAACACCATCTACCTCTCTAGCCAAAGCTCCGCGGTCTCTCATCACATCTACCCGCAATGGATTTCTAGTGACTAAAGAGATCATGAAGGCGCTCGTAAGAACGGTAATAAATGCAATATAAATTAAGACGCGTGGACGCAAGATATGGCGTATCGCACTTTGATTGGTTTCCTTATCCTCAATAGCTCGCTCGGTGGTGTATCGAATCAAACCTTTTGGATACTCAACCTTCTCCATTACTTGATCGCAAGCGTCAATACAAGCCCCGCAACCTATGCACATGTATTGCAGGCCATCACGAATATCAATACCAGTTGGACATACTTGAACGCAGATGCTGCAATCAACACAATCGCCCAGGCCTAATGTCTCATGATCAACAGATTTGCTACGACTACCTCGTGGTTCGCCACGAACTTTGTCGTAGGTCACCAGGAAAGTATCTTTATCGACCATCACACTTTGGAAGCGTGCATATGGGCACATGTATTTACATACCTGCTCGCGCATGAATCCAGCATTACCCCAAGTTGCAAAGCTATAGAAACATAGCCAGAAGGTTTGCCATGGCCCAAGGGATAAATGCAAAATCGCCACCGCCAGAGTTTCAATTGGGGTGAAATAGCCAATGAAAGTAAAGCCCGTCCAGAAGGCAATCAAGAGCCATAAGAAATGCTTGGTAATCTTCATGCGCCACTTACGTAACCCCCACGGCCACTCCTCACCATCTAAACGAATGCGTGCGAATCGATCACCTTCCACTTTGCGCTCAATCCACATAAAGATTTCGGTATAGACGGTTTGTGGACAGGCATATCCACAAAATAATCGACCCGCAATCGCAGTGAATAAAAAGAGGGCTAAAGCAGAAAGGATTAACAGGAGTGTCAGATAGATCACATCCTGCGGCCATAGTACAAGGCCAAAGATATAAAACTTACGCTGAATTAAGTCAAACAGAACAGCTTGACGGCCATTCCAACTAACCCAAGGAAGACCATAGAACAATAATTGCGTTGCAAAAACTAAGATAAAGCGCCAGCGGGCAAACAGCCCGCTAACAGATCTTGGGTAAATCTTTCGCCGGACCTCGTAAAGAGATTCCTCGATGACATCTATAGGGATGGGCTTCCCAACCGGCGAACGATCTGACACTGTTTATTTAGCCGCAGCAGTCTTATTGTTAGACAAACCCCAGACATAAGCGGTTAATAGATGAATCTTTTCAGGACTCAACACTTTGTCTTGAGACGGCATCATTGCCATCCGACCCTTAGTCAGAGTCTCGACAATAGTTGCCTCTGAGCCACCATACAACCAAGTTTTGTCAGTGAGGTTAGGTGCACCTAGGGCAATATTGCCTTTACCATCTGCGCCATGACATGCGACGCAGTTGGCTTTAAATAACTCTGCGCCACGAGCGACTTTTGCATCATCAGCAGGTAGACCAGACAAACTGCGAACATAGTTAGCTAAATCTACAATCTGTGCACTTTCTAGATGTCCATATGCAGGCATCACCCCATTACGTCCGTTGATCAGAGTCGTCTTAATATTTTCAGGAGATCCACCGTAGAGCCAGTCGCCATCAGTCAAATTCGGAAAACCTTTTGCACCACCCGCATCCGAACCATGGCACTGAGCACAGGAGTTCAAAAACAATCGCTGACCCATCTCTCGCGCCTTAGGATCTGCGGCAACTTGCTCAATATCCATCTTCACGTACTTAGCATAAACAGGCTTCAACTCATCATTCGCTTCGGTCATAGAGCTCATCAAAGCACCATCGGTGGAGTAACCCACTACACCTGGATATGAACCCAAGCCAGGGAACAAGACTAAGTAAACTAAACCGAAGATGCAGGAGAGCAAGAACATCCACATCCACCAGCGAGGCAATGGGTTATTGAGCTCACGCAAATCGCCATCCCAAACATGTCCGGTGTCAGCTACAGCACCATCGGCCGTGTGAACTACCTTAGCTTTACGCTGAGAAAATAAGAGCCAAATACACCAAACGATACCGACCAAGGAAACAAGCGCGATGTAATTGCTCCAGCCGCTATTAAAAAAGTCACTCATGATTTGTCCTTACTAAATTCATCTGGAAGATCAAATGGCAGCTCAGCTGACTCTTTGTTGGCTGACTTTCTGCTAGGCGACCAAGCCCACCAAACAATCCCAACAAAAAAGACGAGTCCGATTACTGTTGAAAAAGCGGAGAGATAGGCTGTGATCTGTTCCATTTGATTTATATAGTTTTTAAATTAATAACCTGGGTAATTACTTCGCTACAACTTCATCAACGGTGATGTAACGACGATTGACGCCTAAACCTTGAAGATAAGCAATCAAGGCATCTTCTTCAGTTTTGCCTTCCAACTCTTTAGGGGCTTCTGCAATCATTTCATCGGTATAAGGAACGCCTAAACGACGCATGGCCACCATATGAGATTGAATCGAGGAAGCGTCGGCAGCATTCTTTTGCAACCAAGGGTATCCAGGCATATTGGACTCAGGAACCACATCACGCGGATTGCGGAGGTGAATACGATGCCAATCATCAGAGTAGCGGGCACCAACACGAGCTAAATCAGGTCCAGTACGCTTACTACCCCACAAGAATGGATGGTCGAATACGGATTCACCAGCCAAGGAGTAAGGACCATAACGCTCAACCTCTGAACGTAATGTACGGATCTGCTGTGAATGGCAACCAACACAACCCTCGCGCTGATATACGTCACGGCCAGCTAAACGTAATGCTGTATATGGCACTACGCCAGGACTTGGTTCAGTTGTTGTGTGCTGAAAGAACAGTGGAACAATCTGCACTAAACCCGCAATCGAAACCACGATGATGGTAGCAATAATTAACCAACCAACGTTTTTCTCAAGCGTTCCATGGGAAAAGAATTTATTTTCACTAGACATTTTTCTTCTCCTTAGTGAGCAGTTGCAGATGTTTGTGGAATTGGGGCATTCACGAATGTTTTACCAATCACTGTCTTGTAAACGTTGTATGCCATCAAGAACATGCCGCTTAAGTAGCAGAGACCACCCAACAGGCGAATCATATAGAAGGGGTACGTTGCTTTTACGGATTCTACGAAGCTATAAGTCAAAGTTCCATCTGGCTCAAATGCTCTCCACATCAAACCTTGCATGACACCGGCAATCCACATTGCAGCAATGTACAAAACAACGCCGATCGTAGCGATCCAGAAATGCACCTCAATTAAACGCGTGCTGTACATATCTTTTTGACCAACTAAACGGGGAATGAGATAGTACAAAGAACCGATCGTAATCATGGCAACCCAACCAAGGGCACCAGAGTGAACGTGACCAATAGTCCAGTCGGTGTAATGCGACAAGCTATTTACAGTCTTGATAGACATCATTGAGCCTTCGAACGTAGACATACCGTAGAAAGACAATGCCACTACTAGGAATTTCAAGATCGGATCAGTGCGCAACTTAAACCAAGCGCCAGACAAAGTCATGATGCCGTTGATCATGCCACCCCATGATGGAGCCAACAAAATAATAGAGAACACGGTACCAAGGGACTGAGTCCAGTCTGGCAAGGAAGTGTGTTGTAAATGGTGAGGACCCGCCCACATATAAGTGAAGTTCAAAGCCCAGAAGTGGACAATGGACAAGCGATATGAGTAGATTGGGCGCTCTGCTTGTTTAGGAATGAAGTAGTACATCATGCCCAAGAAGCTGGTAGTCAAGAAGAAGCCAACTGCATTGTGACCATACCACCACTGCACCATCGCATCTTGTACACCAGCATATGCAGAATAGGATTTCCACAAGCTTGCTGGCATTTCTAAGTTATTGAAAATATGCAGAATAGCAATTGTCAGAATGTATGCACCGAAGAACCAATTGGAAACATAAATATGTTTTGTTTTTCGCTTCATGATGGTGCCGAAGAACACCACTGCGTAGGCAACCCAAACTAAGGTAATCAGGATGTCAATTGGCCACTCAAGCTCTGCATACTCTTTGGAGGTTGAAATACCTAAAGGCAAGGTCACCGCTGCCAATACGATCACCAATTGCCAACCCCAAAAAGTGAAGGCCGCTAGCTTGTCACAAAAGAGTCTTGCTTGGCAGGTGCGCTGCACGATGTAATAGGACGTTGCAAACAAAGCGGATCCACCGAAAGCAAAAATCACCGCATTGGTATGCAATGGACGCAAGCGACCGTAGCTTAACCATGGAATATTAAAAGTGATATCAGGCCAAATGAGCTGCGCAGCGAGAATAACCCCCACGAGCATGCCCACAATTCCCCAAAGAACCGTAACGATGGCAAATTGGCTGACAACCTTGTAATTGAAGGTATCTTGATTGTTCCCCACGGTAAGTCCCATGGTTTCTCCTTTTTTTGTGACCAAACAGCGACATAATCCAAATAGACTGAAACCATTATCAAAGTAAGCCTAAGGGGGTGTTTTGATCTATATCAAAAAGGATGCGTGCATTTACGCTTTTTACAACTTATTTAGCCCGGTGTATTAGCTAAATACCTAAAAAATATAGCTATTTTTGAGAGTGTTCACTAACATTTCTGGATTTAGGGGTATCGTCATCCATCAAAATCGCCTCACCGGGGCCCTCTAAATCATCGAACTGCCCTGCTTTTACAGACCAATAGAAAATCCAGGCCAAAAGACCAATTAAAAGCAGGGAAATGGGTATCAATAGAAAAAGGCTTTCCATTCCTCTAGTCTAGGCCTTTCTGAGGCGCCAGGCGTTTAATGTGACTGCCAGGGAGGATACGGACATGCCAATACCCGCCACCCAAGGGTTGACCCAGCCCATCATGGCCGCCGGAATTGCCAGTAAGTTGTACACCAAAGCCCAAATCAAGTTTTCTTTAATAATCCGCTGGGTTTTATCTGCCAGCAATAAAGATTGGGCTAAGGGAGCTAAGGAGCTTGCTGTCAAAATCGCATCTGCGCCTGCTGTCGCCAGTGGCGCACCCGCTCCAACAGCAATAGAGACATCCGCTCTCGCCAATAAGGGGGCATCGTTAATACCATCTCCAATTGCCCAGACGAAACGTCCTTCATTTTGCAAGCCTTCAATGTAGTGATATTTGTCCTCTGGAGAACAAGCGCCTTTGAAGCTATTGATGCCAACTTGATGCGCCCACCACGACACTGTCGCAGGATCATCCCCTGAAACTAAATGCACTCTAATCCGGCGAGATTGTGCAGCAGTCAATAATTTCTCGAGACCCGCCCTTGGCGTATCCAGAAATAAAAAGCTTGCAATCAATCCCTTGTCGTCCGCTAAATGCACTTGTCCATATTGCCCTTCTTGCGCGATCTGCTGAGCACCCACCCAAGCAGCACTTCCCAGTCGATAGACGCCTGAACTCAGACCTTTGCCTAACTGATTACTAACAGGAGTAGGCAAGTCGGTTAGCACAAGACTCTCAAGCTCGGCAGCGCGTATCAAGGACAGTGCAAGAGGATGCTTCTGTCCTGCCTCCATCGATGCGGCAAGACTCAATACGTCTGCCCTAGAAAATTCTGGTCGCGCGATCTGAATTTCTTTTAACTCTGGTTGACCCATGGTGAGCGTGCCAGTTTTATCGAGCACCAAGTCTGTAGCCTTCACCAAACCCTCAAGCACGTGGCCACGCACAATTAACAATCCCAGCTTTGTGACTGCACCTTGTGCTGCGGCCATTGCCGTCGGTACAGCAAGAGATAAGGCGCAAGGACAACTAGCCACCAACACAGAAACCAATACCGTCCAAGCCCTACTGGGGTCGACATACCACCAAATTGCTGAGGATAAAAAAGCAGTGATCAACAGAAAACCAACAAAATATCCTGCCCACTTTTCTGCGAGACTCACCATTAACGGCTTGGCTTGCAGCGCCTGATCAAGCAATGAAGCGATTCCCGCAATGCGAGTAGATTGACCTACTGCATCGATTCTCATGAGCATAGGGTTGAGAATATTGTGCGTTCCTGCATATACCCGATCACCAACCTTTTTATCAATTGGCTTGGATTCACCAGTGAGTAACGACTCATCTAGAGAGCTCTCACACTCAATTAAGATGCCATCAGCCGGAACAACATCGCCAGGAGGAACGCGAAGCACTTCGCCAGGGTTGCAATTAATCACCGGCACAATTTCTACTTCCTGAGATGCAGGATAGTTCGATACTCTTTCGCAAGTAGCGGGCAACTGTTTTGCCAAGGCCTCTGCCCCACCTTGAGCATCTTGACGAGCCAATAACTCTACATAGCGAGCCGCCAAAATAAAGGCGACGAACATGGTTATGGAATCAAAGTAACCTTGGCCAGAGCCAGTAGCCAAATTCACAGTACCAGCAGAGAATGCTAGCGCCAAGGCTAAAGCAATCGGCACATCCATACCCAGCATATGCGTTTGGCGAAACGCAGCAACACTACGCCATGCCGCCTGAAAGATTGGACCTGCTGAATAAATCATTACTGGCACAGTAAGAGCCCAGCTAGTCCAGCCCAGCAGTAGGTCATACTCTGCCGTGATATCACTATCACCTACATAGCTTGGCCACGCATACATCATGACTTGCATCATGCCTAGCAATGCAACTCCAAGACGGGTGAGTAGTTGACGACGTTCTTTTTTGGATTTTTCAATCGAAAGTGAAGGCTCAAAAGGCCAAGCCTCATAACCAATCCGCTCCACTTCAAATAGTAAGCGTGCCAGACTAGTTTGCTCTGGCGAAAATTCTGCCTTCAGCTTTTGACTCACATAATTAATCTGTACATCTTTGACGCCAGGAATACGTCGCAAGTGTTGCTCACACAACCAGATGCAAGCAGCACAGCGAATCTTCTCGAGCCTTAGAGTTGTTTCTAGATTTCCCTCTTCCGCACTAGGTCGAGTGTATCGACCAAGCAAAGCGGGATCATCGTAAGGAGCAAGATTATCGGGAATTTCATTTGAGGCAACATAGGCTGCAGGCTTATCACTTGACTGTGCGCGGCGCGCGTAGAACACATCAAGACCCTCCCCATGAATAGTTTGCGCAATTGCCATGCAGCCAGCGCAACAGAATTTTCTACTGATACCGGCCAACTCAAGCTCGTACGAGTCGCTTGGAAGAATAAAACTTCCACAGTGATAGCAACTATTACTTGGCAAGTTAGGACTCATGAAAAGTAATTAATTTCAGGCTAGAGACTTGCTTACCCAGCCATTACGTCGTTCGTAGAGAACGAACAGTACACCCCAGATCACCACAGCAGCATAAGCCCAAACCCATGAGATTTGCGAGGCGCGCGAACCCGTTACGTCAAGCACAAACCCGAAAATGGCTGGGCCCAACAAGCCACCTCCAAATCCCATTAATGAATGTAACCCCATTGCGGCACCTTTAATATTTTCTTGTGCGCTAACAACTAAACCTGCAGTCAAGGTAGCAGAATCAGCCATGATAAAAATGGTATGTCCTACAGCCAGAGCAATAATTAACCACCACGATTGTCCAGTTGATGAAGCAAGTGCCACACCAAATACAGCACTAGACAGCATGACAAAGAAAATCCATTTTTGACGCCCTATTCTTAAGGCAATCTCATTTCCAATAATAGATGCAGGAACGCCAAAGAAATTAATCACGCCCGCGAGAGTGGTCGCAGTTAATAGAAAAGGATCACCCGTCACAATTGCACAGAAACCAAAAAAAGCGACTATCCAGCTACGAGAAGCAAATAACTCGATCGAGTGCACGGTATAACCAAAAATAAATCCTGAAGCGGTTTTATCTTGCAAGACTAAGCGCCATTTATCAACTGGAAAAATATCATGCAATCGAATCCGAATTGGGCCATGCCACTTCTCATGAGTGAGTGCAGGAATAAATATGAGCACAATTAACAATGCAGTGAATGGGCCTAAGGCAATGATTCCGAAAACATAGCGCCAACCTAAACTATCCAAGATCCATCCTGAGCAGAGATAAGAGAAGCCAGTACCAATACCAAAGAAAGCGGTATAGAAAGCAATGTGGCGACTCAATTCACCAGTCTTAATACGATCCGATAGAATTTTTAAGCCAGGCATATAGGTGCCCGCTAAGCCAGCCCCATTCAGCGCCATAAAGATTAAAGCAGTCCAAAAGTTATAAGCCAAGAGGCCCATACCCAGCAATCCACACGTTGCTGAAAGACCGCCTACGAGATAGACTTTTTTTGCATCGACACGATCCGTCAAAGCAGTTGCCAATGGGACCATCAACATGTAACCAAAGAAGAAAGCGCTCGCAATGAGTCCGGACTGTAAATTACTGAGCTGCCATTCATCCTGTAGGGTGGTTAGTACTACGGCATAACAGGCGAAGCCCAAAAGCGCACAAGTTTGCGCCATGAGCATGAAGGGTGTGTAACCGGTAGGTTTAAAACGCATTGGGCCTTACTGCTGACTGCGATCAGGAGAATCCTGGAAGCCATTAGAGCGGAAGGTAAGTACCAAAGTGTCTCTATAGCCATGAGGTCCTAGTGGCTGAATGGGGGTAGATTCATGAATCATGCGCTCATCATTCATGAGCAATAAAGACCATGGCTCAGTCAATGTAAATCTCAGACCAGCAGAGCCGCCCGCATCAAAAATGCGCGTCTCGCCACCCTTGATACCTACGCGATTGAGTAAAAAGACGGCCACGAAATCTACGCCATCGCGATGCGCCCCCTCAGGAGTTGGACGCCCAATTCCATCAGTTGTATCAATTCGAAATTGATGTGCTTCAACAAACCAGGTACGCGTCTGCTTAACACCACTGAGGACGCGAGCCAATCCCAGTAAAAGAGATTGCCAGGCGGGATTGCTGGTGAGTTCGGTCTGTGAGGGCTCAAACCAACGCTCAATGCCACCATGCAGGGCGTTGTAGTTCACAGACTGCCAATGGGCACGATGTGGCACCATTAGCAGAGATTCGCCTTTGATCTCAAAGCTGGAATGACGACGAAAGCGATATCGCCCCCCATCCTTTAAATAGGGATCGCGCGGCAAACCCTCCCAAAACTGGGTGAGATTGAGAAGTTGACTAAGATCCACATTTGCAATTTCTGACACATCTTGCGCAGAGATCACCGCAAAACCATGATCTCGGAGAGATTGGGCCACACCCTTTGCGGGGGTCAGTGGGGGCAGAAGGCTTGAAAGAGTCATGGGTTTATTTTAGGCGCTTACCAGGTGGTTTAGGAATGCAAATTCAAACGGCCGCGCACTTCTCCCACATGCCCTTTTAAGTCATACAACTCTTTCGCATCCAGCATAGAAACTTTGATATTACCCACTCTTCGCTCAATATCCTCCAAGTCCTTGAAGTTCTTTTCTTTTAAGGCTGGATTAGATGCATTTCTTTCTATTACCTTCAGCTCATCGTATACCTGTGATAGCTTGAGTCGCAAAAGTAAATTCTTGGCTGCGGGAATATAGGTAAACAAAGGAATCAAAATCACCAGTAGCGGGATCACAATTTTCGCAAATCGCCCAATCCAGACGGCCGTCCAAAAAGGGAGGTAACGGTGCAAGAGAGAGGGGCCATCTTTTAAATAAATTTCTGCATCTACATGCAATGGAAAATCCAGGCCAGTACCAGACGGGAACTCTCCAGGCTTTTGTAAATATGAATATGTTTTCAGAATGTCGTACGTAGCGCCAAGTAATAAAGTCACTAACGCAGGACTTACATCCTGCTTACCCACCAAAGTCGCAGTTGCCGCTAAAACCTGAATATCTTGCTTTGGTAAGTCATACCCAATACTGACCACCCCACGAGGTACCGTTACTTTAGATAAAAAAGGAAATAAATGAACATAGGCTTCAGCCTGCTCAAAACTCATTAAGCGAATACCAGGAGTTTCATAAAAACTTTTTACCAATGGTGCCTCGGCTGCACTTACCAAAAATACAGCATCTAACTCACCTTTTTTGAACTTCTCTAAGGCATCTAGTGGCTTTAGTTTCTCGGCGCGAACATCGCCTAAAGTTAATCCACTCGCCTCAAGCAGTTGAGAGGCCAAAGAGAGTGTGCCACTACCTTCATTGCCGATAGAGATCCGCTTGCCTTTTAGCTGGCTCAACAAGCCTAATCGCCCAGATTCATTTGGAAAGCTCGACTCTCGATACCAAACCCAAACTGGCTCATAAAAAACACCAGCAATGGAGACAAAATTGGGATGCTTTGATAAGTCAGCTACGCCACCCTGCACCATTGCAAAATCAACACCAGAATCAGGATTACTCAGTAAAGCTAGGTTGTCACTGGTACCGCCGGTAGTACGTAACTTGAGCGATACCCCCTCCCGAGCCAATTCAGTCTGAAGTTTTTCACCAAACTTCTGATACAGGCCAGTAGGAAAACCGGTCGCCAATTCAATTGATCTAGGTGGGGGTGGAACCAAAACCCAGAGCGTGGCAAAAAGTATGGCGACTAGAACCAAAAAGGCAATACCAACTGCCAGGGGGTTATAGATATTTTTGCGTATGAAGTCCATAAGAATACTTTTCGTTTTTGCCATTATGCCCCGAGCCTAGAGATCAAGAGCGGAATGAATTCGTTCAAATTATTTCGGGATAAGATGAGGGCTTTTAGACAACTCTATTAGGATTGCAATGAACTCAGGCCTCAATAAAGTAGCCCTTGTCACAGGAGCTGGAACGGGTATCGGCAAAGCTGCGGCAAAAGCGCTTTTGCAGGGTGGATTTCGTGTTGTCCTAGCCGGTAGAAACCTCGAGAAACTTAATAGAGCTATTGAGGATATTGGTGGGAGTAAGCAAAACTGCCTCGCCCTGAGCTGTGACGTTGGCAATCCTGAGCAAGTCAAACACTTATTTTCAGAGACACAAAAACAGTTTGGCCGCATTGATGTGCTTTTTAATAATGCTGGCATGGGTGCCCCAGCAATTCCTATGGAAGAGCTAAGCTACGAACAATGGATGAGTGTCGTTAACGCCAATCTCTGTGGCGCTTTCTTATGCTCCCAAGAAGCTATCCGCATGATGAAAGCGCAATCTCCACAAGGGGGTCGAATTATTAATAATGGCTCTATCTCTGCGCATGCGCCCCGTCCAATGTCCGCTCCATACACGGCCACCAAACATGCCATCACTGGCTTAACTAAATCGATTGCATTAGATGGCCGCCCATTTAATATCACTTGCGGTCAAATTGATATTGGTAATGCGGGAACTGAAATGACCATCCCCATGGCAGCTGGTATTTTGCAGCCCGATGGCTCAAAAAAGGTAGAGCCACTCATGGATGTAGATCATGTTGGGGAAGCCATCTTGCATATGGCTCAGCTACCCCTAGAAAGCAACATTCTTTCCATGACCATCATGGCAAGCAACATGCCATTCGTTGGTCGGGGCTAATTAAGGCCGAATCTGATCAATCAATAAACGGGCATTAGTAGTGCCGACCTTGATTGTTTGCGGTGCAGATATCAAGTCTCCAGGCTCTGGCATTGCCATCCCTGTTTTTGAGATCCGCACTTCAACCGATACCTCGGGCAATTCAGAGATCAAGGCATTCGGGCTCATTGCCAAGGAATCGTTGAGAACAAAACTGATTGGAAATGCAGTAACTGCGGTTTTAAGCACTGCTACCGGCATGCGCTCGCCAGGTTTGCGAGCAATCACCATCAAGGTGTCGCCGGCTTTCACTTTGGACTGAAGTGCTGAGGATATTCCTACCTGCCCACTCACCCCTTGATTACTGATCACTGGCACGCTAGCTGGCGCAAGCCCCCCCTTATTGCGCGCTTCGGCAATAGATGCCGCAATAGCACGGGCCTCATCGGTTTCGGGAGGCAGTTGCTTGGCTAGCTTTTCCCAGGACTGCACTGCGGATTTGTAGTTTTGCGCATTGAAAGCCGCCGTACCAGAAAGCCATAGAGCCAATAGATTGTTTGGATCTAGAGCCAATGCTTTATTAATGAGTTGCTGGGGCTTACCCGCAAAATTGCCATTAGCATTTGCCGCCAATACATCAGCATAGTCCGCCAATAATTGTGGGTCAGACTCAATAAAAGAGCCTGCGCGAGCATAAGCATTTGCAGCTTCAGCATTGCGGCCCAAAATTCGATAGGAGCGCGCCAACATGGCCCAGCCCTTCAAATTGTCAGGATCTTTTTCCATCTTGGCAGCAAACTCTGTAACCATCTTTTCAACAGACTCTTGAGTCATTGGCTTTTCAGCATTCTTTTGGGCAATTCGAGAGGCATCGCCTAGGAAGAAATAGAAGCCAGCTGAAAGTAGAGCTACAAAAAAGCAAATTCCAATGATGGTTTTCTTCGTAACGCCCAACACTGCGAGGTCATCCGCCTCATCCGTATCCTGAAATAGTCGCTGACGCATTTCTGCATGCGTCTGTTCATAGCTATCATCATCCACCCTACCAGCTAAATGATCAGCCTGAAGCTTATCAAGCTCTTCACGATAAATAGCAGCATTCATCTGACGACGCGATGTTGCAGACTCTTTAGCCGGGAAAAATAATGGGCGCAAGAGTAGCACCAAGACTAAGATCAACAAGAGGACAGCGGGAATTAAAAAACTAGTCATGTGCATTTTCTGTTGAACTGGATTTTGCATCCTGAAGTAGCGCATCAATACGACGATTATCTTCTTCGGATAAAGTGGCACTGGGCATGCTCTGATTTCTGCGACGCAGATAAACCATGAGACCAATAATGCCAGCAAGCAAGATCACAAAAGGGCCTATCCACAGGAGCCAGGTAATCGGCTTTACAGGTGGTCGGTATAAAACAAAATCGCCGTAACGCTCCACCATAAAATTCCGAATTTGCTCGTCCGTCTTACCCTCGTTAATGAGAATACGAATTTCTCGACGTAAATCATTTGCTAAATCAGAACGCGAGCCTGCAAGAGATTCATTCTGACAAACTAGGCAACGCATTTCCTCTGAAATCGTGATGAGGCGCTGCTCAGTGACTGGGTCATCTGCCAGTGGAACAGCATCTTTAGAGAAAGCGCCATTCATCACGCAAGCAAGTGCAATAGATATAAAAAAGGAGACGAGCGGCTTTTTCAACATCACTTGAGTTCACTCAACAAAGGAATCATCTTTTTATTAAGCAATTCCATCGTGATGGGGCCAATGTGCTTAAACCGAATCACGCCAGCCTGATCAATGACGTATGTCTCTGGAACACCATACACACCATAGTCAATCCCAACTCGACCATTGGCATCAAAGGCGGATAAAGCGTAAGGATTGCCTTGGCGGGCAAGCATTGCCATCGCATCGTCACGCTTATCTTTGTAATCCAAACCAATAATCGGCGCTATCTGCAATTTGCCCAGCTCAACAAGAACAGGGTGCTCTTCACGACAAGCAACACACCAAGAAGCCCATACATTCAAGATCCAGACCTTGCCCTTCATGCTCTCAGGGGAGAAGGTCTTTTGAGGATCAGCCAACTGCGGCAATTCAAAAGCAGGGGCCTGCTTACCAATCAGGGGAGATGGCACCTCATGTGGATCACGATTTAAACCTACCGCTAAGAATCCAACCAAAACTACAAACAAGAGGAGAGGAATTAAAAACTTGGCTTTCATGCCGTCGCCTTCTTCAACTTCATGCGATAACGTTTATCCGACATTGCCAAGAGGCCGCCCAGCGCCATCAATACGCAACCACCCCAAATCCAATCAACAAAAGGCTTGTAATAGACTCGCACTGCCCATGCTTTATCGTCTAACTCTTCACCCAATGAAACATAAATATCTCTTGTCAAGCCGGCATCAATCGCCGCTTCAGTCATTGGCATTGTTGAGGAAAAGTAGCTACGTTTTTCTGGGTACATCGTGGCCTCTAGCTTCCCATTGCGGGTCAACAAGAAAGTCCCCTGCATGGCTTTGTAGTTTGGACCAGGAACTGCGTTGACACTCTGAAGCTGTATTTGATAGCCACCCACACTCACACTTTCACCTGCAAGCATGCGCACATCTTTTTCCTCCTGGTAGGCTCCCACCATCGTGACGCCAATCACAAACACCGCTATACCGAGATGCGCTACCTGCATGCCGATAAATGAACGTGTAGGCTTACCTGCCTTTGCCTGGCGAATGATTTGCAACACACCGGAAGCAATGACCCAGAAAGCCAATAAGAAACCAAGACTACTGAGCCAAGTAAATTCACCCATGGCAAACGGAATCAAAGCGGCGGCGATCACTGCCACTAGGGCTGCAATCCATAAGCGCTTAATCACATCTAAGAGATTGGAGTTTTTCCAACTAGTCCAGGGCCCAACTCCCATCAATACCAACAGAGGGATCATGATGGGGACAAATACGCTATTGAAATATGGAGGGCCCACTGAGATCTTACCTAAGTGGAGAGCATCGATCAGCAAGGGATATAGCGTACCCAAGAGCACTGATGCAGCAGACACCACCAAGAAAACATTACCCAACAAAATAAAGGTCTCGCGAGATGTGAAGCTGAACTTACCACCAAGCGTACTCTTCGGAGCGCGCCAAGCGTAGAGGGTTAAAGAGGATCCCACTACCAATACCAAGAAAATCAAAATAAAGATGCCGCGCTTGGGGTCAGTCGCAAATGCGTGTACTGAAGTCAGTACTCCAGAGCGCACTAAAAAGGTTCCCAGAAGTGAGAGGGAGAAGGCTGTAATTGCCAGCAATACCGTCCAACTCTTAAAGCCACCACGCTTCTCAGTAACCGCTAAAGAGTGGAGCAAGGCAGTGCCAACCAACCAGGGAATAAATGAAGCATTCTCAACAGGGTCCCAGAACCACCAACCACCCCAACCTAATTCGTAATAAGCCCACCAAGAGCCTAGGGCAATACCAAGGGTTAGAAATACCCAAGCAGCAGTTGTCCATGGACGCGACCAACGCGCCCAAGCGGCATCAAGGCGACCAGACAATAAAGACGCAATTGCAAATGCAAATGCTACCGAGAAGCCAACATAGCCCATGTACAACATGGGTGGATGAAAGACCAATCCCGGATCTTGTAAAAGCGGATTTAAAGAGCGTCCATCCTGGGCGGCTGGTAATAATCGCTCGAACGGATTGGAGGTCATGAGAACAAATAAGAGCAGGCCAGTGATGACTAAGCCTAAGACGCCGATCACACGGGCCACCATAAATTCATCAAGCGACTTGGAGAGTTGAGCGACTAAAAATGTCCAAGTCGATAACAAGAAAATCCACAACAATAAAGAACCTTCATGACCACCCCATACCGCACCTAAGCGATAGATGACCGGCATTTGTGAGTTTGAATGCTCTGCTACATAGAGAACAGAGAAATCATTCGAGTAAAAGCTCCAGGCCAAAATCACAAATGCAATAGCAAGTAAAAGGAAAACCGTTTGTGCAGCCGGTCTAGCCAACAAAATCCATTCGCGTCGCCCTTGGTGGGCGCCAACTAGCGGCAGGATCCCCTGGATGATGGCAATACATAAGGCCAAAATTAATGCGTAATGCCCAAACTCAGGAATCATTATTTATTTCCATTTTTTTGAGCTTGCTCTAAAGCATGCTTAGCCTCTGGAGGCATATAGTTTTCGTCATGCTTAGCCAATACTTCGCTAGCGATAAATTGCCCATTTGAATTGAGACGACCCTGAATGACTGCACCCTTCCCTTCCTTAAATAAGTCCGGAAGAATGCCAGTGTAGGCAACAGGAATATCTTTCACCATATCGGTAATCACAAAGTTCACTGTTAAGCCGTCTCGCTTAACCGAGTCATCCTTCACCATCCCGCCAATTCGGAAAACCTGGCCAGCTGGAGACTTACCGGCAGCCACTTCACTTGGAGTAACGTATAAAGCAATGTTGCTGTTAAGTGCATTCAAAATTAATAGCGCTGCGATGCCGATGGCAATAAGCGCACCAACAATAATGGCTGCTCGTTTATGTCTTGGCTTCACTTGCTGCCCTTTTGATCAAAATGTTTTGCCATCACTTCACGCCGCAGCCTGCGTACGATCGCCTTATGGCGAGCTCGAACAGCCAAAGGCTCCAAGAAGAGTACTAAGGCACAAACACCAAAGCTGCACCATACATAAAGAGCGTAACCGCCCATCGCAAAGAATTCAGCTGGACTATTCCACATCAATGCTTTACCTCATTTAATTGCTTAACCCAATCAGTATGGGCCTCGCGCTCCAAAATGATGGCACGCACACGCATTAACCCTACTGCGATTGAGTACATCCAGAAGCACAGAGCCATCAACAGCATTCCCCAGAGCATTGTCTGAGCCATCGCTGGGGCCTTAGTCAATGAAACAGATGCACCTTGATGCAAGGTATTCCACCATTTCACTGAAAAATAAATAATAGGTACGTTCACAACACCAACTAGGGCCAAGATTGCGCCTGCTTTATCAGCACGGCGTGCGTTATCAATGGAGGCTTGCAAAGCAATAAATCCGAGGTACAGAAAGAGTAGTATGAGCTCGGAAGTTAAACGCGCATCCCACACCCACCAAGCGCCCCACATTGGCTTCCCCCAGAAAGCACCGGTCCACAAAGACAGAAAAGCCATCCAGGCACCGATGGGAGCTAAGGCCTGCGCCATCATCGCTGATAAGCGTGTATTAAATACCAAGCCCAATCCAGCCCAAGCGGCCATCACTAAGTAGATGAACATGGACATCCAGGAGGCAGGCACATGGACAAAAATAATGCGATAACCCTGGCCCTGAACTGCATCCACGGGCGCAACAAAGAAACTCACCCATAAGCCAGCAGCGCCAAAAATAAACGTGAGCGCCCAGAACCAAGGAATCATTTTTCCAGCGAGCGGATAAAAGGTGCTTGGGCTCGAGAATTTGAACCAATTCAGGATGCGGCTTGAAGATAAATTATTTACATTACTCATTCGATGGCAATCTTGACAGCATTAGCACTAACCCAAGGCATAAATGCTAATGCCAAAATGAATAAAGCGCCCAGTAGGGAAAAATGTCCTGTGATATCAAGCCCCACGCTGCTAGCGTAGACAGCGCCAGCACCAAAAATCAACACGGGAATGTAAAGAGGCAATATCAGAAGACTCATCAAAACACTGCCACCCCTCACGCCCAGAGTTAAAGCCGCACCAATCGAACCCAATAAGGACAAAACCGGGGTTCCCAACAATAGCGCCGCCATCAACACCTTCAGAGATTGGGCATCCAAATCAAACTGAATGCCGATCACAGGTGCCAGCAAAACCAAGGGAAGCCCACACACTAACCAATGGGCAACAATCTTGCCAAATACCAATGCAGTAAATGAATTCGGAGACAGGACTAATTGCTCTAAGGTGCCATCTGCATAATCAGCCGCAAACATTCGCTGCAAACCAAGCAGTGTGGAAAGCAAGGCCGCAACCCAAATAACACCAGGCGCAATCTTTCTGAGCAAGGCGGTATCGGCACCAATTCCCAATGGGAAGAGACTGGTCACAATCACAAAGAAAAATAATGCCGTTAAGACCTCACTCTTACGACGCATCACCAGCAAGAGGTCGCGATGAACGATAGCTATAAAAGCATTCATAGATCCAACACCCTCAAACCGGGGATGGCTAGCGGCTGATGACTTGTCAACAACACCAGACCATTACCCTCAAGATGTTCTGCTATCAAGCCTTGCAGCTCCTGCGCAGCATGGCTATCTAAGGCATTAAAAGGTTCATCCAAAATCCAGACTTGCGCCCGTCGCGTCACCATACGCGCCATCAAGACTCGTTTTTTTTGACCTGCGGATAAGCAGTTCACGGGCAGATCTTCGCGCCCCTTTAGACCAAATCGCCAGAGCGCAGAAAAAGCATCTTGCTCTGAAAGCGCAATGCCATCAATGGCTGTATACATGCGTAAATTTTCGATAGCACTGAGATCTTCTTTGAGCGCATCACGATGACCTAAAAATAAGAGCTTGCTGTGATATTCCGATGCTTCTTTTTTAATGGGATGGCCATTCCAAAGGACTTCTCCAGAGTCAGGGGAAGCAAGGCCAGTAAGCAAGCGCAATAAGCTCGTCTTTCCAACACCATTTTCACCACGAATATGGAGGCACTGGCCAGCAGATACCTGTAAATGAAAGCCAGAAAAAAGCTCTCGCTCACCTCGTATGCAAGATATCGCCCTAGCCTCAAGAGCTGCGGGTGAAGATGCTGAGAAGGAGGAGTTAATGGCTGTCATCGGAAGAAATGGCTTGAATCAAACCACCTCAGGCATTGTCCAAGACCCACTTGGGGCTGTCAAACAAGCAAAAAACGGTCTTTAAGAAAGAAATTTCTTTTAATTCAATTGCTTAGCTAATTATAAGCGGAGTAGGCGGGAAGCATCCCCCCCCCTGAAACAGGCCACCAAGTAGCTTAGCAGCCTTGTTTACGGTAATGCGAGGATTACCGGCCTTCTGAAGTTGTCTGGGGCAGCTTTGCAACTGACAGGCCCTGCACCTGATATTTGCTAATGAGATCCGCCACTAAACCAGATCTAATGAACTCCGCCACACAGGCATTTAAAAACTCAATTGACTCCAGGTGAGATTTTTGAATAGCAATTGCCTGTTGTATTCCAGTGAATTGACCATCCAGAATCCTTGATCCAGGAATATCTCTAGAGACAGAAACTAGGCCAGTTTTCAAACCTGCTAAAGCCTCTAATTTTTCGCTGACAAACAATTCATTGCTAGCTTTCACACTATCAGCATGCACTAAGCTTGCATGTTTGAGATTGCGTTGCAACCAAAGGTCATAAGCACTCTTATAAAAAGATGCAATCCGAATGCCTGGCTGATCTACCTGTGACAGATCAGTGATGGGCGAATGAGCGGGAACCAAGTAAGTAGCTTCTAGCTCGACATAAGCAGGTGTAAATGTGACTTTTTGAGCGCGAGCGGGATCTGAACCTAATAATGAGATGCCACACCTTCCACTAGCGACAGCTTCAACCACTTCAACCTGGGTATTAAAACCCATCAGGTTGATCTCCACACCCAAACGCTTTGCAATTGCACGACAGATATCTGGCGAGATGCCAGTCGGCTCGCCCGAAGATGAGCGACCAGTAACCAACAAGATATTACCCAAATACACCCCTGCAGATAAAACACCATGCGGCGCGAGCTGCTCCAATACTCTAGGTGAAATACTATTCAAAGGGGTCTCCAGATTTTTAATTGACTAGGACTTCCAAAAGAGACTGATCTTCTGAGGCAATGCCGTCTTCACAGCAATAGATCTCTTCTGCAGCACTTCTTGATAAATTCCCTCGAGCAGATAATTGCCTGCAGGCAAATTAATCAGCATGTAAGGGCCATCTGCTTGCGCATCAAATATGACCTGATTCTGAGCATTCGTAATTTTGATCTTTGCACCAAAAATCCAAACACCACGACCGGTTTCTAATTGGGATAACTCTAGCAATATAGGCCACTGCTTTGCCTCCGCCAAAATCGCCTGTGACTCCTCTTCTCCCACCCCACCAGAGATGTAAGAGATGCCCTGAGAATATTGCGTGTCCGGAATTTGCGCGCACGCTATTGAAGAACAGGTGATGCAAATTGCAGAAACAATCGACTTAATATAAAAGTTCATATGAGCCTCTTTTAATTAGTATGAGTGCTTGAAATTCATTCTACAGTTAAGTCGATGAATTTAGTAGTGGAGGGAATAGCAAAAAGCCCCGCTACTTCAGCGGGGCCCCAAACAAACTAAGTCAGCCAGAAAATTGCTCAGTAAGATAAGAATTAAGGCGTAATGACAATCGCACCTGAAACTTTTCTTCCTTCTGCAGCCTTGTGGGCATCAGCAGCTTGCTCGAGCGAGAACTTGGCACCAATTTGCACCCTCACTCGGCCTTGAGCGATTGCATCAAATACTGCACGGGCATTTTCTTGAAGGAGTTCAGGAGTAGCGTTGTGCGGGAACACAGAAGGTCTAGTCAAGAACAGGCAGCCCTTCTTATTCAAGATCTCTGGTTGAATCTCTGGAGCTGGGCCAGAGGCGGCGCCAAACAAAGCGACAGTACCAAACGGTGCAGCACACTCAAGCGAGCCCAAGAAAGTAGTTTTAGCAACTGAGTCATACACTACATTTGCCTTGCGCCCACCCGTTGCCTTGATCACTTCTTCAATCCAATTCGGCTTCGAGTAATCCACCACAGCATCACACCCCGCTTCTTTTGCTGCAGCAAACTTGGCTTCAGACCCTACGGTGCCGACCACAAAAGCACCCAATGATTTTGCCCAACCAGCTAAGATTTGACCAACACCACCAGCGGCGGCATGCACTAGCACGACATCACCAGACTTCACCTTATAGGTTTTTTGGATCAAGTACTGTGCAGTCATTGCTTTAAAGAACACGGCGGCAGCAATCTCATCCGATACATTGTCTGGTACTGACACCAACTTATCTACCGCAACGTTACGTGCACTGGCATAAGCACCGATACCGGCATTCATATACATTACGCGATCGCCTACTTTGAAGCGAGTAACGCCTTCACCAAGCGCCTCAACCACACCAACTGCTTCGTGACCCAAGCCTGTTGGCAACTCTAAGGGGTAAACGCCAGAGCGTTGGTAAACATCAATAAAGTTGAAGCCAATTGCAGTTTGACGGAGTTGAACTTCGCCCTTTCCTGGAGCTGGCAGCTCTTTATCAATTAACTGAATTACATCGGCATTACCGAGTTCTGAAAGACTAACAATTCGAGCAGTTGTCACAAGTCACCTTATTATTTTTAAATAAAAAATTATCTTACCGCAAGCGAAGAAGATGCAATCTCATCTTCTTCGACGACAGCCCATGTACTATCTCCAAGCTTTTTGACTGCCATAGAGTAGGTCCAAGAGTCGGGAATGCCACAACTCCACTGATCTGGGCCATTCTGAATCAACACATTTGCACCAATGCGGCTATCGAAATACAGATGATAGGTTTTGCCATGCAGAGGGTTAAAGCTGAATTTAGCACTATGAACCATTTCTGTGGCGTCCAATCTCGCTTGAAGAGCTCGAGCCTGCTTCATTAATACTTCAGCTTGCTCCATGATGCGATCGTATTCAAGCTTGGCATTTTGGCGGGCAACATTGACCGCCTTATCCTTTTCTTCCAAAACCTTGATTGGAGCAAATACTGGCGCCCCCACTTCCATGGGATATTCAATACCAGCATGGCGCGCTGGATCGGTGTCTTCAATTCTCATGACTTTTAACCTACTGATTTATATGGCGAAAGTGTGACACAAAACTCAGAAATGCGTCATTTTTGCTTATATGGCGTTGAGATTGCCCAAAATGATCTTGGCATGCTTTTGAATAGACCGCTGATCCGCCTCATCAATTCGGGATAAATTCGCGGTCATTAGTCTAGTTCGGGGGCTAGCCTCAAATTGCTTGCGATGCTTTATCAAGAAATTCCAATACAGATTGGTCATGGGACAAGCATTCTCACCAAAGCGCACATCAGGCTTATATAGACAAGAATCGCAGTAGTTACTCATACGTTTTACATAGGCGCCACTAGCGATATAAGGTTTGCTAGTAAAGCGACCACCACTCGCAAATAAAGCCATACCTGCGGTATTGGGAAGCTCCACCCACTCAATCGCATCAATGTAAATAGCGAGATACCAATCGCACACCTCTTTAGGCAGAATTTCCGCGAGTAATGCGAAATTACCAGTCACCATTAAACGCTGGATGTGATGGGCATAGCCATACTGCAGCGTTTGCCCTATCGATTCCTGCATACATTTCATCTTTGTATTGCCAGTCCAATACCAGTTGGGTAATGGATTGCGATGGTCGTAAAAATTATCCTCTGCCATTTGGGGCATATCGAGGTAGTACATGCCACGCACAAATTCTCGCCATCCTAAGATTTGACGAATAAACCCCTCTACAGTAGCCAACTCCAAGTCATATTTTTTCCAAGCCACTAAAACGGCATCGATGACTTCTCTGGGATTGAGTAACTTCAGATTCAGCGAACTTGACAACAGCGAGTGCCAACCAAAAGGCGTATCCGTCCACATCGCATCTTCATAAATACCGAATGTCGCTAAGCGGTGCTCAACAAACCCCTCAAGCGCTTGAAGTGCTTGCTGGCGAGTCACCGGCCATTGAAAGTGGGCCAGCGATCCAGGGTGATCTGGGTAGCGTTGCTCTATCTCAGTCAATACCGCTTTAGTAATCGCATCTGGTTCAAATAATTCTGGGGGCGGAATGAGACCTGGGCCTTTCTTAGGAAAAGGCTTGCGATTATCTCGATCGAAATTCCACTGCCCGCCCTCTGGGTTACCTTCTTTATCGACTAGGATGTTATGCGTCTTGCGCATGAGTCGATAAAAATATTCCAGACGCAATTCTTTCTTGCCTGCAACCCAGTTAGAGAATTCGTGACGTGAGCAATAGAAATGGGGATCTTCCTGCATTTCTAATTCAATTTTTAATTCAGCTGCCAACACTTCAATTTCACACTTGAGTCGATACTCCCCAGGCTCAAGACAAGCTAAGTGAGTGCATTTTTCTTTTTTAAGAATCGTTCGTAGCGTATCGCCAATCGATTTGGGGGATTGCTTAACGTAATGCAGCGGTATACCAAGCTCTTCCAGCTGCTTGGCAAAGTGGCGCATCGCCGATAAGAACAAAGCAATTTTTGCTTTATGAGACCAAACGTACTGAGCCTCATCTGCAGACTCAATCATGACTACTTGATCTGTCTTGGGGTTGAGTGCTTTGATTACGGGGCTATTGATATCTAGTTGGTCACCCAGAATGAGAACAAGCTTTTTCAAATATCTATCCTCGCTAATTAATGGACTTAGCGCTTATAAAAGCTCAGGGTAACCTCGCCAAGATCAATGCCAAATTTACTCATCTTGGCTTTATTTAGCATCACCTTAGGCGTTACAAGATACATCCAATCATTAAATTGCACGTGATAAATGGTGCCATCTACTGGCAATGCCAAGGTGTAAGTCCAGTTGAGAGCATTACCTGCTGATTCACCGCTCGCATCGCCCACCACATCATCTGCCCTGCCAATAAATTTACCGGGTGCAGTTTCAGTCAAAGTCCAGATACGCTTTTGCTTAGTGCCATCCGAATATTCAAAGCTCTCATCGAGGGTCCCCACTTTTTTACCATCAATGACTTTCCACTGCGCTACCAGGAGAACAGTAAATCGTTTTTTAACCTCGCCACTGCGGTCGGTAAAGATTCCATAGGCATCTATCGTGCCATTAAAGTATTCGCTGAGGTCTAAATTGGGCTTCTCGTTAGCGTACTGGGTTACTGAAGGGGAAGAGCAACCAAATAAACCGAATGCAATCAAGCAAACACTCAACAACTTTGAAACGAAATGGATCTTGCGCATTAACATGCTCCTGAAATGAGGGGCGGTGGACAGCCCTGCCCCAAAAGTTCCGCCCTCAGTTTTGGGGCACTCGTTTTTGAATCTAACCAGATACCAAAAAAGGCTTTTGCAAAATCAGCACCCTGAATTTGCGATATTCTCTTGCCTTCATAAAAGAAGCTGGTGCCCTGCTTAGGGATATAAACAGCGGCAATAGTTTGGCCAGGCTCCACATTGGGAAGGATACTTGCCAGCTCCTTACCCCAAGATGTTGCTTGAGCATCGGCAACCCCTAAGTTTTTCATTTCCTCAGCTGTACGGCTGGCGATTGCTTCACCCGAGAATGATCTCTGATATTTCAGCTCGAGCGCGAACTCCTGAGAGTCCTTGGCAGTACCTCGGTATAAATTGGCATCGTAAACATGGAAGCCCCAAAAGTTCAGCCTGCCAAGCCCCTGCAATTGGACTTGGCCCATCATACTTTTAATATGCGGGGGCTCTTTAGCCAAACTAATTTGAGTAAATGCGCCAAGAACCAAGGTCATTATCAATACACGAGTGAGCCTCATATGCTTACCTCTTTCTATTCACCAGTCGCAGAGCAAAAGGCCCTAGAAGCGCTGAAATTGCATGGCGATGCTTTGCGAAGAATCGATAACCCACATTCCAAAAAGGCTTGAGTACTGGCCTAGAAAAAAGCCATGCCAATTTAGGAAGATTTGCTCGGCTATAAGCCGCTGAAAACACTTCAACCCCCTGAATTAATTGGCCATCATCATATTGCGCGCACATAGAGGCTAAAGCCTGGCTGCAAGAGACACCCACGCGCTCAGGGGAATACTGATCTGAATTGATATCAACAAAGCTCAGCAACCCCGCCTGATTGCGCCCAGAGAGAAACTGAATTTCTGCCTGACATAAGGGGCAAAGGCCGTCATAGAACATAGTCAGCTTTTTCATGACGCTTATTTTTGCTTGTACTGAGTTGCGCAGTAAGCGCGAGTAACCAACTTGCTACGCAGAGCGACATGTTTGGTTGCCCTACCTGTTACCCGCTTCCGCCAGAGCTCAAAAGAGTTGCGCTTGAGATTTTTTCTCATCAAAGCAATCACTTGGGGCTCTGAGTACCCGAAAGTAGCCTCAATAGCATCAAAAGGCGTGCGATCTTCCCAGGCCATCTCAATTAACCTTGAGAGATCCGCTTCTGAAAGCGCTTGGGGTAGTCGTGTCGTCATCAAGCAAGTTTAAGACTTATTCAATAAACTGGCTGAGTCCCGTTCATTTACTCCATTCATGTCATTAATTCCAAGCCCCTTCCGTGCACTCGTGATTGGCTCCTCCGGAACCATCGGCTCCGCCTTCGTGGAGTTGCTGGAACAGCACCCGGCATGCGTGGAAGTGATAGGCCTACATCGAAACTCTGTCAATCCAATTGATTATCAAGATCTCAGCACCATTGAAGAATCAGCAAAAGCTCTTTCAGGAGAGGCGCCTTTTCAGTTAATCATTAACACCATCGGCATATTGCACTGCGCCGATTGGATGCCAGAAAAGAAATTGGATGACCTCAATGCCGAACAATTGCAGATGCTGATGCAAATTAATGCCATCGGACCTGGCTTGACAATCAAATACTTTTCTAAGTTGCTTGATCCCACCAACTCTGTCATGGCGACACTCTCTGCCAAGGTAGGCAGCATTGAAGACAATCGCCTCGGCGGCTGGTATAGCTACCGTGCCTCTAAGGCAGCATTAAATATGTTGATCAAGACAGCATCCATTGAATTCTCCAGAACCAAACCAAACACCGCGCTTGTGGCACTGCATCCAGGGACAGTCAATTCTCGCTTATCAAAACCGTTTAAGGGCGAGCAAATTGGTAGACCTCCTTTGGATGCTGCCAGCGATATGTTGAACGTTCTTCTCTCACTTAATAAAGAAGATTCAGGAAGCTTCATCACTTATTCCGGCGAAAGACTACCCTGGTAACTCGCAATACCTTATGAAATATTTTGCCCAATTATTTCTCGCGCTTCTGATACTTATCGGGGTGCAGGCTACTACCCTCGCTCAAACTGAGCTCGCTAACGCTATGCAAGATGGTCACCATGTCTTGCTCATGCGTCACGCTGACGCTCCTGGGTATGGTGATCCTCAGGGTTATCAGCTAACCCAATGCTCTACACAACGCAATCTAGGAGAGCGTGGCATAAAACAAGCACAGGCCATTGGCGCTTGGCTAGACAAGCAGGGCATCACCAAAGCTCAGGTCTACAGCAGCCCTTGGTGTCGCTGTTTTGATACTGCCAGTCTTCTCCATAAAGGCTCAGTTAAAAAGGAGGTGGCACTCGGGTCTTTCTTTGATGATATGAGTCAGGCTAAAAAGCAGACTGAAGATTTAGCAAAACTGATTCAGACTGAGCGAAATAAATATCCTAAATCACCAATCATCATGGTGACCCATCATGTCAATATCGAATCCTTTACCGGCAAGATTCTCAATTCGGGAGACATGATCTTGGTTAAGGTAAATTCCTCGGGTCAAGCTGTATCGCACAAACTCTACCCAAGCCCTACCAATCCATAACTTTATCTATTACTACATCACCACTTAAAGAGTATTTATGTCGACTGAATTACCCCTCAATGTTTTAGGCCAACCACTAGTGCCCTGTTCTTTTGATCCTTTGACGGGATTTTTTAGAGATGGTTGCTGCAAAACAAATGAACAAGATCTCGGCAGTCACTTGGTCTGCGCGATCGTCAGTAATGACTTTTTGCAATTTAGCCTTAAGCGTGGCAATGATCTGATTACCCCAAGACCGGAGCACCAGTTTCCAGGCTTAATCGCAGGTGACCAGTGGTGTCTGTGCCTCAATCGCTGGATCGAAGCTCTAGAAGCTAACTGTGCACCGATGATTAAACTAGAAAGCACCCACATCAAAGCTCTGGAGAAAGTCTCACTAGAGGTATTAGAACAATACGCAGCAGTGGAGAAGCTGTAAAAACCTACCTTGGCGAGAGCCAAAGCTTGCGGTAGATTTCCTGAGGATCGTGGTCTTGAGCTTGCTTGGTCTCATTGAAGGGTCTACCGCCTCTAGGGTCAGTACCGCGCCCGGCAATATAGAGCCAATTACCTTGATTGCTATAAACATCATAGTCAATTAATTGTGACTCAAACCATGCAGCACCTGCACGCCAATCCCCCTTCATATCGTATATCCAGTAACTAGCCACAATCTGACGCATCCGATTTGAGAGATAGCCGCTCTGATGAAGCTCACGCATACCTGCATCAACTAAAGCAGCGCCAGTATTGCCAGTACGCCACTGCTCAAAACTTGAAGCATAGGATGGCTTTACAGGCATACCTGTTAAGCCGCTTGCGCGATACAACTTCTGACCATACTTAAAGTGAATGAAGCGGAAATAATCTCGCCACAGTAATTCAAACCAAAGCCAATAAGTGCCATCGTTAGCACCATAGGAATTCTCATAGTCATTCAGTTGCGCCGCTATATCGCGCGCGGAGATGCAACCTAAGGACAGCCATGCTGAAAACTTACTGGAGTAGTCCATACCAATAAGCTGGTTACGAGTCTCCTTGTAACTATCAGCTAAACGCCGCTCTAAATATTGCTTCAGATGGGCTTGCGCATGACTGGCTCCCCCTAATAAGTAAGGATGTGCAACTGATTGAGCTCTAGAAGGCAATATTGAGCCCTGAGGCAAAGCTGCCGGTAGCGAAGGAATTTTCTTGGGGGCATTGATGGGCTGGGCAAACTTCAGTTGTGCTCGCTCGACCTCACGACGAAATGCAGTAAATACATCAGGCATTTTTTCCAAGTCAAATGGAAAGTGTTGTGGATCCAACATGCTCGATTGCCAGTACTCGTCAACATTGGCGCCCTGCTCCTGCAAAATGCGTACTTGCTCGATTTCTTCAGGCGCTTCAATTTGCTCACAATAAATTGCATCGGCAGCACTATCTTTAAACAGCCGTAGCAATACTTCTGCTGACTTACCAGAGAACTCGAGCAAGTCCGATCCTTGTGCTTGTAGCCGAGTCTTTAAATCATCTAAGGATGCTCTTAAGAAAGCTTTTCGATGCGGTCCCTGGCGCTCAAAACCATAAACTGTTTCTTGCTCCTTAGTGTCATGTACGTAAACCGGTAAAAGATAATCTGCATTTAAGCAAGCTTGTGTAAATGCTGGGTTATCCGCCAGTCGCAAGTCGTTACGAAACCAGTAAATCAATGTACCCATAGATTACGCCTCAGTCTTGCTGCTAGACTTTTTAGAGCGACAGGCATCAGAGCAATATTTGACCTCATCCCAATTTTTGGCCCAAGACTTGCGCCAGGTCATCTCCTTGCCGCAGACAAGGCAAGTCTTGCTGGGCAAAAATGATTTATTCCCCTTAAAACCTGCTTTTTCAGATCGAGCCATACCTACCTATAGAAAAACGAATAGACTATTCAACACACTTAAAAGTTCAATGAAAACAAAATCGCTGTGAAAGCTTTTTATACCGACCACTACGTTTTACCACTTCCACCGGGACACCGCTTCCCCATGGAAAAGTATAGTCAGCTACGCGATTTAGTGAGCAAGCTGGAAGGACTTGAGTTAGTCGAAGCTCCTGCCGTTACCGATACGCAGATCCTGTATGCGCATGATCCTAGCTACCTCATCAAAATCCTCTCAGGGAACTTGAGCGCTAAGGAACAACAAGAGATTGGCTTCCCTTGGAGCGAGAAGATGGTGGAGCGATCACGCCGCTCTGCAGGCGCTACTCTTGCCGCTGCTAAGGCGGCATTTAATGAGGGCTTGGCGGCTAACCTGGCTGGTGGCACACATCATGCCTACCGTGATAGGGGCAGTGGCTTTTGCGTATTTAACGATTCTGCAATTACTGCAAAAGCATTGCAAAAAGAGATTCATCAGAAGCTTAAGGTAGCCATCATCGATTTAGATGTACATCAAGGAAATGGCACAGCATCCATTCTTCAAAATGATCAATCTATCTTTACGCTATCGATTCATGGTGAAAATAATTTTCCATTCACTAAAGAACGGAGTGATTTGGACATTGGACTACCCAATGGCTGTCAGGATGACGATTACCTTAGCGCCCTCAATCAAGGACTAGAGAAGCTAGATGTATTTAAGCCTGACTTCATCATTTATCTGGCTGGCGCAGATCCCCATGAAGGGGATAGACTCGGAAAGTTGAGCATCAGCAAAGATGGTATGTGCCAGCGTGACCAATACGTTTTCCAATACGGCCTAGATCGCCAAATTCCGACTGCATTTAGTATGGCGGGCGGCTACGGCAGAGAAATTCAATCGACCGTGGATATTCACTTTCAGACAATTCAAACGGCACTGCAATATCAACAACGAATCTCTTAAGTTACTTATTAGCTCAGTACAGCGTTCGGCCATAGCTGGCCTGCAGCCTGCTGTTATAGCGCCTAGAAAGGTTTTATAAAAGATATAGAAATGCACATTAAAATCCTCGAACTATGTTTAGGATTAAAAATCTCCTCCTGCTTACTGCTTTTGTGCCGGTTTTAGCGTTGGCGGTCGATTTACAACCAAACGATATTGTTGCTCCCCTGCCCAATAAAAATTACGTCACGGTGAGCTACGTAAATACCGAGAACAGCACGCAATATAAAAATGGCGTTGCACAAACTGGCAATCCAATCATTGATACGCAGAGTGCAATTTTTCGCGGTACTCGAACATACGATCTTGGCAGCCTGCCAGCAGTAAGCTTTATTCAAATACCATACGGGTCGATCCAACCAGAGGGCTCGCTAGCAAGCCAGGCAAGCAATACTGGCATTGGTGATCTCACGATTGCAACAGCGATATGGCCTTATCACAACAGAGCCACCAGAACCTACCTTGGTCTGGCGGGATATCTAATTAGTCCCACTGGTAGCTATTCCAGTCAACGGTCTTTTAATGTTGGTGAGAATCGTTTTCGCACGGACTTACAGATGGGCTTTCAAACGCCGATCACTTCTAATGTGGATGGCATGATTGCAGTCGACACCATGTGGTTTGGCGGCAATAGTCAATGCGCAACTGCATGTGGCTTGAGCGCTAACGGATCATTGACTCAAAAGCCGCTGACCACAACACAGCTGGGCCCGATCTATCGCATCAATCCGATCTTTACTGTAGCAGCCTCTTATTTTTACGTCGCTGGTGGCGCAACATTAATCAACAACAACTATCAAAATAACGTTGTCAATACGCAAAGATTCTTATTAAGTGGGCAAGCCCACACACCAATTGGCAGAATCTCTTTGCAATATGGACGAGATACGGAAATCAAAAATGGTTTCGTTCAAACACGCTTACTTGCTATCCGACTCATGAAAGAGTTTTAATCAGAAAACAGCGTTTATTGACGCTACTTAATACTGATTTGATTTGTAAGTAGTCCAGTATTTCTGCATCTCAATGAACAGGAATGAAGCAGACCAAGTAATCAGAATGAAGCCAGTCAGCGCTTCCACTCCAGTTAAATAGCGTAGGTAGCCTTGCGCCACAATCTCGCCATAACCTAAAGTTGTAAAGGTAACAAATGATAGGTAAGCACAAT
>JACCDT010474064.1_pt1 | contig 65509 bp, 42 predicted proteins | sample 7446291 | NCBI WGS metagenome assembly JACCDT01 (sample SAMN15323446, study PRJNA562643) | freshwater metagenome | isolation source: river surface water | place: USA:Blue River Watershed | collected 2017-08-17 | reverse complement strand
GTGAGCCCCCTCACGTGCCGCGCATAAAGTCCGTAGGCCGGAAGGGATCCGAACATGGAGTACTCGGGATAGTCGTGAGGATTTTCGGGAATCGCCGCCTCCCCCAGCCCGAGCGTCTGATCGCGGGGCTGCTCCCGCAGGCTGACGATGCGGATGTTGCTCAGCGTGACGTCCTCGACGGGGTGACCCGGCAGGCCGGAGATCGAACTCCCCAGCGGCCGCCCATCCCAGGGAGTGTAGATCTGGGCAACGACATTGTTGATGAGGACGTTCTTCAGGGAACCCACAGCATGGTGCTCTGGGCGCATCCAGGCCCGGCCGCGATCGCCGAGCCGGATGAAGAACGCGGCGCCCGCCTCGTGCATCACGATGTTATTCGCCGTAATTCCGTCCAGGTGACCGCCATCCACGATCTGCAGCGCGATCCCCGCGGCCCCCACCTTCCGCATCACGATGCTCGAGAGGGCGATGTTCTTGAAGCCGCCGTTCGACGCCGTACCCATCTTGATCCCGTTGACCAGAGAGGAAATGACGTTGTTGCTGATCACGATGTCCTCGCAGTCGCGATAGCTCGCCTTGAGGCAGATGGCGTCGTCGCCGGTGTTGAAGGACGAATTCACCACCCGCACGCGGCGCGAGCCGTCGATGTCGATGCCATCGTTGTTTCGATCCAGCGCTGGGCTGTCGACCGTGATGCCATCCACGAGGACGTCTTCGCAGTCGAGATAGTCTTGGGCCCAAAAGGCGAGGTTGCGGAATGAGATCCCGCTCACGCGGACGTTCCGACACTGGATGAAGCTGAGTCCGTAGGGACGACGCGAATGGGCCTCCTGGCGCGTCAGACCCCGCCGGATCAGCTCAGCCTTGGAGAAATTGGGGTGATCTCCCGAGCCATCGATGACTCCGCGACCTTCAATGGCGACATTCTCAAGGCCGATCGCCTGGATGAGACTGTGCCGACCGTACTCGAACCGCGTCGGATAGACCGGAAGCAGCCGCCGAAACTCGACCGTGTCCGTCGGTGTCGGCGGAGCCGCCTCCGGGTAATCCGACAACTCGGTGCTGCCGACCAGCACCGCGCCCGCTTCCAGCCGGAGCGTGACATGGCTGCGCAGGGTGACGGTGCCGCAGCGATAACGGCCAGCCGGGACGACGACGCTCCCGCCTCCGGCGGCGGCCGCCGCTTCGATGGCGAGATTGATCGCTGCGGAGTCGAGGGTGGTTCCGTCCCCACGGGCGCCGTAGTCCCGGACATCGTGCACCAGGGCTGGACGCTCGGCGGAGCCCGTGGCGCTCAGCGGGAGGGCCGAGCCGAGGCAGCCGAGGAGGAGGAGGCGGGAAAGGAACGAGATCATGGGCAAGGGAATTTCAGCGGGTCGGAAGTCAGAAGGGGACGGGCCCGGGCCGCCTCGACCTCGCTGCCGGTCCCGAGGCCGGGGCGGGGAGCCGGACTGGCGCGGTGCGCCGCGGCCGACGACGCTATGGACCCGGTGCCGCGCTCAGGTCGGCGCCGCCGCGCGCACCAACGGCATCGGGTACACGGAATCGCGCTGGGGGGCGCCGGCCACCCGCAAATGCAGCGCGAAGGAAACAACCGAACCGTCCGCCGGCAGCTGCACCCTGACCTGGGGACCGCCGAGATGCCGGTTGACCGCCACCTCGGCGTGGTCCCAGACCGCGGCCTCGATGACGCGGGAGCCCCAGACGATCTCCGCGGTCACCCGCCCCGGCGGCAAAGCTTCCGGCGAATCATTCAGGAGCCAAAGCTCGGCCTCGAAGGCCTCTCCCGGCGACCAGGAGAAGCGCGGAATGCGCGCGCTGGCCATGACGGTGCGGCACGCCGCAGCCACGCCATGGTAGGCGGGCTTCGGCTCGGCCGGCCAGTTGATGATGCTGTTATTGGCGGCCGTCGGCCACGGCTCGTTGTAGCACCAGTTCAGCGCCATCGAACTGCGCGGCTTCTGGCGACGCGCCTCCTCATACAGCACCTTGTAACCCTCCGTCTGCAGCCACTCACCGCCCTTCACCAGCGTGGGCAGGTCCGGGCACGGGCCGAAATAGTGCTCCACCACCTCCGGGAACAGCCACGACGTCGTCGGCCACCACGCGTTGAAGGCATGGTGCGTCTCCCACGTCGTCCCGGGCTTCGGCGGCCATAATTCCTCCGGCGGAATGAAGCGGCTCAGGTACTCGACCGGCGAAGGTCCGGGACAGCCAAACTCCGTGTAGGCGGTGTTGCGCGCGGTGGCGAAAATCTGGTGCACCTCGCGGCCATGCTCATCGCGGAAACGGTAGTCTCCGTGCCCCACCCCATCCACGGGCGAGGTGGGGATGAAAGGAGTATCCGGATCAAGATCGTAGCAGTTGCGATTGAGCAACCGCAGCGCGTGGGCTTGGTCGGTCATGCCCGACCACGCATTGAACAGCTCGTTTCCGCCGCTCCACATCACCAGCGACGGATGCTCGCGCACCTGCCGGATGATCGAGCGCGACTCGGCGTCGAGTACGCGGAGATATCCCGGGTCGTCATCGTAGCAGTTGCAGGCAAGAGGAAACTCCTGCCAGACCATGATCCCCAGGGCGTCGCACTGCTCGAAAAAGCTGGGCGGATTGACGATCCCGCCGCCCCACGAACGCAGGAGGTTCATTCCCGCCTCGCGAGCGAGTCGGAGCAGCGGCTTGAACGTTTCCGGCGTAATGGTCCCCGGGAAGATCTCTGGCGGCACCCAGTTGGCGCCGCGGGCGAAGACGGACCGGCCATTGATCTCCAGCGTGAAGGGCGGATGACTGCGGCTCTTGGGGAACCCTTCCGGCCCCTCCCAAGCTCCCTCGTTCATGACCAGACGCGCGCGACGGAATCCCATGCGACGGCTATGGCGGTCCAGCAGATGCCCTGCGGCATCCCAGAGCTCCACTTCAAGAACGTACAGCGGTTGCGGGCCCTGATCGTGCGGCCACCAGAGCTCCACGTTCGGCACCTGCACCCGGGACTCCCCGGAGCCGGAACGGATCACTCCCGAGCCGTGCGCCACGCGACTTCCCGACGGAGACGCCAGCGACCAGCGCCACTGCGCCTTCTCGGCCGCCTCGGTCCCCGCCACCGCCACCGTCAGCGTCGCAGTACGGGATTCCACGTCCAACGCGTACGTCGACTCGACCCGCTGCAGGCGGGCCGCACTCCGCCACTCCAGCACCGTATCGCGCCAGATACCCAGAGGAATGAGCCGGGGATGCCAATCCCAACCGTAGGCCACGGCGGGCTTCGCGCAGCGCCGCGCCTCCGTCCGATCCTCCTTGCTCCCCGGAACCTTCGGCGCCGGATGCAGGCGCACCTCGATCCACGCGCCGCGCAACGCCGCGTCGGTGACATCGATCTCGAACGGCCGGAACATGCCCTCCTGCTCGTGGACGCAGACGCCGTTCACGTGGACCGAGAACTGGTAGTCCACGCCTCCGCAGGCGAGCACCAGTCGATGGCCCGCCCGCGCTTCCACCGGCGCCACCCGCGCTCGGTAAGTCCACCAGACGTCTTCCATCCAGCGATAGGCCTTGAAGGCATTACCTTTCCAATAGGGCTCCCACCCTTCGGCCCGCGCCCAGTCGAGTTGCACGGCGCCAGGCACGGTTGCCGCGACCCAGCGCGACGGAGGCTGCGCGGGCGAGGCGGCGTGACCGACTTCCCAGACGAGGGGAACCAAGGCAGAGGGACCGGCAGGATGCGGCATGACGAGGAAAGGAAAGGTCAGCGAGGGATGAGGGGTAGAATCAATGCCGAGGGATGCGACCCATCATGATGGATGAGGCTCTTCGCCACAACCCGTTCCGTCGACGTCTCGGGGCTGCCGGCGTGGTTCAAATTACGACTGAAACGCGGGAAACTGCTGCCGGCGACCTCAAGGCGGATCCGGTGCCCGGGCTTGAACACGTTCGACGTCGCCCACAGGTCCACCGTGACCCGATAGACCTGCCCCGGCGTCATCAACTCCGGCGCTTCGAACGAGTTTCGATAGCGCAGACGCAGGATTCCCTCGGTGAGGTTGATCGCCCGTCCATCTGGTGCAACGTCCACCAGCTTCCCGACCAGGTCCGTGTCCACCGCCGAGGAACTGACGTACACGTCCAAACTCACCGGACCCGTCACTTCCACCTCCTCGGTCAGCGCGTCGCTCGTGTAGACCAGTACATCGGGACGCGTCTCGACCGAGCGCTGGTCGCGCGGTCCGGGCCCCGGGGAGACAATTCCCAGTGTCGCGCCCCCATGGGTCGGGACCGGATCAGCCGGATCGGAGAGGAAACAATCCGGAGGCTCGGCGCCCGGAGGCTCCGGGCTGAGCCGACCATCGCCGCTGAGGCTGTTCGCGTGACCCTGCGAATGCAGGTACATCCGCTTGGTCACCGCGCGCGAGAGCGGCCATTCGTTCTCCTCACGATAGACGTTGTCGCCCATCACGAAGATTCGCACCGGTTTTTCCCGCGAACATCCGTTTTCGACGCCCTTCAGCTGCCAATCGAACCAGCGCAGGGAGATCTCCCAGATGGGCAACGGCGAACCCGGTCCGAAGTCGATCTCGCCAACCCGCGGCTCGGGCCCGGCATGGCCACCGGGCATCATCAGCAGCCGCTGACCCGCCCGGGCCGCAGCAGTCCCAGCCGCCGCACGCAGGCCGACGTAGTTGCGCAGCGTGCCAATTTGGAAGCAGTCGTACCACGCACCGACATGGAACACCGGGACCTTGATCCGCTCGTACATCCGCTCGAATGACCAGCGTTTCCAGTAGTCGTCGAACGTCGGATGCGCGATCCAGTCGCGGTAGTAAGGCGCCAGATCCGCGACCGAACCGAGATCGAGCAACGGGTGCTGCGCCGGCGGGATCCGCCAATCCCAGTGCGATAAATTCGCGCTATCACGGATGCGGCGCTCGTGCTCATTCAACGCCACGGAAGCACCCCAGACCTGGGCCAACGACTGCAGGAACGCACCATCCTGGTAAATCAACTGCTCGTAGATGCCCGAGGGGGCCACACCGGGATGAATCGCGACGAGGTGCGGAGGGTTTTCGACCGCCGCGAGCAACTGCACAATGCCCGGATACGAACCGCCGATCATCCCCACCCGACCATTCGAGCAGGGGAGTCCGGCCGCCCACTCCACCGCATCGTACCCGTCAGGCCCCTCGTGCTGGAAAGGATACCACTCCCCGTCCGAGGCCTCCCGCCCCCGAACGTCCTGGACGATGAAGACATAGCCACGCTTGGCGGCCGCGAGGCCGTCAGCGATTTGCTGGTGCTTGTTGTAGGGCGTCCGCTGCAGCAGCACCGGGTGCTGCCCCGAGCCCGCGGGGCGATAAACATCGGACCGCAGCACCACGCCATCTCGGGTCACCATGGGCACATTGGCCTCAAAGACGACCTCCAAGGGTAAATCGGACGTGGCGGACACGATGGAAATGGACTGAACCGCGGGGGCGCTGCGCGGGAGGGATCGAGCGCGTCCGGTGCGTGCGGCTGAGTTCCGTCGAAATCTATCGCGGGATGACCGGGATGATCAGCGCGGACGGATGCTCCGCGTCATGGTGGATCACGTTCGTGGCGATCACGGCGGAGGCCGACTTCTCGGAGCTGCCGCCGTGATTCAGATTGCGGCTGAAACGCGGGAAACTGCTGCTGCTTACCTCCAGCCGCAGTCGGTGGCCCGGCTTGAACACGTTCGACGTCGACCAGAGATCGAGATTCACCCGGTAGACCTGCCCCGGATTCATTAGCTCCGGCTTCTCAAACGAATTCCGGTAACGCAGGCGCAGGATTCCCTCGATCAGGTTGATCGCCCGTCCATCGGGCGCAACGTCCACCAGCTTTCCGACCAGATCCGTGTCCACCGCTGACGAGCTCACATACACGTCCAGACTCACCTGCCCCGTCACCTCCATTTCCTCCGTGAACGGCTCGGTCGTGTAGACCAGCACGTCAGGGCGACCCTCAACGACCCGCTGGTCGTAAGGTCCGGGAGGGGCGTAGGGAATGCCGATGGTCGCTCCCCCGTGCGTCGGCACGGGATTGGCGGGATCGTAGACGAAGCGGTCGGGTGGCTCCGCCCCGGGCGCCTCACGGCTCAGACGGCCATCGCCGGCGAGGCTATTGGCGCGTCCTCCCGACCGGAGGTAAAGGCGCGTCTTGACGGCCCGGGCAAGCGGCCACTCATCCTCGTCGCGGTAGACATTGTCACCCATGACGAAGATCTTGACCGGCTTCTCGTTCGCCATGCCGTTGTCGACTCCCTTCAAGTGCCAGTCGAACCAGCGCATCGCGATGTCCCAGGTGGAGATCGGGGCCTTCGGTCCGAAGTTCACGTCGCCAATCGTCTCGCCCCAGCCGGCGTGCCCGCCGGGAATGATGAGCAGGCGCTGACCGTTGCGCGCGGCCTCGGAGCCGCCGCGGGCCTTGATCCCAGTGTAGTTGCGGATGCTGCCATCCTGAAACAGGTCGTACCACGCCGCCACATGGTAGCCGGGGACCGTGATCTTGTGGTGGTGCTCGTCGATCGCCCACTGCTTCCAGTAGGCGTCGTAGGTCGGGTGCTCGATCCAGTCGCGATAGTACGTCGCAAGGTCCCTGGCACCGTCGACATCGAGGAACGGGTACTTGATCACGGGAGCGTAGGTGTCCCAGTAGGACATCAGCGCAGAGCCGCTGATCTTGCGCGTGTTCTCGTTGAGTGAGAGCGCGCCGGCCCAAGCTTGGGCGAGTGACTGAACAAACGCGCCGCCTTGGTAGGCCCAGTGCATGTAGTAATTCGATCCGGTGACCTCCGGAAACATCGCGACGAGATGCGGTGGGCTGGAGATTGCGGCCAGCATCTGCGTCGCTCCGGGATAGGAACCGCCGAAGAGGCCGACACGGCCGTTGGAATACGGTAACTTCGCCGCCCACTCCACGGCGTCGTAGCCATCGTTGATCTCGTACTTGAAGGGGTACCACTCGCCGCCTGACGCTTCCCGCCCGCGGACATCCTGGATGATGAACACGTAGCCGCGTTCGGCTCCCTTGAGTCCCTCCCGGAGGTTCGAGTACTTGTTGTACGGCGTGCGCAGCAAAATCACCGGGAACTGCCCTGAAGCCTTGGGACGGAAGATGTCGGCCCGCAGCGTCTCGCCGTCGCGCGTCGTCATCGCGACGTTGCCCTCAAACTCCACCCCGAACGGTGCATCGGCGGCGGTCGCCGGCCGGCCCAGCGTGGCCGCGATCAGGGCGAGAAGGATGGGGCGAAGGAATCGGGAAAACAGGCGCGGTGGCATGAAGAAAGGAAGGAAGGATTCCGCCGGGACGACAACATGAGAAGGCCGCGCCCCCGGCGGGAGGCGCGGCCTTCGTTCTCTCAGCGCAGCTCCTTAGAACTCGAGGGAGTTCGTCAGGAAGCCAAGCATACCCGTCTGGATGCGAGCGAGGGCGAGTGAACCGTCCGGCTCATAGTACGCCGGCACAAGGCGGGTGCCTTCGCCGAGGTTGCGCACGTTGAGCTGTACCTTCCAGAGCATGTCGCGGTACTTGAGCTTGCGGGAGTAACCGACCCACACATCGAGGTGCTGATCCGTCGGTCCCATCAGCGGCTGGTTCACGTCGAGGAAGCCAAGCGTCGGGCTGTAGCGGTAGCCGGAGATCTTACCGGCTTCCCAGCGCAGAGCGCCGCCGACGAGCAGCCCCTTGAGGCGGCCGCGGTCGAACTCGTAGGTCGAGACTGCATTCAAGCGCCACGGGGCAACTTCAGGAGCCGACTGGCCCTGCGATGCGAGCAGCACTTGGTACGGCAGCCAGAGATTGTTCTTCCAGGTCTCGGAGATGAGGAAGGTCGGGCTGGTCTGACCGTACATGCGGATCTTGCCGGCATCACCCATGTAGAACGTGTTGAACTGGTTCATCGCCTGCACCGTGGCCTTGTCGACGTTGGTGCGGGTCGCGAACGTGCGGACGTAGTTCAGCGAGATGTTCCAGTTCTTGATCGGGCGGGCGCCGATTTCGAACTCCTGACCGTCGGCGAGCGTGTCGACCGTCGAGACCGGCAGCGTGGAGGCCGCCGGGCTCAAGGCGCTGATCAGCTGGAGCAGGCCGGTGAAAGGACTCGTCGCGCCGTAGGCCGAGGTGATGCGGCCGCTGGACTTGGCGAGGGTCGGATCGACGGTGACCGGGGAGTTCCAGAACTTGTAAAAGTCCTTGTTCATGAACGCCGGCAGATTCATCCACGCAGCGATGGCCGCCTGCGCGTCCTTGGTCTGCTGCGCCTGCTGGTAGGCCGAGCCGGGGGTCGTGTTCTTCAGGTTGTCGAGGACCTTCACGCCCGAGACGCCCGAAGCGAAGGCGTAGTTGGTCCAGCCGCCGCCGCCGAGGAACTCGTCGGTACCCTGACCATCGGAAACGCCGTTCATCGCGTCCTGGAGGATACCGGCCTGCATGTAGCCGAACACCGCCAGCTGGTAGAAGTTGTAAGCGCCGCCACCGAAGATGGCGCTGCCGCCTGAGGCGAGGGTCGCGTTGCTGACCTGGGTCTTGAACCAGTTCGCGCGGAGCGTGACCTTGTCGTTCAGGGTCGTGATCACGATACCCTTCTCACGGGTGGAGCCCTGCGGGTTAGCAATGATATCTCCGAGCAGGTTGCGCCGCGGGGCGTCCGCCTTGAAGTTGCTGGAGTCATTGTAGAGCACGCTGACCTTGGTGCCAAGCGGCAGGCGGTCAGTGAGGAGCTTCGGCAGGTGGTAGACTCCGCTCCAGTTCCGGCTCTGGCCAGCGGCCTCGCGGTAGCTCTTCGGGTCGAGCGAATAGTCGAGCGCCGCCACACCGGTCGTCGCGTTCTTCGGAGCGGCGGTGGCGAGATTCGACACCGTATCGCGGCGCCAGCCGAAGGTCGGCACAAGGTCGCCGTTGAGCAGGTAACCCTGCCACGTGAAGCCTTCCGACTTGTCCTCAAACTGCGTGCGTTCGCCACCGGTCACGAGACTGGAGTAGTCCGTCGGATTGCTCGCACGGAGCCAATTGACACCGCCCGTATCCCATCCCGCGTAGTTCGCGGGATTGTCCGCCTGCGTGCCGGTGACCTGTTTGTTCGTGTTGAAGTCCAGGTAGGTGAACGGTGCCGTCTTGTCGACCGACGGCGGCGCGATCCAAGTCTGCTTGAAGTACTTCACGACGTTGTTCGAGCCGGGCTCGAGCTTTACCCGGATGCGATCGAGGTTCGCACCAGCGGCCGATCCAGCGTTCTTCAGGCTCGGGCCCGTGTAGTAGAGCCAGTCGTACTGGCGAGTGCCCACCAGCGCACCGACCGACTGGGCGCTCAGACCCAGCATCGAGATGAGGTCCGGCGTGGTCGCATGCTGCGCCCACAGCACCGTCTGTCCATCCTTCGTGTCTTCGGCCACCAAACCGGTGAATACGCTACGGCCGATGACGCGGCTGACGATATTGTCGCCGATCAAGTCCTTGGAATTGAGATCTGCGGTCAGGATCGCCCGCTTGCTCGTGCGATCGATCTGCTGCTTGAAGTTGCCGATCGAGTCGGTGCCGGTGACGTAGGCGCGGCCGACGTTCGGATTCGTGCTGCCGTCAGCGTAGGTCTGGTTGACCTCGACGCCGATCGAGTAGTCCGAGCCCGTGAGCCAACCGACCTGGCCGCCGAGGTAGGACTGGCGATCGTAGGTGAGGTTGAGCGCGATGCGATCCTTGAAGAACGTCTGCTGGAAATCGAAGTTCTGCGCGTCCCAATCCTGCCACTCGCGCTTGTTGTCGCCGTCGAGCAGGTTGTTGTAGAAGTCGTACACCGTCGAATCCGTCAGCACCTTGTCGAGGAAGAAGGCGCCGCCCGGGATCTTGGTGCCGAGCGCGTACTGCGAGTACGTGGGGACGGCGAGCGGACGGTAGGCCTGGCTGTTGAGGCCCGGGATACCCGCGTTGATCATGCCGACGATCACGCCGGTCGGTGTGTTGCTGTACCCCGGGATGACGCCTGCGGAATTCGCTCCATTGTAGAACGAGCGGACGTCGACCGTGCTGGTGAGGCCTTGGAACGACGTATTGCCGCCTGGCTTGTAGAGATCGAGGGTCTTGTTGCCCGTCGCGAGCGAACCGTTGCCCGGCGAAAGCGTGTTGATCGTCGCCTTCTGGTACGGATCCTGGAACCACGGCGTGATGCGGTCACCCGGGGGCAGCATGCGCGGGTTGTTGGACGTCACGTCACCGCGCTCATATTTCACGCGGAAGGATGTCTTGTTGTCGTTGCCGAAGACCTTCGGGTCAAAACGCAGCGCGCCGTAGACGCGGCGCTGGTCGTTGAAGGCCGGCTCCTGCTGGAACTTCTTGCGGTCGTCCACCGCAGCCACGCGGATCGCAAGCTGGTTCTTCAGTAAGACGTGATTCAGGTCGAGCGCGTTGCGGACGGAACCATACTGGTCGACCACGTTCTCGACGCGGTAAGCGCGCTTGAACGAGGCATCGTTCGTGCTCGCATTGATGATACCGGCCGGACTGCCGACGCCGAAGAGGATGGAATTCGGGCCGCGCTGCAGATCGATGCGGCCCACATTGAAGCTGTCCCACGGAATGTCCGTGAGGAAGTAGTCGCGCGTATTGTCCGCGGAATCGAGACCACGCACACGGTTGTTCGAGCTCGGATTGATGAGCGTCTTCGCCTCATTCGGCACCTTCACGCCGCCGAAGCCGGAGAAGTTGCCCCCGAGACCACCGACTTCGGTGCTCGGCGTGTAGACCAGAAGGTCTTGGTTACCGGTGACGCCGGTATCGCGGAGAAATTGCTTCGTGACGACGCTGATCGCCGAGGCGGTATCACGCAGGTCGGTGCGGATGCGGGTGCCGGCGAGCGTGCTATTGGCTTGGTAGCCCTCGTTGTCCTCCACCTCAACCATGAACGGGGTGAGAACAATGGCTTCATCTTCTTCTTTTCCATCGGGACGGCTGGAAGCCGAGGACGAGCTGACCGCTTGGGCGGACAGCGCGACCTGAGTCAGCAGCCCGAGCAAGACCAGGGCGAGCCGGTCAAGGGGCGGTGCGGAGTAGCGCTTGTGGTTTGGCATGGAGGTGTCGGGGTTACGGAAAAATCAGCCGAAAAACGGGGAAGGAGGGGCGATCCGGCGCCGAAGAAGGGCCGGCGCTGGGGTAGGCGCAGCACGCTGCATTGGTAGGATTTCACATTTCGATTTCTCTCACCGCAAAGAAAAATCAGCAATTCGCTCATTTCGCTCAGCTCCGGTCAAGGGTCAGGCACTAGCGGTCACCCCCTGCACGATCGTTATCCCTCATCAACCACGACACCGTCGGACCCGGCGGGCGGAGTGAACGGATGCAGTCGCGCCTTGCGCCGATAGCCTAAATGATCAAAATTCACACCGTGAAGTTGACTCTTGCAAACCAAGCTCAGCACGCAACTGCGGCGATCCACGCGAGGACGCTCCCATGAGCCGATGGCGCCCTCTGGGAGACGGGGTCTCGGTGTTTGCCTGTAGCTGCAATGTTTACGCCCTGAACGGCGGAGATGGCCGATGGCTCCTGATCAATGCGGGCAGCGGCGGGGCGGCGGACCACCTGGCAGAGTTGGGGCCGATCCGCGAGATCGCGGTGCTCCTGACTCACCACTTCCGCGATCACGCTGGCGGGGCGGCGCGCCTCAGGGCGTGCGGCGCCCGCATTTTCGCGCCGTTCGGCGAGCGCGCGCACCTGGCCGGGAGGCAGGAAGCGATGCGCGAGGCGCAGCAATTCTTCCTCTACGAGCTCACATGGGACCACTTCGCGCCGTCGACCCCCGTTACCGTGGATGCCTGGGTACGGGACTACGAGCGCCTCGCCCTCGCCGGCTTCTCCGTGGACGTGATCCCGGCGCCCGGCCCGACCCTCGGAGCAGCGGCCTACGTCGTCTCGCGGGCGGGAATGCCGCGTACCGCCTTCACGGGTGAGCTCCTCCACTCTCCCGGAAAGGTCGCCCGCATCTCGCCCTTTCAGTACAATTACAACGATCTCACCGGCCTCGAGAACGTGGTGCGCTCAGCGGAGCGTGTGCTCGACGCCGCGCCGGCCCGCGTCCTGCCGAGCCTGGGTGAACCCATGACGGACTACGGGGCGGCGCTGGATGCGCTGCGGCTCCACGCGGTCGGCTTCGAGCAGGTCCAGCCCGGCGTCCTCGAGGGCGTCGCCTCCCCGGCCCGACACGGAATCGAGAAGGTATTACCGCGGCTCTACCGCGCGCAAAGCAGCGCCGCCGAAACCCACTTTGTCGTCGGGCGCTCCGGCCGGATTCTCGCGCTCGACTACGGCTACGACACGTTCGGGGTGAAGTTTCCCGCCCGGCTCGCGTGGTGGACGAGACGCCCGCTTCTCCACAGCCTCGCCGCTCTCAAGGAAGAGATCGGTACCGACCGAATTGATACGGTGATCGCCACCCACTACCACGACGACCATGTGGTGGGGGTGCCGATGCTGCAACGCCTGCACGGAACCGAGCTCTGGGCCGGAGAGAACTTCGCCGACCTCCTCGAAAACCCCGGCGACCACGACCGCCCGTGCCTCTGGCCGGAGCCGATGCGGGTCCACCGCCGTCTCCCGCTCGGGAAGCCGTTCCAGTGGGATGATGTCACGATCACGCTGCACCCCATGACCGGCCACACCGAGTTCTCGACCCTGATCCTGCTCGAGTACGACGGTCATCGCGTCGCGCACACCGGCGATCAACTCTTCTACCTCGACCGCACCACTCGACGACTGGTTCCCCCCGGGCCCACCGCCGGCGTGTTCACGAATCACGTGTATCGAAACGGGCTGGCGCTCGGTGGCTACCGCGAGTGCGTGCGCCACCTCCGCGACTTTGCTCCGGACGTCATTCTGAGCGGACACTCGAGCCCTTACCGGCCCGATGCCCAAACCTGGGCGCAACTCGAGACCGCGGCGGTCGCCTTCGACACCCTCCACACCGCGATCATGCCACTCGGACACGACGACGTCCACTTTGGCGCGGACTCCTGTGCCGCCAAACTCCTTCCCCGCCAACTCGTCATCGCCCGGGGCACGCGGCAAGCGGAGGTCCGAGGCTGGATCCGCAATCCCCTGCCCCATGCGGCCACGGCAAACCTGCGGTTACGCGTTCCAGGACAGGCGTGGTCGGGCGAACCCTGGTCTCTTGCTCTCGGACCCCGCGAGCGCAAAGCCTTCTCCGGCCAGATCGCCCTTCCCGAATCCCTGACGGGACGGGAATTAATCACGCTTGACCTTACCGTGGAGGACAGAGGTTTTGGCGAGGTGGCTGAGGCTTGGATCGAAACTCGCTGAACCACCTCATTCATGGCTCGCTCCTCTGCCCTCGCCACTCGTCAGGAACGGATCTTGGAGATTCTCCAGTCCAAAGGCGCCTGCACCTACGCGGAACTGCAGGCGATCCTTGGGGTATCGTCGATGACCGTGCGGCGCGACGTCGATCGACTGGCCGAGCGCGAGGCGCTGATCAAGACTCTGCGGGGAGCGCAAGCCGCTCAAGTGCCCCAATTCCTGCTGGAGACTTCCCTCTCCTCGCGCATTGGCGTCAATCAGGCCGAGAAGGAAGCGATCGCAACCAGCGCCGTCGCCCTGATCGAGCCGCAGCGCACCCTCTTTCTCGATGGCAGCACGACCTCCATCGCGCTGGCCCGCCGCATCGCCAAATTCCCGTTCAGCCTGTCGGTCGTGACCAACTCAGCCATCATCGCCATGGAGATTGGCGCCGCGAGCCAGATTCGAGTGATCTGCGTCGGCGGCGAATACGACGCGCAGAGCGCCTCCTTCGTCGGCTCCCTGGCGGAGACCAACTGCGCGCACTTCTACATCGACACCGCCTTCATCTCGACGAAGGCCTTCGTGCCGGGAGACGGCACGTATGAGTCCTCCATGGCGACTCTGCGCATCAAGCAGATCGTCGCCAAGCAATGCGGCCGGATGGTGCTGCTCGCCGACTCCTCCAAGTTCGGCAGCCGTGCCCTGTGCAAGGTGCTGGACGCCCGCTCGATCCACACCGTGATCACGGATGAGGGGTGCCCACGAGAGGCCGTGGACACGATGCGGTCGCTGGGTCAGGAAGTAATCCTCGCCCGAAGCACGCTCTCGGCGGAGGGCTGACCCTCTCCGAGCGCAACGACGCTCACCGCCTCAGCCGCGCACGATCGCCGACGATCGTCTCCAGACCGGCTGCCCCGCCCCGCGTCCACCGCAGCGAGCCGCAGGTAAGGACCGAATCCAGACCACGAGCCAGCCGCGCGCGCCTCGCTCGCACCCAGTGCAATCGGATGGCGACACTGCAGATACTCCTAAGCCGCACCCAGGCAAGCTTATCGCAACCACAGTGCGCACTCGCGTGAGAAAAAACCCCATTACAGTGCAATATTTTCTATTGAGCACACTCAGACGCCCTCGCAAGGTCTCGCGTTCACGCCGCGAATGTCGCTCGAACCCATCCCCCGCCTCCTCAATGCCGCGAGCCGTGGCCAGTACGCACTTGGATACTTCGAGAGTTGGAATCTCGAGTCATTGCAGGGCGTGATCGACGCCGCCGAGCAGGCGCGAGCGCCGATCATCATCGGGTTCAACGGGGAGTTTCTCAGCGGAGCCGCACGTCGGACGGAAGAGCGCATCGCCCTCTACGCAGCCTTGGGGCGCGCAGCAGCGGCGTCAGCGACCGTTCCGTGCGGACTCATCTTCAACGAGTGTCCCGACGATGCTCGACTCGCTGAGGCCGCTACATCGGGCTTTAACCTGATCATGCCCGCCGATCCCACGGCGACGTACGAGGACTACGCGAGCCGCGTCCGCAGCCTGACTGACCACGCGCACGCACACGGGGCCGCCGTCGAGGCGGAGATCGGCATCCTCCCTTGCGGCTCCGGCAACGCGGACCACGCGACCGCCTCAAGCACGACGGACCCCGAGATCGCGGCGCGCTTCGTGGCCGAGACCGGCGTCGACCTCCTCGCGGTGAGCGTCGGCAATACCCACATCGCGCTCTCCGGCTCCGCCCCCCTCGATCTCGATCTGCTCGACCGCATCCACCGGCGCGTGCCGGTCCCCCTCGCGCTGCACGGTGGCTCGGGCATCGCCGCCGAATCAATCCGCAGCGCTCTTCAGCTGGGTGTCCGCAAGGTCAACTACGGCACCTACCTCAAACAGCGCTACCTTGACGCGATGCGACGCGCTCTGGCGCAGGGCATCACCAACCCGCACGCGTTGCTCGGGATCGGCGGCGATGAGGACGCGCTCGTAGCCGGGAGGCTCGCGGTGCGCGACGCCGTTCTGGAGCGAATTGATCTTCTCGGCTGCTGCGGCAAGGCCTGACCGGGCGCCGCCACGCCTGCCTCCCGCTCACCCATCCTAAGCCCCTGCTGACATCCCGATTTAGCACCGACCGTTTTCGATCGCGACACCCCTCCCGCCGATCTCCCGCCACACCATGAGACATGAGATGAAGCTTCCGGACCTCGCGACCACGGGGTCGGCCGTGAAGATCGTTCGCTGGCTCCGCGCGCCGGGGCAGGCCGTACGCCGAGGGCAACCGTTGCTCGAGATCGAGACGGACAAGGCAACGATGGAGGTCGAGGCGACGGTCGACGGCGAACTCATCGAAGTGAGCGCACCGGTGGGGGCGGAGGTCGTCACAGGTGACCTCATCGCCGTCATCACGGTACCGGGAGAGTCCGCCTCCGGCGCCGCACTCCCCTCCCCCGAGTCAGCTCCGGCCGCGCCAGCCGCGTCCTCACCGGCCACGACGCCGGAGTCATCGGCAAGGTCGGATTCCGGGACCACGGGAGCGGCGCGGAAAGGATCTCTCTTCGCCCGCAACCGTCAGGCCGCTGGCCTGAGCACGGAACCCGCCTCGAAGGACCTAGCGGGGCTCCCGCTGTCACCGGCCCAACGCGTCGCCGCACAGCGTTTACAGGCGAGCAAACAGACGATCCCGCACTTTTATCTGGAGCGCTCCGCCTGCGCCGATGGCCTCGTCGCGCGGCGCAATGCGTCGCCGGACGCGCGGCTCCTCTGGGACGCGTTCTTTGTCCATGCCGTGAGCCAAGCACTCGCCGCGTTTCCCAAGATGGCCTGTCGCTTCGCGGAGGACCACCTTGAGCTGATCGAATCAGACGCCATCGGTGTGGCGGTCGATCTACAGGGCGAGCTGTTCGTGGTGGCGCTCGATGCCCCCGTGACGAAGTCGGTCGAGGCGTTATCCCAGGAACTGCGCGCCGCGGTGGACGCATTGCGCGCCGGGGATCCCGCGGCGCGGCGACTGCGGCCTGGGCGCATCACACTCTCGAACCTCGGCAGCACCGGTGTCGAGCGCTTCACCGCCATCGTGAATCCGCCCGAGGCGGCAATCCTCGCCATCGGCGCCATCCGACCTGTGGTGGTCCCGCGCGGCGAAGCCGTCGTGGTCGAACAGCGCGTCGCACTCACCCTTTCCGTCGATCACCGCGTCGTCAGCGGCCGCTACGCCGCCGAATTCCTCGCCGCCATCGTCGACACGTTGGAGAAGCTATGACGACATCCCAAACCTCCCTCAACGTCGCCAGCGTCACTGCCGCCTCGGCGCATGATCCGGCCTTCCTGCTCGAGCTGTACCGCAGGCTGGTCCTCATTCGTCAGTTCGAAGATCGCGTGAAGTTCCTCTTCCTTGAGGGATCCATGCCCGGCACGATCCATCAGTGTCAGGGACAGGAAGCCACCGCGGTGGGCGTATGCGCGGCACTCGCACCGGATGACTTCATCACCTCCACGTTCCGCGGTCATGGTCACGCGATCGCCAAGGGGCTCTCGGTGCAGGAACTGATGGATGAGCTCTTCGGCGCCAGCACCGGCTGCTGCCGCGGCAAGGGAGGCTCGATGCACGTCGGCAACCTCGCCAAGGGCATGGTCCCCGGGATCGCGATCGTGGCCGGCGGCATCCCCCTCGCGGCCGGCATGTCGCTCGCCTTCAAGCTGCGCGGCACCCGGCAAGTCACCGCCTGCTTCTTCGGCGACGGAGCGGTCGCCGAGGGCGCCTTCCACGAGGGCGTCAACATGGCCGCGATCTGGAACCTTCCCGTCATCTTCGTCTGCGAGAACAACCTCTACGGTGCCTCGACCCGGGTCGACCTGGTCATGCGCAACCCGCGGATTTCGGACCGCGCCGCGAGCTACGGCTTCCGCGGCGAGACGGTGGATGGGAACGATGTCCTCGCCGTGCTCGAGGCCACTCGGCGCGCCGCCGAGGAGTGCCGCGCTGGCCACGGCCCGGTGTTGCTGGAATTGCTGACCTATCGTCGAACCGGACACTCCCGACGCGATCCTTGCAATTACCAGCCGAAGGATGAACGAGAGGCGTGGGCGACCCGCGATCCGATCGAGCGTTTCGCGGAGGTACTGCGTGAGGCCGGACTCGCCGACGCCGCGGCCTTGGCAGGGATCCACGCCGCGGTCGACGCTGAGATCACTCAGGCCATTGAGCAGGCCCGCCGGGCTCCCCAGCCCACGATTGCCGACCTTACCACCGACGTCTTCGCCTGAACGAATCCGCACCCATGAAACGACAAGGCATCGCAGAGGCGTTGCGCGACGGCATCGCCGAGGAAATGCAGCGGGACCCCGCCGTATTCTGTCTGGGAGAGGACATCGCCATCCCCGGCGGGTGGGGCGGTGCGTTCACCGTGACGCTCGGTCTGGAGAAGCAATTCCCTGATCGCATGATCAACACCCCGATCGCCGAGCTCGGCTTCTTCGGCGTCGCCACCGGCGCCGCGCTGATGGGAATGCGTCCGATCGTCGACGTGCAGTACGGGGACTTTCTGCTGCTCGCGAGCGACCAGATCATCAACAACGCCGCCAAGCTCCGGTACATGTCCGGCGGCACTTGCCAGATTCCCATGGTGATGCGGGCACCGATCGGTGCTACCGGACGGGGCTCGCAGCACGCGCAAAGCCTCGAGCGTTACTTCATCGGGGTCCCGGGCCTGAAGGTCGTGGCGGTGTCCACAGCGTACGATGCGAAGGGCATGCTTAAGGCCGCCGTCCGCGACGGCAACCCGGTGATGATTTTCGAGCACAAGCTCCTCTACGGCTCCAAGGGTGCCCGCGCCGAACCCGGAGCGGTCGATGCCACGAGCGAGATTCCAGACGGGGACTACACCGTTCCGCTGGATCGGGCGGTCGTGCGGCGGCCCGGACGGGACGTCACGATCCTCGGCTGGCTCCTGATGGCGCACTTCGCCGCGGCCGCTGCCAACACACTCGCGGGCGACAGCATCGAGGCGGAGGTCATTGATGTCCGTAGTCTGTCTCCGATCGATTACGAGACGATCGGCGAATCCGTACGCCGCACCGGGCGCGTGGTGATCGTCGAGGAGGGGCCCAAGACCGGTGGCGTCGCCGCTGAAATCGCCGCGGGCATCATGGAGCGCTTCGGCGAGCATCTTCTGGCCCCCGTGGTGCGCGTGGCGTCGGCCGACGTCCCGGTCCCGTTCACACCCGTGCTTGAGAATGCGTACCGCCCCGACCAAGCTCGCATCGTCGCCGCGGTCCGGGAGCTCCTTCGCTAACCCCACCCCAAGAGCATGATCACGATTCAGGAATTGCGCCGACGCCAGCGCGAGGCACTTAGCCTCTTCAAGAAGGCGGGAATCCACCTCACTGCCAGCGAGCGCCGCACGATCGAGATCGCTGACTTCGGACTAAACGCGTTCACCGAGACCGGCCTCGGAGTGCTGGTCTACGTGAATACAGATCGCTGCTGTGCGAAGGAACTCGCCATGTGGCCCGGCCAGACCTGTCCCCAGCACCGGCACCCGCCCGTCGGCGATGATCCGGGAAAAGAGGAGACCTTCCGCTGCCGCTGGGGCCGGGTGCACCTCTTCGTCGAAGGCCCCAGAACCAAGCGGCCCGGGGCGCGCCCGCCGAGGGCCCCGCGCGGCGCCTACACGGTGGGGCGCGAGATCATTCTCAAGCCGGGCGACCAGTTCACACTTCGACCAGGCCTGCGTCACTGGTTTCAGGCCGGACCGAGCGGCGCGGTGGTCTCGGAGTTCTCGACCCGCAGCACCGACGAAAACGACCTCTTTGACGACGTCCGCATCCAGCGCCTGACCCAAGTGGTCTAAGCTCCCTGCTCCCCTTCCCCATGGCCCGCCCCTCCCGCCGTTCCCAGCAGCGATCCCGTGTCGAACGCCCAGTCCACTACGTGCTGAGCACCCACTGGGACCGCGAGTGGCTGCAGCCGGCCCAGGTGATCCGCCACCGGCTCGTTCGACTCCTCGATCGCACCCTCCGCGACCTCGAGTCAGGCGCCCTCGCTGGCCCCTTCACCACGGACGGTCAGTCGATCGTGATCGACGACTACCTTGAGATCCGCCCCCATCGCCGGGCGTTGGTGGAGAAACTCGCGCGCACGGGTCGCCTGAGTGTCGGCCCGTGGTACGTCCTGCCCGAGGAGTGGCTCGTGTCCGGCGAGTCCTTCGTCCGCAACCTCCGCCTCGGCCGCCGCATCGCCCGCGACCTCGGCGCGACTCCTTCCTCAGCCGGGTTTGCCTGCGACCTCTTTGGTCACATCGGCCAGCTGCCCCAGATCTTCGCCGGCTTTGGCATTCGCGCCGCCTTCATCTGGCGGGGAATCGAGCCCCGTCGCCACGCCCACTTTCGGTGGGTGGGCAGCGATGGCACCGTCATTCCGACGTTCCGCTTTGGCCGCGCCGGCTACGGCGACTACGCTTACGAAGTACGCCGTGGCACCCAGCCGGACGCGGCCTTCGACGAGGCCCGTTCACGCCGCGATCACGTCACGTTCATTAATCGCGAAGCCGCCCGCACGGCGATTCCGCCCGTCCTCATCTTCGATGGCTGCGATCACCTCGAATACGATCCCGATCACTACCGCGTCCTGCGATCGCTGAAGCCAGCGGACGGTCTGCCGGGCGCCATTCAGCACAGCAGTCTCGACGCCTACATCGCGGATCTACTGCCTCACGTCACCCAGATCCGCGACACGGTCCGCGGAGAGCTGCGCGAGTACGCTCGGGCACCGCTCATCGAAGACCAGCAGTGGCTGATCCCCGGGGTCCTCACCAGCCGCGTGCGCCTGAAGCACGCCAACGCGGAATGCCAGACCTTGCTGTGCCACTGGGCCGAGCCCTTCGGACTTCTCGCACAGGTGTACGCGGGCGGGGATGACCCGACAGACTTCCTCGACCACGCGTGGCGCTGGCTCCTCCAGAACCATCCGCACGACTCGATCGGTGGATGCAGCATCGATGCGGTACACGACGACATGAAGTACCGCTTCGCCCAGTGCCAACAGGTGGGCGAGCGGGTTTGCAGCGAGGCCCTGCGCTTGATCGCAGCATCAGTCGAGGGTGAAATCGGCGAGCGGGAAATCCGCGTGCTCGTGGCCAACCCGCTCACGCGCCCGGTCGACGAGACGGTGGAACTGACGCTGCAGATTCCGGCGGACTGGCAGTGCTTCAACGAGTTCTTCGGTTTCGAGCCCAAACCCGGATTCCGAATCTACACCGCCGATGGACGCGAACTCCCGTACCAGCGACTGGCCCAGGCTCCGGGCCAGATGCGCTCCCGGAACGCGTCTCCTTTCAAATTTCCGCACCCCCATCGGACTAACGACGTCACCGTTGCGTTGTCGCTGCCGCTTCCCGCGCTGGGATACACGACGCTGACGATCCGCGAGGGCGAGGTGAAGCCCAAGGACGAGATCGTCTGGGCGTCGATGCTGCCGACCCGGCACCCAGCCGCCCCCGGCCTCGCCACGAGCGATCGCTCCATGGCGAACGAACATCTCGCCGTCACGATCGAGAGCAACGGATCCCTCACGCTCTTCGACAAGCAGACGCGCCAAACCTACCGGCGACTGCTCACGTTCGAGGACAGCGCGGATATCGGCGACGGTTGGTACCATGGACAAGCGGTCAACGAGCAGGTCTATGTGTCGACCGCCACCCCCGCCGATGTCGCTTTGCTGCACGATGGTCCGCTGCTCACGCGCTTCCGCGTGCGGGTCGCACTCCGCGTGCCAGCCGAGTTCAACTTCGAACGAATGATCCGTTCGAGCGACCGGGCCGAGGTCGTCATCGATAGCCTCGTGACCCTTCGGGCCGGTGCAGACCGGGTCGAAATCGTGACGACCGTCGACAACACCGCGCGCGATCATCGCCTGCGTGTCCTCTTTCCCTCCGAGGCGAAGGCAACGACCACGCTCTCCGACGGCGCCTTCGATGTGGTGCGGCGACCCATCTCCCTACCGAAGGATGCGCATGAGTACCGGGAGATGGCGGTGGAAACCTGCCCGCAACAGACGTGGACATCGGTTTCAGATGCCCGTCGCGGCCTCGCGATCGTTTCCTCAGGCCTGCTCGACTGTTGCGTCCGGGATCTGCCGGAGCGCCCCCTCGCGCTGACCCTCCTGCGCGGCACGCGCCGCACGATCTTCACGAACGGCGAGCCGGAAGGCCAGCAACTCGGTCCCATCACGGCCCGCTACTGGATCGTACCACTCCGCGGTGAACCCGACCGCATCCGCCTCGGCGAATACGGCGTCCAGTTGGGCGCGGGACTTCGCACGGCGCAACTGGCCCGTTGGGACGCGTCCGTCGCGCCGCGGCAGCGCCGACTCCCGGCGACGGACTCACTCCTCACCGTCTCGGGTCCGGTGCTGGTCACGAGCGTGCGCGAAGTGGAGGGAGCCGTGGAGGTGCGGCTCTACAATCCCACCGAGCGGACTGGCACGGCGGTGATTGACGTGGCGGAGCGGCTCCGCGCGACCGGGCGGGTAACAACCGCGCAGCGCGTGGATCTCGAAAGTCAGGCGATTGGCCGGCCGATCCGACTGGTCCGAGGCGCCTGCCGCTGCCGGCTCACGCGAAAGCAGATCATCACCCTGCGCTTTCCCCTCGCGATTCGGCCCTGAGAGTCGAAGCAGCTGCCCCTCCCCTTTACCCCATGCATTCACTCGCCCCGATCGACTATGCCCTCATGGGCGGCTACCTCCTGCTGAGCCTGACGATGGGCGTGCTGATGAGTCGCAAAGCGAGCACCAGCCTTGACCACTACTTCCTCGGAGGAAAGCGGTTGCCCTGGTACTTCCTCGGAGTGGCGGGCATGGCGAACTGGTTCGATCTCACGGGGACGATGATCATCACGTCGTTCCTGTACATGCTCGGTCCTCGCGGGCTCTTCATCGAGTTCCGGGGAGGGGCGGTGCTGATTCTTGCCTTCATGCTCGCCTTCACGGGCAAGTGGCATCGCCGGTCGGGCTGCATGACGGGTGCGGAGTGGATGAAGTACCGCTTCGGAGACGGCCCGGCCGCGAACGGCGTGCGGGTCATCATCGCGCTCTCCAACCTCATCTTCACGGTGACCTTGCTCGCGGTCCTGATCCGGGGCGCGAGTCTGTTTCTCGGGATCTTTTTCCCCTGGCCCCCATTCTACACCACCCTCGTCCTGATCACGGTGACGACGCTGTACACCGTCGGCTCCGGATTCTACGGCGTCGTGCTGACCGATCTGGTGCAGGGCGTGGTGGTCATTGCCTCGTGCATCACGGTCTCGGTCCTCGCGTGGCAATTGGTCCCCGGCAGTGCGGAGCTTGCCGCAACCGCGGCGCAGGTCACGGGCAACCCCGACTGGACCCACTCGCTGCCCGCGTGGCACACCCCGATGCCACCAGGCTACGAAGCGTACTCGCCCCTGATCCTGATGGCGGGCTTCTACCTGCTCCGTAACGTCATCGGAGGGCTGGCGACCGGCGCGGAGCCGCGCTACTTCGGAGCGAAGAGCGACCGGGAGTGCGGGCTCCAGTCGCTTCTGCAGGGCGTAATGGTCATGTTCCGCTGGCCGCTGATGATCGGCTTCGCGGTGATGGGCATCTATCTGGTTCACCGACTCTTCCCTGACACCTCCGGGGTCGAGTCAGCCGCGCGCGCCATTCACGCGCACTTCCCCGACATCTCGGCCGCGATCTGGCACGATACCACGAGCGCGATCGTCAATCATCCGGATCGCTACCCCGCCCCCCTGATCGGTGAGTTGCGCAACGCGCTGGGTGAGGACTGGCGAAACCGCCTCCCCTTGGTCGGCGTCGGCGGGACCATCAATCCCGAGATCATCCTACCCGCCGTGCTCCTGCAGATGCTCCCGTCGGGATTCAAGGGCCTCGTGCTCGTGGCCATGGTGGCAGCACTCATGTCCTGCAAGAACGGACTCGTGAATCACGCGGGCAGCTACTTTGTCCGCGACCTGTATCAGAATCTCTTCCGCCCCACGGCCACGAACCGGGAACTCATTCTCGCCTCGTACGCCTCAACGCTCTCGATCGTCGTGATCAGCTTCTACTTCGGAGTCGCCGCGACGAACATCAACAGCCTCTTCGGCTGGCTGATCATGGGACTCATCTCCGGACAACTGGCTCCGCAGGTCCTGCGGTTCTACTGGTGGCGGTGCAATGCGTGGGGCATGATCACCGGTTCCGCCATCGGAAATGTGGGTGCCATCGTGCAGCGCTTACTCAACCCCGAGCTGCCCGAGGTTTCCCAATTCCTGCTCATGACCGCGCTCTCGTTCGCCGGAACGATCGTCGGTTCGCTCCTCACCGCCCCCACACCCCGGCCGGTGCTGGAGAACTTCTACCGCACCACGCGCCCCTTCGGTCTCTGGGGACCCTTCCGCTCCCTCTTCCAAGGCGAGGATCGGCGCGCCATGGACCGCGAGAATCGCAACGACCTCCTCACCGTGCCGTTTGCGCTCCTCTGGCAGGTGACGCTCTTCCTCCTGCCCATGCAGCTGGTCATCAAATCGTATGACAGCTTCGTCGGCACCCTCCCCCTGTTCCTGCTCGGCTGCGCGGGGATGTACGTCTTCTGGTGGCGCCCCCTGAATGCGACTCCGCACCCGTTCCCCATCCAAGAAACGGCCCCTGGTGAATCGCGGGCCGTTTCCGGGTAATCCACGACCCGACTTTCCACCCCTCGTCTTTTTCTCTCTGACTCCATGAAGCGACGTTCGAGCCCTTCGTCCATCCCCACGGTCCGCGAGGTCCACTACGTTCTCAGCACGCACTGGGACCGAGAGTGGTACCAGACGTTCCAGGCCTTCCGTCACCGCTTGGTCCACCTGCTGGACCGCGTGATCGCGGACCTCGACTCCGGCGCGCTCCGCGGACCTTTCACGACGGATGGCCAGTCGATCATCCTCGACGATTACCTTGAGGTCCGTCCCGAGCGGACGGAGGACGTCAAACGCCTCGTGCGGGACGGGAAGCTAGTCGTGGGCCCGTGGTTCGTGCTACCGGATGAATGGCTCGTCTCCGGCGAGTCGCTGATCCGGAACATTGAGTTGGGTCGCCTCTCCGCTCGCCGCTTCGGCGCGGAGCCGTCCGATGCTGGGTTCGTCTGCGATCTTTTTGGCCACGTGAGCCAGCTGCCACAGATTCTGGCCGGCTTCGGCATTCAGGGTGCGTTCCTCTGGCGCGGACTCGAACCGCGTGGCGACGCGTTCCTATGGTGGCGTGGCGCAGACGGCACCCGCATCCTCTGCTACCGCTTTCCCCGCACCGCCTATTGCGACTTCGCGTGGGACGTCCGGCGCAGCCATCAGCACCACCTCCCCTTTGATGCGGCTAGGGCGGCGCGCGACATCGCCAACAACCTCGCCCGCGAAACCGGGCGCGCCGCGGAAGGGCCCCTGCTGCTCTTCGATGGCGGCGACCACCTCGAACACGATCTTGAGCCGTATCGCGTGCTCATGGCTCAGAAGACGGACGCGGCATTCCCCTACGCGATCCGCCACAGTACGCTCGATGCCTTCCTCGCGGAGGCCAAGAAGCATGCCGGCAGCATCCGTCAGGAAGTCGTCGGAGAGCTTCGGGAGACCGGTGCCCGGCCGCTGGTCGAGGACCAGCAGTGGCTGATCCCCGGCGTGCTCTCCAGCCGCGTGTGGATCAAGCAGAGCAACGCGCGTTGCCAGCACCTGCTCTGCCACTGGGCGGAGCCCTTCGGCGCCGCTGCCGCCGCGTGGTGCGGAGTCTCCTACCCGAGCGGATTCCTCTCCGTCGCGTGGCGCTGGCTGCTCATGAACCATCCGCACGATTCCATCTGCGGCTGCAGCATCGACGCCGTCCACGAAGACATGAAGTACCGCTTCGCCCAGTGCGCTCAGATCGGTGAGGCGACCACCCACGAGGCACTTCTCTCTCTCGCGGCCGCCATCTCCGGGACGATCGGGGAACGCGAGGTCCGGGTACTCGTCGCCAACCCCGTGGCCCGCGCCCTCGATCAAGGGGTGGAGCTGACGCTCCAGCTGCCGGCTGACTGGCGATGCTTCAACGAGTTCTTCGGCTTCGAACCCAAACCGGGATTCCGCATCTTCGGACCCGATGGCGCCGAGATCCCCTACCAGAGGCTGAGTCAGGACATGAACCGCACGAAGTCGCGCCCCTTCCCGCGCCACTTCCCGCAGGTCTACCGCACCAACGATGTCAGCGTTGCGCTTCGTCTGGCGATTCCCCCGCTCGGCTACACGACGCTGACAGTACGCGAGGGGACGATGACCGACAAAGATGACATCGTGGCCGCCACGATGCTCCCGACGCGGCATCCACAGCAGCCCGGATTCGCCACGAGCGAGCGTTCCATGAGCAATGGAGTCCTTGCGGTGACCATTGAGTCGAATGGCTCACTGACCCTGACGGACCTGCGCTCCGGACAGACCTACTCCCGTCTCCTCACCTTCGAAGACGCGGCCGACATCGGGGACGGCTGGTACCGCGGTGAAGCGGTGAATGACCAGGTATTCACGTCCACCGCCGCCGCGTCCGACGTTGCGTTGCTCGCGGACGGACCTGAACTCACCCGTTTTCGCATCCGCACCACGCTACGCGTTCCCGCGGACTTTGATTTCACCCGGATGGTGCGCTCCGGGAAGCTCGTTGACGTCGTCCTCGAAAGCGACCTTACGCTCCGGCGCGGGGCGGATCGCCTGGAGGTGCAGACCGTAGTCGAGAATACGGCCTGCGATCACCGCATTCGTGTACTATTTCCTTCGGGAGCGAAGACGGATGCTTATCTCTCCGACAGCGCGTTCGACGTCGTGCGTCGGGCGGTCGCATTGCCGGCGGACAATCACCTCCGGCGCGAACTGGCGGTGGAGACCACTCCCCAACAGTCATGGACCGCGGTCCACGACCGCCGCCGAGGCCTCGCGGTCATTGCGCCAGGGCTCATGGAGACGGCAGTCCGCGACCACGCCGATCGGCCGCTGGCGCTGACGCTGTTCCGCGGCACCCGGCGGACCGTGTTCACGGACGGCGAGCCAAACGGACAGCTCCGCGGCACCCTTGCGTTCAGCTACTGGATCGTCCCGCTCATTGGCGCTCCGGATCGGGCGCGGTTGTGCGACGCGGCCATCGAGCTTGGGGCGGGACTGCGGAGCGAACAGCTCACCGCTCCGGCGCTGGCCGCCCTCTTTGCCCCAGTGCAGCCCGGCCTTCCCCCCAGCGCCTCGCTGCTGCGTGCGAGGGGCGTCGTTGTGACCAGCACCCGCGAGAACGGCGGGGCGCTCGAGGTCCGCTGCTTCAACCCCAACGAACGCACCATCGCGGCCGAGCTCGATTTCTCGGGTCGCCCGGCTGATGCGCCGCTTCCCCGTGAGGCACAGCGGGTCGACTTCGAAGGCCGGGTGCAGGGACGCCGACTCCCGCTCCGGTCCGGACAGCTCCGGTTCAGCGCCAAGGCCAAGGAAATCATCACCCTCCGCCTTTCCACGGAGGCACGCGCATGATCCGACGACTGATCCCAATCATCCTCGTAGCGGCCTGGTTCGCGATGTCCGCCGGCGCGGCCGCAGCCGCCGCAGATCCTCTCCACGTCTATCGACTGTCGGCAACCAAGGATGCGCGAGGCTGGGACGAAGCGATGGCCGTCGTGAGCCTGCAGGGTCTGATCAATCGATCGAGTCCGGCGCTTTATGTCCTTTCTCCGCCACGGGACGGCGCCTCAGCGGAGCGGACTCGGACGCAGTACTGGCTCGACCTCTTGAGCCAGGACGGCGGGTGGATGGCCGACCGCGCGCAGACCGACGTGCGAGGACTCGATGCGTTGATCGCACTGGCTGGCCCGCGCCTCAAAGGCGTCGTGATCTGGGATCCTGCGGTCCCCGCCACCGTGAATGTCGCCACGACGATCGCCGGCGTGCGGGACGCCGTGGTGATGAGTCCGGAACTCGCCACCGCCACCCCTGGCGCGCAGCGACTGCCGATCATCGAGGACCTGCGGGGGCGGTTCACCGGAGCCGAGACCGGCAGCGCGAAGAACGATGCGTACCGCTGGGCGATCCGTGGGTATCTGGCGAAGGGCCTCTGCTCATCCCACTACCTCGCACTGCAGCACGACGCGTGGAACACGCGCGCCCGCGGGCAGATCGACTATGTCGTCAATCGCGACCGCGCCATCCGCGAGCGCGCCTTCACCTTCGACCTCTCTCCTTGGGGCGACGAGACCCCGGCAGATGATCGTCATCAACGCCTCGGACTCGATTTGGAGACCTATCACCTCCTCCTCGCCGAGACCCTGCGCCAATCTGCAGGTCGACATCTCACAGAGCTCGCCGGTTTCTTTGTCTTCAACAAGTACAGCAACTGGGACGGCAATGTAAGTCGGCACGAACCGGTGCCGACGGAATGGGAGACGGTGCGGACCATTTCACCGTACAACGTGTACCAGAATACCGTGACGGGCGATGCGTACAACCAGTCCCTGCACATCCATGCGCCGCGCCAGCCCTTGAAGCAGGATCGACGGGCCCACTCCCGGACACCGGAGGACAAGACCTACCTCTGCATCCTCATGGCGGACTACGACTCAACGGCCGTCCTATATGACACCCTGCCGCGAGTCTGGGACGATCCCAATCGCGGGAAGGTTCCTCTCGCCTGGGGAATCAATCCGAACCTACTCGAAGCCTATCCCGACCTGATCGCTCACTTTTACCGTACACTCACCCCCGCGGACACAATCACCGCGGACGCCGGGGCGGCCGGCTACATCAATCCCAGCCGGATCCGACCGGAGCACCTTCCGCTCTTCACCGAACACAACCGCCGGTACTTTCAGGAGGCAGCCCTCACCATCGCGCCGATGGTCCTCGACTGGGTCGCTCCCGACGCCGCCGTCAAGGACGCCTTTGCTGCGTTTTCGCCCGATGGATACGGGGCCATGGTGTGGGACATGCATACGAACAGTGGGCGCGGTCCGGATCCGCACGTGTGGAAAGGCATGCCGGTACTCAACCTACTCAACCACGCCAACGAATTTCCCGGCCCCAAGAAGACTGCGGAGATCATCGCGGAGGCGATTGCCCAAAAGGCCGGAGGACTGCCGGGCTTCTACTTCTTCCGGATCGTTTGGACCAGCCCGACCCAAATCCTCGACATGCTGGAGGAACTGCGCCGCCAGCAACCCGCGCTGAATTTCGAAGTCCTCGACGTGCATACGTTCTACGCTCTGGCCCGGCAGAAGCTCGCCGCGAGTCCGACCACCCCTGCCCCTTAGTACCCACCGCCACCCCACCATCCCATGCACTCCCTCGCCCTGATCGATTACATCATCATCGTCGGCTACCTCGGGCTGAGCCTCGCGCTCGGACTGATCATGAGCCGGCGAGCTAGCTCCAGCCTCGACCACTACTATCTCGGTGGCCGGAAAATGCCGTGGTACCTCCTCGGCGTCGTCGGGATGACGACCTGGTTCGACCTGACGGGGACGATGATCATCACCTCGTTCCTCTACATGCTGGGACCGCGCGGACTCTTCATCGAGTTTCGCGGCGGAGCCGTCCTGATTCTCGCGTTCATGCTGGTCTACACCGGCAAGTGGCACCGCCGGTCTGGCTGCATGACCGGCGCGGAGTGGGGCATTTACCGCTTCGGCGACAATCCAGTGGCCCAGTCCATGCGCGCGCTCGGCGCGGTGATGACGGTCATCACCATCACGATGATCTTCGCTTACCTCGTGCGTGGGGCGACCCTCTTCCTTGGGATGTTCTTCCCGTTCCCTCCCCTCTACACGACCCTCGTGGTGGTCGGGATCACGACCATCTACATGATCTCGTCGGGCTTCTACGGCGTCGTTCTGACGGACGTCATCCAGGGCTTGATCATCGTCGCCGCATGCGTCGTCGTCGCCCTTATGGCGTGGGCACAAGTGCCGGACGCGGCAACGCTCTCAGCCATCGCCAAGCAGGTCACGGGCAACCCGGACTGGACGAGCTCGATGCCGGCTATGCACGTGCCCATGCCCCCGGGCTACGAAGCGTACTCACCGGTCATCCTCATGGCCGCCTTCTACCTGCTGCGTCACTCGATCGGCGGCATGGGCACCGGCGGCGAAGCACGCTACTTCGCTGCGCGGAGCGACCGCGACTGCGGCCTGCAGTCCTTCCAGCAGGCGATTCTGACCATGTTCCGTTGGCCGCTGATGGTCGGCTTCGCGGTCTTGGGAATTCTGTTTGTCAGCGCCAACTTTCCCGACACCAGCGTGATCAAGCACGCGGCCGACGCGGTGCATGCGGCTTACCCCGCGACGGCGGCGAACAATTGGCACGATCTGACCAGCGACATCATCAACAATCCGTCCAGCTATCCGCCCGCGCTCATTCAGAGCCTTGAGGCGGCCTTGGGCTCAGAGTGGCGCCTGCGCCTGCCGCTGGTGGGATTCAACGGCTCCATTAATCCCGAGCAGATTCTTCCCGCCGTCTTGCTGAACATGATGCCCACCGGCATCAAGGGTCTCCTCGTGGTCGCCATGCTGGCGGCGATGATGTCGACGCAGACCGGCATGGTGAACGGCGCCTGCGCCTACTTCGTGAAGGACATCTACCAAGCCTTCGTCCGTCCGAAGGCGGGCAACCGTGAACTCATCTTCGCTTCCTACGGCATCGCAATCGCCATCACCGTCGTTGGCTTCTACCTCGGCGTGGCTGCATCCAGCATCAATGATCTCTGGAGCTGGATCATCATGAGCCTCATGGCCGGTCAACTCGCGCCGGGGCTTCTCCGCCTGTACTGGTGGCGCTGCAACGCCTGGGGCTGCGTGGGCGGATCCGTGCTCGGTGCTGCGGGAGCCATCTCGCAGCGCATCCTCATGCCCGAGATGGGCGAAGTGAACCAGTTCCTCTTCACGGCTGGCCTCTCGTTCGTTGGCACCATCTCCACCTCGCTGCTGACCGCGCCGACGCCGATGCCCGTGTTGCGCCACTTCTACAAGACCACCCGTCCCTTCGGTTTCTGGGGTCCGCTCCGCTCAGAGGTCTCGGGAGACGCCCGGATGGCAATGGATCGCGAAAACCGCAACGACATCATCGCCCTGCCCTTCACCCTGCTGTGGCAGGTCACGATGTTCCTGCTGCCGATGCAACTGGTGACGCGCACCTACACCGCGTTTTGGGCCACCCTTCCGCTGTTCCTGATCGGAGCCGCCGGCATGTATGTCTTCTGGTGGCGCCCCATGGCCAGCCGAGGCCCCGGCACCGACAAGGCCAATGCCGCTGCTGCAGCGTGATTTCCTGATCCTCCTCCCCGCCATGATTCGACGCCTCCTCTTCCTTGCCGTCGCCGGAATCCTGCTCGCCTCTGGGCGAGCCGGTGCAGCCACCACTCCTTCGATCACTCCGCCCACCACCCTCCAGACCTGGCACCGCGCTGAATTCCAGATCGTCGGCGTTCCCAGCGTCGCCAACCCCTTCGATCCCGAGCAGATTCGTCTCGACGCAACGCTGGTCGCGCCGTCGGGGCGGACGTTGACGGTCCCGGCATTCTGGACGGAGGATTACCGCTACAATCTGATCGCCGGGGAAGAATATCACGAAAAGCTCGGTACGCAGGGGTGGCGCCTTCGTTTCACTCCCGAAGAGGTCGGCGAGTACCGCCTCTCCGTTTCACTCGCGCTCGGGGCCAACAGCCCGCAGTCGTTTGCGCAGTCGCGCTTCACCGTGACCGCCTCCGGCTCCTCGCCGTCACCGCGAGGCTGGGTACGCGTGGCACCGGACCAGCGGAGCCTCCAGCTTTCCGACGGACGTCCGCTACGCCTGATCGGTGAAAACGTCTGCTGGCCCGTACGACAGGGGACCTACGACTACGAGATGTGGTTCGATGCGATGCGCGCGTCCGGGCAGAACTTTGCCCGACTCTGGATGTGCCCGTGGTGGGCGGCCCTCGAACAGACGCCTGGCACACTGAACCGGTACAACCTGGATGCCGCGGGGCGCATGGATCGCATCTTCGAACTCGCCCGCGAGCGCGGGATCTTCCTCCTGCTCGCCATCGACTTCCATGGCATGTTCCAGGTCAACAACCCCAACTGGGGAGGCGGGGGCAACATCTGGCCCCGCAACCCCTACCACCGCGACCATGGTGGCCCCTGTGTCGACCCGAACGAGTTCTTCACGAGTCCCGAGGCGCGAAAGATCTACCAGAAGCGGCTCCGCTACCTCGTCGCCCGCTACGGTGCCGAGAACCATCTGGTCGCTTGGCAGTTCTTCAACGAGATCGACAATGTCTATGGGCCCGGTCTGCTCCAGGCCGCGGACGTCGCCGACTGGCATGGAGAGATGGGACGCTGGTTGAAACAGCATGATCCGTTCGGCCATTTGGTCACGACCAGCCTTACCGGCGGTTCGGACCGCCCCGAGATTTGGACTCTCCCCGAGATGGATTTCACCGTCTATCATTCCTATGGAGACACCGCTCCGGGCCGCTTCCTCGCGGAGATGGCCCGCAGTCAGATGGAGCGCTACCGCAAGCCCTTCCTTGTCGGGGAATTCGGCGCCGAGGTTTTCAGCTGGAGTCGCGCCAGCGACGCCCACATGCGCGGATTCCGACAGGCCCTCTGGGCAACCGCGCTTTCCGGCTCGCTCGGAACCATGGCCTCATGGTGGTGGGAGGATATCCACACGGACAACCTGTACCCGCTTTACTCGACCTTCACTCGTCTCATGCAGCGTGCGGGTTGGCACGAGGGAGAGTGGCGGCCCGCGACTCTCAGTCCGGCCTGGACCCCGCCGCCGACCACCGTCGGCGAGAAGAGCGCCGAGCAGCACATCTACTCGGGCCGAGTCTTCCTCCGCGTCGAACCATGGTTCAGCGACGTCAAGCCGGTGGCCCTGACCGGCCAATTGGCGGCGGAACGCGCGGCGGAATCACTTTCGGGCTATGTGGGCCCCGCCAACCCGCAGTACAGCCGCCGGTCCATCGTGCTCGATGGCTGGTGGGCCGGCGACGCCCGTCTCTTTTTCCGCGTGGGCCGCGCACTCGGTGACGTCGAGCCCGTGGTGCTGATCGACGGGAAAGAGGTATGGCGCGAAGCGCTCAAGGCGCCGGCCGGTGAAGCGGATCGTCCGAGGAAGCTGGACACGGAATTTCAAGTGATGATTCCCGCTGGCCGCCATCGGATCGAACTGGCGAACGAGCACGCCGTCTGGCTCTACATCGACTCGCTGCGCGTGCAGGGCCTGCGGCCCTCGGAGTTCGCCGGTCGCTGGAGGTTTCACCCCGAAAGCATCGCGCTGAGACGAGGAAACTCGGCCGTCCTCTACACGGTCTCACCTCACATCGTCTTCCCGGCTGGAGCCCAACGGTATCGTCCACCCGCGCAACGCGGTGAGCGTGTCACGCTGCACGACTGGACCGATGGGCACTACGAGATCGAATGGCACTCCCCCGAGACCGGCGCGCGGGTGGAAACGACCCGCGCCGTCGCGCGGAACTCCCAGCTCGAACTCATGCTGCCGGACTTCGAGGAGGATCTCGTCGCGCTGATCCGTCCGCAGCCCTGAAGCCGCGCCCGTACCCATGCTTGTCCCGGAACGTCATCGCCTGATCCGCAGGCTACTCTCCGAGCGGGGCAGCATTTCGCTGCAGGAGATTCAGGCGCGTCTTGGCATCTCGGCCGCCACGGCAAGACGGGATGCGGAGGAATTGAGCCGAGCGGGGCTGGCGCGCCGCATCCACGGTGGCCTGCTGCCGCCGGACTTCGCCTTGACCGAGCCGACCTATTCACGGAAGGCGGAAAAGGCGGCCAACCTGAAGGCTCTGCTCGGCGAAGCCACCGCGCGGATCCTGCCGGAGGACGGAACCATCTTCATCGACGCGGGCACGACCTGCCTCGAGGTGGGCAAAGCAATGCTGGATCGCCCTCGCCTGCGCATCTTCACGAACTCGATCTCACTCCTCGGCCTCGCCTCCACTGCCAAGGCCACCCTGAGTTCGCTCGGCGGAGAACTCCGCCGCGTCAGCCTCGCCCTCACCGGTGCCCTCGCCCAGGACTGGCTCGAGCGGCTCCGATTCGACGCTGCCGTGCTCGGGGCATCCGGCATCGATCCCGAGGCCGGAGCCTACACCACGGAGCTCGGCGAAGCCGGCGTGAAGATCGAGGCACTGCGTCGCTCGCGCCTGCGCATTCTCGTGGTGCACGGCGAAAAGTGGGGCCGGCCCGCCGCCGTGCACTTCGCTCCGTGGACCGCCTTCCATCACGTGGTCACCGAACGCAGTGCCCTCGGCCCCGATCGCGCCGCCGCCCTCGCCCAGGCCAAGGTCCTCGTCCACGCAGTCGGCGCGCGCTAGGCTCCCGCGGCCATCGCCTCCGGCCGACACGGGCGCAGGGTTGACAGCTCGACCTCGATGCTGTCCGGCTTCCGAAGCCCCCTCTGCCATGACCCGGCCCCTTCTCTTCTGCTGCCTGCTCGCGCTCCCTACCCTCGGCCTGCTCCCCAGCCATCTGCAGGGTCAAGCCGAGACGTGGTGGCGCGGCAACCTCCACACCCACTCACTCTGGAGCGACGGCGATGACTATCCGGAAATGATCGCCGACTGGTACAAGGCCCAAGGCTACCACTTCCTCGCCTTCTCCGATCATGACATTCTTCAGGAGGGCCAACGTTGGCTGTCGATCCAAGGCGGGATCTCGTTCGCGGGTAACGTGACGCACCGGGGCGGCGGCGAGGTGCTCGACAAGTACCTCCGGCGTTTCGGACCACGGTGGGTCGAGCAGCGGCGAGTCGACGGTCGGCACGAGGTTCGACTCAAGCCTCTTTCCGAGTTCCGCACCCTTTTTGAAGAGCCGGGGCAGTTCCTGCTCATCCCTGGGATCGAAGTCACCCATCGGGAAGCCGTCGCCGCCGACGGGACCAAGAAGCCCGCCACGGTTCATCTGAATGCGATCAACGTCCGCGACGCTGGTCCGAAGCCCAGCGGGCAGACGGTCCTCGAACTGCTGCAGCGGAGCGTCGATGCCGTGCTCGCCCAGCGGGAACGTACCGGACAGGCCATGTTCCCGCACGTCAACCATCCGAACTTCCGCTGGGGTATCACCCCGGATGACCTGATGCGCGTGCGCGGGCTGCGTTTCTTCGAGGTCTACAACGGCCACCCCCAAGTGAACAACGAGGGCGACGCCGACCACCCGTCGACCGAGCGGCTCTGGGATCTGGCGTTGACCCATCGCCTCACGGACTTGGGCCTCGGGATCCTCTACGGCATCGCGACCGACGACTCCCACCACTATCACGAGAAGGCCGCCGACCGAAGCAACTCCGGACGCGGCTGGGTCATGGTCCGTTCATCCCACCTGACCCCTGAGTTCCTGATCCGCGCCATGGAAGCCGGGGACTTCTACTCTAGCTCCGGCGTTGCTCTCGCCGACGTCCGCCGCTCCACAGGGCGCCTGGAAGTCGAGATCGCCGGGGAACCGGGAGTGTCGTACGAGACCCGCTTCATCGGCACCCGTCTGCATACTCCTGGTCAGATCGACGCCGCCGAGCTCGGCAAGGAAATGGCCCGGTCCACCGAACTCCGCAGCAGTTACACCCTGCAACCGGACGACCTCTACGTCCGAGCCGTTGTTACCGCCTCGCGTCGCCACCCGAGCGGAAGCATGGCCCAAGAGTATGAGCGGGCTTGGACCCAGCCCATCGTCAACGAGCGGCACGCCGCCCTCCGGATCGAGGCGGGCGCAACGCCGCCCTAGCCCGAGCGAACCCGTCGATACTGGTCGAGCGTGACGGCGGCGACGATGATCCCGCCCGTGACGATCTCCTGGACCCAGTTCGACATTTCCAACTTGGTGCAGCCGTTATTCACGACCGTCATGATGAGCGCGCCGACCATCGTCCCGAGCACCGTTCCCCGGCCACCGGACAGACTGGCGCCACCAATCACGACGGCGGCGATGATGTTCAGCTCCAGCCCGACCGCCGTGGTAGGGTCACCGCCGGTGAGATACGAGAACTGAAGCACTCCGGCCAGACCGGCGAAGCCCGCTCCGACCGCATAGATCCAGACTTTGGTGCGATCGACCGCGACACCGCACAGCCGCGCGGTGGACTCGTTCGATCCGATCGCGAAGATGTGCCGTCCGAACCGCGTGTACCGAAGCACGCCGGCCACGACGACTGCCATCACGAGCATGATCCACACGCCACCAGGGAGGAAACGCGAACTCAGCAGCATGAGGTCATTCAGCCACGTCGGCTCAGGATAAATCGGTTGCTCGCTCGCCAATCCCTTGGCCGCGCCCCGCAGGATGCCCATCATCCCTAGCGTGACGATGAACGGCATGAGGCGGAGTCGCGTCACCAGCAAACCTGAGGCGACGCCGGTCATGACGCCCAGACCAATCGCGCCGGCTGCGGCCACCACCGGTGGAGCGCCGGCCTCCAAGAGCAGCGCGAGCACGACCGCCGAAAGGGCGATGATCGACCCAAACGACAAATCAACCCCGCCGGAGATCACGATCAGCGTCATCCCGATCGCGCCGATGCCAATGACCGCCGTCTGCTGCAGCATGATCGCGGAGTTATCCCACGTCACGAAACGGTCAAAGCGCAGGATCGCGAACAGAGCGTAGACTGCGACGAGGGCCAGAAAAGGGGCCAACGCGCCGAGGAGGCGCCGGGCAGAACCGGAGGAAGAGTCGGTGGACACGATCGAAGAAGCGGGGCCGCTCTTGGAGGCGGGAGACGGCGGAGAACCTGAACAGGGACCGCAGGCGCCGGGCGCGGACTTACGGAGTCGCCAGAATCGCCTTGGTCTCCGGCGTGTCGATGGACTCGAGCGTGACCAAGGCACACCCCGTGTCGATGCGGGGCTCGACTTTCCCGCCCCGCAACTGGGCCACCGCCGCCTTTACGCCGAGATAGCCCATGCGGGAGGGGTTCTGAGCCACCAAGCCATGAATCTCGCCCCGGCGCAGCGCCTGAAGCAACGCGGCCGACGTATCGAAGCCGACGAACGTCTTCTTACCGGCCAGGCCCGTCTGCCGCAACGCGAGCAGCATGCCCTGCGTGGTGGACTCATTCGGGCAAAAGATGCCATCCGCCTCACGCAGGCGATCGATGAGATTCAACGCCGTATCTTGGGCAAGACTGACCGTCGCACCACCGTAGCGATTCTTCACGGTTACCTCAATTCCCGGGTACCGGGCAATCGCGGCGAGAAATCCGGACTCACGCTCGTCGGTGCTGGCCGACCCTTCCAAACAACGCAGCAGGACCACCTTACCCTTCCCGCCGAGCCGCCGGGCGAGTTCATCGCCGCCGATCTCGCCGCCGCGGAAGTTGTCCGTGGCCACGAGGCTCACGAAGTCACGGCCAACCTCACCCTGGATGGCGGAGTCGAAGATGACGACGGGGATGCCCGCCGCCGTCGCGCTGCGGACCGGACCCGCCAAGGCGGTGGCGTCGAGCGGAGCGAGCACCAAGGCCGAAACCTTGGAGCCCACGAACTGCTGGACCAAACTGATCTGCTGGGCGCGGTCGTCCTCCTTCATCGGTCCTTTCCAGATGATCGTGACATTCTCCTCCGCTCCAGCCTTCCGCGCCCCCGCCTCCACGCTCTTCCAGAAGGCATGGGTGGAACCCTTGGGCACGACCGCGATCTGGAGCCGATCGGCGGCGGCGCCCGTGGCGGCCGATCCGGCCAACGCGACTGCGGAAACCAACGTGGGAAGAAAATGACGGATGAAGCGGCGCATGGGGGTAAGCGGGGACATGAGAAAAGAAGGAGGGCGAACGGGAATCAATCCTGCAGCTCGACGACGACTTGGATCTCGGTCGTGGCGTTCCGGGGCAGACCGCAGACCGCAACCGCGGCCCGAGCATGCCTTCCCGCATCGCCCAGCAACGCCACAAAGAGATCGCTCGCGCCATTGATGACGGCCGGGCTTTCGGCGAAGCCGCTGACGGCGTTGACATACCCACTGACGAACACGATCCGGCGGATCTTTTCCAACGAACCGACCGCAGCCTTCACATTGGTCAACGTGGCGAGGGCGCAGATCCGCGCGGAGTCGTAGCCGGATTGCGTGGTTTGCTCCCGCCCCACCTGACCGGTGTGCGTCAGCTCGCCATTGTAGGCGCTGATGGTGCCGGCGCAGTACAGCAGATTGCCGGTCCGAACCGTGGGCACGTAGTTCCCAGCAGCAGCTGGCGGGTTAGGCAGCGCCAATCCCATCTCCTTGAGCTTATCCTCGATCGTCATGATCTCGCGAGCCTCGGCGCCGTCGGAAAAGGACGCAAAGCGATTCGGCGCGAAACCCGATTGCGCCAATCCGGCTCTCCGACGAATCTGCCTTTGATGAACCTCGCCGCTTGGCAGGACCTCGCCCACCGCGACCCCGCATTGGCCGCCACCACCCTGCTCCAACGCCTCCGCGCCCTGCCGCCCGCGCAGCAGCGTGCGATCGTTTCCTGGCAACCCGATGCGTCCGACCTCGCCGCGGCATTCGCCCGCCAGACCGCCCGGCCCGGCCCCCTTTCCGGCGTCCCCTACTTCGCCAAGGACCTGTTCCCGGTACGCGGAGTCCCGATGCACGCCGGTAGCGGATTCCTCGCGGAGATCCAGCCCGCCCCGACTCAGGATGCGGCCCTCGTCTCCGATCTCGCGGGGTGCGGTGCCGTGCTCGCCGGGACCGCCCACCTGCATGAATTCGCCTATGGCCTGACCGGCGACAATCCGCACTGGGGCAACGTGGATATCCCCGGACGACCCGGCCGCACCCCGGGCGGCTCCAGCAGTGGCTCCGCGGCCTTGGTGGCTGCCGGGGTGGTCCCTCTGGCACTCGGGACCGACACCGGAGGCTCGGTTCGGGTGCCAGCGGCCTACTGCGGCCTGTTCGGCTTCCGAACGACACCTGGGTCACGCTGGATCTCGGATGCATTCCCGCTCGCGCCCGGCTTCGATACCGCCGGCTGGTTCACCCGGAGCGCCGAGGACATGCTTCAGGTCAAGACCGCCCTGCTCGGGACCGCCGGTACCGAACGCAGGCCGCGAGGCGCCTATCTCGGCTTCGCGGACTGGGCGGAGCCCGATCCAGGCGTCGCAGAGGCGATCGATGAAGCGGCCCGGCGCTTTGCCCCCGCGGCCGATGCGATGACCCGCGAACAACTGATCCGAGGCTTTCGCGGATCGAGCGAAACCTACGCCACCCTTCAAAGCATCGAAGCCTACGGCGTCCATGCTGACTGGCTCGACCGCTACCGGGATCGCTACGGCAGCGAAGTCTGGCAACGGCTGGACCGCGGACGCCGCTGGACCGACCTCGAACGAGACCAAGCCGTCGTCAAGCAGACGGCGCTCCGCCTCCTGTGGACCTCGTTTTTTCTCACCTACGATTATCTCGTCCTTCCCGCCACACCCTTCGCCGCGCCGCTGCCCGAGCAGCGGACGATCGCGAATCGGCAACGCATTCTTGCCCTGACCACGCCCGCCAGCGTCGGTGGACTGCCCGTCCTGACCATTCCCGTGCCGCTCGCAGACGGCCTTTCAACCGGACTCCAGATCGTGGTCAACCATCCCAACAGTCCGGTCGTTGACTGGGCCCTGCAACAGGCTGGCGCGGAACGACGCTGACCGTACCGGTGCCGCGCGGGACGGATTAGGGCATTGCCGGCGGCCGCGTTTCCCGCGAACATTGGACCCTGTTCCGCATGCCGTCCTCGCCCACTCCGGCTTCACCCTCTCCGTCTCCCTCTCCCCGTCCACTTTGGGGCAACGAGGAGTTCACGGCGTTGGTCGAGCGGCTCCAACACAAGGGTGGAGCGGCGCTCGGGCCATTGAGCCCGGGGGATCACCCCCTGTACGGGCACACCCTGTTCATCGCCTCCTGCGACCTGGATACACGCTACGGACCTTTCCGGGCACACGTGTTTCAGGACCTGATTGACCGTCACTACGTGCTGGCGCTTGCCCACGGTGACATCGCATCGGCGCGGACCCTCTACACGCGCCTGCACTCGTCCTGCGTCTCCAGCGAGACCCTGCGAGGCTGTGATTGCGACTGCGTGGAACAGTTGGACGGCGCCTTCCGCGCCATCGCCGAAAAAGGGCACGGCATCATCTTCTACCTCATGCAGGAAGGACGCGGCGTCGGCTATGTCGGCAAGGCCCGCGACCGGATGCTTGTCCAAGCCTCGCTCGACCAGATCTCGACCTTCGCGGCCTATGCGGCGCTTGGGCTGCGGAAGGATCACCGCAACTACGACAACATCGCGCAGATCTGCCACCTTCTGGGAATCCAGGCGTCATGGATCGTGCTCACGAACAACCCGGACAAAGTCGAAGCCCTGCGCGAGCAGGGGCTGACCGTAGCCGGGACCGAGCCGCTCGAGTGTGAACCGTCGCCCTACAACCTTGCCTACCTGACCTCGAAAGCGGCGGGGGGCCACCGCTTGCGTCGGCCGGCGACGACCCAAGTCAGGCGCGCCTCGCCACCGGAGCCGGTGACGCCCTTCAAGCCCCACGCCCTCCCCGACGCCCGACGCTTCATCGCGACGGCGAGCTATTTCCTGCCGGTTCGGCCGGTGGACCACGAGGTGGTGGTGAGTGCGGCGGATCTCGACGCCTGGCGGCGGGACGGTTCGCTCGAGCGCGCCATGGTCGGACCGCGCCCGCTCGTGCTCGGGCACCGCGCCATTCGCGGTGATCGACACCTGGTCCGGGTGGATCCCGACGCCTTGGCCCGCCGCTCGCGCGGCGTGGCCAACGAAGCGCTGCTGGGATCGTTGACGACGCCGTACTGGTTTCGGGTGCACGTCTACTACGATATCGTTTCGAGTCAGGAGATCGTGGTGCTCACCTATGGTCAGGTCGACGCGGGCGATGACCCGCTCGTTCACCTTCACTCCGAGACCCTTTTCGAGCGATTTCCCCTTCGGACGGAGAGTCGACGCGATCCTTTTGGCGCGGCCGTGAAGGAAATCGTCGCGCATGGGTCGGGCGCGATCCACCTCGTCCACCACAACGGATCGGGCGGGGGCTTCGGCGTTCACGCCTCCATCACGATGCTGCTGCAATCCGAATCGGCTGCCTCAGCGGCCGCGGCCCGGGAAAGTCTAGGCGTAGGACGGGGGCCGGAAGAAGCGACGGCGTCGCTCCGACTACTCCGCCATCACATCCCAAGCGGCCGCGTGCAGATGCTGATTCCGGCGGGCGAAAGCCCCGAACGGCGTCGTGCCCTCGAGAACGCGCTCGGATCGCAGGGTTTCGCGGTGCAGGCCTGGATGCAGCTTGGCGAGCCTGCCGACCCCGCGCGTCCGGAGGCCCCGGGGACGGCTCAGGCGGCGTCCTGACGCGGCTCGCTCTTCGGATGGCGACGGAGCCTCGGGCGACGAGTCCCGGCCACGGCGGCGGCGTCAATGACCACCTCCGCGACGTCGTCACGCTGCGGTAGATCGAACATCACTTCGAGCATCAGGTTCTCCATGATCGCGCGCAAGGCACGCGCGCCGGTCTTGAGACTGATCGCCTTCCGGGCGATCGCACGGATCGCGTCGGGCGTGAACCGCAGCCGGACCCCGTCCATGGCGAACAGCTTGGAGTACTGTTTGACGAACGCGTTCTTCGTCCGCTGCAGGATGTGAACCAGATCCTCCTCCGAGAGGTGATCCAGCACGGACACGATGGGAAGGCGACCGATGAACTCGGGAATCATCCCGAAACGGATCAGGTCCTCAGGCTCGAGCTCGCGCATCAGTTCCTCGGGCCGAAGGACTGAATCCCGACGCCGGGCCGCCGACGAAAACCCGAGCCCACCCTGCCCCAGGCGGCGCTGGACCAATCCGTCGAGACCGACGAAAGCACCGCCGCAAATGAACAAGATGTTCTGCGTGTTGATCTGCACGTACTCCTGATTCGGATGCTTGCGACCGCCCTGCGGCGGGACGTTGCAGACCGTGCCCTCGAGAATCTTGAGCAAGGCCTGCTGCACTCCCTCACCGGAGACATCACGCGTGATCGAAACGTTCTCGGTTTTGCGGCCGATCTTGTCGATCTCGTCGATGTAGATGATCCCGCACTCGGCTCGCTTCACGTCGTAGTTAGCGGCCTGCAGCAAACGGAGGACCACATTCTCCACGTCCTCACCGACGTAGCCCGCCTCGGTCAGCGTCGTGGCATCGGAGATCGCGAAAGGCACGTCGAGGATCCGGGCCAGCGAACGGGCCAGCAGCGTCTTTCCCGAGCCGGTCGGACCGACGAGGAGGATATTGCTCTTCTCGACCTCCACGCCGTCGAACTCGGGCGACAGCGCCGGCGAATCCTTCACGGTCTGGCCGGCATCGAACATCAGCCGCTTGTAGTGATTGTAGACGGCGACCGAGAGGACCTTCTTGGCGTGCTCCTGACCGATCACGTGCTCATCGAGGGTCCGCTTGATCTCCGAAGGCTTCACCAACCGTAAATCGGGCTTGGCCTCCCCTGCGGGCTGGCGCACCTCACGGTCGATGATCGTCTTGCAGACGTTCACGCACGAGTCGCAGATGTAGACGCCAGGCCCGGCAATGATCTTCTTCACCTCCGACTGCGACTTGCCGCAGAAGGAGCAGAGCGTCATGCGGGAAGACTTGGCCATGGCAAAAAGAGTGAGAAGATGGTCGGTGACGTGTCGAGGGCGAACACCCTCTCTCATCGGCACGTCGGAGGACGGACTGAGGCAGGGAGTCGTAGGCCGCCCCACGCCCCATCTAGGGGAATTCTCCCCCAGAGACTCGGGGGGAAGCGATCCGCGGAACGGACCGCACTCGCCGTTGCGTTAAGCCGCTGGGGTGACGGCCAGCTTGGCGGCGTCGCGGGTCGAAGCGACCACGTGATCGACCAAACCGTACGCCTTGGCCTCTTCGGCCGTCATGTAGTAATCGCGGTCGGAATCCTTCTCCACCTGCTCCGGGGTCTTGCCCGTGTGGCGTGAGAGGGTCTCGTTCAGCGTGCGTTTCCAGCGGAGAATCTCCCGCGCCGCGATCGCGATATCGGCCGCCTGCCCACCCGCTCCGCCGCTGGGCTGGTGAATCATCACCCGGCTGTTCGGAAGCGCGAAACGCTTGCCCTTCGTGCCGGCGGCGAGGAGCACGGTGCTCATGCTGGCGGCCATGCCCACGCAGTACGTGACGATGTCGCACTGCAGGAAGTTCATCGTGTCGTAGATCGCCATCCCACCCGTCACGATCCCGCCCGGCGAATTGATGTAGAGGTGGATATCCTTCTTGGCATCCTCCATCTGAAGGAACAGCAGTTGAGCAATGACGCTGTTGGCCACGCCATCGTCGATCGGCGTGCCGATGAAGATGATGCGGTCCTTCAGGAGCCGGCTGTAGATATCCATCGACCGCTCGCCGCGGCCGGTGTTTTCGATGACGTAAGGGATGTAGTACGAACTCACGAGGAGGACTTCGAGGTCTCAGGTGCCTTGGTGGTAACCTTAGCTTTGGAGACCAGGAATTCAACCGTCTTGTCCAGAATGATGTTCTGCTGCATCGAACGCAGTTGCTCGCGGTCCTTTGACAACTGCTTCACCAGCTTGTCGGCCGACACTCCGGAGCGCATCGACTCACGGTAGATGAAGCTGTTCATGTCGTTCTCGGTGAGCTTGATGCCCTCCTGGTCGGCAATGCGCCCGAGGACCAGCTGCATCTTGACCCGGGCGGCGGCCGCCTTGCGGGCATTCTCGAAAAGTTCCTTCTTGTCCTTCTCGAACTGCTCCTGCGGCACGCCGCGGCGCATGTTTTCCTCGATGAACTGACGCAGGACATCCTGCGTCTCAAGGTCGATCAGGGAAGCCGGGAGCTCGAACTCGAGCTTGGAGACCAAAGCCTCGGTGACCTGACGGCGCTGGAGAGACTTGTTCTGGTACTCCTTCTGCATGCGCAGGGAGTTCCGCACGTTGGTCTTCAGCGCATCGAGGGAGTCGGCTTGGTGCGACTTCAGGAACTCGTCGTTGATCTCGGGAAGGACGCGCTCACGGACCTCAAGGATCTCAACCGCGTACTTCGCCTTGGCACCCGCCAGAGCCGGAAGCGGAGCGAATTCCGCCGGGAACGCGATCTCGACCGTACGCTTCTCGCCGGTCTTGAGGCCGCTCAGTTCGCGACCGAGGCCGGGAATCAATCCCTCCTGCGAGCCATCCACCTCTTCCCACGTCTGGGGCGCCTTGCCGTAAATGGGACGATCCGGGGAAAGGTCTGCGATGGGCTTGCCGTCGACCGTTCCTTCGTACGACAGCTTCACGAAATCTCCCTTGGCCGAAGCACGCTCCGCGACCCGGAAATCCGCGCGTTCCGCGCGCATCGCCTCAATCGCGCGATCCACCTCTTCATCGGTGGCCTCGACCGGCGCGACCTCGGTTTCGAGGGCGTCGTAAGCCGGCAACTCGAACTGCGGACGGACATCGACCGTGAACCGGATCTCCGCCGCCTGACCTGAAACGAGTTCGCCCGGCACCGCGTCAACGAGCTGCATCACGTCCAGCTTGGACTGGGCAAGACCGGTCTGGTAGGCCTTCGAAACCACCTTCTGCTTGAATTCATCGGCAATGTCCTTGCCGAAGCGCTTCAGCACCATGTCCGTTGGCGCCTTGCCGGGACGAAACCCGGGCAACCGGGCCATGCGGGCAAACTCCGCTACGGTGGCGGCATGCTGGGCACTTACCTCACCCGCCTCGAGCGTCACGACGAGGCTCTTGCGGGTCACGGACTGGTCTTGGACGGAGATGTTCACGGCGAAGAAGGGAGGAAAGGAAGATTCGGTGGTAAACCGACGACGATGCGTCCCGGAGGGAGGCCGGTCAATGACGGATTCTGCGCGCTTGCCTCGGTCCGGCCCCCGGGCATTGGTCGCAGGAACGCATGCCCTCCCTGCGCTCGGTCCTCGCCCTTCACGGCCCCGCCCTGGTCCTCGACGCCGCTTCGGCCCGCGTGCAGGTCGGTTGGCTGACGGACCCCGACGCCGCTGGTTCCTGGCAGCAACACGACGCCGAGGCAGGTGAAGCGCTCTTTCGCGGCCTCGAGTCCCTCGGCTGCGACGTTCTGCAAGCGGGATGCTTCGTTTTCTGCGCGGGTCCGGGTTCGCTCCTCGGCATCCGTACCACCGCGGTGCTGCTCCGCACTTGGACCACGTTGAAGCCCCGGCCCTGCTTTTCGTACCAGAGTCTCGAAATGGTGGCCCGTGGCCCCCATGCTTCCGGGATGGCGGTGATCGCTGACGCGCGACGCGACTCGTGGCATCTCGTCGCCCGCGACGCCGTAGGAGCTCCCCTGCCCGTGCAGCGCGTGCCCGCCCAAGATCTACCCGCCATGCGGTGCATGCCGGAGCATTTCCGTCATTGGGCCCCCCTCCCCTCGGACACGCGGCGCGTCCCCTACAACGTCGGCGAACTGCTGCGTGCGACGGCGGATGTGCCGCTACTCCACGAGAGCCCGGAGCCCGATGCGTTCCTCCACGAGGACCCGCAGTACGTCACTTGGACCCCGCGGGTGCACCAAGCACCGCCTTCGCCGACGGCTCCCGCCGACGCGGACTAGCGCCCGATCGCGTAGACGCGGAAGCCGAGTTCGCGGAGACGATCCGCCGGCAGAATGTTGCGACCATCAAAGACGAAAGCCGGCTTGGTCATGGCTTGATAGATGCGCGCGAAGTCGAGCGTGCGGAACTCATCCCACTCCGTGACCACCGCGACGGCGTGAGCACCCTCGGCGGCGGCATACGCGGAGCCGACGACCGACAGCCGACGGCCATCCGCTCCAACAGCCTGCAGGTCGCGCCGGATCTCCGCCTCAGAAACCTTGGGATCGTAGACCACCACCTGGGCCTGCTCGGCGAGCAACTCCCGCACCACCGCGATCGCCGCCGACTCGCGGGTATCGTTCGTGTCCTTCTTGAAAGCAAAACCCAAGACGGCAATGCGCTTGTCCGCGACGCTGTTGAAGAGCGTCTTCACGATCCGCGCGGAAAAACGCTGCTTCTGCCATTCATTCATGCGCACCACGTGATCCCAATAGGCCCCCACCTCCGGCAGACCGAAGGTCTCGCACAGGTACACCAAGTTCAGGATGTCTTTGCGGAAGCACGAGCCGCCGAAGCCGACGCTCGCCTTCAGGAACTTCGGGCCGATGCGGGAGTCGCGCCCGATCGCATTCGCGACTTCATCCACATCCGCTCCGGTCGCCTCGCAGAGCGCGGAGATCGCATTGATCGAAGAGATGCGCTGCGCGAGAAACGCGTTGGCCACCAGCTTCGAAAGCTCCGAGGACCAGAGATTGGTCGTGATGATGCGCTCCCGCGGCACCCAGCGCGCATAGACGTCCACGAGGGTACGGACAGCTGCCTCGCCCGCAGGCGTCCGCTCGCCACCGATCAGCACGCGATCCGGATTGAGCAGGTCCGCGATCGCCGTGCCCTCCGCCAGAAACTCCGGATTCGACAGCACCGCATGAACCAAGCCGCGCGTCGTGGCGTTCGCAGCGAGGATGTCCTTGATCGTCTCCGCTGTCCGCACCGGGATCGTCGACTTCTCGACGATGATTTTGGGCGAGTCGGCCACCTCGGCGATCGTCCGCGCCACGGACTCGACAAACCGTAGGTCAGCCGCCCGACCGGCCCCCACCCCGTAGGTCTTGGTGGGGGTATTGACCGCAACGAAGATCAAGTCCGACTCTTTGATCGCCGCTCGGACATCGACGGAGAAAAACAGGTTTCGGCCGCGACACTCGCGCACGATACCCTCCAACCCCGGCTCGTAGATCGGCAACCCATCGGAGTTCCAAGACGCAATGCGCTCGGCGTTCATGTCGGCCACCGTGACCCGGATATCCGGGGCCTTGTGGGCAATCATGGCCATGGTGGGTCCTCCGACGTAGCCGGCGCCGATGCAGCAAATCTTCATGGGAAACAGCGCCACGCTGCCTCAGGCCGTGCGCCAATCCAAGGGCAAAACGCCCGGCGGCCTCGCCGGGCGTGAAACAATCACGTCAAACCGCGGTGAGTCCTATGCCCCACCCGCCGCAGGATCAGACGTTAGGCCGGATGGGGGGCCGGAGCCGGTGTCCCGAGCGCGTCCGGCGTCGATGACTGGTCCGCCGCCTTCTTGCCGCTGCGCTCGTCGGGCTTGGGCGCGGTCGCCGGCGCTTCGCGAACGATCGGGGAACGGATTTCGCCAAACTCCACAATCTCCTTCACGTGGATACCGTCGATCGTCTCGTGAGCGATGAGCGCATCCGCGATCTTGTCGAGAGCGACCCGGTGCTCGATGATGATCTGCCGGGCCCGGGCGTACGACTCATCAACCAGCACCTTCACCTCGGCATCGATCCGACGTGAGGTCTCCTCCGAGACCGTGTGCGAACGGGTGATCTCGCGCCCGAGAAACACCGTGTCTTGGTTGTCACCGTAGGCGATCGGTCCCAACGGACTCATGCCCCAGTTGCACACCATGTGGCGCGCGAGCTTCGTCGCCTGCTCGATGTCGCCGGAGGCGCCACTCGTGACGTCATTCAACGCCACGTCCTCGGCGATGCGGCCACCAAACAGCGCCGCGAGCCGGTTCAGCATCTTCCGCTTGGCGTAATTGTAGGTATCCTTCGTCGGGATGTACATGGTGCTCCCCAGCGAGCGGCCACGCGGGATGATCGTCACCTTGTGCACCGGCATCGTATCGTCACCGATCACGACGCTGACGAGGGCATGGCCGGCCTCATGATAGGCCACGACCTTCTTGTCCTCGTCATCCATCACCCGGCGGCGTTCGCGGCCGAAGAGGACCTTGCTGCGGGCGTCGTCGACGTCCTGCATCTCGACCTTCTTCTTGTTGCGGCGAGCGGCCAACAAAGCCGACTCGTTCAGCAGGTTGGCGAGCTCTGCGCCGGAGAGCCCCGGCGTGCCCCGCGCCACCACCGCGAGATCAACGTCCTCAGCGAGGGTGATCTTCCGGGCGTGCACGCGAAGGATCTGCTCGCGCCCAATGAGGTCGGGCAAATCGACGTAGATCTGGCGGTCGAAGCGGCCCGGACGCAGCAGCGCCTGGTCGAGCACATCGGGACGATTGGTCGCCGCGATGATGATGACGCCCTCGGTCGTGTCGAAGCCGTCCATCTCGACAAGCATCGAGTTGAGCGTCTGTTCGCGCTCGTCGTTGCCGCCACCAAGACCTGCACCGCGCTGGCGGCCGACCGCATCGATCTCATCGATAAAGATCAGGCAAGGCGCGTTCTTGCGCCCCTGCTCAAACATGTCGCGGACGCGACTGGCGCCCACGCCGACGAACATCTCAACGAAGTCGGAGCCGGAAATACTGAAGAACGGCACGTCGGCCTCACCCGCCACCGCCTTGGCGAGGAGCGTCTTGCCCGTGCCCGGGGGACCGACCAAGAGGATGCCCTTCGGGATCTTGCCGCCCATGCGAGTGAACTTCTTGGGGTCCTTGAGGAACTCGACGACCTCAGCGACCTCTTCCTTCGCTTCATCGCAGCCGGCGACCTCCGCGAACGTGATGCGATCGCGATCCCGCGTCAGCAACTTGGCGCGGCTCTTGCCGAAATTCAGCGCTCCCCGACCCGCGTTGCGCAACTGGCGGACAAACAGGAAATACAGCAACCCGATGATCAGGAGGAACGGAATGATCTGCGAAGCGATCTGCGCCAGCAGGGTCGTCGCCGGCTGCTCCGTGAATTTCTGCGACTTCTGCAGCTTTTCGAGGTTGGTATCGGTCAAACGCCCGGAAGCCCGGAAGTAGGCCGTCTTGCCGGAGTCGGACGTCAGGACCGCCTCCGTGGTCTCACCCGAAACGACCACCCAATCGCGCCCCCCGGACGTGTCTGGGCGAATCAGGCCCTCGCGGATCTGACCGGCTTCCGCCAGTTCGACCACCCGCTGCAGGTTCAACTGGGCGGGGGCCTTCACCTTGCCCGGGTTCAGGAAGAACAGGGCGAGGACCGCCGCGACGATGGCGAGCCAGATCAGCAGCACCTTCGGCTGGAAGCGCTCCGGCGGCAGATTCTTGAGGGGACGGCGACGGTTCTTGGGATCGTTCTCGGACATTGAATGAGCGGATGGACTCCTTCGAAACGGTGTAGGTTCCCCTCAGACAAGTCAATTGGCCCAGGTCGCTTTTCGCAGCTTTGCGGCTTTTTCACCCGCTGACTCGAAACGAAGCCACCCCCGCTCCACCTTCGCGAAACCCGCTGCGCCAAGGCTCAGTCGAGTCGCGACACCGGAACGCGCTGCGGTCAAGACGGCCTCAAAGGTCTGCCGCGAGACGTCCCCCCACCGCGCCCCCAGACTCAATCGCCAGCGGTGCAACACCCGTCGCGCAACTGCCGCCGGCAGGGCCGCGAGATCAGCGAGCCGCACGCCCCGCATGGGCGAAATGCCAATGCCGGCCGCCCACGCCTCCAACGCCTCGGCGTCTTCCTCCAGCTGATCCCGCGAGCGGGAAACCCCCGCCAACACGTCCCGCCCCGGCTCGGCGGCAAGCCACCGGGGAACCACGTCGCACCTCAGACGGTTGCGCAGATGATCGTCGGACGCATTGGTCGTGTCCTCGCGCCACGGGATGTTCGCCTGCTGCAGAGCGTCGCAGATCGTGGACTTGGATAAACTGAGCAGTGGCCGCACATGACTGCGTCGACTGGCCAGGCGATGGATGGGTCGGGGCGCGATGAGGCCCTCCAGCCCACTACCCCGCGCCAGCCGCATCAGGATGCTCTCCGCGAGATCATTCTGGTGATGCCCGAGCCAGAGAATCCGCCGCCGCGCTGACGCCAACGCCCGGTCGAAAAACGCAAACCGCGCCGCCCGCGCTTCCGTCTCGCTGGGCCGCCCGCGCTCCGTCCGCATCCAGCGCGCAGTCCGGAGCGGCACGTTGAGCCCGGCACAGACCTGTCGGCAAAATCGCTCGTCCGCATCCGCTGCCCGCCCGCGCAGACGGTGATTGAAGTGGAGGGCCTGCAGCCCGCGGCGACGCGCCGGCCAGTGCGCCCAGACCAGCAGCAGGAGCGCGAGCGAATCCGCCCCGCCTGAGAACGCCACGGTCCATGGCCCATTCGCATCCTTGGCCCAGCGACGCACCGCCACATGCAGCCGCTCGGGCGGCAGCAGCTCCGCGAGTCTCTGCGCCGCCGCCGGCCAATCGATCCGGGTGGCTGCGGTGACCCTTCGGCGCGTCATCGGGCAGCCCCGGCCGAGGCTCAGGCCGGGAACTGGAGGTGATCTCGGCCGAAGAAACGCACCAGCGCCGCCGGAATCCGGACCGATCCGTCGGGCTGGAGATTGTTCTCGAGGATCGCGGCGAGCACGCGGGGAACCGCCAGGCCGGAGCCGTTGAGCGTGTGCACCAACTCGGGCTTGCCGGTCTCGCGGGACCGGTACCGAATTTGCGCCCGACGCGCCTGAAACGCCTCGAAGTTCGAGCAGCTCGATACTTCCAACCAGCGCTTCTGGCCCGCCGCCCATACCTCCAGATCGTACTTCTTGGCCTGCGCGAAACCGAGGTCACCGCCGCACATCAGGAGGACGCGGTAGGGCAGCTCGAGCTTGCGGAGCAAGCGCTCCGCGTCGTCCCGCAGGCGATCGAGCTCCACGTAGCTCTGCGACGGATGCACCCACTTGAGCAGCTCGACCTTGTCGAACTGGTGCAAGCGGTTGAGCCCGCGCACGTCCTTGCCGTAGCTGCCCGCCTCTCGACGAAAGCACGGGGTGTAGGCACAGCGATGGACCGGGAGCGACTCCTCGGCGAGAATCTCGTCGCGGAAGAAGTTCGTCAGCGGCACCTCGGCCGTCGGCACCGCATAGAGGTGGTCGCCCGCCGTCTCGTACATCTGACCTTCCTTGTCGGGCAACTGGCCGGTGGCGGTGGCGCTCGCCGCATTCACCAAGATGGGCGGCGACACCTCGAGGTAGCCCGCGGCAGCCGCTTCCTCGAGGAAGAAGTTCAGCAGCGCGCGCACGAGGCGGGCACCATCGCCCACGTAGAAAGGAAAGCCCGCGCCGGTCACCTTGGCGCCACGCCCGAAGTCGAAGAGATGATCGAAGCCCGGGATCTCCCAATGGGCCTTGGCCACCGGCGAAAGCGAATCGATGCTGCCGTGGGTCGAGAACACGACATTCTCCTCCGGCGTACGGCCCTCAGGCACGCTGCTGTGCGGGAGGTTCGGAAGCGACAGCATCGCCTGCCGCCATGCCGTCTCGATCTCCGCCAGTTCGGCTTCGCGCTGCTTCACCTCGGCCGACACCGCCTTCATCTCGCCCACCTTGGCGATGAACTCCGGCGAACCCTTCTTGAGCGCGACCATGTCGTTGTTCGCCGCCTTCTGCCGCGAGCGCAGGACCTCGACGTCGTGGAGACGGGAGCGCCACGCCGTATCCACGGTCAGCACGGCGTCGATATCGACCTCGAGGTGCTTCTTTTGAATCGCGGCCCGGACCAGGTCGGGCGACTCGCGGAGGAGTTTGGGATCAAGCATGGCTAGTTAGGCGAAACCACGAAAGGACCGGGATGAACACTCTTTTTTCTCGGCTCCGGGTCCCGCTCACCGGCGGGCCGGGGCGTCCCAGCGCTGGAAACGCTGAAACACATCCTTGGCCGACAGCATCGACAGAGCACCCACCGGGGCTTGGATGACGTGGTTGGTCGGAGCGTTGAGCGGATAGGGACCGAAAAGACGCGGATCCGTGGGACCGAAGATTCCCAACGTGCGCACGCCCAGCGCAGCGGCCAGGTGCATCGGACCGCTGTCGTTGGAGATCACCCACCCTGCCCGCGCGATCAGCGACGGCAGCGAGAGCAGGCTCGTATTGCCGGTGAGATTCAGGAATTGGTCGCGGGGAAACGCGTCCTTGTCCGGCACGTAATTATTACCCGCCCAGACCACATAGCGCGAACGGTCGTCACGCAGCAGCATGTCCGTGAATTCCTTGAATCCACCCCAGCGCTTTTCGGGACGCCGGGAATCGGGAAAGATCACGATCGGGGCCGCACTGCGACGCCCGTCCAGAAAACTCAGGTGGAGGCGCTCGGAGTCGCGGAAACGCAGCGCGCCCGCAAGCTCCGGCTTGGCACCGAGGACCGGAGCGAACTGGAGCAGGATGTCCAAGGCATGCGCCGCCTCACCGGCCGGAGGCAGGGGCACTCGTTCCGAGTAGAACATCCCGGCGCACTCGCGCGCATCGGTCCGGCCGACCTTGCGGTCCGCGATCGTGCGCCAGGTCATCAGGCCGGTGCGCAGGAGACCCTGAAAATCGAACACGAGATCGAACGAGGTCTTCCGGACCTCAGCCATCAACGCGAAATACCCGCGCGCCCCCGCCATGCGCTGAAAAACATAGACGTGGTCCACCGCCTCGCAGGCGCGCACGATGGGCGCGAAGATGTCCCGAACGATCCAAGAAATCCGCAGGTGGGGGACCTGCGCCTTGAGCGACGCGGCCACCTGCAGTCCATGAACGATGTCGCCGAGGGACGAGGGCTTGATGATGAGCAGCTGGGTCATTGCCGAAGCTCGGACACCACCGCTACGAAACGGCATTGCCCGCGCGAGGGCATCGTTTCATGGACTTTAGGCACGGAACGCAAACGCTAACCGCAAGACCGCCCGACCGTTGCCCTTGCTCCTCATCATCAAAAGCCTTGGCTGGATCCTCGCCCACGCGCCGGAGCCGCTGCTGCGCGCGCTCTCCGCCACGCTCGGCACCCTCCTGCACGTCGGCTTCCCCCGCCGGCGCCGGCTCCTCCGCTCCAACCTGTCTCACGCCTTCCCAGAGTTGAGCGTCGCCGCCCGCGAGCACATCGCCCGCGAGAGCTGCCGTCGGCTGGTCGAGACCGGCATGCTGTCCCTCGCTTCTCCCTACCTCTCGGCCACCCGCCTGCGCCAGATGCTGCGGGCCGGACCGGGCCTGGAAGACATGCTCCGGGATCGCCGCGATCGCCCCCACCCCACGATTCTGGTTTCCGCCCACCTCGCCTATTGGGAGGCCCAGACGTGGATGGCCGTGCTGACGGAATTACCGCTGGGCGATTTCGGGGTCATCTATCGTCCCCTCGATCACCCCGGGCTTGATGACTTCGTTCGGCGCACTCGCGAGCGCTTCGGCATGCGCCTGCTTTCGCGGAAGGCGGGATTCGCCGAGGCCGCCCGCATCCTCCGGAACAACGGCTGCGTGGGGATCCTCTTCGATCAGAACGCCGGCATGCAGGGGGCTTTGACCACGCTGTTCGGCCGCGTGTGCTCGACCACTGAGCTGCCCGGCATCCTCGCCGAGAAGTTCGGTGCCGAGGTGCGCGTGATCACCGCGCACCGAATGGACTTCTGGCGGGTCGAGCTGCGGATCGCTCCGGTCTCGCACGACGGCTCGGCTGCCGGGGTCGTTTTCGCCCTCAATCGGTGGCTGGAGGAAACCCTCTCCAGTGACGCCGGGCTGCGCGACTCATGGCTCTGGTCCCACGATCGCTGGCGCCATCAGGACCGGCCATCCGCCCGCTTTCGACTCGAGTCGCGGCGCGATCTCCTCGCGCTGGAGCAACGGGCGCGCGGCTGGACGGAGCTCCCCCGCAGGACGCGGCTCTTCGTTCGCCTGCCGAACTGGCTTGGTGACGTCGTCATGGCGCTCCCCCTGCTCCAGGCCTTGCGGGCCGCCCGTCCTGACATGGAGTTGACGCTGATTGGGAAAGGCCCGTTCCGCGACGTCTGCGAGCTCGGTGGACTGGCCTTCGAACACTACCTCCCCCTTCCGCCTCGCGGGGCTGGCTACTGGCAGCACTTCCGCACGCTCGCCCAGCGCTGTCCCGACACCTACCTGCTGTTCACCCAGTCGATCCGCGGCGACGTGGAAGCCTGGCTGACCGCCTGTCCGCAACGCTTCGGCTTGGTGCGCCCCGGACATCCGCGACCGCTCCTGACGCACGGGTACCGACGCCCGTCCGGGACGGATCCACGGACGCAGCATCAGCTCGATGAATGGATTGAGCTCGTCCGGCACTTCGGCCTCGAAGCACCGATCGACCGCCGCCCGTCACGCTCACCCGCGTCCGGCGGCGCGCCGCGCGTGGGCCTGATTTGCGGGTCCGAGAACCACCCGGCCAAGCGCTGGCCGGCCACTCACTGGAGCGCGTTGATCCAGCGATTTCCGGACGTCTCATTCGTACTCTTCGGCACACCCGCCGATCGGGCCATCACGGACACCGTGACGGCGGCGTGCCCGGGAGCCCGGGTCGAAAACCTTGCGGGTCGCACCTCCTTGCGGGACTTCGGGGAGCGTCTGCGGACCTGCACGGTGCTTGTGAGCAATGATACGGGCGGCATGCATCTCGCCAACGCGCTGGGCGTGCCGGTAATCGCACTTTTTGGACCGACTAATCCCGTGCGCACGGCTCCGGTTTTCTCGTCGGTGGTGGACATCCTCCAGCCGCCCGGCTGTCCAGCGACCGGCGGAGGGTCACTCAGCGATCTCCTCCCTGAGACTGTCGCCGCCGCACTGCAGAGGCATCTGAGCCCATCCCGCTCCGGCGTTTAGGGTTGCCGTCCCGGACGGGCTTCCCACGTTGAGCAGACACTTTCGCATCTCCCGTGTCGCTTCTCACGGTCAACGATCTCCGCACCTATTTCCATACCCGTAACGGCGTCTACCGTGCGGTCGATGGCGTGAGCTTCGCGCTCGATCGCGGCGAGACGCTGGGCATCGTCGGCGAATCGGGCTCGGGCAAGTCGGTCACGTGCTATTCGATCATGGGCCTGATCCCGCAGCCCCCGGGCCGGATCGAGAGCGGTTCGGCGATCTTCGACGGGACGGACCTGCTGCACTGCCGTCCGGAGGAAGCTCGGGCGATCCGCGGGAAACGGATCTCGATGATCTTCCAGGACCCGATGACCTCGCTCAATCCGTACCTGCGGATCTCCGAGCAACTCATCGAACCGCTCCTCATCCACGGCCTCGCCAGCCGCAAGGATGCCTTGCGCCGCGCGCTGGAGATGCTGGAGGCCGTCGGGATCAACGACGCTGCCAAGCGGATTCACTACTATCCCCACGAATTCTCGGGCGGCATGCGGCAGCGCGTGATGATCGCGATGGCGCTCATCACCCGACCGGAGTTGCTGATCGCCGACGAACCCACCACCGCGCTCGATGTGACGGTCCAGGCCCAGATTCTGGAGCTGATCCGACGCCTGCAGCGGGAATACGGGATGGCGGTCATCTTCATCACGCACGATCTCGGCGTGGTTTCGGGCCTCTGCGACCGGGTGCAGGTGATGTACGGCGGGCGGATCGTCGAGACCGCGTCCACCCGCACGCTCTTCCGCACTCCCCGCCACCCTTACACACGGGCACTCCAGCAATCGATCCCGTCCCTGCAGCCAAAGGGAGTCGAACTCTTCACCATCCCAGGCATGCCCCCGGACCTCTCGAAGCCGATCGCCGGCTGCGCCTTCGCCGCCCGCTGCGCGTCCGCGACGGCTCGATGCACCGGAGCGGATCCCGTGCTCAGCGAGGTGGCACCCGGACACGCCCAAGCGTGCCTGCGGGTCGCCGCCGGCGAGCTTTAATTCCCCGCGCACGGAAGCCCCCTTCTCCGCCCTCATGAGCGAGCCGATCCTAGAACTGCGCGACGTCCGGACCCACTTTCCCATCCGGCAGGGATTCTTCTTCAAGCGCCAGGTAGGCACCGTCAAAGCCGTGGACGGCGTGACGCTCTCGCTCGCCCGCGGCGAAGTGCTCGGGCTGGTCGGTGAGTCCGGGTGCGGCAAGTCCACGCTCGCGCGGACGATCTTGCAGCTGCTGCCAACGACCGGCGGCTCAGTGCTGCTCTCCGGACGCAATCTGGCCGAGTGCCAAGCCGGCGAACTGATGCGCCTGCGCCGCGATCTCCAGATGGTGTTCCAGGACCCTTACGCGTCGCTCAACCCGCGCATGACGGTCTTCGCGACGCTCGCGGAGCCCCTGCTCACCCACGGCGTGTGCGACCGCAGCGAAGCCACGCGCCAAGTCGCCGAATTGATGGAGCGGGTCGGCCTTGCTCCGCGCTTCATGCAGAAGTATCCGCATGAGTTTTCGGGTGGCCAGCGGCAGCGCATCGCCATCGCGCGGGCCCTCGCGCTGCGTCCCCAGATCATCATCGCCGACGAACCGGTCTCCGCACTCGATGTATCCATCCAGGCTCAAATCCTGAACCTGCTCGCGAAGCTGGTGCGTGAGATGGGCCTGTCCCTCGTGTTCATCGCCCACGATCTCTCCGTGGTGAAGCACATCTCCGACCGCGTCGCGGTGATGTACCTCGGGCGAATCGTCGAGATCGGCGAGGCCCGCCGTGTGATCGACGATCCGCAGCATCCCTACACGCGCGCTCTGGTGAGCGCGATCCCGCGTCCCGATCCGGAGGTGGAGCGGAACCGGCAGCGGATCGTGCTCCCCGGCGACCCTCCTTCGCCGATCAACCCACCGTCCGGGTGTACGTTCCACCCGCGCTGCCCGCATGCAGTCGATGCCTGCAAGGCCGCTTTCCCCGAGCTGCGCGCCGCCGCCGGTCGTGAGGTCGCCTGCAGCCGGATTGGCGCGTTTTAGTGCACGCTCTCAGACCAGCGAAGCCATTCGCTGGTCGGGAACGCCGCTGGGTCCGACTACGCGCGGCACCCCTTGAAGCCGAAATTCCGTCGCTTTCCTTCCGAAGTGACGCCTCTCCGGTCGTCGACGCACTGGATCACGACTGAACGCCGCCCCTCCCCAGCGCGCTCTTCCGTTCCGGGATCATCCGCCGACGTCACCCCCTCGGGGACCCCGCGCCCCCCTTTTCAGCCGGTTCGCTCGGAGGTTACCGCGCCGTCTTCGTCGATCCAACGCCACGCCTCCGCCACGCCGATCTCGCCCCGCCGCGCCGCACTCAGTACCTGCGCGCGCAACGTTCCTCCGCCTTCATCAGCAATCGCTGACCGCAACTCCGCGAGGATATCGGGCCGCGCCAGCGCGGCGCGAATCCGCGCACCGATTTCGACCACTTCAAAGAATCCCATCCGGCCCGTCACCCCGCGCCCACCACACCGGGTGCACCCCGCGCCCCGCGCCTTGGACCGCGGGCGCGCCGCCAACCCGCCCTCGGCAAGGTCACCGGGCTCCGTCGCCCCCAGCTCGCGCGGCCAAGGTTCGACGACGCAACACGCCGGACATAGTCGCGGAATGAGGCGCTGGGCCACGACTCCAGCCAACGCATCCGCGAGCAGAAAGGGCTCCACCCCCAAATCCAGCAGCCGAGTGACGGCGCCCTCAACCGAGGACGCATGCAGGGTGGCCACCACACCGTGTCCCGTGAGAGCGGCCTGGACCGCAACCGCGGCGGTAGCGGCATCGCGCACCTCACCCACGAAAATCACGTCCGGGTCCTGGCGAAGCACCGCACGCAGGACTCCGGCAAACGTGAGCCCTTGGTCCGGATCCACCGCGATCTGAACCAAGCCTTCCCGGCGGAACTCGACCGGATCCTCGACCGTGATGATCTTGGTCGTCGACGCATCCACACCGCCGAGAGCCGCGTAGGCAGTGGTCGTCTTCCCAGCTCCGGTCGGTCCGGCGATCACGACCAAGCCGCGCTGCTGCGCGAGCCACGCTCGGAGGCGCGCCTCCGCGACCGCGTTCAGGCCGAGGGCCCCCAAAGGCGGCGGCTCGGCGCTGCGTTGCAGGACGCGCAGGGCCACCACTTCGCCGTGCAGGGAGGGCAGCGTGGCGACCCGAAAATCGGCGCTACGACCGCCTTGGAGCCAACTCAAGCGGCCATCGAGGGGGAGCCGACGTTCGTTCGGGTCCAGTCGAGCGAGCACCTTGATCCGGGATCCGAGTTCACTCGCCGGGATCTCCGGGGGCACCCGCTCCTCTTGCCAGCCGTGGGCGCCCCGCAGCCGCACCCAGAGGCCCCCGGCATCCGGCTCGAGGTGCAGGTCCGTAACCCCGGCGGCGACGGCGCGCTCGAGCAGCCCGTCGAGCCACGCCGTGGCGGGGGATGGCGTGGCCGGGGCCCGCTCCATCGCAAGGACACTAGAGCGTGCGCAAGGTGTGGCCCAACTGCTGCAGCTTCTCGCGCATGACGATCGGGTCCTGGGCCTTCTCCATCGCTTCGTCGGGCGCGACCAACTCGCGGTTCACGAGGCTCATCAGATGCGTATCCATCGTGATCATGCCCAGGTTCGCACCCGTCTGAATGTCCGAGGTGATGCGGAAGGTCTTGTTGTCGCGGATCAGCGACGCGATCGACGTGGTGTTCACCATGATCTCATACCCGGCAATGCGTCCTCCACCCTTTTTCTTGCAGAGCACCTGGGAAATCACGGCGACCAGCGACGAGGCGAGCTGGGTCCGAACCATGTCCTTCATGTTCGCTGGGAAGGCGTCAACGATCCGGTCCACCGTGCGCGCCGCGCTGTTCGTGTGCAGCGTACCGAACACCAGATGCCCAGTCTCGGCCGCGCTGATGGCCGCCTCGATCGTCTCGAGGTCGCGCATTTCACCGACGAGGATGACGTCCGGATCCTGCCGCAACGCGCGCCGGATCGCCTCCGAGAACGACGGTACGTCCACACCGATCTCACGCTGCGTGACGACACACTGCTTGTGCGAGTGGTAATACTCGATCGGATCCTCGATCGTGATGATGTGACCGTCCCGGTTCTCGTTGATGTAGTTGACCATCGAGGCCAGCGTCGTGGACTTGCCGGATCCAGTGGGGCCGGTGACCAAGATCAGACCACGCGGCCGGTACAGCAGCTCGCGGACACGGTCGGGCAGCCCGATTTCACGGAGTCCGAACATGCGATTCGGAATCTGTCGCAACACGAGGCCATAGCTGCCTTTGGACTTGAGGATCGAGACCCGGAAACGGGCCCGGTCGAGGTACGCGAATCCGAAGTCGGCACCGCCGTTCAGCTTCAGGTTCTGCACGTGCGAATCCGGACTGATCGAGAGGACCAGCTTCTCCGTATCCTCCGGCGTGAGGCTAGGACCCTCGATGGGAACCATCGATCCGCTGATCCGGAGCGTGGGCGGCTGCCCCACCTGGCAGTGGAGATCGGACGCGTTCTGATCGACGACCAGCTCAAGGAGGTCGTTCATTTCGTAGTTCATAGGTGTCAGGAAAGGTTTGGGCCGAGCACTCGGGAAAGTTCGTCTGTCGTGGTCACTCCGTCCCGGACCCGCGCCCGGCCATCCTCCGCCAGCGTCCGCATCCCGGCCGCACGGACTGCGGTCCGCAGCACATCGGCGCCAGCATCGCGACGGATCAGCGCGCGCAGCGCATCGTCCACCACCAGCAATTCAACCACCGCCACACGACCGGAGAACCCCGACCCGCGGCACACGGCACACGACTCCGCAGCGGAAGACGCCTTAGGCGCGCCCGCACATGAACGACAAACCCGGCGCACCAACCGCTGCGCCACCACGCCCCGCAGGGCGGACGCCAGGAGGGACGGCTTCAGGCCGAGATCCCGTAACCGCACGACCGCTCCCACCGCATCAGCCGTGTGCACCGTGGAAAACACCAAGTGACCGGTCAGCGAGGCGTTCAGGCAGCTGCGGGCCGTGTCTCGATCCCGCACCTCACCGACCGCGATCACTTCCGGGGACTGACGCAGCACCGCCCGTAGGGCCTCGGGAAACCCCAGACCAAGGTCTGCCCGAACCCCTACCTGGACTACTCCCGGCAACTCGCGCTCCACGGGATCCTCGATCGTGATCACTTTCCGCCCCGTCTGGGCCAGCCGGCTGAGCGACGCGTGCAGGGTCGATGACTTACCGCTCCCGGTCGGCCCGGTGACAAGGACCAGCCCGTCCGGCGCATGAATCAATCGCTCCCACCGCTCCCGCGCGGCACCGGAAAAGACGTTCGCCAGAGGATCCACGGACCCGTTCGAGCCCGCAGCATCATCCAAGATCCGGATCACCACGCTCTCCCCCCGGATCGTCGGCACCGAGGACACCCGAAAATCACGCATCGCCCGCCGGGAGCTCCACCGGAAACGGCCATCCTGCGGAAGGCGACGCTCCACGATCGACATCCCGGCGAGCAGTTTGGTGCGAGCCATCACGGCCGCCGCGTGCTCGGAGTGAACTTCACCCGCGTCCCGCAACACCCCATCAATCCGATGCCGCACCCGGATGCGCGTCTCGCTCGGTTCCAAATGGATATCCGATGCGCGCGAACCGATGGCCTCTTCGAATAGGGTATCCACCATAGCTGCTATCGACACAGGCGCCGGGAGGTTAACGGATGTCTGACGCGCGGATGGGGCCTCAATCGGCCGGATCGGGGCATCCTCACGGACCGCCATGACGCCATTTTCGGCCTGCTCGGCCTCCCTGCGCCCCCACGCTGCACTCCCCTCCCGCACGACTCCCTCGCCCGAGGCCACGTCTGCGCGGGCGTCAACCCCTTGCCAAGCCCGCCCGATCCATTCGTCCGGCGCCAAGACCGGGACAATCGCCGCGCCAAGGACGGATCCGATCTGGGCGAGGACGGCCTCGTTGAGCGGATTCTCGATCGCGAGTTCCAGCGCGTCCACGATCCGCCGCAGAGGAAAGACCCGCGACGCGATCAGAGTGCGGCGCTCGAGCGGGGAAAGGGCCGCGACGATCGGTACGTGCTCCGTAGGCACGTCCTCCCCCGGCTTCACCCTCTTTAGACCGAAATGCGCCGCCATCGCTTCCGCCGCCCACCAAGGATCCACCTTTCCTCCCGCCACCCAGCGACGCAGGGCGTCGCCTTCCACCGACGCCCCGTTTGGGTGCAAGCTCGCGGCCTCGGCGCGCAAAAGGTCCACGCCTCCGCTCGGCCGCCACCCTCGCGCCAGCAAGGCGGAGAGGATCCACTCGTCGGCCTCGGGCATGCCCACCCCCGATTTTCCACCTCCGCCGCCCCCGGTGCAGGACCGGCTAGCGCGCCAAACTCATGAGAAACTCCGCGTTCGACTTCGTCTTGCGCAGACGCTGGATGAGCATCTCCATCGACTCGATCGGACCGATGCCCTGCATGGTCCGCCGCAGTCCGTAAACGCGCTGCAGCTCATCCGGATGATAGATCAGCTCCTCCTTGCGCGTGCCCGAGCGAAGCATGTTGATGGCCGGGAAGATACGCTTATCCGAAAGCCCTCGATCCAAGTGGAGCTCCATGTTGCCGGTGCCCTTAAATTCTTCGAAAATGATCTCGTCCATCCGGCTGCCGGTGTCGATCAAGGCGCTCGCGAGGATGGTCAGGCTTCCGCCGCCCTCGATATTGCGGGCAGCGCCGAAGAAACGCTTGGGGCGTTGGAGAGCCGTCGCTTCCATGCCGCCCGACATGATCTTACCCGAGTTCGAAGCCAGCGCGTTGTAGGCGCGGGCCAGGCGCGTGATCGAGTCGAGCAGGATGACCACGTGCTCGCCCCGTTCCACGAGCCGGCGGGCCTTCTCGCCGACCATCTCCGCGCAGTGGATGTGGCTTTCCGGCGACTCGTCGAAGGTGGAGGAGACCACCTCGCCCTTGGTATGGCGTCGGAAATCGGTCACCTCCTCCGGACGTTCATCGATGAGCAGGAGGATGAGCTTCACCTCCGGGAAATTCGCTGAGACGGAATTCGCGATGTTCTGCAGCAGCACCGTTTTGCCGGTGCGCGGCGGAGCGACGATCAGCCCGCGCTGCCCAAAGCCGATCGGTGTGAGCAAGTCGACGGTCCGCATCGAGATGTCCTTCTGGACATCCGGCGCCTCCAGCAGAATGCGGTTAAGCGGGTAATACGGCACCAGTTCCTCAAACGGAGTGACGTGATTGGCCTGCTCCGGAGCGGCGCCCATCACGGAGTCGATTCGAACGACCGAAGGACAGCGTTCGTCGCCCACCGGCGGCTGCAGGAGAACCTCGACCTCGTGCCCGCGCTTCAGGCCGTAGCGACGGATCAGGGATTCCGGCAGGTAAGCATCCTCCGGATACAAACGATAGCTGCAGTGGTCGTGAACCACGAAGCCATGTCCGCGGTCGGTGAGGTCGAGCCAGCCTCGGTCGCGGAGCGGGTGTCCGGCGGCAGCGGCGCGCTTCAGCACCTCGGCGATGATTTGCCGCTTGGGCAATTGGCCCTCGATGGTGCAACCGATGCGACGAGCGTAGGCGGCCAACTCTGCAAGCGGTAGCGCGGAAATTTGATCGAGTCGGATGGGTTCACCGGCGCCAGCGGCGAGCGAGACGGCCAGCGCATCGAGCGCCGCCACATCGGTGAAGCGGGCCGGATCCGGCAGGTCGCCGATCCGCGGCGCCAGAGACGGAGGAGGAGGCTGCGGCGGATGCTGAGGACCGCGTCCCCCACCGCCCCCACCGCCGCCGCCGCCCTCGGGACCGCCCGGGTGCCACGGCTTTCCCTGACGGTTCCGCTTTTCCTTCTTGAGCTGCTTCCAATAGTCGCGACCGCGGAACTCCCGCGGGGCAAAGCCGGGGCGACCGCCGCCCTGCTCACCGCCGCCGCCGGATTCAGCCGGAGGGGTGGGTTCGCCGGTGCCCCCGGAGGGCACAAACACGGCAGGCGAATCGGAGCGGTCCACACTCGGAGCCGGAGCCTCTTGCACCACCGAAACCGGGCGCTCCAGCTCCGGGGCCGATCGCTCGACCACCGGCTCGGGCGACCGTTCCATCGGCAGCTCCCGCTGCACCGGGGCCTCACGGGGCTCCTGGCGCGCCACCGCCGACACGTCCGCCGCCTCCGGCGCCCGCACCGCCTCGTCCGCCGGGGCGGATGCCTTGGCGGAGCGGCTGCGCCCCCGCGGCGCGGCACTCCGCGCCTTCGGCCGCGCCGCTGCCTTCTTGGCGCGACCAGCTGCTCCGGAACTACTCTTGGAAGACTTTTCCATGGGAAAGGAAGAAAAACGAAACGGAATCAAGCACCGGAACGGCGCCGCAGGGACCCTTCAGCCTCGAGTCGCCCCACCAGCAGATCGACCTGCCGGGCCAGAAACTCCGGCGAGCCCTCGTTGCCGATGACATAGTCGGACAACTCAGCTTTGCGCGCCAGAGGCAACTGCTTGGATATGCGAGCCTCGGCCTGCTCTCGCGTGATTCCACGCGCTTCGAGACGGGCGTACTGCTGGGCGGGAGTAGTGGTCACGCAGACGATGAAATCAAACCAATTCTCCAAGGCCTTCTCGAAGAGCAATGGCACCTCGAAAACCCACTTCGCCTCCGGCTCAGCCAAAAGTCGCTCCCGCCACACCGCGTAAAGCAAAGGATGCACGAGGTCTTCTAGCCACTGCCGATCCCCTTCATCCGCAAACACCCGCGCCGCCAGTCGCCCTCGATGCAAGCGGCCCTCGTCATCCACAAGGCCTTCGCCGAAGCGGCCCCGGACTGCTGCGACCACGTCCACTCGGCGGAGAATGTCCCCACGCACGATGTCGTCCGAGTCCAGCCGGCGGTAACCGTGCTGCTCCAGCAGTTTCGCCACAGAAGACTTTCCGCAGCCCATGCATCCAGTGATTCCGACGACGCGTTGCACCATGAGAGAGCGACCGATTAATGCAAATCGAAAGCTTTATTTATTGCAAGAGTTTAATTTTTGTGCAACGTCTTGGCAGCTCGGATCACTCGGGCAGGCACCATGTTGGCGATACTCACCTCGGCGGCGTTGCAGGGCATTAATGCGGAAGCCGTTCACGTCGAAGTCAACACCGGCGAAGCCGGCACACCTGGGTTGCTCATGGTGGGGCTGCCCGACGCCAGCGTGAAGGAAGCGAAGGACCGGGTCTGGTCGGCGATTCAGAACAGCGGTTTCAAGACGCCTTGGTCGCGCACGACGGTGAACTTGGCGCCCGGAGAGCTGCGGAAGGAGGGCTCCGGGTTCGATCTCCCGGTCGCGCTCGGGCTGCTTGTCGCCTCGGGCCAGCTGGAGAGCCCGTTGCTGGACGAGGCCCTGATCGCCGGCGAATTGAGCCTGTCGGGCGCGACGCGCCCCGTGCGGGGGGCGCTCGCCATGGCGCGGCTGGCCCGCCAGCTGGGGAAGCGCCGGGTCCTGCTCCCTCCTGCCTCCGCTTTGGAGGCGGCCTTGGTCGAAAACATCGAGGCGGTCGCGGTCACGTCACTCGACCACGCCTTCCGTCTGCTCCGCGGCGAGGTCGCACCGCAGGTGATCACGCCCGCCGAAGCGCTCGCGGCCCTCGCCCGACATCTCGTCGTCGATGCCGCCGACTTCTCGGAGGTCAAGGGTCAGGCGGTGGTCCGGCGGGCGGCTGAGGTGGCCGTGGCCGGGAACCACAATCTGCTCCTCATTGGTCCGCCCGGCTCGGGAAAGTCCATGATCGCCAAGCGGCTGCCCGGGATCATGCCCGCACCGAGCCGCGACGAGGCGCTTGAGATCCTGGGCATCCAATCCGTCGCCGGCATACCGGGCAGTCTGGGGGGATTCGGTCGCCGTCCGGTCCGTTCACCCCACCACACCGTTTCCGATGTCGCTCTGCTCGGAGGTGGCGTGATCCCGTCCCCGGGCGAAGTCTCGCTCGCGCACCACGGCGTACTGTTTCTCGACGAGCTGCCGGAATTCAAGCGCTCCGCCCTTGAGGTGCTGCGGCAGCCGCTCGAGGATGCGGTGGTCACGATCTCCCGCAGCGCGGGGAAGCTCACGTTGCCGTGCTCGTTCTTGCTCGTCGCCGCGATGAACCCCTGCCCCTGCGGACACCTCGGCGACCGCACGCGCGAGTGCCGCTGCAGTCCAACCCAGATCCAGCGCTACCGCAGCCGGATCAGTGGCCCCCTGCTCGATCGCATCGACCTCCACGTGGAAGCTCCCGCGCTCTCCGTCACCGAACTGCGCGCCGCCGCCGAGGGCGAACCGTCGGCCGCGCTGCGCGCTCGCACCGAGGCAGCTCGTGCCCGGCAGCACGCGCGTTTCCGCGGTTCGCCTTGCAGCACCAATTCCCGGATGTCGCCAGCCCAGATCCGGGTCCACTGCCGACTGCCGGGCACCCTCGCCCACCTGCTCGAGTCAGCCATGAATCAGCTGCAGCTCTCCGCCCGCGCCCACGATCGGATTCTCAAGGTCGCCCGCACGATCGCCGACCTCGAGGGCGCCGAGGCGATCGACGAGCCGCACCTTCTGGAAGCGATCCACTACCGCAATCTGGACCGCCGCCTGCTCGGCTAGCCGAGCCAGACGCGCTAGGGCTTTGCGGCCGCCTCACTCGAGGCCGGTTTTCGATTGTTGAAAAGGAGGTAGCGCGAGGTCTCATACATTGCCTCGATCCACTGGGCGTTTTCCGCGGCAGCCGCCGGGTCTGCCGCCCCCGCTTGGGGAAGCTGGGGATCCGCCCAGTCGTGGCGCGCGTTCCCTCCCGAAAGGCGCCGGGTCGCGTACCACGCCCCGCGCCGCACTCCGACGGTCTGATTGTGGTGGTCGATGATGAAGGCAACATTGCTCCGGCCTCCATCGATCGTCTCCTGCCGGAGGAGATCCCGGCCCAGACTGCTGTTGCGGTAGGGAATGCGCGCGATCCCGGCGATCGTCGGCAAGACGTCCACCATCGAGGCAACCGACGAGATCCGCCGCGGCTCCAGCATCCCCGGCGCGTAAAAAAGCAGCGGGGTATGGAAGGCCGTGAGGCCCTGCTCAGTCCAGGCCCGCGGCAAGCGAGTCCCCGCGTTGCCACCGATGCCGTGATCGCCGATGAAGACGAACAGCGTGTCCGCAAAGTAGCGCTCCCGCCGTGCCGCCTCGATGAACGCACGGAAGGCAAAATCAGTGTAGCGAAAGGCATTCAGCTCGTCATTCGATTCAAACCCGGCCGCCGCCAACTCCGCCGCAGTGGCCTGCACGAGAGTGAACGCGCCGAGATCTTCCTTGGGGATCGTGTAGGGGCGATGGTTGCCGGCCGTCTGGATGACGGCGAAGAACGGCTTTGGCTCCCGCGCGAGGAAGGCATTGGCTTCGAGGAACAGTGACTTGTCGCTGATCCCCCACACGTCCACCCGGGGCGAGCGGAATGCGTCCTCCTCGAAGAGGCGGAGGCCGCGAATATTGTTCGCCAGCAGGCCGCGCACGTTCGCCCAGCTCGTGCTGCCACCCAGGAAGTACAGTTTCTCCGCCGCCACGAAGTCATTCAGGATCACGTGCTGGTCCACGAGCGCCGGATTGCGGGTCGCGGTCTTCGTCGCCTCGACGTCCGGGATGCCGGTGAGCAAGGCCCACACGCCTC
>JACCDT010202866.1_pt1 | contig 65569 bp, 51 predicted proteins | sample 7446291 | NCBI WGS metagenome assembly JACCDT01 (sample SAMN15323446, study PRJNA562643) | freshwater metagenome | isolation source: river surface water | place: USA:Blue River Watershed | collected 2017-08-17 | reverse complement strand
TCGCCGACGCCTTCACCTGCGCGTCCTCCATCGCCACATGGGCAGTGTGCGCTGCGGCGGCCGTGCCCGCGCTGGCAGCGTCCTTCGGGTCAGTGTTCGTGTCGGCCTTTGCGCCTGCCTTGGCGTCCTTCGCTGCCGGCGTTGCTGCGGCCGGCGCATCGTCATCGCCGGCGCTGACGTGCCGGCCTTTGTCCATCATCAGTATCAGCGCGCCGAGCACGATGCCGACGACAATCACGCCGGCGATGGCCGCCGGCCGTGCCCGGCCTTGCTGGCGCGAGCGAATCTGGGAGTGAAGCTTCATGGGTCTGTCCTGGAATTCAAGGTCTGGGCGCGCCGTTGCCGAGCAGGCTTTCCAGCTCGGCCTGCGCGCGATGGAAATTCGCCAGCGCGGTCAGGTATTGCGACTTGACGGCAAACAGCGTGCGCTGCGCATCCAGCACTTCAAGGAAGCTGAATTTGCCGTTCTCAAAACCGATGGTGGCCGCGTCATACGCACTGCGCGCACCGGGCAGGACATCGCGCCGCAGCAGCACGGCCTCGTCGCGGCGCGCGCGTACATGCTCAAGCGCCTGCTGCACGTCGCTGGTCAGCGCCAGGCGGGTGGCGGCCAGCTCTTCGCGCGCCTTGTCCTCACGCCGCAAGGCCTCGAGGATATTGCCCTGGTTGCGGTTGGCCACCGGCAGCGGGATCTTCACGCCGAACAGCGCCTGGTCGCCCGGCGTCTCGATGCTGCGCTTGACCCCGAGATTCAGCATAAAGTCCGGCACCGCGCGGCTCTGCTCAAGGCCCACCTGCGCACTGCGGCGCTCGAGCTCGCGCTGTGCGCGCTGCAACAGCGGCGAGCTGGCGAGACGTTGCTCGATCAGTTCGGCCGCAGGCAGTTCGGCCAGGCGCTCGACCTCGCCTTCGGCACTGCTGAATTGCGGCGACGGATTGCCCCACAGGCTGGTCAGCCGGCGGCGAGCATTGCGCAGCTCGCTGTCCGCCTGGGTCTGGGTCACGCGCACGCCGGCCTCGGCCACGCGGGCGCGCGTCTCTTCGACCGGCGACACCTTGCCGGCAGCCACGCGCTTGGCGGCGATGTCGGTGGCGCGCTGCGCCAGCCGTACGCTGTCAGCGGCCAGTGCCGATTGCTCCTGCGCGGCCAGCACATCGAAGAAGGCGGCGGCGACCGCAGCACGCAGGCGGATTGCGCGCGCCTCGAGATCCGATTGCGCGACCTGCCGGCCGAGGTCGGCAGTGCGCATGCGCGCGTCGCGCTTGCCGGCGGTCTCGATCGGCACGCCGATCTCGAGCATCGACGTGCGCGACAACCGGCTGGCGTCGTCGGCCTGGTAGGTCAGCTCAGGATTCGGCCGCAGCGAGCCCTGCAGCACCTGCGCGCCGGCGGCTTCGACTTCCAGGCGGGCGGCCGCCAGCGTCGGGTTAGCGTCCAGCGCCAGTTGCACCGCCTGCTCGAGGCTGAGCGGGCCCGCAGGCTCGAGGGCGCGCGGGCGTTCCTGCGCCTGGGCAGGCGCAAGCGATGCCGACAGGATCACGGCCAGCAGTGCCGGCAATAGTGCAGACGACAACGTGCGCCTGCATTGGATGACAGTGGAATGCATCCTTCTCTCCGGGTACGGCCGCATCGGCGGCGGCCAGAACGTCAGTCAAGGGGAACCAGGTCCCCGGGGCAGGAATCGTAGGAGCGGCCGTGGCCGGCAACGCTCAGGCGGCAGTGCGCCAGTTGGGGCGTTCGGGCCGTGCCGGGGGTGGCGGCGACAGGTGCAGCGGCACGTCATCGGCGACGACGGCCGCGCCCTCGGGCAGCGGCGGCCAGTCGAGCCGCGCCGGCACGCCCGTCAACGCGTTCGCGTGACAGGTGGTGCAGTCGTGGTCCTGATCGAGGTCGCCGGTATCGGCAGCGTGGGCGGTGTCAGCGCTGGCGGAATGATCGGGCAGCGTGGCACGGTGCTGGTGGGCATGGTGGCCGAAATGCTGTGCATGGTCGTCCCGCTCATGCAGGCAGGCGCTGCCGGCCGCAGCCAGCGCGGCTTGCAGCATCAGCAGGGAAATCAGCAGGAACACGGTCAACTTGCGCATGGCGCGCATAGTGTAACAGCCGCAGATGACCGGACCGTGTTATCCCGTCCGGCGCCGTCGGGTTTGCGGCGCCGCCCGCCGATCAGACGAAGCTGCAGCTGACTTTGCCGAGCACGCCGAAATCGGCCTCGACACGGTCGCCCGGCTGCACCGTCACCGGTACGCGGCAAGTGCCGGTGGTGACGACCTGGTCCTGTTCGCTGGCAATGCCGATGGCCGACAGCTCATTCACCAGCCAGGTCAGGCCAACGCGCGGATCGCCGAGCACATTGCGGCCATAGCCGGAACCGGTCGGCACGCCGTTCAGGGTGACGTAGATCTCCGCGTTCAGGTAGTCGAAGCCGCGCCAGTCGTCGGCACGCGGGCCGAGCACGAACAGGTTGGCGCAGGCATTGTCGGCGATCAGCTGCGGCGCGCCGGCGGTCACGAAATCTTCGTAGCGCGAATCCGGCACTTCGATCGACGGATGCACGCAGGCCACCGCGTCGAGCACTTCGTCGACGGAATACGGCTGCGCGCGCGGCGCCAGCGTGCGCGCGAAGCGGAAGGCAAACTCGATCTCGGCCACGCGCATCAGGTTATTGTCCAGCGTGACCGCCGCGCCGCTCTGCATCACGCGGTCGGCAAACAGCCGCCCGCCCAGCGGGCCGTCGACGCCGATATGGCGCTGGCCGTCGACGCTGGTCGCGGCAATCTTCCAGCCGAACTGCGCATGGCCCTGCAGCTGTGCCAGCGCACCCTGCACGGCATAGCCTTCGGCGCGCGTCTGCGGGCGCACGTCGGCCGGCAGCGCCTCGCAGCGGCCGCGGCCGGTCCACAGGGCCAGCAGCGCCTCAGCGGCGCGTACCGTGGTTTGTTGGTTCATCATGGCTTTGTCCTTTGTGCTTTGTGTTTCATATTGGGTAGGTCATGCCGGGTGCCCGGCGCCCGCGCTATGGCGCGCTGCGGTTGAAATCGCGGCGGATCGCCAGCAGCGCCAGCAGGCTCATCAGCGCCATGCCGGACAGGTAATAGCCGACCGATTCCAGGCCATAGTCGGTCGCCAGACGCGTGGCGATGTACGGTGCGAACGACGCGCCGAGAATGCCGGCGATATTGAACGCCAGCGACGATCCTGTGTAGCGTACTTCGGCCGGGAACAGGTCCGACATCAGCGTGCCGAACGAGCCGAAGCAGGTGCCCATCAAGGCCATGCCCACCGACAGCGCAATCACCGTCGTCAGGCTGCCGGCCTGCAGCATCGGGCCCAGCATCAGCCCGAAGATAATGATGCCGACCGAACCGATGATCATCGCCGACGCGCGGCCGCGCTTGTCCGACAACATGGCCGACACCGGAATGAAGCCGGCAAAGAAGACCACCGCGATCAGCTGCAGTTTGAGGAAATCCGGGCGGGAATAGCCGAGCGACGTGGTGGCCCAGCTCAGGGTAAACACCGTGGTCAGGTAGAACAGCACGAACTCGCCGGTGCCGGCCAGCGTGCCAAGGATCAGCGCACGCGGATGCCGGGTGATGACCTCGACCATCGGCACCTTCACCCGCTCTTCTTTATCGAGCACCTTCGAAAATTCCGGCGTCTCGGTAATGTTCAGCCGCACATACAGGCCGACAATGACCAGCAGCGCACTGGAGACGAAAGGAATGCGCCAGCCCCAGTCGAGGAACTCGGCCTCGGGCATGTGCGTAGTCAGGTACAGGAAGGCCGCGCCGGACAGGAAAAAGCCGGCCGGCCCCCCCAGCTGCGGGAACATGCCATACCAGGCGCGCTTGCCCGGCGGCGCATTCTCGGTGGCCAGCAGCACCGCACCGCCCCATTCGCCGCCCAGGCCGAGGCCCTGGCCGAAGCGCAGCACGGCCAGCAGGGTCGGCGCCAGGATGCCGATCGACGCGTAGGTCGGCAGCAGGCCGATCAGCACGGTGGAAAGCCCCATCGTCAACAGCGAGGCCACCAGCGTGGCCTTGCGGCCGATGCGGTCGCCGAAGTGGCCGAACAGCGCGGAGCCGACCGGACGGGCAATGAAGGCCAGGCCGAACGTGGCCAGGGATTGCAGCGTCGCCATCGCCGGATCGGACGACGCGAAGAAGAGCTTCGGGAAGACCAGCACCGCCGCGGTGCCAAAGATATAAAAATCGAAATACTCGATCGCCGTGCCGATCAGGCTGGCGAACAGAATGCGCGCGGGGGAATTGGGGGACTTGGCGGCCTTGCCGGCAGCGGCCTCTACCTGCTGTTGCATGGGATATGCCCTTTGTTATTGTCAGGACCCGTACGAGCCCTGCGGTCTCCGGGGCGGGGGCCCGGTGTGCCTCTCCTCTCCTGCGCAGCGCAGGATTCGGCGGTCGCTGATCATGCCAGCGCCCCCCGGACCCGTCAATTCAAACCGGGTGATGACCGCCCTTCAGGCAGGTTGCCTGCGCAGGCCCAGGATTTCGTTGGCATTGATGATGGACTTGGCGATCTCTTCGGCGGTGATGCGCTTTTGCATCGCCTGCTCGCGGATGACGCGGTACGCCTCTTCCTTCGAGATGCCGTGCTGCGCGCACAGAATGTCCTGCGCCTCGGCGATCTGGCGCACGCCGAGCAGCTTGGCTTCCAGCTGGGCGATGCGCTTCTTTTGCTTGCGCAGCGAGCCGTGCAGCTCGCGCGCCAGCACCAGCACCGACAACAGGCCGAACGAGCGCACCGGCGAGGGCACGGTGGCGATCGCGCCGAGCCGCAGCACGGCCTCGATCACGGTCGGGTTTTCATAGGCGATGACGGCGATCACGGGCACGTCGTCATCCGGCTGGTGCCAGCTGAAATCGGCGTCGACCATGTCGGGCGACAGCGCCATGAACACCACGTCGACATCGTCCGGCAGCTCTGGCAGCGGCGGCCAGAACGCCTGCACCTGACAGCCGATGCGCTCGAGCTGGCGCGTCAGGTCGGCGCCGTCCTGGTCGCGCGGATGAAATACACAGACACGCAGGGAGCGCAGGTCGCGCAGGATCGGCGGCGCCTCGCGCACCGCGCGCATTCCCGACCTGACCAGAGTACGCGGCTTCGTCATCAGTCCTGCAGCGAGTCGAGCGCCAGGGTCCAGTCACCCAGCGAATGCGAGACAAGGTAAGGATCGGGCGCCACCGCCGTCTTGGAAGCACGCACGATCGTGAAGTCGCCGCGCGAGTTCACCCGGCCGATGCGCGGGTACAGATGGGTGTGATGGTTGCCGGGCTCAATGCGCACACGACCTTGCGGTGCGGCGAACTCAGCGCCGAGCAGCGCCGGCATCAGCACCGGCATCAGGTCGCTGCCGGTGGCCCGCATCGCATTGGCAAACAGGTGTATCTGGAAGTACGCCGCTTCCCAGCAGGCGGTCGGCTGCACCGCGTCGCCGAAGCGGGCGCGGAAACGGCCGACCACGCGCTGGTTTTCCGGTGAATCGATCGACGCGAAATACGGCGCTGCCGTGAAATGACCGGCAGCCGCGGCCGCCCCCATCTGGCCGACTTCGACCTCTGAAGTCGTCAGGCTCGCAATCGGCATTTTTTTCGGGTTCAGTCCTGCCTCCGCATAGGCACGATAAAAATGCTGCGTCGCATTACCGACGACGGTCGAAAAAATGAAATCGGGCTGCAATGCCCGGATCTCGTCAACGATCTGCGAAAAATCCGGTGGCCCGGCATCGACCGGCACATAGCGCTGCGCCAGTGTCATGCCGCCAGGCCGCTGGTTGACGAGATCGGACATGATCCGATTCGACTCATACGGGTAAATGTAGTCGGAGCCTACCAGATAAACCCGGCCGCCAAACGACGACATCATGTAGTCGGCCAGCTGCACACTATTCTGGTTCGGCGCCGCCCCGGTGTAAATCAGGTTGTTCGAAAATTCAAAACCTTCGTACAGGGTCGAGTAGAACAGCAGCCGGTTGTATTTCTCCACTACCGGGATCACCGCCTTGCGCGTGCTCGACATGTAGCAGCCGAAGATCACTTGCACATTGTCGACCGCCACCATCCGCTCGGCCAGCGTACGGAACAATACGGGATTGGAGGCCGGATCGTATTCGACGGCCAGCAGCTCGCGGCCATCGATACCGCCGGTCTCGTTAATCTCCTCAATGGCCAGCAACGTGCCGAGGCGCTGAGACGATTCGATCGCCGAAGTGGCACCGGTCTTCGAGTACAGCACGCCCACCTTGACCGGGTCTGTGTTCGCCATGGATGGTCTACCTTCTTGCCAGGGAAAGATTGAACAGGATCGTGCGCGCGATGGTCATCGGTCGCCCTTCAGCTTGCCGCGATCCGCGTCAGCGCGCGCGCCAGTTGCGCCGGCAATGTCATGGCATTGTCGACGATCAGAAAATTGCGTGCTCCGAATATCTTTTTCACATAGCCGCCGGCGGCTTTGTCGAGCGTCAGGCAGAACACCGTCACGCCTTTCGCATGCAGCGCCTGCGCCGCGTGACGCGCATCCTCGACCAGATAGTCGGCATCGGCGACATCGATGTCGGACGGCTCGCCGTCCGTTACCAGCAACAGGATGCGCTTCTCGGCGACCTGCGCAGCCAGCCGCGCGCCGGCATGGCGCAGCGCCGCGCCCATGCGCGTCGACAGCTCGCCCTGCTGCCGCTTCAATCGCTGCCGGCGCACGTCGTCATACGGCTCGTCGAAATCTTTCAGCCGCAGGTAATGCACGTTGGCGCGGCCGTCCGAGCAGAAGCCATCGATCGCCAGGCGGTCATAGTCGAGGTCAATCGATTGCGCCAGCAAATCGGCCGCCTGTTTTTCGACATCGAGCACCGACGTAAAGCCGATGACGCGATCGTTGGTCGATTCGGACAGGTCCAGCAGCAGCAAGATCGCCGCATGCCGGCGGCGCTTGCCAGGACGCTGGAAGATGCGCGGGTCGGGCGTGACGCCGGCACGCCAGCTGATACGGCTTTCCACCGCGGCATTCAGGTCGAGCGCCTCGCCCTCCTGCTGGCGGCGCAGCCGGATCGCACGGTCGAGCGTGCGTGCCCGCGTATCGAGCGACACCCCGCGGCCCGGCGTGCGCTCGCGCCCTGCGCCCACACCGGGCGCCGTGTCGCGCGCGCTGCGGTCCAGCACCGTTGCCCAGGCATCGCGCAGCAGGTTCTCCCTGTAGTCCCATTCGGGGTAATCATAGCGGCGGCCGGGATCGGGCTCGATCGGCGAGACCGCCATGGCGGTGTCGGCCTGCTGGTCGGTCGCCTCGATCTGCACCGAGGTGCGTGCCAGGCTTTCTTCCGGCGGTGTGTCGGGCGGCGCGTCGGACTCGAACTCCCACAGGAAGCTGTTGTCGTCACGGTAGGCAGGCTGCGCGACGTAGAGTTCGGCGACGAAGCGCACGCGCATCTGGCCCAGGTCATTGCCAAGGATATTCCCGACGTCGGCAAAGGGCTCCGGATCATCGAGCCCGCGCTCAGCCGCTTCCTCGAACAGCGCGCGGCCCTTGTTGACCCAATGGTTCGGGTCGTCGTACGCCGGATCGTGCAGCGCGCGCGAAAGCCGCGCCGCCAGTGACGCGAAGGTGAGCTCGTTCTTCTCGCCGCTGGCGCAATGGAAGCGTCCCCACAGCGTGCGCAGCCCGGGATAGCGTCGTGCGGCCAGCCGCTCGACGCGCGCATCCTCGATCAGCGAGCGCACGGCCAGCAGCAGCGGCTTCTTCTTGCCGGCCGGCTGATGGCGCGGCGAATACTGCAGGTGCGCCAGCGCATGCGCGACTGCCGCGCGATAGATATTGCCGCGCGCCGCGCCGTCCCACGCGAGGTAATGATCGGGCAGCAGCAGCGTGCCCTCGCTGATCACGGGCCGCAGCGCCGGGCTGTTGAGCTTGCGCTGCCGCCGTGCGGCGAGCACCAGGTCGCGCTGGCCGAAACCGGCCGCATACAGCTGCAGCGCATGGCGCGCACGCTCGAACGAGGTGCCGTGGCTTTCGGCGACGATGGCCTCGGCGGCGAGCGGATCCTCCAGCCGGAAATAGGCGGCCAGCGCGTCGGGATACTGTGCATACAGGCGCAGGCCGGTCATGATCCAGCGGCGCAGCCCGCCGGTATCGAGCGATTGCAGCAGGAAGCCGAGGTGCGCCGCCAGTGCCGGCTCGCAGCCCGGCACCAGCTCGGCCGTCTCGGCCAGCAGCGCCGCCAGTGCCTCTGAAGCGCCGGCATCGCGTAGCGTCGGCGCCAGCGCATCGAGCGCCGCGCCCAGCGCGGGATGCAGCGCCGTGCGTGGCGCAGCGTCCGGCAGCTCGGCGATATCAGACGTCGAAATAAGCATCGATGAATCCATCGAGTGCGGCCAGCATGTCCGGATCGTCGGTGATGGGCCGCGCCAGCGCCACCCGGCACGCATCGCGCGGCGCGATGCCGACGTGGATCAGCGAGCCGGCGTGGATCAGCATGCGCGTCGACACGCCTTCGTCGAGGCCGCGTCCGCGCAGCGCGCGCGAGCGGTGCGCAATGCCGACCAGACGGCCAGCGACGTCAGTGCCGACGCCGCTCTCGTGCGCGACGATATCGGTCTCGACCTGCTCTTGCGGGTAGTCGAAATCGAGCGCGCCGAAGCGCTGCTTGGTCGACTGTTTCAGGTCCTTGGTCAGGCTCTGGTAGCCGGGGTTGTACGACACCACCAGCTGGAAATCCGGATGTGCGTGCACCAGTTCGCCGCGCTTGTCCAGCGGCAGCGTGCGCCGGTTGTCCGTCAGCGGATGGATGATGACGGTGGTGTCCTGGCGCGCCTCGACCACTTCGTCGAGATAGCAGATCGCGCCATGGCGCGCGGCGATGGTCAGCGGGCCGTCGTGCCAGACCGTGCCGTCGGCGTCGAGCAGATAGCGCCCCACCAGATCGGACGCCGTCATGTCTTCATTGCAGGCGACCGTGATCAGGGGGCGGCCCAGCCGCCAGGCCATGTGCTCCATGAAGCGCGTCTTGCCGCAGCCGGTCGGGCCCTTCAGTACCATCGGCATGCGCAGCCTGTAGGCTGCCTCGAACAGTTCGATCTCGTTCGACGAGCTGCGATAGTAGGGCTCGGCGTCAATGACGTAGGGCTGGAGAATTGGATTCATCGGTCGTATTCGTGGTTGGCGCGCCCCGGCGGGCCGGGGCGCGGTCAGCGACATCAGCAATCAGCAATCAGCGGTGGGCCACCGACTTGTTGGGAATGCCCTCGATCGGCGAATCGACGGTGCCGGGGGTATCGCGCGTCATTGCCTCGACCATCTTTCGGGTACCGTCCGGATCGTTGATCCACTTGCCGTAGAACTCATACGGGCACTTGGCCACGCCGTTCGGGTCTTCGCCCGAATTGATCTTGCCGGTGTAGCCGCGGTGCAGCAGCTTGTACAAGTGGTTGTTCGACTGGCTGTTCTTGCGTGCGTCGCGGATCAGGCTCAGCGACAGCTCGGCATACTGAATGCCCATTTCCTCTTCCGCGCACTCGCCGAGCGTACGGCCGTCGAAGCCGATCACGGCGGAGTGGCCGAAGTAGGAATACACACCGTCGAAACCCGTCGCGTTTGCCACAGCCACATAGCAGTTGTTGGCCCAGGCCATGGCCTTGGCCATCAGCACCTGCTGCTCCTTGGCCGGATACATGTAGCCCTGGCAGCGCACGATCAGCTCGGCGCCTTTCATCGCGCAGTCGCGCCAGATCTCCGGATAGTTGCCGTCGTCGCAGATAATCAGGCTGACCTTCAGGCCCTTCGGTCCTTCGGACACATAGGTGCAGTCGCCCGGATACCAGCCTTCGATCGGCACCCACGGCATGATCTTGCGGTACTTCTGCACGATCTCGCCCTTGTTGTTCATCAGGATCAGCGTGTTGTACGGCGCCTTCTTCGGATGTTCTTCATGACGCTCGCCGGTCAGCGAGAACACGCCCCACACATTCGCCTTGCGGCAGGCGGCCGCGAAGATCTCAGTCTCTTCGCCGGGAATGGTGGACGCGGTCTCGTACATTTCTTTCGAGTCGTACATGATGCCGTGCGTCGAATACTCGGGGAAGATCACCAGGTCCATGCCCGGCAGGCCCTGCTTCATGCCGACCAGCATGTCGCCGATCTTGCGCGCGTTCTCCAGCACCTCGGCCTTGGTATGCAGGCGCGGCATCTTGTAGTTGACGACCGCGACGCCGACGCAATCCTTGCTGCTTGCTATGTCTCCGTGCCTCATATTGCTCCTCCAGAAATGAATGCCTGACTAGACGGTCAGGTATGAACGAACCTCGTCGATATCGACTGCGCCCTTGGTGGCCGAGCGAACGATCCGGCCAAGATCCAGCACGAGGATCTCGTCGGCCACCTCCAGCGCAAACGACAGCACTTGCTCGGAGACCAGCACCGCGATCCCGAGCTCTTTGCGCAGCCGGTTCAGCGACTGCGCAATTTCCTTGATGATCGAAGGCTGGATGCCTTCGGTCGGTTCATCGAGCACCAGCACGCTCGGGCGCGACACCAGCGCGCGCGCGATCGCCAGCTGCTGTTGCTGGCCGCCGGAGAGATTGCCGGCCTTGCGCGCACGCATCTCGCGCAGCACCGGGAAGAAGTCGTAGATAAAGTCAGGGATGCCGTCATAGCGGCCGGTCTCAAGACCGGACAAAATGTTTTCTTCGACGCTCAGCAGCGGGAAGATCATTCGCCCTTGCGGCACATAGGCCATGCCCGCCTGCACGCGACGAAAGCTCGGCAGTTTCGACAGCTCCTTGCCATCAAGCTGTATCGAGCCGGACGCCACCGGCACCATGCCGATCAGCGATTTCAGCAGCGTGCTCTTGCCCATGCCGTTACGACCGACGATGGCCACGGCGGCGTTGTCGGCCACCGTGAAAGACACGTCGTGGATCACGCGGCTGTCGCCATAGCTCACGTTCAGATTCGAGACTGTCAGCATCTTGTCCTCAGGGTCATGGGCAGCATTAGTGCCCGAGATAGACGTCGATCACGCGCGGATCGGCCTGCACCTCTTCGATGCGGCCCTCCGACAGCAGGCGGCCCTGGTGCAGCACGGTGACCTTGCTGGCGATCGATTTCACGAAGTCCATGTCGTGCTCGATGACGACCAGCGACTTGCCGAGCGAGATGGTGCGCAGCAGCTCGGCGGTCTGCTCACGCTCGCGCGGCGACATGCCGGCCACCGGTTCGTCGAGCAGCAACAGCTCAGGCTCTTGCATCAGCAGCATGCCGATCTCGAGCCACTGCTTCTGTCCGTGAGACAGCAAGCCCGACTTGCGCTGCAGCTGCGTGTGCAGATTGACCTGCTCGGCGATCTCGGCGATGCGGGCGCGCACCGCCGGCGTGCGCCGGAACAGGATCGATGCCCACACGCCGTGCGACTGCGGCACCGAAATCTCGAGGTTTTCGGCGACGGTCAGGTCTTCGTAGATCGACGGGTTCTGGAATTTCCGGCCGACGCCGGCACGCACGATCTGGTGTTCCTGCATCATCGTCAGCTCGATGTCGCGGAAACGGATGCTGCCCGAGGTCGGCCGGGTCTTCCCGCAGATCATATCGAGCAGCGTGGTCTTGCCGGCGCCGTTGGGCCCGATCACCACGCGCAGCTCGCGCTCGTTCACGCTCAGCGACAAATTGTCGACGGCCTTGAAGCCATCGAAGGAGACCGTCAGGTTCTCGATGGTCAGCACCGGCCGCTGGCCGATCGCATCCGATCCGAGATCGCGCAAGGCCTGGGTCGGCACGGCGTTCATGCTTGCTCCTTCCGTTCGAACAGTCGCTGCAGGCCGCCGGCCAGGCCGTTGGGCAGCAGCCCGACAGCCACGATGAACATCAGGCCGAGCAGGAACAGCCAGGTCTGAGGAAACTGCTCGGAGAACCAGGATTTCATGAAGCCCACCACCAGTGCGCCGAGTACGGCGCCGGTGACCGAGAGCCGACCGCCCATGGCAGCGAAGATCACCATTTCCACTGAGGCCACCGAGCCGACCAGCGTCGGGCTCATCAGCCCGACCTGCAGCGTGTACATGGCGCCGCCGATGGACGACAGCACTGCTGCCAGCGTGAACACGAAGGCCTTCACCATCGCGGTGTCGTAGCCGGAAAAACGCACGCGGTCTTCGCGGTCGCGGATCGCGATCAGGATCTTGCCGAAGCGGGTCTTCAGCAGCAGCGCGGCGAGGATCGCCACCACGATCAACAGCGCTGCTTCGAGGTAGTAGATGCGGCGGCGCGCGTCTTCCGACACGATGTCCATGCCGAGCAGCGTCTTGAAATCGGTGATGCCGTTGGCGCCGCCGGTATCGCCCTGCTGGCCGATGATAAGCACCGTCATCGTCATCGCCAGTGCGATGGTGACGATGGCGAAGTAGACGCCCGAGACACGCTTGCGGAAGATCGCGTAGCCGAACGGGAAGGCCACCACGATCGGCAGCAGGAAGATCTCCAGCAGCGTGAAGACGAAGTACCGCGACGGCTCCCACCACAGCGGCAGCACTTCGACGCTGCTCCATTCCATGAAGTCGGGCAGGTTGGCACCGGACGCTTCCAGTTTGAGGAACATCGCCATCGCATAGCCGCCGAGGCCGAAGAAGATGCCCTGGCCCAGCGACAGGATGCCGCAGTAGCCCCAGGCCAGCACCAGGCCGATGGCGACAAAGCCGAACGACAGATATTTTCCGGCGTTGCTCATCCAGAAGGGATCGAGCACCGCTGGCAGCACGACCAGCAGCAGCAAGGCCATCGCCAGATGCGCGGCATGCTCGGGAGTGAATTTAAAGGCATTCATGTCAGCTGCGCACTTTCGACGAGAAGAGTCCGTTTGGACGGAAGTACAGCACCACGATGACGAACAGCAGGATCGATACTTTGGCCATCGATCCGCTCATCAGGAATTCGAGCGTGGTCTGGGTCTGCGCGATGATGAATCCGGAGGCTGCCGTGCCGATCAGGCTGGCGACGCCGCCGAAGACGACCGTGATGAACGAGTCGATGATGTAGGCCTGTCCGGTGCCGGGGTTGGTGGAGCCGATCATCGTGAACACCGAGCCGGCAATACCGGCCAGGCCGGCGCCCAGTGCAAAGGTGCTTGCATCGACCTTGTCGGTATTGACGCCGACGGCTGACGCCATTGCGCGGTTCTGCGTGACGGCGCGGGCGCGCAGACCGGCACGCGTGCGGTACAGCAGCAGGTAGACCCCGATCGCGACCAGGATCGTCAGGCCGATGATGAAGATGCGGTTCAGCGGTATCTGGATGTCGGCGGTCGGCTCCCATGCGCCGGTCAGCCAGGTCGCCAGCGGCACCGACACTTCCTGCGCACCGAAAATCGAGCGGTAGGCCTGCTGCAGGATCAGCGACAGTCCCCAGGTGGCCAGCAAGGTGTCCAACGGACGCTTGTAGAACCAGCGGACAAAGCCGCGCTCGAGCAGATAGCCGAACACGTAGGTCACGGCAAACGCGACGACGATCGCCGGGATCAGGTAAAAATCCATCAGCGACGGCAGGTAGCGCGAAAAGAAGTGCGCCGTCATGTAGGTCGCATAGGCGCCCAGCGTCATCAGCTCGCCGTGCGCCATATTGATCACGCCCATCAGGCCGAACACGATGGCCAGCCCGAGCGCCATTAATAGCAGGATGGTGAACAAGGACAGCCCGTTAAAGAGCTGCATCACCAGAATATCGAAGGACATCGTCCGCTCCCCGGAAATTACGCGTACAGGCCGCCCGCGCCCGCAGTGCGGGCGGCCCTGGTACCACTGGATACTGCGGGAATTACAGTTTCGGGAACGGGTTCGGTTCGATCACGCCGGTCTCGTGAACGATGTCGAACTGGCCGTCGGCACGCGCGCGGCCGACGCGCACGCGCTTGGCGACGTGGTGGTTGGTCGCGTGGAACTTGATCTTGCCTTCCGGCGCGTCCAGTTCGAGGCCCGACGAAGCGGCGATCACTTTATCGACATCGAAAGACTTGGCCTTCTCGACCGCCAGCTTCCACAGATAGACGCTGTTGTACGCGACTTGCATCGGGTCGCCGACCACACGGTCCTGACCGTACTTGGCCTTGATCGCCTTGACGAACTGTTCGTTGCGGGCGCTCTTGATGCTCTGAAAGTAGCCCATGCAAGCGTAGTAGCCGACGGCGTTTTCCTTGCCGATGCCGTCGATCTCATTCTCGGACACCACGGTCGACAGCAGCTTCTGCTTGTCGCCGCCGAGGCCCGCTGCCTTCAGCTGCTTGTAGAACGCGACGTTCGAACCGCCGACCACGGTCGAGTAGATCCAGTCCGGCTTGGCGGCCTTGATCTTGTTGATGATCGACGAAAATTCGGTGTGCCCGAGCGGCACGTATTCTTCGCCGACCGTCTTGCCGCCGGCCTTGGTGATGGTCGGCTTGGCAATCTTGTTGCAGGTCCGCGGATAGATGTAGTCGGAGCCGACCAGGAAGAAGGTCTTGCCCTGCTGCTTGGCCATCCATTCGATCGCCGCGATCACCGACTGCGTGGCCTCCTGCGACGGATAGAGAACGTACTTGTCCTCTTCCTGGCCCTCGTAATAGGTCGGGTAGTACAGCAGGCCTTTGTTCTGGTTCAGCACCGGCAGCACGGCCTTGCGCGATGCCGAGGTGTAGCAGCCGACGATGGCCGCGACCTTGTCACGCTGCAGCAGCTTCTTGGTCTTTTCCGCAAAGGTCGGCCAGTCGGACGCGCCGTCCTCGATCACGGGCTCGATTTTCTTGCCCATCACGCCGCCGGCGGCGTTGATCTCGTCGATGGCCAGCTTTTCAGCATCGACCAGCGAGGCCTCGGCCAGCGCGATCGTGCCGGTCAGCGAGTGCAACAGCCCGAGCTTGACGGTGTCTGCGGCCCACGCTGTCTGCGGCAGCAGACCGGGAATGGCACTGGCGGCGAGAAGTGAACCGCTTGCCTGCAAAAAGTCGCGACGATTGAATTTAGTCATGCCTGTGTCTCCTGGATTATTTTTTGATAAATCAACAGACTTCCTGAAACAGCCATCACAAATGCATCGGCCTTCCGCAGCCACGGGCTGTGCGCTGACCTGCGAAAACGACGAATAAAAAAAGCCCCAAGCGAGCGGAAGCTCGATTGGGGCTTTTTTGCCATCGGACGGTCCAGGCAATTTTGGCTGGTCCGTCCCGAATTGTGGTCCCACGTGCATCGGGACCCGCGTAGATTACGCCGTCGAAATTCGGATTGTCAATATCCTGAAATAAGTTTTTTGAATCCGATCGCCGTTATTTTTTGATCGATCTCATTTTTTGACCGAAGGCAGCAACCGGCGCACCGACTGGCAGTGAGCAACGCGCCGGACAGGACGGGCCTTGGCTGCGAAGCCAGGGCCCGGCGTTGCGGTCGCTACGCCGCCTGCGGCAGTTTCAGCCGCGCCCTCACCTCAGCCGCCGTCGCCGGACGCGCGCCCGCCATCTCGATGCGGCGACGCGCATCGCGCACCTGCGCGACATTGCCGATCCGATGGCCCATCGGCACGTCTTCGAGGCCGACGCGCACATGGCCGCCACGATAGACGATCTCGTCAATCAATGGCGCGATCTGCGCGCCGAGCCCGGCGACCATCCATGGCCCGTTCGGATCGGTCTCCGCCAGCAGCTCGAGATACGCATCGATCGCCCAGGGTTTCGGGGGGAAGCCGAACGACAGCGTGTCAGAGAACATCAGCCGGTACACCGGCTGCAGCACGCCGGGATAGCAGTTCTTCAGCGCTGCACCGAGACGCATGAAGCCCGGCTCGTAAATCGCATAGGACGGCACCAGGCCGTGCTGACGGCACAGGGAAAGCCCATGACGAATATGCGAATCGGGATTCGAGTAAATGAAGCCCTCGCGGCCGGCCGGCAAATCGGCCAGTGTGCTGATGTTGGTCGAGCCCGGATCCACCACCGACCATTCGAGCAGGCTGCTGGAGGCCAGCCGGTCGACCGCTGAGAAGCGCTGCGCGGCCGTCATCGGTTCGAGCGCATCGACGTCGCCCGCGAACGGCAGCGTGCCGTAGCAGACCACGTCGACCTGCGCGCGGATGCGCTCGATGATGGGCGCATAGATTTCATACGCGTCGCGTTGGCGGCCGGTGGCCGGGTCATACGGGTGGAAGTGAATGATCGAGGCGCCTTCATGCGCACATGCGACGGCCTGCTCGACGATCTCGTCGGCCGTCACCGGGATCTCCGGCTGTCGCTCGCGCGACCACGGCCCGTTCAGCGCCGCTTCGAGCCATATCGCTGGCTTGCCCATCTGTGTCTCCTGTCTTGTCGTGAATGCAGCGCCGCGTTGCCCTTGCAGTCCCCCCCGCAAGCGGGCGCTTTTATTGGCAAAAACCCCTCTTCCATCATTCAAAACGCCGGCGCACTGCAACATCTTGCGTGCGCGGCTATGATTGGGGCGCGGTCGCCAGGGCGAAGCGCGCGAGGTTATGCCATGGTGTGCATTCTTCGCTATTCATAGCGCAAGTCAAGTAAAGACCGCTTGCAATTTACAGAAGACGATATCAATCCAGGAGATACTGATGGCATTCCCCATTCCCTCGAAACGACGGCTGCTGGCCGCCTTTGCACTCACTGCCGCATTCAGCGCGCCTGCCATGGCCGCAGGCTCGGTGGAGATGCAGGTCGAGCACCTCGTCAAACAGGCGATGGCCGAGTACAACACCGCGATGGAGTCGAACGACAGCGCGAGCTTCGCGAAATACTTCGCGTCGAACGCCACCGTCGAGACGCCGACCGGCCGTTTTTCCGGCCGCAAGGATATCGCCAAATACTTTGAGTCCGAGTTCAAGACCTTCAAGGCGACCTACGACGTGAAGAAGACCATGGTGCAGGGCAGCTCCGCAGCCATCGTGATCGTCTGGGAAGGCACGGATCGCAGCAGCGGCGACGCACTGAAAGTGGAGATGGTGGGTATATATGACGTGGGCTCGAGCGGCCAGTTCAGCTCAGCCCGTTACTACTATGATTCAGCCAAGGCCAAGGCACTGGCCGATCTGAGCAAATAATCTCGAGGAAGCGAGGAAGCAATGAACACCAACAGGAACCGGATCGCCGCCGCATGGCTGGCCACAGGTATCGCGCTCGGTGGCGGACTGGCGTGCGCGCCGGCCCTGGCCGAGGACGCGTTCGTCTGCATGGAAGAGACGCAGGAAATCTGCGACCAGAAAAACAAGAACCTCGACACCTACATCCGCGCGCACGATGCGTACGACCGTGGCCGCGAGACGGGCGACCTGTCGGAAGCGTATGCACTGGCGCGAGAACTGGTCGCCAATGACGACGCCAAACATGGCAAGAGCATCATCCGCCAGATCTACATTCAGGCGGCGCTGGGCACGCACAAGAACCTGGTGGAGTCGTATCGCTGGGTCGCGGCCGATATCGCCACAGGCGCCAGCTACAAGGCGCTGAAGATGGACAAAGTGCTCGAGTCGATCGCTCAAAAAATGACGCCCGAGCAGCTCGCCGAGGCGAAAAAGTAAGCGGCCTGACAAGCATCGTCACAGCATCACGATCTCGCTGAAATAAAAAACGGGCGCCGAATTTTTCGGGCGCCCGCTTCAGCGATTACTGCCTCGCCTGTTCTCACGCAGGCGATTTTTTTCGGCCTTACTTTTTCAGCGCCAGGTCGCGCTTGATGAACTCGGCGAGCATGCGGATCGTGTCGTCGTCGATCTGGCCCTTGAAGGCGGGCATGCCCTTCGCGGTACGGCCTTCCTTGATCGTCCAGACGATCTGGTCTTCCGTCAGCGGCGTGACGCGCAGGTCGGCGCCGTAACCACCTTCATTCTGACCGCCACGGCCATCCGGCATGTGGCAAGTGATGCACAGATGCTTTTCAAAGGCTGCACGGCCGCCTCCGCGCGGGATCTTGATCTCGGGACGGTCACCGGTCTCGACTTGAGCAGTCGCGGTGGGCATCGTCGCAACCAGCGACAATGCGGACAGTGCGGCGATAGTGAGGGCCTTGGTCGTTTTGCTGAAGCGTTTCATTGACTTCTACCTTGCTGTTTGTTTCGTATTGCAATTGCTGACAGGTGGCTTCCCTGTCACCGGCTTAAAGTAACATGGGGCCGGTCGCCCGGCCCCATGTCATTCACGCGTCGATTAGTCGAGCGAGAACACGTACAGCACGTTGCTCGGCACCTGGTACTTCAGGTCCGGCGTTGCGCTGACAAACCATTGCGGCCATGCACCGCCGAGACCAACTTCGATCGCGACATACTGCTTGCCGTCAGCCATGAAGCTCATCGGCGGCGCGTTGATCGCGGAGCCGGTGTTGAACTTCCACAGCTCTTCCAGCGTGGTTGCATCGAGAGCAACGACTTCGCCTTCAGCGTAGCCGGCGAACACCAGGCCACCCGCCGTCGACATCAGGCCACCCAGCTGCGGGTGCTTGGTCGTGTGCTTCTTGATGACCTTACCGGTCGCCACGTCGATCGCGGTGATCGAGCCCCAGATACGGCCGCATTCCGGATCATCGAAGGTCGAGAACGGAGCGCCACCCAGGAACAGAGCGCGGCCTTTCAGCGAGCCCGGCTCGGTGACTTCAGCAAACGCCTTGTTGCAGCCGTCGATCGTCGGGATGTAGTACCGGTTCGTCTGCGGGCTGTAGGTGGTCGGCGGCCAGTTCTTGCCACCCATGTGGCCAGGACGCAGCACGCCTTCTTGCGTACCACGGCCCTTGGTTGCCGTACCACGGCCAGCAGCCGTGCCTGCAACGTAGGACTGGACATCCTTCTTCGGATCATAGGACTTCGGCTTGCACTTCGAGTCCAGACCACCCGACCAGTTCAGCTCTTCAACGAACTGCGTGCACCACAGCGGCTCACCGGTCTTACGATCCAGTGCGTATGCGTAGCCGTTACGGTTGGCGTGCAGCGTAGCGCGGCGGAACGAACCGTTGATCTGCGTATCGACGAAGGTGTTTTCGTTGATCGAGTCATAGTCATACGGATCGTTCGGCGTGTGCTGGAAGCCCCACTTGATCTTGCCGGTGTCTGCGTCGAACGCGAGGGTCGAATCAGTCCACAGGTTGTCGCCAGGACGGTATGCGTTGTCCCAGTCCGGACCCGGGTTAGCCGTGCCCCAGACGATCAGGTTCAGTTCCGGATCGTACGAACCGGTCACCCAGGTCGTGCCGCCGCCGGTCTTCCATGCGCCATGCTTGTCTTTCCACGTTTCGTGGCCAGGCTCGCCCGGGCCAGGAATCGTGTACGAACGCCAGCGACGCTTACCCGTCTTCAGGTCGAGCGCTTCGATCCAGCCGCGCACGCCGTATTCGGCGCCGGCCATACCGGTGACGACCATGTCTTTGACGATCAGCGGAGCGCCAGTGATGGTCTCGCTCTTGCCCGGATCAGCGACTTGCGCTTCCCAGATCTTCGTGCCGTCGGTCTTGTTCAGAGCCAGGATACGGCCGTCGACGACCGGGGAAATGACCATGTTGCCAGCCAGGACCGCGCCGCGGTTGTTAATGCCGCAGCAGGCGACCGTGGTCGCGTAGTCAGGATCGGCAGCCGGGTTGTACTGCCAGACCATGCGCGGCTGACCGCCACGAACGTCCAGCTTGGTGACAACGCCCCAGCCCGTGGTGATGTACAGGAAACCGTCTTCAGCAACCGGCGTGCCTTCGAGACCGGCATACTTGTACTGAATGATTTCCTTGCCACCGCCCTGCGTGCCGCCCATGGCCCAGGTGAACGCAACTTTCAGCTTCTTGACGTTCGAGGTGTTGATCTGATCAAGGCCCGAGAAGCGATGAGCTTCGAGGTTACCGTGATGGTTGAGCCAGTTTTGCGGCTCTTTTTCGCTTTGAGTAAGCCGTTCGAACGTAACGTCGCCGGCAAACGCGGAAGCCGAGACGACAGCTCCTGCAAGGACCGCGCCCAGACTGGCGAGCGGCTTGGTGTGCTTCATGGGCATATTTATCTCCCCCTTAGTGGTATGTGTAGTGCGGGTGACCGTCAGACATTTGCATGCAAGTCGGCTTGCGTGAATCTACACTCGCGACTGGCAAAGTCAATTCCTGCCGCACTAACATTCACTTTTTATTTTATTGATACTCATATCAAAAAATAGAAATCGCCCTCTGTCGCACTGCACGATAAAAACTCGATTTCATGAAGACTATGCTCACTCGATCATTCATACGCTGTCCTGCGGGGACGGCATTTTGCACCGCGATCATTGCGGCACTATTCGCCGGTGCGATGTCATCGGCGCACGCGCAGCGCGCGACGTTTCGCGATTGCGATATTTGTCCGCACATGACCGCACTGCCTGGTGGCGCGCTTGCGATGGGCTCGCCGGAAGTGAAGACCGCAGGGTTGTCAGAAGAGGCGCTGAAGTACGCGGGCGAGTTCGAAGAACAGCCTCAGCACAAGGTGAACATCCGCGCCTTTGCGCTCGGCACCTACGAGGTCACGCAGGCAGAGTGGCAGGCGATCATGGGCGATAACCCGAGCAGCACGCTGGGCGAAAACCTGCCGGTAGAAAATGTCAGCTGGGAGGATGCGCAGGAGTTCGCGCGCCGGCTGAGCGAACGCACCGGCAAGCGCTACCGGCTTCCCACCGAGGCCGAATGGGAGTACGCCGCGCGCGCCGGCAGCGCGCAGACCTTCCCATTCGGCGACGATCCTGCGCAGCTGCCCGCGCATGCGTGGTTCCGCGCGAATGCGGAAGAGCACAGCCATCCGGTGGGCTCGCGCGAGCCGAATGCCTTCGGCCTGCACGACATGCTGGGCAATGTGTGGGAGCGTACCGACGATTGCTGGCGGCCGCATTACGAAGACGCACCGGACGACGGCAGCGCGCGCACCGATGGTGACTGCGACCTGCGCGTCGTGCGCGGCGGCTCGTGGGTCAACCTGCCGCAGTTCTTGCGTCCGGCGGCACGCTTTCGCTATTCGACGCGCAGCCGCTATGAGTTCGTCGGCCTGCGCATCGCGCGCGATATGTAATTGATAAGTTTGCGGCCGCGCCGCTTGCGCCGCCGCTCAGGCGGCGCGGCGCTGGTCGCCTTCGCCGTGCCGCAGCCACTCCGACGACACGCCCAGCATGCCGGCGATGACGCTCAGCTTTTCGGGTGTCGGGTACGCGTCTGCATCGACCCAGCGATAGACCGAGGCCAGCGACAGCGGCTTGCCCGGATAGCGGCGATTGAATTCCGCGTGAAATTCGCGCTTGCTGTTGGCCGGATAGCCGGCCCACGCGAGGGCCATTCTCAACCGGCCGGAAAATGCCTCGCGCCGGATGGCTGCATTCATGCTGTGTTCCCCTGCTTGATACCTGAAAAAAGCCCCCGCAGGATGGCCATCCTGCGGGAGTCAAACCAATCAGAGATTGCAGAGAGCGCTGCGGCCGCGTCCAACCCGCGTCCGCATCCCCACATTCCTGACTTCCACTTGCCCCTGCATCGTATGCAGCGCCAACAGCGCTGAAAATCTCGTTTTCCGAAAGGGGGATTTAGAGCCTTTCCCGCTTGGCAGAGCAGGTGAAAAAATGTCGGGCGCGTATCTTTTTAAACGCTTCAGTAGTTTTGAACGATCTATTTGGCAAAGGCAAATTCCCGTCATTTGTCATGCGCGCGGCGGGGATTTATAGTTCCGCAAAACCTCAGCCGCACGACGCCGTGATCGCTACAAGCCGATGACGGCGTGCCCGGAAAGCGCGCTCCGGCCAAGCATCCTTTGCCGGTCAGCCCGCCCACACGCGTGCGCGATAAAAACCAACACGTCACATGATGACGAGAGCCGGAGAGACTAGCGATGGGCATGCATTTCGATTTCACCGACATGCGCTTGCTGACGCACATAGCGGAAATGCACAGCCTGACGGCCGGCGCCGAGCGCGCCTGCCTTTCCCTGCCTGCGGCGAGCTCGCGGCTGAAGCGCTTCGAAGAAAGCCTCGGACTGAAGCTGTTCCATCGCACCGCGCAGGGCCTGACCCTGACGCCGGCCGGCGACGTGGTGCTGCGCTACTCGCGCGAAGTGAACCAGAAGCTGGAGAGGATGTGCGGCGAGCTGCACCAGTTCGTGCGCGGCATCAAGGGCACGCTGCGGCTGCAGGCAAATACGATCGCGACCACCGATTTCATCCCGGCGATCCTGCCGGCCTTCCTGGCGACGCATCCTGACGTGGACGTCGACCTGCGCGAGCGCCTGAGCCCCGATATCGTGCGCGCGGTCTGCGACGGCGCGGCGGACATCGGCATCGTGGCCGGCGACGTCCGCGCGGAAGAGCTGGAGGTGATCCCGTATCGCGACGATCGCCTGGTGGTGGTGACCTCGCCCGACCACGAGCTCAACGACGCCGGCGAGATCGACTATGTGCGCACGCTGAAGTATGACCAGGTATGCCTGCATGAAGGCAGCGCGATCAGCACCTTCCTGTCGCAGGTGGCCAACGAGAGCCACCGCACGCTGCGCACGCGCATCCGCGTCGGTAACTTCGAGGCGGCGTGCCGCATCATCGAGGCGAACGTGGCGATCGGCATCGTGCCGGAATCGTCGGCGCGCCGCTATGAAAAATCGATGCGCATTCGAATCTCGCGACTGACCGATCCCTGGTCGCTGCGCAAGATGTCGATCTGCGTGAAGAGCCTGGACCAGCTGCCGAGCTTTGCGCGCGACCTGATCGACATGATGCTCGACGATCTCGCGATGACGGCCGACGCCTGACGGCCGTCCGGTGCGGGCTTAGCCTGCGGCGGCCAGCCCTTTATCGTCAAACATGCCCTCGAACAGCGCCGTGCTGAGATAGCGCTCGGCCGAGTCGGGCAGGATCACGACAATGTTCCTGCCCTTGTAGCGCGGGTCCTGCGCCAGCCGCACTGCCACGGCAGCGGCCGCGCCGCATGAAATGCCGGCGAGGATGCCCTCTTCGCGTGCCAGACGGCGCGCAAATTCGATCGCTTCCTCATTGCTGACCTGCTCGACGCGGTCAATCATCGACAGGTCCAGGTTGTCCGGCACAAAGCCCGCGCCGATGCCCTGGATCTTGTGCGGCCCCGGCTGCAGCTCGGCGCCGCGCAGCCGCTGCGAGATCACCGGGCTTGACGCCGGCTCGACCGCCACCACTTCGACCGACTTGTTGCGCGTGCGCTTGAGGTAGCGCGCCACGCCGGTGATGGTGCCGCCGGTGCCGACGCCGGCGACGAACACGTCGACCTCACCCTGCGTGTCGTCCCAGATTTCGGGACCCGTAGTGGCTTCATGGATCGCCGGATTGGCCGGATTGCTGAACTGCTGCAGCAGCACGTAGTCCGGCGACGACGCGACGATCTCTTTCGCTTTGGCGATCGCGCCGCTCATGCCCTTGGCGCCTTCGGTAAGCACCAGCCGTGCGCCAAGCGCTGTGAGCAGCTTGCGGCGCTCGATGCTCATGGTTTCGGGCATGGTCAGCGTGAGCGGAATGCCGCGTGCGGCAGCGACGAACGCGAGCGCAATGCCCGTGTTGCCGCTGGTGGGCTCCACCAGTTCCTTGCCGGGGCCGAGCAGTCCACGCAGTTGCGCGTCGTTGATCATGGCCGCGCCGATGCGGCACTTCACGGAAAACGCCGGATTTCTTCCCTCGATCTTCGCCAGCACCGTGGCCTGCGATGCGCCAATGACGCGATTAAGCCTCACCAGCGGCGTGCGGCCAATGGTCTCGGCGTTGTCGTTAAAGATCGGCATACGTTTCCCCCCTGCGTTGATCTTCGCGGTCCCGCTCTCGCTGGCCTGCCGCAATAGTAGGCCCATGACAGGATCCTTCGTTTATTTGGTCTTGATTTTATATCAACGAAAATGCGCTATGGAAAGATTTAGGCGCTGATCGGGGAGATCGTTCGTGCGCTGTCGCAGAGCGGCCGTCGCTGTTCAGCTGCGCTTGGTCGACAGCAGGCCAATGCCGGCCAACACCAGTCCGGTGCCGGCCAGCTGTATCGGGGTAATCGGTTCGCCAAGCAGCCAGGCGGCCAGGAATAGCACGGACACCGGGCCGATCATGCCGGCCAATGAGGCTATGGGCGCGCCGACGCGCGCGATGCCCATCATCGTCACGAACACCGGCAGCACCGTGCAGACCACCGCGTTCAGCAGCGATAGCCGATAGACTTCAGGCGGCTGCAGCAGCGTGGCCGCCGGCCGCAGCAACAGGAACTGGCCGACCGACATGACGGCCGACACGCACATCACATACGACACCAGCCGCAGCGAGCCGACGCGCCTGACCAGTTCGCCCGACAGCAGCAGGTAGAGCGCATAGAACACGGCGCTGCCAAGCACGAACGCACCGCCGAGCCAGACGTTGGCGCTGCCCGACTGCGCATCGTGCAGGAACACCAGCACCGTGCCGCCATAGCAGATCGCCAGTGCCAGCCATTCGGTGCGGCCGACGCGCCGGCGCAGCCAGAACACCGACATCAGGAGCACAAAGGAAGGCGTCAGGAACAGGATCAGCCGCTCGAGCCCGGCCGAAATGTACTGCAGCCCGAGGAAGTCGAGATAGCTGGACAGGTAGTAGCCGACCACGCCGAGCATCACGATGCGGCCACGGTCCGCAGATGACAGCGGCGCGCTGCGGCGCATCTGCAGCCACGCGACAAGCGCGAAGAATGGCAGCGACAGCAGCATGCGCAACGCCAGCACCGTCATCGCGTCGACATGGTGGCGGTAGTGCAGCTTGACCACGACGCCCTTGGCCGAGAACAGCACGGAACCGAGCATGGCCAGTAGCAGGCCAGTGAGGAACAGACGGCGCGGGGCCAAAGACGCTGCAGGAGGCGCTGAGGGAAGCCGCACAGGGTGCGCGGCATGAGGATCGGGAGCGTGGCTCAATCGAAGGCGCGGGGCATCAGGGGACAGGCAGCCGATTGTAGTCAAGCGCAGCGGTGCCGCGTTCGGCTTTGCGGAAGCGCCGCTTCAGCCGGTGAAACGGCTCATGTTGGCGGCCGGCAGTGCCTGCTCGTCGTAGATCCGGATCGCGTTCTTGCCGGCCTGCTTGGCCAGATACATCGCCAGATCGGCATGATGGATCAGGGTCGTTTCTTCGCCGCCGCCGCCAAAGAACAGCGTCAGGCCGATGCTGGTCGAGCAGCGGTGTTCGATGGGCTGTTCCTGGCCCGGCGTGCCAACCCGCAGACAGTAAGGTTCGTTGAGCGTATTGCGGATCTTTTCGGCCACGGCCATCGCCTGCCGGCGCGCCTGTTCCTCGGAATCGCCCAGCTCGTTGATGACGACCACAAATTCGTCGCCGCCCAGGCGGGCCGCCGTGTCTTCGGCGCGGATGCGCGAGGTCAGCCGGCGCGCCAGCTCGACCAGCAACTGGTCGCCGGCCGCATGACCATAACGGTCATTCAGCGGCTTGAAGTTATCGAGGTCGAGCAACATCAGAGCGCCGAAGCGCGGATGCCGCGCATTCGAGGCCAGCGTCTGGCGCAGACGATCGCTGAGCAGGCGGCGGTTCGGCAGCCCGGTCAGCGGGTCATAGAAGGCCAGCTGCAGCGCCCGCTCCTCGGCGAGCTTGCGCTCGGTGATGTCGATGTGCGTGCCGCACATCCGCGCGGGCCTGCCGTGCGCGTCGCGCTGGGTCACATTGCTGTGATCGAGGATCCAGCGTACCGAGCCGTCCTTGTGCAGCATGCGGTACGCGATCTGCAGAGCGGCAGAGCGCCCGGCCAGCACATCGTCAATCGACCGCTGGACCATGTCGACATCGTCCGGATGCACGAGGAAGGTCGGGCGGAACGACGGCTGACCGATCTCGGCCAGCGTGTAGCCCAACATGGTGGCCCAGCGTTCGTTGCGCGCGACCGTACCGGCCTTGATGTCCCAGTCCCAGTAGCCGAGTTCGGCGGCCTCGAGCACGAAGCGCAGCTGTTCCTCGCTCAGGCGCATGCGCTCGGTCGAACGGCTTTTCTCGATCGCGATGCCGGCCAGCCACGAGAAATGGCGGATCAGCGCGCGATCGGCATCAGTCGGATACGCCGGGCGGCGGTGATAGATCGCAAAGGTGCCGATCAGTTTCTGGTCGGAAGAATGGATGGGCTGCGACCAGCAGGCCTGCAGGCCTGCGCGCGCTGCGATTTCGCGGTAATGACCCCACAGCGGATCCTGCTGGATATTCTCGACGATGACCATCTGGTCGCGCGCGGCCGCAGTGCCGCAGCAGCCCACGCCCTCGTCGACCGACAGCCCGTGCAGCGCCGTCGTGAAAAACTCTGGCAGGCTGGGCGCCGCGCCGAGATACAGCGCACGATCGGTCTCGCTGAAGGTCAGGATCGAGCACAACATGCCGCGATGGCGCGCCTCGACCGACTGCGCGAGCGAGCGCAGCACTTCCGGCAGCGCGACCGCGTCCTGCAACAGCTTGAGGACTGAGTTCTGCAGGCTGAGCTCTTCCGCATAGGCAGTCAGCCTTTCCTCGGACGCCTGCAGTTTTTTCGTTTCCTGTTCCAGCGCTTGCCGCACGCCTTCGAGATCGGCCACGCTGCTGGTCAGGCGGCGATTGATTTTGTAGATGTAGAGCGCAATGCCGCCGCTGACGCTGAGCGCAATGAAGGACACACCCAGCAGATAGTAAAGGCCGCCAAGGCTCGAATCGTCATTGGGCTCGTAGATGAAGCCGTCCAGTGAAAAATTTTCGGGCAACACACCGGACTTGGCATACAGGCTGGCGATCCCTTGCCAGCGGACCGGGTTCATGTGGCCGATCTCGATGAGGTCAGGCCTGATCAGCGCCTTCAGTGCGTTGGCCTCGAAGACCAGGTGCTCGCGCGTCGTCCCGACGGCATAGCGCTCAAGGATCAGGTCGATGATCTCGTCCGGATGGGTCATCGCGTATTCCCAGCCGCGCAGGCTGGCAGCGCGGAACCTTTCCACACGGCCGGGGTAATTTTGCAGCTCGCGCTCCGAGGTAAACAGCACGTCCGCATAGAAGCCGATGCCGGCCGATACCGGCGAGTGGACCTGGTAGTTGAATTTTGCCTTGTTCAGCGCATCGATCTCATCGGACAGGTAGACGCTCATCGCGTCGACATCGCCGCCGACCAGCGACCGGACATTGAACGTGTGCGGGACCAGCGTGAGCTTCTCGCGCGGCACGCCAGACTGCGCGAGATAGGCCAGCAGTTCATCGGCAAGCGGCTCGATCATCACTTTCTTGCCGATCAGGTCGCTGGTCGTGCGCAGGTCATTGCGCGACACCAGCACCAGTGGTGAATGCTGGAAGATCGCCGCCAGCGCCACCACCGGCTTGCCGGACGCGCGCGCCACCAGCAGGCTGCTGCTGCCGATTCCGAAATTGGCCTGACCACTGACCACCTGGTTGACCGTGTTCATGCCTTGCTGCAGTTCAGCGATGTGAACGTCGAGGCCGGCATCGCGGTAGTAGCCTTGTGCCAGCGCCGCGTAGTAGCCGGCGAACTGGAATCCGTGGGTCCATTTCAGTTGCAGCGTCACGGCGTCGGCCGCCTGCGCCGGCATGGCCATCAGCCGCAGCGCCGCAAGCGCGATGAACAGGCAGCGCAGCACACGCGCCCACGGCGAACGACATCCGGAACCTCGCTGTGGAAGCAGCACCGACGCCACGCCTGCAGCCCAGATCATTACGCGTTGGATGACAGGATGACGCGCCATAGGCTCAGCTGTACGCGTGACGGCCGCGACGGACAATGCTTGCCGCATCACGCGCGCGTGACCCCACCTCATCAGGTGCGGCGCGTCGACAGGTGGCGGGAGAACAGCGCATCGATTGAACAGGTGCTCAGGCAGCTTTGCGAGCTGCTGTGTCGAAGAATCTTCGCATTCTATGGGAAATTCCACTAGGAAACGACGTTTCGCCATGGAAACCACGCGACTCGGACCGCTGTCCACGCCGAAAAAAACGGGGCATCGGCATAATCTTGCCCGCATATTCAAAGAAAACCGAACAATTGCGTTAGGAATATTTTTAATAAAGCAGTTTCTGCCGCCGTCTATCGTTGAACCGAATTAGTTAAGCAGCATCTGCCGCTCGAAATGGCGTAGCTTGTCGCTCCGGGGATCAGCTTTGTTTTTCGATGAACGAACGCTGAATTTTGACGGGTCCCGATAAAAATAACGAACAACGAAGACAGAGGTAGACAAGGTGTCGATGCATTTCGATTTCACCGATATGCGGCTGGTGATTCACATCGCCGAGGCCAATAGTCTGACGGCCGGCGCGGAGCGTGCGTGCCTGTCACTGCCGGCGGCCAGCTCGCGGCTCAAACGTTTTGAGGAAAGTTTGGGACTGAAGCTGTTTCACCGGACCGCGCAGGGCCTGACGCTGACGCCGGCCGGACGGGTGGTGCTGCAGTCGGCGCGCGATGTGCAACAGCAGCTCGACCGGCTATGCGGCGAGCTGCACCAGTACACGCGCGGCGTGAAAGGCACGTTGCGCCTGCATGCCGAGACCATTGCGATCAATGAGGATATTCCGCTGCTGTTGCCGACCTTTCTGGCGACCCATCCGGACATCGATATCGAGATGCGCGAGCGGACCTGCGAAGAAATCGTGCGCGCCGTGAGCGAGGGCGCGGCCGATGTCGGCATCGTCTCGTGCGATGCACGGGGACGCGACGTGCAGCTGATACCTTATCGGCACGACCGTCTGGTCGCGGTGTTCTCGCCCAAACATGCGCTGGCCAAGCTGAAGAAGGTCGACTTCGTGCAGACGCTCAAGCACGAGCATGTGTGCCTCACTGAAGACTGCGCGATCTCCCAGCTGCTCTCGCGCATGGCCACGGAATGCCAGGCCAGCATCGGCGTGCGCACGCGCGTGGCGCACTTCGAGAGCGCATGCCGGATCGTCGAAGTCAATGCCGCGATTGCCGTCATGCCGGAATCGGCGGCGCTTCGCTATGGCAAGCGCATGCGCCTGATGCATGCGCCGCTGTCGGACGCGTGGGCACAGCGTCAGCTGTCGATCTGCGTGAAGAACACCGATCAGTTGCCTGGCTACGCTCGTCGCCTGATCGACCTGATCGTCGGCGAATACGCGATCCAGGTCGCCGCCTGATCGGGCCTGCCCGCCGGCATGCCCGGCAGCGGCAGATGTGTCCGGTCAGCGGATTTCAGGGGCACTTGACCAATTAAATGAGAATAATTATCATTAATTGGTCAAGTTTCTCCCTGAATGCTTTCCGGATGCCAATTAACATGATCACTCGACTCTTTTCCCTCGCCCTGATCGCAGCACTGCCGTCACTGGGCTTCGCGGCCGACAACGAGATCGCCATCATTATCAAGGACCACAAGTTTTCCCCGTCCGAGGTTCGCGTACCGGCTGGCCAGAAAGTAAAGTTGGTTATTGAAAACCAGGATGCGACGCCGGAAGAATTCGAAAGTCATGAACTGAACCGCGAAAAGATCATCGCGCCGCGCTCGAAGGCCGCCGTCTGGATCGGCCCGCTGAAGCCGGGCAAATACCCGTTCATGGGCGAATTCAATCAGGCCACCGCCAAGGGCGTGGTCATCGCGGAGTAAGCCATGTTCGGTGCCGCCCTGATCATTTTCCGTGAGACGCTGGAAGCGGCGCTGGTGATCAGCATCGTCGCTGCTGCCACGCGCAACGTCAGCCGGCGCACGCTGATGATCAGCCTGGGCGTACTGGCCGGCGTGCTCGGTTCGGGCGTTCTCGCCGGACTGACGGAAACCATCGCCGACCTGGCCGACGGCAGCGGCCAGGAATTGTTCAATGCAGGTGTACTGGGCGTGGCTGTGCTGATGCTCGGCTGGCACCATGTGTGGATGTCGACGCACGGCGCCGAGCTGGCGCGCGACGCCAAGCGGGTTGGTGCCGAGGTCAGCGACGGCACGCGCGGCCTGTCAGCCATTGCGGTGCTGATCGCGCTGACGGTACTGCGCGAAGGCGCAGAAAGCGTGCTCTTCCTGCACGGCATGGCCAGCGGCGATGGCAGCAGCCTGACCGATATCCTTGGCGGCGGCGCGCTCGGCCTCATCGGCGGCGCGGCACTGGGCCTGGTGATGTACTTCGGCCTGATGCGCATACCGTTGAAATGGTTCTTCAGCGTCACGGGCTGGATGCTGGTGCTGCTCGCTGCCGGTCTCGCCGGTCAGATGGCGCGTTTCCTGATCCAGGCCGACTGGCTGCCGTCGCTGGTCACGCCGCTGTGGGACACCTCGGCCATCCTGTCGGCCGACTCGCTCCCGGGCCGTATCCTGCACGCGCTGGTGGGCTATGAGCCGAGTCCGAGCGCCATGCAGATGCTGTTCTATGTGGCCACGCTGGCCGTGATCCTCTCCGCTGCATCGATGGTACGGCGCCAGCAAATTACCGCACGCAACACCCTTAAAACAAGCTAACCAGAACGATAAGACAACAAGCATGAAAAAGACCCTTTTGGGCTGCGCACTGGCAGCCACCTCGCTGTGCACCAGCCTCGCCCACGCAGCGCCCGACGAATACATCTATCCGGCCCGCGTCGAAGCGGGCGAGCGCGAGATCGATTTCAAGTTCGGTACCCGCGACATGCGGGACAGCTCGAAGAACCGCTCGTCGGCATCGATCGGCCTCGGCTATGGCGTCAACGAACACTGGTTCACCGAGGTGTACGTGAAGTACAACCGCCCGGCCGGCAGCGGTACCGAGTTCGATGCGATCGAATGGGAAAACCGCTTCCAGCTGACCGAGACCGGCCGCTTCCCGGTGGATGTCGGCTTCCTGATCGAAGTCGAGCGCCCGCAAGACCGCTCGGAAGGCTATGAAGTGAAATGGGGCCCGCTGTTCCAGGCCGATTTCGGCAAGACCGAATGGATCGCCAACTTCCTGTTCGAGCGCAACTATCGCAGCGACGAGCCGAGCCACACGACGTCGTACTACCAGGTGCAGGGACGCTATCGCCTGCAGAAGGAATTCGCGGTCGGCTTCCAGGCCTTCGGCGACCTTGGCCGCTGGAATGACTGGGCCAGCACGCGCCAGCAAGGCCATCGCATCGGCCCGGCCATCTTCGGCAAGATCGCGCTCGATTCTCACCAGGCGATCAAGTACAACGCAGCCTATCTGGTGGGGCGCAACCGGATCGACGACGGTGCCTACCGCGGCAATACCTTCCGTATGCAGGCGGAATACGAATTCTGAAACGGACACTCTCCTCGCAAGTTTCACGCACCGCTCGCGGTGCGTTTTTCTTTGGGCAGCGCCATGGCGGCCATCGCGCCATGATTTAAAATTTATAAATATCAACGACGCCACGCCACGCGCCGGCACACTCACCACCGCCCCGGATGGAAGACCTGAACGACATTGACGACGAGCCCGTTTCTCCCGAGGCGGAAAGCGCCGCGCAGCGCAGCACCTGGGTCAGCGTCGCCGTCAACATCATGCTGGCGGTTGCACAGGCGGTGGCGGGCTGGATCACGCAATCGCAAGGCCTCATCGCCGACAGTATCCATTCGCTGTCCGACCTGGCGTCGGATGCCGTCGTGCTGCTGGCGCTGCGCCACAGCCGCAAAGACGCGGACGAAGACCATCACTACGGCCACCAGCGCTACGAGAACGCCGCCAGCCTGGTGCTGGGCCTGCTGCTATTCGTCGTCGGCGCCGGCATGGTGTGGAGCGCCGTCGGCAAGGTCAGCGCGCCACAGGGCGCGGCCCTGATCGGGCCGGCCGCGCTGTGGGTCGCACTGGGTTCGCTGCTAGCAAAGGAGCTGCTGTTCCGCTACATGCTGGCGGTGGCACAACGGGTGCGCTCCAGGCTGCTGGTGGCGAATGCGTGGCATGCGCGCTCGGACGCCGCGTCATCACTGGTGGTGGCCGTCGGCATCGGCGGCAACCTGATGGGGCTGCCGCTGTTCGATCCGATCGCGGCGGCCATCGTCGGCTTTATGGTAGGCAAGACGGGCTGGACCTTTTTGTGGGAAGCGCTGCATGACCTGACCGACCGCGCCGCGACCACGGAAGAGACTGAACGTATCCGGCAGGAGATCCTCGGCACGCCGGGCATACTCGGTGTGCATGACCTGCGCACGCGCCGCACCGGCGATCTCCTGCTGGTCGATGCGCATCTCGAGGTGGACGGCTCGCTGACCGTCGAAGAAGGCCATCGTATCGCCGTCGATGCACGCCGCCGCGTCATGGAACGGCACCCGGTGCTGAACATGATGACGCACGTCGATCCCCGGCAGGTCTGAGGCGCTTGCGGCCCGCAGCCTGCGCGCTCAGTTGCCGCTTTTTTCCAGCACCTGTATGTCCTTGGCGGTACCGCGCGGGTCGGGCGCACCGGTGGCGCCGGCCTCGGGATTCCTGGCCAACACGGCCACGATCGACGCTTCTGCCTTGCGGAAGGTTTCGTACGGGCGCGGCTGCAACGCGAGGTTCGGCTTTTGGATCTGCAGCGGCACCCCGGCCGCCTGCAAGAATTCGATCAGCCGCGACGACTTCAGCCCGAAATTGACGTTTTGCGCAATATCGCCGGTCTTCTGCGCCAGCGACAGGGCATTCAGTTTCGCGCGCACGACGCCAATCACCAGGCCGTCCGGCGACAGCACCGGCCCGCCCGAATTGCCGCGCTGGACTTCGGCGCTGAGCTGGAAGTGGGCGTTCTCGCCGGACTCGCTGCGCTCGCCATTGACGATGCCCTGCGTGATCTTCTTTGACAGTCCCTGCACGACCGGCTGCGGATAGCCGATCACCAGCGCCTCCAGCCCGACCGGCACGTCGGCCCACGGCGCGATCGACAGCGGCGGCCGCTCCAGCCGCGCCTGCAGCAGCGCGAGGTCGTTCGCCTCGTCGAATTTCAGCACGGTCGCCACGCGCCAGAGGCGGCGGTCAACCGGGCCGATCAGCACCTGCGACTTGCCGCGAATGACGTGATAGGCGGTCACGATGTGGCCCGCGTTCGACACAAAGAAGCCGGTGCCGACACTGACCGGCTCTTTTATGGCTTCTTTGGGCGGCTCCCTGTCCTGCGCATGGCTGACTGCGGCCATCAGCAGCGCAGCGGTGACAATGCCCAGCGCACGCCTGAGGCCGGCAAGTTGGTGATAAGTCTTCATGAGGCTCCTGTCCCGGCCGGTCAAAGTGATCTATTTTGTAGAACAATCTACCGGACCCGGTGAATTGATCGCCGGCCGATTATCCGCTTTCTTGCCGATTCCGGGGCGCTGCGGCCGCGCACGGTACACTCGCGGCTTTTCCTTTGCGGGCCGGCGCCCGTCAACGCACATCATCATGGCCATCAAATCCGTCATCTACAAAGTCCAGCTGCAAGTCGCCGACATGGACAGGCACTACTATGCCGACCACGCACTGAACATCGCCTGTCATCCGTCCGAGACCTTGCAGAGGATGATGACGCGCGTGCTGGTGTTCGCCTTGAATGCGCATGAACGGCTCGAGTTCGGCAAGGGCATCTCCGATACCGACGAACCGGACATCTGGCGCAAGGACCTGACCGGCGCGATCGAGCAATGGATCGAAGTCGGCCAGCCCGAAGAGCGCCGCATCCTGAAGGCCTGCGGCCGCGCCAACGAGGTGCAGGTCTATGCGTATGGCAGCAGCGCCGACATTTGGTGGAAGCAGGTGGCCGGCAAGCTGGCAAGAACGAAGAATCTGAGCGTGTACCAGATCGATACCGCCGTGGCCGAGCAGCTCGAGCGCTTGTGCGAGCGCACGATGCAGCTACAGGTGACGATCCAGGACGGCGAGATCTGGATGCGCAATGCGACCGACGCCGTCGAGGTACGCATCGCCCGGCTGACGCCTCAGGGCTGAGCGCTACGGTCCAGAGGAACGGGTGTCAAGCGCTGATCTTGGCCAGCGCTGCCTGCCCCGGACGCGCCAGCCATTCGGGCGCGCCGCCCGGCGGACGGCGCAGCAGCCGCTCGAAGTCGTCTGCGGGCACCGGCTCGGAAAACAGAAAGCCCTGGATCTCGTTGCAGCCGGCGTCGGCCAGCACACTGGCCTGTTCGGCCGTTTCGACGCCCTCGGCGACGATATCCAGGTCGAGCGCGGACGCCATCCAGATAATAGCGCGACACAGCGCTTCGGCATTGCTCGCCGGGCACAGCGGCTTGACTAATTCCTGGTCGAGCTTGATGGCGTCGACGTCCAGTCTCTGCAGCTGCGCCAGCGACGAATAGCCGTTACCGAAATCGTCGATCACCAGGCGCACGCCGAGCGCGCGCAATTGCCGCAGCTGGCGCTGCACCGCCGAGGTCTGCTCGACCATCGCGGATTCGGTGATCTCGATCTCGATCAGCGCCGGTGACAGCGCGTGCAGCGTCAGCTGCTGCTCCAGATAGCTCGCCACGTCCGAACGGCGCAGCTGCTCGGGCGAGACATTGATCGCCATCGGCAACGGTGGCAGGCCCGCGTCGCGCCACCGGGCCATCTGCGAGAGCACGCGGCGGATTACCCACTCTCCGATCGGCACGATGAGTCCGACGTCCTCGGCCAGCCCAATGAAGCACGGCGGCATCAGCAGTCCGCGTTCCGGGTCCTTCCAGCGCACCAGCGCCTCGGCGCCGCTCACCCGTCCCGTATCCAGTCGAAGCCTTGGCTGGAAATGCACCACCAGGTCGTCGTGCTCGACGGCCTGCCGCAAGGCCTGTTCGGTGTTGACGCGCTCGGCCAGCGCCGACGAAAATTCGGGCTGGTAGCGACAGGTCTGGCCACGGCCGCGCGCCTTGGCCTGGTACATCGCGATATCGGCATGCTTCAGCAGGTCTTCCGCCGATTCGCCGTCATTCGGGAACAGGCTGATGCCTATCGACGCGCTGATCTTGCCCAGCACATTGTCGTTGGGCCGGAACTCGCGCTCGACGGCATCGATCAGCTTGCGGCCTAGCCCGTCGATGTCAGCGCCGTTATCAATGTTCTCAATGATCACCAGAAATTCGTCGCCGCCCAGCCTGACCAGCTGGTCACTGCCGCGCAAGGCATTGCGAAGCTGACGTGCCACTTCGCGCAGCACGCGGTCGCCGACATCGTGGCCGAGGGTGTCATTGACGGTCTTGAAATCGTCGAGGTCGATGAACATCAGTGCCAGCGGCTTGTGCGAGCGGATCGCGCGCTGCAGCGCCGCCGGCATGAAACGGTGGAACCACAGCCGGTTCGGCAGGCCAGTCAGGTTGTCGCGATGGGCCAGCTCGACCAGCTCTTCCTGGTGCGCCTTTAGTTCGGAGATGTCGCGCAGCGTCAGCGCCACTCCCTGCCCGATCGCCACCGCGTGCCGGTACAGCCATTTGGACGGCAGCCCCGAGGCAGCGACCACGCGGTACTCGTCCTCGACCCGCTGGTGCTGCAAGGCGCGCCGCACGAAGGCGATCAGGTCGTTCCAGACCACGGGCGCCAATACCACGCCTGCAGGCTTGCCCAGCAGCGCAAAGCGGTCACGTCCAAGCAGGACGCCACCGCGTTCGTTGACGTCTTCGAACTGCATGTCCGTCACATTGCCACCGCTGTCGTAAAGCGGGCGCAGCATGTAAAAGCCTTCGTTGGCGGCGTCGGTCGCCGTGCGGTAGACCTTGCGTATCTCTTCCTCGGCGATCCGGCGCACGGCCAGGTTGCCCGCCAGCGCGACACCGGCCGCACAGAACAGCAGCAGTACGACGGTGATGAACGCGCCCGCGATGCGATAGATTCTGACCTCGCCTTCCACATCGGCGAGCGCATCGGCCGCCGTGATTGAAGCAACGGCGATCAGCGGCATGGACACATGCCGGCGCCAGGCAACGAAGCGTGCACGGCCATCGTGGAACGCCGCGCCGGGCTCAAAACGCACGCCCTGCGCCGATGGGAACTTCGGTGCATTCCGATAGAAAATCTGCGGCCCCGGCCCTTGTCCCAGCTTGCTGGTCAGGATCGGACCGTCGACCAGGCGCACGTTTACGAAGTCGCGCGGGCCGATCTCGGAATCGTCTTCAAAGGCAGTCAGCAGGTCCGGTGTGAGCGCAAACATCAGCACCCCGGCAAATTTTCCGCTGGCGTCCGACAGCGCACGCGACATATGCAGCACATCGCCGCCGACCAGCTGCGAGTATTCGACCGGCGTAACCAGCCAACCGTCGCAGCAATGCTCGCGGTGATAAGCGAAAAAACGGGTATCGCTGGCATTCGCGGCGCGCGGGGGAAATGACGAAGAAGACACCTGCCCGTGCGAGTCCAGAACGGCCACGTACAAAGGCTTGCCTTGTGGGTAAATGCCGACCAGGATGTGGACGAAATCGATCGCCTTGGGCTGACGGGACCACTCGGCGACGAACATCTGGCCGACACTGTCAAGCCGACGGATCAGGTCATCCATCTGTCGCCCGTAGGATTTCACCCTCGCCTGGGCCTTCGCCTCGGCCAGCGCGGCGCCGGCCTTGCGGTGGTCGTCGACCATGTGCTCGACGAGCACCCAGCCAAGCACGATCCCCACCACAAACAATGCGATCCAGCCAGTCACCCATGGCAGCGCTCGGCGCTGCCGCAAGGCGTCCCACCAGGTAGTCAGGTGATTTAGCAGCACGCTCGGACCGTCAAGATGGCGCACGCGTCGGCACGCGCACGTCGGCCGGTTCGGCGGCATGGATCCGGCCGAATGATCATCGATTGTCCTTTCCGAGACCTGTTCCGGATCCAGCGTAGAGGTGACCGGGAGCAGGTGCGCCAGCCCGGCCGTGTGAATCCAAAAAAAAGTAGCTTATCGTTTTTATCCTAATACATTCCGGCGCTGAATACCCTAACGAAATACTTTGCTTTCCAGCATGAAAACTGGCCAGGCGGTGGCCAAGGCCTGCGTGCCGTCCTGCGGGCTTATTCGTCCCGCTCGACCAGCGTGCCATTGACGACCTTCACGAGATCGCCCGCTTCCCAATGCGGCTTCTGGTCGAAACGGAATACCCGCGACTTGCCGCTCTGGAGCTTCACGACTACTTCGTATTGGGTGTCCTTCCTGACTTTTTTCTCGATCTCGTTGCCCGCGTAGCCGCCGGCGACGGCGCCGCCGACGGTGGCGACCGTACGGCCTGTGCCGCCGCCGACTTTATTGCCAAGGATGCCGCCGACCACCGCGCCCAGGCCAATGCCCACGCCGGAGCCTTTGCCATCGACTTCGACCGCACGCACGGCCGTGACTTCACCGCAGCCTTTGCAATCGGTGCTGGCCTGCGCCAGCACGATGGGCGCGGGATCGGCAGGCGCCGGCACCGCCGCGCCTGCGGCCGGTGCAGCAAAGACAGCAATGGCCGGGAGCGCAAGCGCCGCCAGCCGCACATACCGGGTTCGTGACGTGACGTTCATGGTTCCCCCCTGCTGAGTTGTCATCGGATGCGGGCACATCCGCTGCCCGCCCGGGCTTAGATATAAAAGCTATCACAGTGCGCGGCGGGATGCCAGTCTGACGACAAGGCGGCACCAGTCCTGCGCTAGGGCTCCGCCGCCTGGAACTGCGCGGCCGGCAGAAGCCGCGATTCCCTGAGCGCCTGGCCGAGACCGCCAGCAGTCAACGGCTGGGACAGCAGATAGCCCTGCAGCTCGTCGCACCCGATCTTGCGCAGCACCTGCAGCTGCTCCGGTGTCTCGACGCCCTCGGCCACGACCTGCAGTCCCAGCGCGGACGCCATCCAGATGATGCCGCGGCACAGCGACTCGGCGTCCGAGCCCGGCACCAGGCGCGACACCAGGCCGCGGTCCATTTTGAGCACGTCCGCGTCCAGCCGCTGCAGCTGCGACAGCGAAGAATAGCCGGCGCCGAAATCATCGATGACCAGACGCACGCCGAGCGCGCGCAGCCGGACCAGCTGCGCCTGCACGGCATCCGTCTGCTCGACCATCGCGGATTCGGTGATCTCGATATCGATCTGACCGGCGGCAATCTGGTACAAGTCCAGCTGCTCAGCGAGGAAGGTGGCGACATCGGCGCGCCGCAGCTGCTCGGGCGACACATTGATCGCGACGCTGACCAGCGGCAGGCCGGCGCGCTGCCAGGCCGCCATCTGCGCTACGGCCTGCCGGATCACGCGCTCGCCGATCTGTACGATCAGTCCGGTGTTTTCCGCCAGCCCGACGAACGATGCCGGCATGACCATACCGAGCTCCGGATGCTGCCAGCGCAGCAGCGCCTCGGCTCCGCTGAGCTGGCCGCTGCGGGCGTGATATTTGGGCTGGTAGTACAGGTCCAGTTCGTCATGCTCGAGCGCGGTGCGCAATGCCTGCTCGATGCGCAGACGCTCATTCAGCTGCGACGACAGCTCGGGGGTGTACCAGTAATGTTGCGAGCGTCCCTGTTTTTTGGCCTGATACATCGCAATGTCCGCGTGCTTGAGCAATGCATCGGGCTGTTCGCCGTCGCGCGGATACAGGCTGATGCCGATCGACGCGCTGACCATGTTCAGTGGTGTTTCCAGGTCGGCGACGCGGGCGTTCAGGCTGCTGATGAGCTTGCGGGCTAGCGCGTCGACGATCTCGGCGTCGTCGACCTTTTCGATCACGACCAGAAATTCATCGCCGCCCAGGCGCACCACATGGTCGCTGGCCCGCAGGGTCGCGCGCAGCTGCTCCGTCACTTGCTTGAGCAGGTCGTCGCCAATGTCATGGCCCAGGGTGTCATTGACCGTCTTGAAATGGTCGAGGTCGACGAACAGCACTGCCAGTTGCTTGTTCGCGCGGCGTGCACGGCGCAGGGCGGTCGGCAGATAGCGGTGCAGCCACAAGCGGTTTGGCAGGCCTGTCAGCGTGTCGCGATGCGCAAGATGCAGCAATTCCTCTTCGTGCGCCTTGGTGTCCGAGATGTCGCGCAATGTCAGCGCGACGCCGGTGCCGACCCGTACCGCGCGCCGGAACAGCCACTTCGATGGCAGCTTGGCCTCTGCGGCAATGCGCCGCTCGTCTTCGGCCATCTGGCAGTCCAGCGCACGTTGGACAAGCTCCCGCAGGTCATTGAACACCGGCGGCAGCAGCGCTGTGCCGGCAGGACAGCTCAGTAGCTGGCTGCGCTCTTGCGCCAGCAGGAATGCGCCGCAGACATTGACGTCTTCAAAGCGGAAATCGATCAGTCCGCCGTTGGCGTCCCATACCGGGCGCAACATATAAAAGCCCTCATTGGCGGCATCGGTTGCGGCGCGATACACGGCACGAATCTCTTCATCGGCCTCGCGTCGCCCTGCCAGCTTGGCGACCGCGATGAATGCGCCGACATACAGCAACAACAGCACAAAAATGATAACGGCCGCCGCCCCATAGTAGATGTCGGTCGCTGACTCGACCGCGACCATCGCATCGTCCTCCGCGATAGCAGCCACCGCGATCAGCGGCATGGCCGGATGCTTGCGCCATGCGACCCAGCGCGTCACGCCGTCCGTGAAATGCTCGCCCGGCTCGCGGCGCACGCCGTGCGGCGCCGTGAAGCGCGGATAGGCCTTGTATAAATTCCGCGGCGCCTGCCGCGCAGCATACTTGGCCGTCAGTATGGGACCGTCGAGCAGGCGCACACTGACAAAATCGCTCGGACCAAAGATCGAGTCATCTTCGAATGCAGTGAGAAAATCCGGCGTCATGCCGACGCACAGCACGCCGGCAAACGCGCCATCGCTATCGTCAATTCGGTGCGACAGTTGAATGACATAGCTGCCGATAGCGGGCGAAAATTCGACCGGCGTGACTTGCCAGCCGTCGCAGCAGTTCGCGCGGTGATGTTCGATGAAGGCAGGCTTGATCAAGCGGTCACTTAGCGGCCTGAAAGAATTCACCGCTAGTCGAGCCTCGGGGTCATAAATACTGACCAACAGAGGTTTGCCCTTGGGGTTAATGCCAGCCAGCAGGCTATCGACATCGGGATGAACCGGATGACGGCGCCACTCGGCGATCATCCTGCGCCCCATCTGGTCGATCCGTTCGGTCAGATCTTCGACCTGCTGGCCGTAGGTATTGACGCGTGCTCTCACACGCTGTTTCAAAAGTTCGGTCGCTGCCGTCTTATGCTCATTCGCAATATAACGAGCGACCAGCGTGGTGGCCGCGATGGCCACCCCAATCAGCAACGACCAGGCGACCAGCCACGGCCGGAGTGCACGTAATCGAAATGCGCTCCACCACGGAAACACCTTGGTGATGCCATCAGGTAGCAGTCGACAGGTCACGGCAGCCTTGCGGTCAGGGGAAAGGTGTGCAATTTTTGCAACAAAATTGTCTGATTAGCCTGTTGCTGTCAAACACAATCTCAGGCGAATTCGCGTCGCTTGCAGATTGATTGTTCTAAAACAAAAAACCATCTCTTTATTGCTTATTTTTTAATGAAAATGCCTATGGAATTCGCCTTGCCGATCCATAAAATATATTGATTCAGTATTTATCATCGAATGCCCGGACGGGCCGGCAATGGCAACTGGCTGTCGGCGCGACCTGGCCTGCTGGCAGCAGCGCAACCGTCCGGCTGCCAAAATTTTTATTTGTCAGTAATGCTTGCGTCACATCCGATTTGAAAAATATGATCGATCACGACTGAAGATCACGCTCTCCGTTACGGAGCCATGAATTTGGGGCATCGAGGTGAACAGCGGACCGACACCGGCAGTGTCTCCTCCACTCATCGTTGGCCAATCGCTGCGGAAGAATCATGACCATCCCATTGCCCTCGCGCCGCACTGCCGACATCGCTTACCTGACGTCGCTGTACGAAGCGCTGAACAGAACGCAGGCGATCATCGAGTTCGATCTGCGCGGGCACATACTTCATGCCAATGAGATCTTCTTGCAGACGATGGGCTATTCGCTGGACGAACTCTCCGGACATCACCACCGGATATTTTGCGATCCCGTCTACGCGAAGAGCATCGAGTATCAGCAGTTCTGGCACAGGCTGGCCGAGGGTGAAACCTACAGCGGTGAATTCATGCGCATGCACAAGGACGGCCGATCGGTCTGGCTGCAGGCGTCGTACAACCCGGTGCTCGATGCTTCAGGCAAGGTGCAGCGAATCATCAAGTTTGCAACCGATATCACCGCAAGCAAGCTGCAAAGCGCTGACTGGAAGGGCATGAATGACGCCATCGGGCGCTCGAACGCAGTGATCGAGTTCGACCTGCAGGGCAATATCCGCTGGGCGAATGCGAACTTCCTGCGCACGCTGGGCTATACCGACAACGAAGTGATCGGAAAGCACCACAGCATGTTTTGTTCCCGCGAGTTGGTGCAGTCCGCTGAGTACCGGCATTTCTGGGCCGACCTCGCGGAGGGGAAATTCAAGTCCGGGCGGTTCCAGCGCATCGGAAAACATGAGGCCGATGTCTGGATACAGGCCACATACAATCCTATCCTCGGAGTCGACGGCAGGCCCTACAAAGTCATCAAGTTCGCGCTGGATATCACAGCGGCCGTGCACCGTGAACAGACGATCAGCAAGAAAATCGACGAGATCAGCCGGATCCTCGACAACCTGATGGTCCAGGTGAACAACATCAACACCCATGCCGGCCAGACGGCGCAACAGGCCACGCTGGCCATGGAGAAAGCGCATTCCGGCAACCAGGTGCTGGCAAGCTCGCAGCAGGCGATAGAGACGATCCGGCGTTCGTCCGCCGAGATTACTGAAATCATCAATACGATTTCCGATATCGCCAGCCAGACCAATCTTCTGGCCTTCAATGCCGCCATCGAGGCCGCCCGGGCGGGCGAGCACGGTATCGGCTTTTCAGTGGTGGCCGATGAAGTGCGCAAGCTGGCTGAGCGATCTGCGCATGCGGCGCGCGAGATCGCGCGGCTCGTCGGGAAAACGTCTGCGCATGTCGACGAAGGCTTCAACCTCACTGGCCAGGTGGCGGAATCGCTGCAGCAGATCGGCACGGCGATCGAAGCGACCGGTCATTCCATGGATGTGATCTACGACGCCACGACCGAGCAAGCCGACGCGACGCGCGAAGTCACGCAGCTGCTGAACCAGTTGAGCGCATCGGCCGCGTCGTGATGGACGCCCTGGCGGCATGGGATGACGCCCCGGTGGCCGTCGCGCATCTGGCGGGACAGCGGCTCGCCGTGCGCGTGCAAGAGGTGCAGCAAGGATTGCCTTGCCCGCTGACGCTGATCCCCGTGCCCCGAAGGGATGGCGCCGTGATCGGTGCCATCTCGCACCAGGGCCAAGTCGTTCCCGTGACGGACCTGCGGCGCTGGCTGCCCTGGCCGCAAGGCGACACGCCGCCGACGCAGTTGCTGGTACTGCGCAGCGGCGATGCCTGCACGGCCTTGCTTGTCGACGGCGTTGACGGCGTCAGCCGTGCCCGGCAATTCATCCGGCTGCACCAGGAAGATAACGAGCTGGATGTATTTCATACCGTAGCGCATTTGCCGCCAACGAGCGAGGACCTGCCGGGACAGGTCTGTCCGCTGCTCGATGTCGGCGCGCTGTTGACATTGACGGCAACCTGGGCCAGCACCGCTGACACCGACGCCATGCCGGCGACTGCAATAGCGCAGCCTGCCATGCCGGGGACAAACGCCGGCACTGCGGCGCAGCCGATGGCCATGCTCCGCATCGGCCGGCAGCTCGTTGCGGTACCGGTCGCGAACCTGGTGGTGGTCGATCGCTTCCCGCCGGTCACGTTGGTGATGGCGAATTCACCGATACTGGGTGTTGCATGCATTCGGGGGAGGAACGTGCCGGTATGCCGGCCAGCGGCCGTGATGGATATTGCCGACGAACCGAACTATCCATGGCTGGCCGTGCTGACGCACGACGACCATTGGATCGGCCTGCCCGTGACTGCGTTCGAGCACATGCAGGCAATCGACCTGGCACAACTCAGGCCGCATTCGGCTGCGGGCTTTAGTGACGATGCCTGCATTCTCGGGTTGGCGACCGTGCCAGGTCACGGCCCGGTGCTGGTTCCGGATGTCGGCCGATTGGCAATCCGGTTTCCGCTGGGCGGGCCGGACAACGACAGCGCGCCAGCGTCACCGGTGACGACTGCCCGGGTACAGCAGCAACGCGAAGCCTTTGCCATTCTGGAGAGCGGGCACGCCTGGGCTTTGCCGCTGCGCCTGATGGAATCGGCGCTGCCGCTGCCAGCGGATATCGAATGGCTCTCCGCGCCAGCGTCAGCATCAGCGGCACCGAAAGAGCAAGTGCCCGCAGTCGCGCGCCTGCGCCACCGCGATGACCTGCTTCTGATCTGGGACGCGCGCCAGCTTACGCAAGCGCCCGCCGATACGCCGGCCCCGGATAAACTGGTCATCGTGAAATCGGACGAGCGCCGGTTCGGCATACTGGTCAACGAACTGCGCCAGATCGTGCCGCCGCATCGCGGCGAGCTCTTCAGTCTGCGCCGCTCGCCAGGCCATCATCATCAGTTTTTAACGGTCGCGCATGGACAGGATCGCAAGAGCTTTCAGATCCTGGACCTGGCGATCGCAATAATGGGCGAGCGTTAATGTGCGAACTCTTTCGATCGCCCGTCGACGCTCGACCGGTGCCAGATCGGTAGATCATCGAATGATGTTTGTTATATCGTTCACCTGCGCAAATCACGGCGGTATGGCGATATGCCGGCATGACAGATGAACGGTCGCCGCGGTCTCATTTCAGTGAACGCATTCAGGAGGAAGATCATGAGAATCTCGCACCTCACGCAAGGCCTGCTGGCCCTGCTGTTTGCCGCTTCAGCCTTCGCCTTGCCTGCACAATGGGACCCTTTCCTGACCTGCTCACGAGATTTCGTGCCAGTGTCCCGACCGGCGGGCCCGATGGAAACCGTCGTCGCCGAGAGGATCGTTACGCGCTGCGTGCGCGAGGCGCCGCCGGATCTGGGCTCGATCACGCAATCGATCGATAACCTGCGACCGACGGCCGGCAATGCCACGCTGGCCGATCTGCCCTGTTCAAAGATCCCGGAGACGCTCTCAGCGCTCAAAGAGAAATCGAAGGAGTACACCGCCGCGATCAATGAGATCGACGCGGCGATCGCCGCTGGCAACGAAGCGCAATCCATCCTCGCCGACACGATGGCGGCCTTGAACAAGGAAATCCCCGCCCAGCAATCGGCCTGTCGAGTGGCATTCAGCCGCTATGACCGCCTGCACCAGCAAAAAATGAAACAGCTCACAGCGCTCTGCGGCCGCATGACCGGCGAGCTTCGCCAGGAATGCCAGGAGTCTGCGTACGATGACGCGATCATCTCGCCGTCGGTGTGGCCGTCATTTGAGAACATGAACAAGAAATGCAATCTGTGGAACGCGACCAAGGCAAGCCTGCAAGAAGCCAGGTCAACCTCAGAAAAGTACAAGGCCGATCTGATCAAGCTGCGCAACGAGCGCGAGAAGCTGAAAATGCTCAAGCTACGGACCCAGCGATCGATCAAAAATCTGGACCGCGATCTGGCAAGCTGCCCGGCGCCATAAGCGTTGCCGGCGCGAGCGCCCTTCACTCGCCACCCATATCGAACCGGAGCGACCATGGCGGCATCGCCACCTGCTGAGATCCGACAGATTCACGTTCGCGTGAATAACGTCGAGTTTGCCTGCCTGACGCAGGGCAGCGGCCCGCTCGTGCTGCTGATGCATGGCTTTCCGGACATACCGCAGACCTGGACGGCGCAAATGCAGGCGCTCTCGGCTGCAGGCTATCGGGCCGTCGCGCCCTATCTGCCCGGCTACCTGCCGTCGCGTGCCGATCCGCCCGCCTACTTCGACAAGGCGAGCCTGGTCCATTCGGTGTCCGGCCTGATCGAGGCGCTGTCGCCCGGCGAAAAAATTGTGTATATCGGCCAGGACTGGGGCGCCATCATCGGCTACGCGTTGTGTGCAGCTCGACCGGAACTGCTGAAGAGCGCGGTACTGATGGCGGTGCCGCATCCGGACATCGTGGCCCGCCACCTTCTGGCGCCCAAACACATCCATCGCTCATTCCACTGGTGGTTCTTTCAGCAAAAAGATCTGCCTGAGAAGGCCTTGCTCGCCGACGACATGCGCTTCATCGATTACCTGTGGACGTATTGGACCGTGCCCGGATACGAAGATGAAGCGCACCTTCGTGAGATCAAGACGTGCCTCCGCCAGCCGGGCGTCTTGTCCGACGCACTGGCTTACTACCGCGCGATGTTCAATGAGTCGACAGCCGACCCGGCATTGCAGGTGCTGCGTTCGCGGCTGTCCGACCAGATCGTCGTGCCTGCGCTTGCGCTGTGCGGCGCCGACGATATGCGTGCCGAACTGATGCGCGAACAGTCCGGTTGTTTCGGCGGGGACTACACCTATCTTGAAGTCCCGGGGGCAGGACATTTTCTGCAGCGCGAGCAAAGCGAGCGCGTGAATCACATCTTGCTTGACTGGCTGCGCAGGCCGGCGTCCTGACCAGCGACGCGCCGCATCAATAGAGATTGATGTCGTCTTTATCCAGCAGGGTCTGGTCCGTCGGCTTTTTGAAATAGCGCCGCGCAGCGACGATCGATGCCAGCGATGACAGCGAAAAGACGATCACATCGCGACCCACTGACAAGTCACCGGTCACAAACTGCAGCAACGCGACCACCAGCGCGCCGAACGCAAAACCGAGGAAGATGAAGGTCGTCGTCGTGAATTCGAGCATCGCCAGCACGAAGGCCACGACCAGCGAAATTTGGTAGTACTCCATGGTTGAACCGGTGTGATCCGTCAGATTTTTTCAGACATCTTTTTCAGGCCGCTGCCCAGCGTCGACAACAGATCGCTGGGCACCAGGATGATCTTTGAATTCGTGCCTTCCGAGATCACGCGGATGGCGTCAGCCTGGAGTTTTTTGACCTCGAACTCAATCGCCGTCGCACCGCCTCGTTCAATGGCCTGCGCGATCACGTTCACAGCATACGCTTCTGCATCGGCCAGCACTTTCTTCGCTTCGGCAGTTTTCTGTGCGGTGTACAGGTCCGCGTCCGCCTTCAATTGCGCGGCTTGCTTCTCGCCTTCGGCCAACGTGACAGAACCGCGGCGCTTGCGCTCGGCGTTCAACTGAATCTGCATCGCTTCCTTGGTCGACTCGTCCACCTCGACGGCGGTCACTTCGATGCGGGTAAGCTTGATCCCCCATTCGTCGGCGATGTGCTCGAGCTCGGTCTGGATCTCTTCGACGATATGCCGCCGGTTGGACTGCACGCCGTCCAGATCGGTCTTGCCGATCAGGTTCCTGACGGTGCCCTCGATCACGGTCTTGATACCTTGCTCGAGGTTTTCGATACGGTACTTCGATTTGGAAGGATCGGTGATCCGGTACAGGATGGCCAGGCGGATCTCGATCGGCACGTTGTCGTGAGTGATCGCGCGTATCGGGTCGGGCGGCAGCTGCGTCTCCTGAACGGACACCTTGTAGCGGATCGTTTCGATGTAAGGAGTGATCAGCTGTAATCCGGCGCCCAGCGTACGGCTGTATTTCCCCAGCCGCTCGACCACCCAGTTTTCGCTCTGAGGGACAATCTTGATGGAAAATTTGAGCGTCACAATGACCAGTGCCGCAAATACCAGATACACGACCGTCGAGAAATCCACGCTTTCCCCTTGAAGTTGGCATGACGGGCGCCGGCCAGAAGGCCGGACAAGTCGCTGTCGAAGCGCCCTGGTGCTGCTTTGTTATCTGCTTTATACCCAATACCCTTTGCGTAAGCAAATTTGAACTATTTTTCAACGGCAAACCAGTCGATCTGACCGCCGCGCTATCATGGACCGCGAGCCCTCAGAACATCCCGTGCCTGCAAAGTCCTTCTTCATGAAATCACCTCAACGAATCCCGCACTGCAGCCATTGGGGCGCGTATACGCTACTGGTCGATGAAGGCCGTATCGTCGGCGTGGAGCCGTTCGCCGGCGACCCCCATCCGTCACCCATCATCGAATCGGTATCTGCGTGGGGCGAGCCCTACCGGCGCGTACTGCAGCCGATGGCGCGCAGCGCCTGGCTGGCCGCTGCCCGCGCCGGGCGGCCTGCATCGGCAGCAGAGCGAGCCGGCCGCGGCAGCGACACCTTCGTGCCGGTCAGCTGGGACGAAGCGCTCGCGCTGGTCTCCGGCGAGATCCGGCGCGTGATCGATACGCAGGGCAATCGCTCGGTCTTTGCGGGCTCCTACGGCTGGACGAGTTGCGGCCGCTTCCATCATGCGCCCACGTTGCTGCGCAGGATGATGAACCTGGTCGGCGGCTATACCGGCCATGTCGACACGTATTCGATCGCGGCCGGCCCGGTGATCTTGCGGCATGTGCTGGGCAGTGCGGATGCCTGCCAGGGCCTGCAGACCTCGCTGGCAAGCGTGGCCCGCCATACCGAGACGCTGGTCGTGTTCGGCGCGATGTCGCCGCGCACCGCGCAGAACGAGTCAGGCGGGCTGGCGCGTCACCTGCTCGAAGACTATTTGCGCGCGATCCGCGCGCGCGGCACACGGGTGATCCATGTCTCGCCGCAGCGTGACGACCTGCCCGACTGGATGGACGCTGAATGGTGGCCGATCAAACCGGGCACCGATACCGCGCTGATGCTTGCGCTGGCCGGCGAGATCGTTGCGCGCGGCCGGCATGCCGCCGATTTCCTGCGCACGCATTGCACCGGCAGCGATATCTTGCTGCGCCATCTCGCCGGTGACGACGACGGCGTCGTCAAGGACGCTGCGTGGGCAGCGCGGATCACTGGCATCGCGCCGGAGCGTATCCGCGCGCTCGCTGAGGTCTTGCCCGGCACCCGCAGCATGCTCGCAGTGAGCTGGAGCCTGCAGCGGGCGCGGCACGGCGAGCAGCCGTTCTGGGCAGCGCTGGGCCTGGCCGCCGTGATCGGGCAGATCGGCTTGCCGGGCGGCGGCGTCGGCTATGGCTACGGCTCGCTCGGCGGCGTGGGCGTAGCGGCCAACACCGGACGCTCGCCGGCGATATCGCAGTTGTCGAACGAGCTCGACAGCTTTATTCCGGTGGCGCGCATTACCGAGATGCTGGAGAGCCCCGGCGGCACGTTCACCTACGAGGGTATCGAGCGCCGCTTTCCGGATACGCGGCTGGTCTACTGGGCCGGTGGCAACCCGTTCCACCATCATCAGGACCTGCGCCGGCTCGAGCGCGCGTGGCGCACGCAGCCCGAGACCGTGATCGTGCAGGAACCGATGTGGACGGCCACTGCGCTGCGCGCCGACATCGTATTGCCGGCAACGACCTCGATCGAAAGGAATGACCTCGCCGGCAACCGTCGCAGCGACATGATCGTCGCGATGAAGCGCGCGATCGCGCCGCTCGGCCAGGCCCGGTCGGACTTCACTATCTTTTCCGGACTAGCCGCCAGACTCGGCGTGGCAGACGCCTTCACCGAAGGGCGCGATGAAATGGCCTGGCTGCGGCACCTCTATGAGCTGACGCGCGCCGATACGGCCGAGCGCTTCGGCGTGAGCTTGCCGACGTTCGATGCGTTCTGGGAGGCCGGCGCTGTCGAGGTGCCGACGCTGAAAGAGCCTGTGTACCTGGCCGAGTATCGTGCCGACCCGGCGGCGCGGCCACTGGCGACCGAGAGCGGCCGTATCGAACTGGCCAGCGCGCGGCTGGCGCGCTGGGCGTATGACGATTGCCCGTCCCATCCGAGCTGGCTGCCGCCAGAAGAGGCGCTCACCGATACTGCGCGTGCGGAGGGCTGGCTGCACCTGCTGTCGCCGCAGCCCGAGGGGCGCCTGCATAGCCAACTGATTCACGCCGGCCCGAGCGGCGCGCGCATGCCGGACGGCCGCGAGCGGCTGCGCATGCATGCGGACGATGCAGCGCTGCGCGGGCTGCACGACGGCGCGCTGGCCAGGGTATTTAATGACCGGGGCGCGTGCATTGCGGTGGTCGAATGCAGCGACACAATCATGCAGGGCGTGGTCGCGCTGCCGACCGGGTCGTGGTACACGCCGGGAGAGCGCGATGGCAGCCCTGAGCTCTCCGGCAATGCGAATACGCTCACGCTGGACGTGCGCACGTCGCGGCTCGGGCAAGGGTGCGCAGCCCACTCGTGCCTGGTGAAGATCGAGCCCTGGGCCGATGACGGACGCGCGCCCGCGCACGTGTTCGACGAACGCCTTGCCGCCCTCACCGCGCCCCGCGCCTAGCTTTCGTTACATCAGAGGCGTTGGGACCTGACGGTGCGGGCGCACCTTTCAGAGGCTTTTGAAGACCGCGTTGGCATCCGAGAAGCGCTCTGCGATGGCCTGCAGCTCGTCTTCGATCGCAAAGAAGGCATCGACGATGTCGGGGTCGAAGTGTTGGCCGCGGCCCGCCGCGATCGCAGCGGCGGCTTCGGCGTGCGGCAGCGCCGGCTTGTAGACGCGCCGGCTGATCAGCGCGTCATACACATCGGCCACGGCCATCAGACGTGCCGATAGCGGTATGGCATCACCGCGCAACTGTTCGGGATAGCCTTCGCCATTCCATTTCTCATGGTGCGACTGCGCGATCTCTTTGGCCAGCGTCAGGAACTCGACCTGCAAGCCCAATTCCTGCTCGGCGTGCTCGATGGCTTCTCTGCCAAGTGCGGCATGGGTCTTCATGATCTCGAACTCTTCCGGCGTCAGGCGGCCGGGCTTGAGCAGAATATTATCGGGAATGCCCACCTTGCCGATATCGTGCAGCGGTGCCGATTTGAAAAGCAGGTCGATATAGCGCGGCGTCAGCAGCCCGGCATAGCGAGGATGGCTGCGCAAGTGCTCGGCCAACGCCTTCACGTAGAACTGCGTGCGCCGGATATGGTTGCCGGTCTCGGAGTCGCGGGTCTCGGCCAGCGAGGCCATCGCAAAGATGGTCACGTCTTGCGTCTCGAGAATCTCACGCGTGCGCAGGTCTACCTCGTGGGCGAGCAGCGCGCTCTGGTCGCGCAGGAACTCGGCCTGCGCCTTCAGAGCGAGATGGGTCTTGACCCGCGCCAGCAGCACGGGCGGATTGAAGGGCTTGGTCACGAAATCGACCGCGCCGGTCTCCAGGCCCTGTCGCTCCGCCTCAGGGTCGCTCAGCGCCGTCAGGAAAATGATGGGAATGTTGCGTGTCTCGGGCAATGCCTGCAGCCGGCGGCACACTTCGTAGCCGTCCATCTCCGGCATCATGATGTCGAGCAGGATGAGATCGGGCAGCGGCTGGCGCGCGGCGATCTGCAGCGCACGCGCGCCGCCATTGGCGACTTTGACATGGTAGGTGCCGCCGAGCAGCTCATTGAGCACCGTGAGATTGTCGGGCGTGTCGTCGACGGCCAGGATGACGGGTCTCGACGATCTTTGCGCCGAAGTTTGCGGCGATGTCAGTGATGGATTATCGAAGGATGAACTCATTCCAGTGTGTCCTCAGCAGAGGTCGGTGCCGACGCCAGTACCGTCAGGGCAAGGTCAAAATCAAAATCGCGTACGGCCTGCCACACCGCCTCAAAGCGATCGGCCAGCGCCGCCTGAATCAACGGCCGGTGCTCTTCAAAGAGGCGCAAGACGGCTGCGTCGCCCTCGTGCAACAGGGCCGTCAGCCGCTCGCGCAACGATTGCCATGCCGCGAGATCGGTATCGACCAGCAAAGCAGGCGCCGGTGCAGCGGCCAGGCGCTCGCGCAGCGCGCTCACCAACGGTGCCAGCGCTTGCTGCACGTCGTGCAGCAGGGCCTGTACTTGTGTGCCCGATGCCTGCTCGTGCAGCGCCGTCTCTAGCGCACGCGCTGCGTGGGCGGCCGCCGTGGCGCCGATCTGGGCAGCCACGCCCTTCAAGGTATGGGCCAGTCGCTCAGCCTTGACCACATCGCCCGACGCGAGCGCCTCACTGATGCGCGCTGCCACGTCGCCGTGGTCTTCAGCAAACCGGGTCAGCAAGCGGCGATACAGCGAGATACGATGACCGCTCCGGCTAAAGCCGAGCGCGGCGTCCAGGCCATTGATGCCCTGCCCCGGCAGGTTCACGGGCGTGCCGGCGTCCGACGGCGGGGACGCCGCGTCAGCGGACGCGGGACGCGCTACCCGCTCGCCCGGCGCGATCCATTGCAACAACTTGGCCACCAGCAGATCGGGATCGATAGGCTTGGGGATGTGGTCGTTCATGCCGGCATTCAGGCAACGTTCACGGTCACCCGCCATCGCATTCGCCGTCATGGCCACCACAGGCAAGGTCTCCAGTCCCGGCAAGGCACGAATGGCCCGTGTGGCCGCGAGGCCATCCATCACGGGCAACTGCATGTCCATCAGCACGAGGTCATAGTCCGTGGCCTGCACCATCTCGACCGCCGCACGGCCATCACTGGCGACGTCCACGTCCAGTTCTGCCTCCGCCAGAAAGGCCAGCGCGACTTCCTGGTTCAGTGCGTTGTCTTCGACCAGCAGCACGCGCGCGCCGGCGATGCTGCTGATGTCCACTTCGGTCTCGGATGTGCGCTGCACGACCTTTTCCGGCGTGTCGCGCATGGCCGCCAGAACGGCGTCGAACATGCTCGATCCCGTGACCGGCTTTTGCAGCACGCGTGCCGCCCCCAGGGAGCGCGCCTGCTGCGCGACGTCGGTGGCTTCCAGTCCCGATACCGCGATAAAGGGCGGCACCTTCGCCAGGCCCAGGGACGGCAAGCGGCGCGCCACTTCGTCGCCGTTCATGCCCGGCATCTGCCAGTCGAGGACAATCAGCGCATACGGCTTGCCCTGTCGCTCGGCTTCGGTGAGCGCAGCGAGTGCGCCGGCGCCGGAGTCGACCACCGTGACATCAAACGTCATCCGCTGTAACTGAGTCTGTGTCAGCGTGCCGGCGAGCGCATTGTCGTCCACCACCAGCACTTTCAAATGGCGCAGATCCATGTTCAGCGGCAAGCGCCGCAGCTCAGTAGCCACCACTTTCATCTGTACCGTGAACCAGAAGGTGCTGCCGACGCCGGGCTCGCTGTCGACGCCGATCTCGCCGCCCATCATCTGGGTCAGTTGCCTGGCGATCGCCAGTCCTAATCCGGTGCCGCCGTAGCGGCGCGATATCGAGTTATCGGCCTGCACAAAACTCTGGAACAGCTTGCCGCGCTGCGCGTCGGTCAGGCCGATGCCGGTGTCCTCGACCTCGAAGCGGAGTTCGACGTCGTCGCCATCGCGCCGGCCCACGCGCGCGCGGATGACCACTTCGCCGGCTTCCGTGAACTTGACCGCGTTGCTGCCCAGGTTCAGCAAAATTTGTCCGAGGCGAAGCTCGTCGCCAAACAAACGGCTCGGCACATCGGGCGCAATGTCGAGCAGCAGTTCCAGGTTCTTCCTGCCGACAGGCTCGGCCAGCTGACTAGCCAAGGTCTCCAGCAGCCCGTCGAGGTCGAAGTCCTGCGGCTCAATCACCAGCCGGCCGGCCTCGATCTTGGACAGATCAAGGATGTCATTGATGATGCCGAGCAGCAGGCGCGCCGAGCGCATCACCTTTTCCAGGTAATCGGTCTGGGTCGGCGTCAGCTCGGTCTTTAATGTCAGGTGGGTCATGCCGATGATGGCGTTCATCGGCGTACGAATTTCATGGCTCATGGTGGCCAGGAAGTCGCCTTTGGCACGCGAGGCTTCTTCCGCCTCGAGGGCCCGCTGCTCCAGTTGCTGGTTCAGCAGGCGGATTTCCCTGGCGCGCTCGTCGACCAGCTCTTCCAGATGGTCCTGGTAGCTGGCAAGCGCATCTTCGCTGCGGTGCCGCTCGATGGCCAGTGCCGCGAGGTTGGCCGCTTCCATGATCAGCGCGAAATCTTCCTCATCGGGCACGCTCGATTCCCGGTGGTAGATCGCAAACGTGCCCAGCACCGCGTGACGGGAATCAAAAATTGGCTGCGACCAGCACGAGCGGAGACCGGCGCGTACAACCTCATCACGGTAGCTTTCCCATAGTGGATTGGTCTGTACATCGGCCACGATCACGCGCTCGCGCCGGAACACCGCCGTGCCGCAGGAGCCGGTACCCTCGTCGACCTTGAGCCCGTCCACGGCGCGGTTGTATTCTTCCGGCAAGCTGGGTGCGCTGCCCACGCTGAGCGTCCCGTTGCGCTCGTCGAACAGAAGTATCGAGCCCAGCGCGCCGGGCGAAATGTTTTCAATACCGACCACGATGGCGTTGAGGACCTGATCCAGCTTCGCGCCTTCGACCAGCAACTGCAGTACCGAATTTCGATTGTGCTGCAGCTGCTCGATCCGCATGCGCGCCGTAATGTCGATGGCATTGACCAGCGCAAAGTCGAGGTCGCCGTCACGGAAATGGCTGAGGCCGATCTCGAGCGCGACCGCGCTGCCGTCCTTACGCCGGCCCGACAGGGAGCGGCCCTCGCCCATGCGGCGATTGGCCGGGGCCTTGAAATACTGCTGCATCCAGTTGGCATGACCGTGCTGCACATCGGGCGGCAGCAGTACCTGAACAGGCTGTCCTTCGAGCTCTCCGGGCAGGTATCCGAACATCTTCTCTGCCTCGGGATTGACCATCACGACTTTGCCGTTGATGTCGACGACCAGCAGGCCATTGGAGTTGGCATCGAAGACGACCCGCAAATTGTGCTGTGCCTGCAGGCGTTCGCGGCTCAGGCGCGACTCTTCCTCCGCCAGTCGTGCGGACTGCCACGCCGCCCGGCGCGACACGCTGACACGGGCCAGCTGCAATGCCACAACGCCAAACAAGAGCAACATCAAGCCTGCACCCGAGACCACCGGCAGCCAGGCCTGCAGCTGCAAACCACTCAGCGTCTCGGCCGGCAAGCGGCTGACGATCTTCCAGACCTCGCGGGTATGCAGGCGCCCCGGATACGCCCGCGCCAGATCGACGGTGGACCAGGTCCAGACGCCTTCGGTGTCCTCAAATTGTCCTTGCGCTTGCGCGTGGATCGCCGCCCAGACTTGCGGATGCCGGTCGCCAAAGGCGCCTGACTTACCCAGCAAGTGTCCCCATTCGTCCTGCTTGTTCGGGCTTTGCAGCCACTGGCCTTGCCCATTGAGCAGCATCAGCCGGTCCTGGAGCGGGCCGGCGCTGCTGGCCATGGCCTCCAGTGCATCGCTGGCGGCGACATTGATCATCAGGAAACCGCGATCCTCGCCCTTCGTACCAGCGATACGGCGCGCGAGCCGGAACGTAGGCAGCGGCGGATCAACCACTCTCCCTTTATCAACAAACAAATCCAGCGGCGACACATAGGTGAGGTTCGGCGGAGACTCGATCGCATCGCGGAAAAAATACCGGTCGCTGACATTGGCCAGGTTCGCCCGCACCAGCGGCTGAGACTGCCAGGGGCTCCAGTCCACCCTGGCTCGCTCCTGCCCGGTGGCGTCGACCCAACGGACGGCGTTATAGACAGGGTTGCGCTCGATAAGGCTGGAAAAATTTTGCAGCATCGGCCTGACATCGACCGGCTCAGCCGCCTCGTACACGCGCTTGACCGATGCTTCATTGACCAGGCTATGCAGGTGACGCAGCGGAATGTCCAGTTCGTCGTTGAGGCGCTGGCTGGCGAGAGAAACAAATTCTCTCTCCCGGTTCAGCAAGGGCTGAACGGCCGTTTGAAAATGTGACAGCCCCAGCAATACGGTGCCGACCAGGACCATGGCGCTGACTGGTATGAAAAACAGAGAGAATTGCTTGACGACTTCGCGTCTGTCTTCGGTTGCCAGGCGAGACCACCCTCCAGAAGAATGCATCTGAGTGCGCTCATTCTCCGGGGGCAGATCACTGCGATGTAGATGCATGAGCCTCGGCCTGTGGGAAAAATAATATAAAAATTGAATGTTTTTTCTGGCAACTATGTCATTGCCAATATGCACAGGATAAATCCTATACCCAAGCGGCACAGGCAGCGAAAGAAAAGGCGACCATGATTCTTTGCCGGCGGCCGATCGCCGTCGTGCGGGCGACACAGACGCGCACTAGGCGCAGGACAGGTCGGCGTGAATAAAGCGTCCGAAATCTTGTGGCGGGATCGGCCGGGAAAACAGAAAGCCTTGCCCGAAATCGCAGCCAAGGCGGCTCAACCAATCGCGCTGCTCCGGAGTTTCGATGCCCTCCGCGATGACCTTCAGTCCGAGCTGATGGGCCATCGCGATGATGGTCTTGGCAATGGTTCGGCTATGGTCATTGGGCTCGGTGGCGCGCACGAACGAATGGTCGATCTTTAAGTAATCGACATCAAATTTTTTCAGATACGCCATTGACGAATAGCCGGTACCAAAATCGTCGATGGCGACCTGTATGCCGGCGCCGCGCATTTCCAGCAGATGCTGCTCCGTTACAGGCGACGTATTGAACAGAACGCCTTCGGTGATCTCCACGGAAATGCTGTTGGGGGCCATGCCCTCTTCTTGCAAATAGCGGCCCCAATCGATCGCTTGCTTGCGTTGCATGAACTGCAGCGGCGATGCGTTGACGCTGATCTGAAACGGCGCCTGCGTTTGTTCGACCCAGCGTTTGCACCAGGCGAGCGACTGCATGAACACCCAATGGCCGATCTCATGGATCAGGCCGCTTTCTTCAGCCAGCGGAATGAACTCTGCAGGCAGTAACAAGCCCCGGTGCGGGTGCTGCCAGCGCAGCAGCGCTTCGCCCTTGGTGACGCGTCCGGAGGACAGGTCCACGATGGGCTGAAATACCAGCCGAAACTCGCCGCGTGACAGCGCGTTGCGCAGCTCACCCATCAGGGTGATGCGCTTCAAAGCCTGCTCATGCATTGACCGGGTAAAAAAGTGGAATTGGTTTCGCCCGCTCTGTTTGGCAACATACATGGCCTGATCGGCGTTCTGCACCAGGCGCTCCGGATCGGTGCCGTCGTCCGGATAGAAGGTGATGCCGATGCTGCCCGAGATGTGGACATGAGCCGCGCCAATATCGAACGGACGTGAGAGCTCAGCGAGAATTTTTTGTGCAACGTCTTCGATATGCGCGGGTCCGCCGAGGTCGCTGAGGATGACCGTGAATTCATCGCCGCCCAGGCGCGCCACGGTATCGGCGGCACGCACACAAGCACACAGGCGGTCGGCGCACTGGCGCAAGAGCGCATCGCCGGCATCATGGCCGAGCAGGTCGTTGACTTCTTTGAATCGATCGAGATCGAGGAACAGCAACGCGAAGCGTTTGCCGGTGCGCTGGCTGCTCTGGACTTCCTTGTCGAGGCGATCGCGGAACAGATTGCGATTGGGCAGCCGGGTCACTGCATCGAAATTCGCTCGCCGCAACGTCTCTTGTCTTGAGGAGATATCGATGGTCGTTCCTACCATCCGTATCGCCCGCCCTTCCTTGTCCCTTTGTACCACTGCGCCCCGGGACAAGATCCACTTCCAGCTGCCATCTTTGCAGCGCACGCGGTATTCCGCTGAAAAGAAGGGCAGGCGCCCCTTCAGGCAGGCCATGGCCTTGGCCTTGAGCGTCTCCTGGTCCTCCACATGCGTGATCGCATACCAGTCGTCCAGGCTGCTGCCGATCTCGTGCTCGCCATAGCCGAGCATCGCGCGGCCTCGATCAGAAAACAGAAACCGATTCTCCGGGACATACCAGTCCCACACCCCATCGCCGGCCGCTTCCAGCGCAAGATGAAAGCATTGCTCACTGAATTGCAGCGCCTTATAGGCCTTCACTTCACGCGTGACGTCATGGCCGCAAGCAAGAATGCCTGCCACCGTGCCATTGGTTGCAAACACGGGCTGGCAGATGAAATCGACGTAGACGTCCACCCATGAGGGATCGTCAGGGCGCCGCAATCTCAACTTGTAAGCGTGACCTGCCGCAGGACGACCGCTGGCATACACCTCGTCCAGCCGGTGAACGAGTTCGCTGTCGGCTGTCTCAGACAAGGCTTGCCGGATAGGGATGCCAATCAGCGGTCGATGACCTGCCAGCGCACGGCCGCTGCGATTGACGATCTGAAAGATATGCTGTGGCCCACGCGTCAGGCAAATGAAGCCCGGGGCACGATCGAACAGTTCCTGGATCGACAGTAAGCGCTCCTCGCCGGGCGCTTGCGACTCGTGGTGCGTGATCGAGTGCGGAAAGACTTCAAAGACAGACCGGCCGAGAACGTCGTCGCGCACCAGCGACCAGGCAGCCAGAAAAGAGGCGTTTGCGTCGACGATGGTCAGGTCGTCCGCCAGTGCCAGTAACGGTTTCGTCGCCGCATTCAGCGCAGTGAGATCTCCCGCGGCCTGATCCATGTTGCAAACCCGTGTTGACGGTCTTACCAACAATATTGGGCGGCGAAACGAGCAATTGGTTCAGCCGGGGCGCGTCACAGGCATGCCTTTGGCGGACCGCGTCAGTGCCGGCGAGGCGAGGTCAGCAAAGCAGCTGGCATGCCCTGTTGAAATCTTTCTGCCGAGCCCGGGCAATCGGCGGAACGCCGCCTTGCCCGACGTCTTGCGAGAGCGCCAAAACATGTACAATTTTCATATATTCTAATTTTTATATTTAACTATCAATCTCGCCATGACATCCAACGAGTCCTCTATCCGCTCCCGGCGCAGCTTCATTTTCGTACCGGGCAACCGTCCGGACATGCTTCCCAAGGCCCTGGGATGCGGCACCGACATCGTCTGCGTCGATCTCGAGGACGCGATTGCACCGAAGGACAAGGCCCATGCCCGCGAGCAGGCCTTCAGGCACCTGCCGACAGCGGATGGACCTGCGCGGGTAGAGCGCATCATCCGTATGAATTGTCTTCGCACGACGGAGGGCATGATGGACGTCAATGCCCTGCTGCAAGCGCCGGTGCCCATCCCCGCTGTGATGCTGCCGAAAGTGAAAGGACCGGAAGAGGTGCGCAACCTCAGCGATCTGATGGACGAGTACCATCTGCCGACCCGGCTGCACGTGATCATTGAGACCAACGAAGCGTTGGAGGCGGCGGTCGAGATTGGTCGCTCGAGCGAGCGTATCGAAGCGCTCTTCTTTGGCGGCGTCGACATGGCGGCCGACTTGCGCTGCAAATCGACATGGATGGCGCTGCAGTATGCACGTTCCCGCGTCGTGCATGCGGCGGCCACCTCCGGGCTGGACGCGATCGACGTTCCCTATCTGGATCTGGAAGACCGTGAAGGCATGCTGCGCGAGGCCACGCTTTCTGCCGAATTGGGTTTTACCGGCAAAGGCGCAATTCATCCGAAGCAGATCCCCGACATCAACGCTACCTTCACGCCCGATGCGGCCAGCATCGAGCACGCACGCCAGGTGATCGAGGCTTTCGAACAGTCTGACGGCGGCCTCTTGGTCTTTAAAGGCAAGCTGATCGAAAAGCCTGTGCTGCGGAGTTTTGCGCGGATGCTGGCCGTGTACGAGACCGCTCAAGGCCATTAAGGTAAAGACGCAGGTAGCGCGTTTGCCGAAGACGGCGGTCGGCGAAGGCGCTACCTTGTCTGACTGACGGGAAGGTCGGCGTTTTCGGCATCGATCGATTCGCTGCGGTCAACCGGTGCACTGCGCGCACCTGGCTGCAAGCTCCAGCTCAAACCATTAGGCAGCGGCCGGGCACCCGGCGGTGCTTCACCTGCCTTCCAAATCCAGACCTTGCCGCCGGATTGCAGATCGGCGTGACTGATCCAGGGACTGATCTCCGGCCGGCCGTCGATCAACACTTTCGGCTTTTCTTCGAGCTCCATCGCGATCGCGCCGCAAATAAATTCCGGGCCCACCAGCATACGGATCGGACCGCCCAGTTCGGCGCGAGCATCAGCAGCAAGCACCTTCGCAACGGCGTCCACAGAAAACTGCCGCCATGAGCGTGCGGATTCGTGGAAGCGGCCATACGGTGATTTTTCGTAGGTCCAGACCATGAGTGCGATCTGCAAAATCAGGAAGCATGCCCCCAGATAGCGCCAATACTGACGGTTCGGCGCTTCACGCCTGTGCAGCCGAAGCAGGAGCATCACTGCCGGCACTGTCCAGACAAAAAAAGGTGTTCCCCAATGCCGTTGCAAATGACTACCTGCAAACAGGCAAATGAGGTTCATCAGGGCAAACGGGACAAAGCCCCACAATAAAATGATGGAGCGCGCTATCTTTGCTTCCGTACTCTGGAGCGCCTGATGCCGTTGTTCATCCGTTGGTTTCACCAGTTTGCGCATCGCAAGTCCGATCAGTACGAACGCTATCAGGCAGCGCGCAAACAGCCAGTCAACCGACCAGAAAAACGCATAGTGCACACGCTGCATTGCATTTTTGTGCTTCGCCAGTGATGAGTTCATCGCGTAATCAATCGGCCCGAAGTGATGTTGTATCAGCCAAAGGAGATGCGGTGTGACGATAACGCCGGCAATCAGCGATGCAAGCAGGAAGCCGCGACGATGGACGCCATCTCGCCATAACGCATGCTTCCAGATCAGGAAGGCGACGGGAATGGAAACCAGTGCAAAGGAATATTTCGTCAGCATGCCCAGGCCGGCGACCGTACCCAGTACGGCCCACCAGGTCAGGCTGCGCTCGGATAGCAGGCGCTGCATCGCCAATGCACTCAATGCGACCCATAACATCAGGACCACATTGTGGTTGTAGTAACTCAGCGTGGAGTTATAAAAGCTGACGCACAGCGAACCCAGTAACGCGATCATTGCGAAATCGCGTCCACCGGCTTGATACGCGATCGATACCATGATGCCGATCGCAGACAAGGTGACGACCGCGCCGAGCAGAACCGTTATCCATCCGTGCAATCCGAGTATCTGCACAAACGGCCAGAGCAGCCACGTGACCATCGGCGGATGCTTGAAGTACCCCCATTCCAGCGAACGAACCCAGACGAGTTGCTCGGCATTGTCCATGTGCATGCCATAACTCGTGCCGGCAAAATGAGAGAGCCAGGCCGCGCCGAAGAGGCTGAGAATGCCCAATACGATCCACACAAATGAATGCGTGATCGGCTTACCTGGTGAGTCGATATTTATCTTGGAATCGAAATTTTTTGGCATGGCGTAGCCAGACCTCGATATGTGCCGAGGAAGACAAAGGTAAGTTTGAGCTGCCCGCATTTTAAGAAGCCATGCTGAAGTAAGGCTGACAGTTAAATCAGGCCATGATTGCCTGCGAAGCAAACACGAGCAGTTGATAGGTGCTCTCGATGCGCGGTCAGAATGGAAAGCACGATGAAGTGGCTGCCTGCCGGCGTCTGCAGCAGTCGCGCATAAACGTGCAAGAGCATGCACAAGCCGGCGAAAGTGGATTGCCCGGGCAAAGCTGCGCTCGACAGCCCTGCACCTTGCGGCCGCGCTTGCGTTTGTGCCCACCGGGCTCGCGTAGCGCTCTCGATTGTTGGCTGCAGCATGCAGCCAATACGACCATGCCGGGCTGCCTGGCCCGCGCAGAGTGTGAGAGCGCTGCGATGCGCGCTCATCACCCACGCCAGAAAAAATTTTCAATGCGGGCTGTCGTTGCAAGCGCTGCATGGTTAATGCTGAACAAGCATCGGCCGCCACGCCGATCGAAATGGGAACCAACGACGAGAAGCCATGTGACGTTGGTCATGAAAAACTGAGCCGCTCGGCATTGCGCTGCAGCCACCGGCGATGTCCCGCTCGATTTCAATCAAGTCAGCGCACTGTATGAGGAATGTCTTGTCGTCATTGGCCTTAGATCAAATTTTCAGGATTGACACTACGTAGAATTCTTTGAGCCAACAGCGTCACTCTGGCATGAAGCTCACGATCTTTTGCAACCCACTTTTATCGAGAAATTCATGAACCCACTTAGCCGCTCGACTCCAAAGAATCTGTCATCGCCACTCGTCCATTGCCCTGACGATGCCGCGCTCCGAAAGATGCCTGTGATGCAAGCAAGGTCGAACCCTGACCGGTCATTTCTGAATGACTTACCTGAACGAGTCACTATTGTCGAAGTCGGTGCGCGGGATGGCTTGCAAAACGAAAAAAAGGCAGTTTCCACCACTACCAAGATCGATTTAATCAATCGCTTTACCAAAGCCGGATTCCAGAAAATCGAAGTTGGGTCTTTTGTTTCGCCCGACTGGGTGCCACAAATGGCGGGTTCAGCGGAGGTACTGGCAGGAATTACGCACAAAGAAGGCGTGGAGTACTCGGTATTGGTACCCAATATGAAAGGATTTAAAGCCGCAACCTCAGGCGAAATTCCGCCGGATAAAATTGTGATCTTCGGCTCAGCTTCTGATATTTTTTCCAAAAAAAATATCAATTGCTCGAAGGCGGAATCCATGGAGCGCTTCAGCGAGGTGGCGCGAAAGACCAAGGAATACGGCATGCAGTTACGCGGCACCGTCAGTTGTGCATTTGGCTTTTATGGCGACAAGGTCACGCAGGAAGACGTGACCGATGTTGTGGTCAATTTCCGCGAGCTTGGCTGTGATGACATCAATATTGCCGACACCATTGGCGTCGCGACACCCAACCAGGTCTACACACTTCTGGAGCACCTGAAGCATGAAGTTCCGGTCGACCAACTCTCGATGCATTTCCACGATACTTATGGACAAGGAATGGCGAATGTCTGCGCCAGTCTTCAAGCGGGCGTAACGACTTTCGATTCTTCAGTCGCTGGCCTTGGCGGCTGCCCCTATGCCAAAGGCGCTACCGGCAATATTGCAACGGAAGACGTGCTGTATCTCCTGCAAGGATTGGGTGTCGAGACAGGCGTTGATTTAAACGCAGTCGCTGATACGGGCCGGCTTATTCTGGATGAGCTTGGCCGCAAATCGGGAAGCAGAGTTGGGGATGCCATCATTGCAAAGCGTGAACCGACGACAAAAGCCGGAGCGGCAAAACTCTGATTGCGAAAGATCGACTGAGCTCGATAAATTATGGAAATCAAAAACGGGCCAGTCCTCTTGACGGTATCGAGCTGCTCTCTGGCGGCACGTTAGTCCTGCTTAAGGCGCGCAAGCGAAATGCGAATGCCCGCAATGATTCGCTCAAAGCCGGAAATGACGGGGCAACCCATCATATCGAGTCGCCAATTGCGGCGGCAACTACCGAGGCGCGATGCGCCTCGTTTTTATTTTCGATTGAAAGCTGTCTCGTGATCTCAGGGGCTCTGAATACTTGCCGGGGTGGTAGCCGCTGCCTGGAGGCCGGTCGCAAGCTTCCGAAGGATCCCGGAAACGCACAAAGCTCTCGTTATCGCTAACGGAATCTGAGTGTGGCGGGACTCGCAAAAATTTATTTTCAGAAAACGCTAGGTGTTTTGTTCAAAGTGATGTACCTTGCGGTTGCACTTCACCAAGTTGATCACCGTAGGTCTCTTACCTGTTTGGCTCTTCCCAGAGCGATTCCCGTCTGACTCCCCCGTTTTTTCCTTGCATGATGTGCATGTGACGTATGCACAGCTTCGCTGCGTAACGTCTTCTACACTCTTCCAAAACTAAAGGAAAAAATATGAGCAGCCAAACCGGTATCGTCAAATGGTTCAACGACTCCAAAGGCTTCGGCTTCATTACCCCTGATGCAGGTGGCAATGATCTGTTTGTCCATTTCCAGGACATCACTGCCAATGGCTTCAAAAGCCTCGCTGAAAACCAGCGTGTGAGCTTTACCAAGGGCAATGGCCCGAAGGGTGAGAAAGCTACCAACGTTCAGGTGATCTAAACGACCTGGCATCACGCACTACAGGCGTGATGTGCAACGCCAGCAAAAAGCACCTGGCAGATAGCCAGGGCTTGCGTTGGCGATAGAGATTGTTCCGATGGTGCGATTTCTTGTTTGCAAAAGACCCGCTCCTGCAGCGGGTTTTTTATTGCCCTTTTCTTTCAATCGTTCTGCCATTCCGGCAATCAAGTCTGCGCGCTGTTTGCTGCCTTCGTATTCGACAGGCATCTCGCTCCTCAGACACGACCTCCCCCGCCCGATCACACTGAAAGAATAACGATGGAAAACATGAAATTGGGGGATATAAGTGACGCTGTGTCTAGCATGCACGCATTGCGTGAAAGCCTGACTGCCGAGTTAGATGACATAGAGGATCGCATCCATGAGCTAGCACAGTCGCCCGGCGCGACGACGGCTAGCGTGCTCAGCGATCTCAGTGTTTACTACGTTGCCCGAGCCGCTTTGTACAGCGGCCTTGCAAGCATCAACGAGGTACTCGGGTGGGTGCGTTTGATGGCAGCTACCGATTCGGAAGGGAATATGGCCGATCTGGTGAAGTCACTCCCGACAGTGCCGGTATTTTCGCTACAGTAAGCGAAGAAATCACGTTTGACGTCGACCTTGGGGTGGAGCCCGTGTATGAAGCACTCTTCTAACAGAAAGTCCCCTCGCTTCACACACCCACCTTTCTGAGAGGAGACAACGCCCGTTTCGGGGCGATGTTTTTACGTTAGCGGCGAACAGATGATGAACAGCTGCTCAGAACTTTTCAAATTCCTTCAGATAACGCCATTGACCAACAGCGAGTCCTGCCATTGGTATGCGGCCGATGCGTATGCGCTTGATCGATACGACAGACAGTCCAACCCTCTCGCAAAGCAGCGTGATCAGCCTGGAAGACAGCTCCTTGCGCGCGAAGCGCAGACGCGTTTCATTTTGCCAGCTGACCTTGGCCGGCGCAGAGGGCTTGCCATGGAAGTTGATGCTCTGGTTTAAAAGCTGCAGGCCGCCCTCAACAATCTGACCGCTGACCTCGACCACAAATTCCTGCTCTACCCTGGACAAATCGTCAATTAGCTTGCGTTTGACGCGCCAGTTTTGCGTAAAAACCAGTAGGCCACTGGACGCATTATCCAGCGGATCCAGCATGACTAATTCTTTCAGATGCCGTTTCAGAAAACGCAAACCCGAACGGTCTTCTACCTCGTGATTTTCAGCCACAATCAATTCGTGCACATTCGCCACCGGCATGCCTGCCGGCTTGTGCAGCAGGATGGTGACCTCTTCAATGGGCGTCAGATCTGCGCCCGGTAGCAAGGCGATTTGCTGCTGCGCCGTGACCCGAAAGCCAGGTTCTTCGACAACGACGCCGTCCACCGTGACGCCGCCGCCTTCGATATACAGATTTGCCTCGCTACGGGAGCAATTGAAAAGTTCGGCAACGCGTTTTGCAAGACGGATTGATTCAGACATGAACGCCAACATAAGTAGGGTGCGCTATTGTAAGGCTGATGCTGGATTTCATTGAGGGATGGGATGGTGGATGTAGATCAAAAAACGCGCCAGAAAGCACGTTTTAATTAACGAATGGGCTGCGATTAGCATTCGAGCCATCGGTACTTGAGGAGCTACTCTCGACTACGCTCCATGGTCAACCGTGAGCGAGCTCGTTTGAGACAGGGCGGGAATTCGGAGGCAAACAGGCGCATTCGGTGAAAGCTGAGACTGCCATCACCCCGTAAAAGCCCGCACCGTGCGCGACTTCAAATGAAAAAGGCCCCCGAGTCTCAGGGGCCTTGAATACCTGGCGGAGAGAGGGGGATTCGAACCCCCGATAGGCTATGAACCTATACACGCTTTCCAGGCGTGCGACTTAAACCACTCATCCATCTCTCCGGAATTCGTGCCGAACCTGGCGGTTCTGACGAAGCCCGCGATTATAGCAAATCTCCCGAGGATCTGGCCAAACTTGAAGAAGCATTAGCGAAACCCGAGAAAAAGAGCCGCTCCGCCACACGGCGGAGCGGCAATCCGGTAATAGGGCCATCGGAGTGGACCCTACGACCTTCCCCCACAAACCGTTTTCGCTATTGAACACCGCAACCCGTACGGGTTGCAATGCTGCGCTGCCATATACCGATCAGCTCGCCTGCTTCAGCTGATCCAGGATCGCCGGGTTTTCCAGTGTGGACACATCCTGCGTGATTTCCTCGCCCTTGGCCAGCACGCGCAACAGGCGGCGCATGATCTTGCCGGAACGGGTCTTCGGCAGGTTGTCGCCGAAACGAATTTCCTTGGGCTTCGCAATCGGGCCGATCTCTTTGCCGACCCAGTCACGCAGCTCTTTCGCCACCCGTGCCGCCTCGTCGCCGGTCGGGCGCAGGCCCTTCAGCACCACGAACGCGCAGATCGATTCGCCGGTCGTCGGGTCGGGCTTGCCGACCACGGCGGCTTCCGCCACCAGATGGTTGGCCACCAGTGCAGATTCGATCTCCATCGTGCCCATGCGATGGCCCGACACGTTGAGCACGTCGTCGATACGGCCAGTGATGGTGAAGTAGCCGTTCTTCGCGTCGCGGATCGCGCCGTCGCCGGCCAGGTACAGCTTGCCACCGAGCTCAGCCGGGAAGTAGCTGGTCTTGAAACGTTCCGGGTCGTTCCAGATCGTGCGGATCATCGACGGCCACGGACGCTTGACGACCAAAATGCCACCATGGCCGTTTGGCATGTCGTTGCCGGCCTCGTCGACGATGGCCGTCATGATGCCCGGCAGCGGCAGCGTGCATGAGCCCGGCACCATGGGCGTGACACCCGGCAGCGGCGAGATCATGTGGCCGCCCGTCTCGGTCTGCCAGAAGGTATCGACGATCGGGCAGCGCATGTCGCCGACGTTCTGGTAGTACCACATCCAGGCTTCTGGGTTGATCGGCTCGCCCACCGAGCCCAACAGGCGTAGCGAACGCAGATCGTAGTGCTGAGGATGCACCTTCATGTCGGCTTCCGACGCCTTGATCAGTGAACGGATCGCGGTCGGCGCGGTGTAGAAGATGGTTGCCTTGTGGCGCTGGATCATGTCC